>SPLK01000020.1_pt1 | contig 104548 bp, 106 predicted proteins | sample 2456111 | NCBI WGS metagenome assembly SPLK01 (sample SAMN11156906, study PRJNA527647) | hot springs metagenome | biome: Geothermal region; feature: Hot spring; material: tree branch in hot spring; isolation source: hot spring sediment rich in lignocellulosic material ... | reverse complement strand
AGAATTGCCATAATAATGACCAAATTAACAAGTAACTTTGCATTTTTACTTCCTAATAAAACCTTATCGATTACTATCTTTGTTAAATAGGGAACAGGAATTGTAATAAAGGACGAGATTATAAGAAATATACTTGCGATTACAAAACTACCAAGATGAATTTTGAAATAAGGTAACAATATCTTAAGTTTTGCTAAGGAAATATCTTCTTTCTTGGGAGTAAGGAAATTAAAATCCTCTTTCATTTTTATGAATTCCCTTTTTGTATAATTTTTTCTATACTAATATTTTTAACAAGATAAAAGGAAATAATAAACAATACTAAACTTTTTTAACATGAAAACTTGTTTTGTTCAAAACGAAAATTTTTTCGTATTTCTTTACCACATTATTAAAGGAAATGAGAAAATCTTCCAAAGCTTCCCCCTTAATACATTCCTAATGTTCCTTTTCTTTTTGCATTTTTGTCAGCTATATCAAAAATCAAAATTCCTAATATGAAGAAGATTAGAGAGTTTATGACGAGCTTTGAAATATCAAGACTTAACGAGCTAAAGGGTATATTCTCTACATTATTTATTTTTTTTTAATAATGAAGCTACTTGATGTATAGGAAAATATGAAAGGATTTCTTTTATCTCTGGAGTTAATAATTTCTCCTGAATAATTAGAGGAATTAAAAGAATCAAATTTAAAACTCCAAGCCAATTTCCCATACTTTTTACAACTAATACAAGTCCTGCAAGCATAAAAGCAAACCCATACAATCCAAAAACAAGAATGAAGAAGATAAGAAAACTAAGGGGATTACTAATTATAGTTACTCTATGAATTAGAGAGACTATTATGGCTATATAAAAGATATTTTTTAACGCATTAATAAAAGCTCTTACCAATAGAATACTTTTTATATCTGAACAGGATAAATGTAAATGCTCAAAAGTGCCATAATTTACTTCTTTTCCTATATCTTCTGGGATAGAATCTATAGCAGATATTACGAAGAACCATATTATATATCCTATCATGTTATAGCTTATTACAGATTTTACCATTCCTGAACTTCCCATAAGGAAGTTAGAGGACATTGAGATAAGCCAAAAGAAGATGTAGAGAAAAATAAAAAATGGGAAGATGAGAAAGAGGTGATTTTTTAAGAAATTTTACAAAATTTCTTAACTCCGCCTGAAGTAAATGCTTCACTCTTAATTCCTCCTCTCTACAAAGCTTCTAAATATCTCTTCAAAAGGCTCTCCTAAATTATGTATTTCAATAGGGACTATCGAATTTCTTTTTAATTCATCAAAAAGATTGTATATTAATTCAGGACTTGATAAGGTGGTCTCTAACAAATCTGTATCTAATCTTTTTCGATCTCTTTTAAATATTCTCTATTTCCGGAGTTATTTAGGATTAACCTATACTTTGCGAAAGATATTTTTCCTATTAACTCTTTTGTGGTCCCTTCTACCACTACGCTACCTTTGTTAATTATAAGAATCCTATCAGAAACTTTCTCTATAAATCTTAAATCATGAGATGAGATTATTAGTGTTGATACTTCTCTCAATTCTTTGACGATCTTTTCTATTTCAAATCTTGTTAAAATGTCAAGTCCAAGAAGAAGCTCATCAAGAATTAATATCTTTGGACTTGTTGAAATAGCACATATGATAGCTGATTTTTGTTGCATTCTGCGTGAAAATTTTCCTACTTCTGTATCTAATTTTTCTTCCATATTTAATCTTTCAGCCCACATATTTCCATATTTTCTTTTATCTCTTTAACACCTTTTCCTTTTAAATTAGCAAAATAGTAAACGTTTTCTCTTAGAGACATATTCCAGTAAAGATTTCTTGATCCTTCTAAGATTACTCCTATTTCTCTCATAATATCTTTTTTATACTTTGGCATTTTCATACTTAATATTTCTATCTCTCCTTTATCAGGTGTTACAAGATCAAGAATCATTTTTATGGTTGTCGTTTTTCCAGCACCATTAGGGCCAAGAAGGGCGAATATTTCATTATTTTTTACTTGAAAAGAGACTCCATTTACCGCTTTTACTTTTTTATTTCCTTTCCCAAAAGTTTTTTCCAAATTTTCCACCTTAAGTATAGTCTCATCTCTCATGGTAAGACCCCCTAATCTAAATTCACTTTAGTTTTTTTGAGAGCATGAATATATCCTTTTTTAAAAATAAGAGATAGAGCTCCTAAAGGATCCTTATATGTATCATAGTAAATATGAACCTCACATATTTCTTCCCTTTAAGCTTTCTACGTTTACTTTACCCTTTTTGCATATGACTTTCCGATTTACCCTACTTGAGAATGTTGATGAAATCTTTGTTTTAAAAGGGCGAAATTTTTGTATTTTTAAATTTTTTTGAAAGTAAAACGTTTTTTGTGGAAAAATGTTTGTATATATGAATTATCTTTTTAGGAAGATTTATACTCCAGTTCCTTTATATCTTCTGGTACCTCTTATCCAAAGTTTATAGGCAATAATGAATAGAAATATACCTACAAAAGGGGAGATAAAAACTAATATATTGCTATTTTTTGGCCTTAAAAATATTTGAGAGGGGTAAAAAGCCACAAAAGCTATAGGAATTACAAAGCTGAAAATAAATCTAAAAAATGGATCAAATATGTCTGTTGGATACCTGGGATACTCTCTTAGTCTGAAGATAAAGTTTAATAATGGAGTAACGTTTAGCACCCAGAAAGCTACTGCAGATCCCATTACCATAAGGGATATCATAACCAGTGAGCTACTTATTAGTGAAATTATTAAAATAATAAATTTCAAAAGATTGAACTCTAAGTTTAGTTTTACCCATGCATAGGAGAGAGTAATTATGCCTATGACGAGTTGGCTCAAGCCCTTCATGTCAAAAACCTCTGCAAAATAAAAGAAGAATATATTGAGAGGTTTTAGATAATATTTTATAAAGTCACCTGAAATTAAATAAGAAGGTAAGTTCCAAAGATTATCAAAGAAAAGTTGCAAGGGAGATAAGGCAAGTAAAGAAAAACCATATATAAATAAAATCTCATAGTAACTCCATCCTAAAATATTTGGAATAGATTGAAAGATTACATATATGGATAGTAGTCCCAAAAGATTTGTAATTACCATACCAATAGTGCTAATAAAAAAGTCTACCCTATATTGCATCCTTCCTTTTATATCTTGAGCAATAAACCAAAAATATACCTTTATGTAGTACTTTAATCTGGATTTAACCACCATTTATCTTAATAAATCTCTCGGTTAGTTTGTAATATGTTCTGCTTAAAGCTAAAAAGACAAAAAGCCAAAAGATTTGTACCACCAAAGAGTTTAAATAATCAAATATAGTAAGACTTTTATTGATTAAGATCTCTATGGGCATATGGTATATGGTTTTAAAAGGTAAAATTTCTAAGATTCTTCTTAGATTTTCTGGAAAAAGAGGAATAGGTATTATACCTCCTGAAAGAAATAATATTATGGAATCCTTTGTGACAGAGAGTCCCCAGATAGATTCGGTGAAAAAGGCAGTAACTCCTACAATAAAATCAATATTGAAATATATTAAGTATGAAATGATTATAGAGATCACAAAGAATACAAAATTAATACCCATGTTAATTGGCATTCTAAGAATAAACTTTAAGAGAACTAAAACTGGCAGAGTTATAGTTAGTAAATTCAGAATGACCCATGTTATTCTCTTAAAAAACATATAAATTTGAAAGTCTAAGGGCTTTGTCAAAATTATGGAGAGATTTCCACTTATCATAAGCTGAGATATATCCCAATCTACCCATGTTTGGAATAATCCAAAGATTGCAGTAGCTAAAGAAAGGTAGGTAAAAGTACTTTCAAAATTCATACTTAAATTTTCTTGTCCCAAGCTTTTATATATAGCCTTCCACAAAAAGAAAATCAGTAAAATATAAATATACTTCTCTAAGGCATTAAAAAATAGAGAAAACCTATAAACCATCCTTTCAAGGAGAAATCCTTTGGCTATATAAATGTACTTTTTCATTTCCTTGACTCCTCATAAATAAGCTTTATTACTTCTTCGGTCTGTATATCTTCTGTATGGATATCCTCTATAGGTATGAAGTTTGTAATGAACCTGAGTATTTCTAACAAATTTACATCTTGTTTTTTAAAGCTTATGTCTAACCAATAAGATTTAATCGCACAGTCAGATATTACATCGTTAAATTTTTCCAATAGAAGTAATTTTATCTTATTGATCTCTTCTTCATCTACATCGTCTTTCATTCTTATTTTTGCCTTTCTATACATCTTGAATTTTTCCTTTAGATCTTCCAAAAGACCATCATATATGATTTTCCCTTTATCTATTACAATAATACGAGGGCAAAGAGCTTCCACATCGTTCATATCATGGGTTGCGAGGAGGATAGTTGTATTTTTTCTTCTGTTTAGTTCTTTTATTAATTTCCTTACCTTATCCTTTATCAAGATATCAAGTCCTATAGTAGGTTCGTCTAAAAATACTACTTTGGGATTATGGAGAAAAGAGGCTAAGATGTCACAAAGTACTCGTTGGCCTAAGGACATTTGCCTTACAGGTTTTCTGTAAAGAGCTTCTATACCGATGATTTCCTCAAAAAGCTCTAAATTCTCTTTGAAAGTTCTTTCATCTATCTCATAAATCTCTTTCAATATTTTAAAAGATTCAATAAGGGGTAGTGACCACCAAAGTTGAGTTCTTTGACCAAAAACTACTCCAATATTTTTTGCATTTTTTATCCTATCTTTATAAGGGATAACATTATTTATTAAAACTTCTCCACCATCTGGTTCTAAGACTCCTGTCATTATCTTAATTGTTGTAGATTTTCCAGCTCCGTTAGGTCCTAAGAAGCCTACTATCTCTCCTTCTTTTATTTCCATAGAAATTCCGTCTACAGCCTTTACATAGAAATAATCTTGAGAAAAAAGGTCTTTTACTGTACTCCAAAATCCCTCTCTTCTGTTTAATACTTTAAAATACTTCCTCAAATTATTTACTTTTATAACACTATCTACCATAGGCTTAGGTCCTTTCTTAATTTTTCCTCTTCAAGTTTTATAGGAATAAAGGGAAATAAGATTTTTATTAAGAATAATAATCTTGTAAATTTGAACTTATAAAATAGGGATTTAAAGACAAAAAGAATAGCCTTAAACTTGTTGATCTTATGATTCATAAAACCAAGAGTAAAATATTTTCTTCCAATAATATCCTTTATCTTATTAATACATTCCTTCTTTCTCACTATTTTCTGGGAGCTTTTTATAAGGTTTTTATGAATAGAATTTAATTTTATCTGACCTAAACCTACAAAAGTAAATTTTTCTATAAATTTTCTGTTTTCCAAAACATCATCAATTTTTACATCTCTCCTATCAAAGAAGTTATAGATATTATCGGAACCTTGGTAATAATAAAGATGATAATTGTCTATTAAACAGAAAGGATAATCGAGTATAACCCTATATACAAAATCTGAATCTTCACATACAAGTAAATCCTCATTAAACAATCCAACCTTTTCAATAACATCCCTTTCAATAACTAATGTATTAATATTGGTACAATAAGAACCACCTTTAAGAAACGATTCTTCATAGAAATTGTCTCCAAAGAAGATATACTTTCCCTCTATTTTAGGATTAAAAATGGAGATTGTTCTTTCTAATCTTGCACGTTCCTCTGGTATTTCTGGATCAAAAACTCTTCTAACTTCCCCATCTTCTTTAACTGCTGTCCATAATGCAAAAGAAACTTTTATATCATAATTCTTTAAAACGTCTATGCTCTCTTCTAAATGTATCTCTGACCATTCATCATCTGAGTCCAAAAATGCTATATATTTCCCCTTAGAGTTTAATATGCCAAAATTTCTTGCTCCTGCTGGTCCTTTTTTTCTCTCGTTCTTTAAATATATTATGCGATCATCTAAAGAAATATATTTTTTAACTAAGCTTTCAGTATTATCAGTGCTTCTATCGTCTACAATTAAAAGCTCCCAATTTTTATAGGTCTGCCTTCTCACAGACTCTATAGCACGAGGAAGCAATCTTTCTCTATTATATGTGGGAATGATAATACTAACTTCAGGGAACATGGTTAAAATAATTTAAATTTATGTAAAGGAAAAAAATCACTCTTTTAGAAATCCCCTCCCGTTTAAAATTCTCAAATAATAATTTTGTCCACCTTTTTAAAAAAGTTATTGCTTTTATTATATAAAAAAATTATAACTAGACACCATCTTTCAAGGCAGATTAGATGTTTGTTTGAGTGAAACATTCAATTTTTCTAATCTACGTGCTATTCTCTGTGAGTATTATCCTTAGATCTATGTCTCCCTATATAGAGGACACTCTCTAATATTGTCTTGATATTATTCTTTAAAAGTAATTTTCTTCGCCAAATTTATTATCCTTTTTTGCTACAATTCCAAAACTTTTCTTTCAGGGTAAAGATCAGAATTAAATTTATAAGCTACGTTTCTTTCTTATTTAGAATTAATATCTTGGCTTTTTTGTTATAATCAAAGCCTATAAGGACATTTTAGTTATACAGTTCACTCTTTTTAATTTAAATTTTTCTTTTTGCTAAGATTACTGTTTGTTCGTTTTACTCTTAAGCTCAGGAAAACCATTAGCTGATGGGAAAATACCTATATCCTAAAATAGTAGATGTATTAATATCTTGTTTTATAGTAATTAATTTGATTCTATCTTTGTTTAAATATCTACCGTTGTATACCAAGGAAGATCTCTTAAATTTCTGATTGTGCCATCAAGATCTGTGACAATTACTATTTAGAATTTTCTCAATGTGGTCTCTAAAAAGTTGATTTGTTTGAGGACAATTTTTGATGTTTGTTCCTAAAAGACATTCTTCCTTGCAGATATCTGACAGATTGGTAATTATGTTTTTATAATAAACTTCAAACAAATCTTGTTGGCATCAAGGGGATTTACTCTCTTATTTGTCTGTTCTTCTGTAGATTTTATAATATAAATTGTAAGTCTTATTTATTTGTTTCCTCAAATAAAGATAAAATGTTTTGAGAACTTAAGAATTCCCTTATCCTTCTATTGGCAAGGTTCACGTATACCTTATTTATCTCATATCCAACATAAAACCTTTTAGCTTTTAAAGCTGCAATTGCTGTTTGTCCACTCCCCATAAATGGATCTAAAACCACTTCACCCTCAAAAGTATAGAGCTGAATACAACGATAGGGGAGTTCTATTGGAAAAGGAGCTGGATGACCAATTTTTTTAGCTGATTCTGCAGGAAATGTCCAAACACTTTTTGTAAATTCAAGAAATTCTTCTTTGGTGATTGTGCTTTTTCTATTTCGGAGATTTTTTCTAGTAAATGTATCCTTAGAAAAGACTAAAATATATTCATGAATATCTCTTAAGGTAGGGTTTGCTGGTGATAACCAACTTCCCCAAGCAGTCGATGGACTGGCGCTAGAGGCTTTATTCCATATAATTTCTCCTCTCATAAGAAAACCTATTTCTAGCATATCTTCAATAATGTAACAATGTAATGGAATATAGGGTTTTCTTCCTAAATTGGCTATATTTATACAAACTCTCCCGCCGGGTACTAATACGCGATAGACTTCTTTCCATACTCGCTTTAGAAATTCTCTATATTCTTTTAAGGTAAGATTTTCATCATATTCCTTACCTACATTATAAGGAGGAGAGGTAACCATAAGATGAATGCTATTATCAGGTATTTCCTCCATTTTTTCACTACTTTTACAAAATATCTGGTTTAGAGCTTCTTTAGGGATCTCTGATTCTTGGTGTTTGACCTTTTTTTCTTTAGGAAGATCTTTGTATAAATTACTTGAATAAAAAAGAGTTGAGTCATGGTTAATTCTTCCAGGAGCACCAAAAGAACTTGTTTTAGTTCCTCTTTTGTATTTTTTATCTTTCATTTTCGTCCCTCAATAACTTTAAAAACATTTCTGCCTTTTTCTCATAAGTAGGTTCAAGATTAGCTATTTCTATAATTTTTCCTAATTCTTTCTTAGTTTTCATCCCAGAAAAGAATTCTTGTTCTTCAGAAATGAGATTAATTAACTCCTGTTTCATTTCCTCATAAGAATCAAATCTTAAAAACCCTCTCCCAGGTGTTGATTTAATGTTGTTCTTATGAATAGGATCATCTAAGGGTTGCGGATTAGTGGAGTAAAAGCCTTGAATGACACCAGTCTTTTTCAAATGATCAACTTTTTCATAATAACTATCCGTTATCGGAGTATTACCTAAAATAACAATGGGAATTTGGGCTGATTTAAAACTAGAAACCCGAATGTTTATGCTTTTTCCAATGGCTTTTAATATTGTATCTGATCTCAATAGTCCAGGATTACCTTGATGAGTTGTATAATCTCCTATACTTTTTAACTCTCCAGTAGAAGGATTATACTCCCAATTCCATACGATGGACATTTTTACCTCTATTATCATTAAAATGTTTTCGGGTTTCTGATGCTGATCTCTTGTCTTACATATTGCTACATCCGCTGGGGATTTTGCTGACAATCCTATATCTTCACAAATTACACCTTGTACCGTAAACGCTCCTAATTCTTCTGCTGTTTCTTCTAAGAGTTCTTTAGTCCATTTTTCTGTAAAACTTCCAATAAAAGCGTTTCTACTTTGAAGTGTGGCTTTAATCCCTTTATAATTTTTAGGCCAATAGGCTATATATCTACCATCCTCAGTTATATAAAAAAGTTGTTCAGGAACAGCAACTTTTAGTGTTTTTGTAAAAAATTCTTTTTCTATATTCTTACTCCAAAGCCGTGATATGTTTATCACCTTGATTCTCCTTTTACGGTTAATTTTTTCTGTTTCTTTAATTCATCCCCACAATATTGAACTTTCTAACTCTCTACTAGCTGGCTATTTTAAGTCCGCAGGGCTTTAGCTTTCCTAAGCATCTCGTAAAGAGCATAATTGATTATTTTCAAGCATTTTAAAACTTCTTAAAGCGTCAGAAGGTCCTTAATTTGTTCATCTTGTTCTGTAAAAATTACCTGTTTTTATATCCAATAGTATATGAAAGTATATTAATTCTCTCAATAAAAATCAAGTAGAAGAACCACATAGGTATGGAGATAGGTACCAGTATGAGGAATATAGGAATAATAATGAAGATAAGAAGATAAAAAGAATTGAGGCTGTATCCCTTCTCCTTAATCTTTTCCAATTACCAAGAATTTATCAACAAGGAGCAGGGTTTTTCCCTGCTCCTTGAAATTTTTCATAAAAAGCCGAGTTCTTAGGTAATCCACATAAGATTAATTTTGCGTTTATTCTATACTTATCCATGGTTCTTTTTTACTCTTCAAGAAAATTTGAAGCCTGATAAATCTAATAATGCTTATAATAAGAATTATGATCGAACCTATTCTATAAACAGTTTGAATGTTAAATATGGTTAGCAATTTTTGGCTTATGAGTAATGAGATCACACTACCCAAGGTAGAGGCTAATATGTAAAAAGAAAATATCTTTCCTCTCACTTCAGAGAGAACATTTGCCATTATGGCACTCATGAAGCCTATTTGTAAAAGAGCGTTGGCTATACCATTTAAAAGGAAAATTATTAAACCTAAAAGAATATTATTAGCAAAGGAAAACATAGTCAAAAAAATTCCAATAGCTATTAGCCCCGTGAAATACAATTTATAACTTGGAATTTTCATATTTAAATTCCCCAAAATAAAAGAACCTATTAAGGCTCCTATACTTCCTGCAGAAAGTAAATAACCATACATGACTTCAGAACTATGAAGAGCTTCTTTAGTAAAAACCACAAGTAGGCTATTTATAGTACCACCTGCTAAAAGTAACAAAAATTCAGTAACAAGTATATAATTTACATACTTTCCTTCATTTACAAGAAATTTTATAGCCTCTTTTGTATCATTATAAAAAGATGATATCACAGAGTTGATTTTAACTTTCTTCTCAACTGCCTCTTCCTCTGAGATGAAGGTTATTGATAATAAAAATGCGTTTATAAAAAAGGTAATAGAATCAATGATAAAAGCAGGGATCAAGCCCCAGAATTTCACTATAATTGCACCTAAAGATGGCCCTAAAACGTCTACTAAATTCTCACTGAAATTGTTTAGCGAATTTGCTGTTACTATATCATCTTTATTTTTTACAGTTTGAGGAATTACTGAGTAAAAGGAAGTAGAGAAAAAGACTCCCAAAATACCCTGAAGAAAAACCAAAATATAAAATACTACAGGATCTTTTGCTATGATATAACCCAATACTAAAAATCCATTTACTGCTTGAGAAAATATTAAGATTTTTTTTCTTGAAATAAAATCTGAAAGCCATCCTGCGATGGGGCTCATTAAAATAGAGGGCAACATGGAAAAAATACTAAAAATAGCTACAGCACTTGGAGAGTTAGTGAGTTGATAAAATAAAACAGTCCTTGCGATCATGGTGAATGTACTACCTATAGTACTCTGAGAATAGCCAAGCCACACCTTAAAAAAAGAAGGATTTTCTCTCAAAAATTCTACAAAACGAAACAGTTTAAAATTACGCAAAAAGATCCCTCCTTGATAGAGATGTTCTCATAAGAGCATATAGATGTATTTTAACTTTTTGCATATGACTTTCCAATTTACCCTAATTGGGAACGCTGATGAAATCTTTATTTCAAGTGGTCAAAATTCTTATATTTTTAAAAATTTTGAAGATAAAGCTTTTTACCTAATAAATTACTTGTTAATTTAATGTTATTATTCCTAATGTGCTATAATCTCCATATGAAGGAGAAAATTATTGAAATTATAAAAGAGGAGTTAGAGAAGAGAGAAAATATTTTGTTTGCCTATATATTTGGCTCTTTTGTTAATTCTGAGAAATACAATGATATAGATATAGCAATTTATGTTTCTGACTTTAATAGAGAAAAAGTTTTGGATATGGAATTTGAATTAGAGAGGATATTAGAGGATAAACTGAATATATCTTTTGATGTAAGGATAATAAATGAAGCTCCTCTTGGATTTGTATATAATGTTTTAAAGAATAAAATTATTGTTTTAGATAGGGATAGTCTTTTAAGGTCTGATTTTGAGAGTTTAATATTTAGAAAGTATTTTGATTATCAACATTTAATAGACGAATATCTAAGGGAGATTAAAAATGCTTCGATATAATAAGGATAAAGTTTCTAAACTAATTTTTGAAATGCAAAAAGCCTTAAACCGTTTGGACTCCATAAGTAAAATTGAAAAGGAGGAGTTTTTGAGCAATCCAGATAAGATTGATAGTGCCAAATATAATTTCATACTTGCTATTGAATCTGCCATAGATATATGCAACCATACAATATCCCATAATGGATTTAGGCCTCCACAGGATTATGCAGATACCTTCAAAGTTCTTGCAGAACAAGGAATCTTACAAGAAGATTTTGTAAACAATTTGAGAAATATGGTCAAGTTTAGAAATAGACTTTTATTTGATTTTAAAAAATAATCTTGTAGATCTTAAAAAACTTTTAGATAAAATAAAAGATTTATTGGCATAATTATGTCTCTATCTCTGTAAGAGCCTTTTTTATTTATGAGATACTGCATAGAAATTATTCTATTTCGGGACGTGTAATAAAAATGAGAAAAGTCATCTTATTTTTAATAATTGTATTTTTAATACTTGCTGTTTCTTTTAGAGATTATTGGGATGGTGTAAGGTTAAAGTTATCTCTAAAAGATTTGGAAAAAAAGGTTGCTAAAGAGGAGAAAGGAATCTTAAAATTTCTTAGAGAAAGACTTATTGATAAAAGGGGGCTCATTATATCGGAGATTAAAAATAATAAGCCTTCTGATTACTCTTTATTAGAATCCTATGGGGAATTAATGGAATATGTCTCTTTAAAGGGAGATAAAAACACTTTTGATATTTTATTATCAATTTTAAAGAAATATTTTGTTTCAAAAGAAGGTTACTTGTATTGGAGAGTTAATAGAGTAACGTTAAAACCAGAGAAAACCACAGCTTTGGTTGACTCTTTAAGGATTCTTCATGGGTTAATATTAGCTTATGAAAAATTCAGGGATGAAAGATATTTGGAATCAGCAAAATTTATAGCCAATGGTATATTAAAATATAATACCTTTGGAGATAAATTTGTGGATAGTTATGATGGAAATATTGAAAAACGCATATTTAGAATTTCACTTTTTTATTTAGATTTAGATAAAATTAAAAAGATATCTCAGTATTTTGCTGACTTTAAGAGATACTATCAGTCTTCTAAAAATCTATTAGAAAACTCTATAAAACCTGATTTATTCTTTTTTCCTAAAGAGTACGATTATCTTTCACAAAGATATATATTTCCTAAGGAGATAAATATGTTGGAGCAGGTACTAACTGCCTTGAATATGGAAAATAAATTATATCTTGAAAAATTCATCGATTTTGTTAATATGGAATTAAATAAGAATAGAAGAATATTTATTCGTTATGATTTAAAAAGTAATAAGTTAAGTGATACTGAGGATCCTACAATCTATTTTTTATTGTTAAGATTATATAAAAAATTCGATTATAGGGATGTTGAGAATATTATTCACATAACTAAGAGGTTTAATCTGACCTATGGCTTAGGCGACGAAATTAATAAAGATTACTTTGCTTTTACTCAACTGGAGGTACTTTTGACTTTAGGAATTTTGGAGAGTGGTCTATGAGAGAAAAATTTGATGTTAATAAAGATGTTATACTCTTTGATCTATTGATGATTTTTTGGCTTTTGGTTTTAATATTTGTTTTTATTACAACACCCAATATAAGTTTTTTTAACTATATTATGACTTCTGCATTAATATTAAATATGATTTTGGCGTATAATTTGGGTTTGGTTTTAGGTCTTATTTTTTCCTTAATAATAATCTTTATTTATGGCTCCTATATTTTATATTCTATTTTAGTATTAGGAAAAATAACGAAATTTGAAATAGATTATATTTTCTGGTTATTCGTATTTCCAGTAGGAGCTTTTATCTCGGGTACTCTTCAGAATGAGTTTAAGAAACTAAAAGAAGAAACAGAGAAATCAAAAGAAAAGGAGAAATTTATTCTTCTTGATGAGATAACAGGTTTTTTAAATGCTCATGGCTTCTTTCAGAGGTTAGAAGAGGAAGTAAGCAGAGCCAACAGGACTAAAGAAAAACTATCGGTTTTATATTTGAGGTTAACAGATGCTAAAGATTTATATAGAATATATGGAAAATCTGGCTTTGAAAAAATATTAAGTACTATAAGTAATGAGATAATGAAAAACACGAGGATGATAGATGTTAAAGGAATATTAGATGAAGAAACTATCGGAATTATACTTCCTAATACAGATTTAGAGTCAGCTAAAATAGTTAGAGAAAAATTGCATAAGGTTTTAGATAGGATAATTGTTGAGATAAATGGTAGAAAGAGGGCAATAAGCCTAAAGATTAATATTGGAATTTCAGAATATAATTTTGGAGAGGATTATTTGGCGGTGTGGCAGAGGGCAAGAGAAGATAGTAGATATGATGTATAAAATTTTTTTAATCTTTTTGGCTTTTTTAACTCTTTTTTCTCCTGCATTTTCTGAGAACCAGAAAAGAGTCCTAATCGTTTACGATAGCATATCAAGAATTGGAGAAAATTATCCTATAGAGGAGCTTTTAAAGGAGTATTTGACTCACTATGATGTGGAAACAGGTAGTTGTGAAAGTGAAAACATTGTTGATCCATCTGATTATGATTTAACCATTTATTTAGGTTTTCAAAGAAAGATATTAAGCGATAAATTTTTAAAAAATATTTCAAAATCTAAAAAGTTAATTTGGGTTGAGGAAAATATTGAACAATTTGCTAATTTTATTGGGGGTAAGGATTTTAGGTTTGAAGGCATTAAATATAATTTTATAGAAATAATATATAGGAATTATATTTTGAGTGTAAGTCCTGAAATTCCCTTTTATATCGTAAGGCCTAAAGAAGCGGAAGTTATTTCTTATCTAAGTGATGGACATTATAAATTTCCATGGGTATTTAAGAAAAATAATATATATTATTTTGGAAGACTTGATTTTAGGGACTCTTCTGGTATTGTCTTTTTAGATCTTCTTCATGATATCTTAGGAATAAATCATTCTGTATATAAAAAAGCCATAATCGTTTTGGACAATATAAATCCTCTAACCTCGGCGGAATTTTTAATGGAAAAATTGCAATCATTATGCTGTTATGAGGTACCACATTTGTTAGTAGTTTATCCAAGTATAAGAAAAGATAATAAAATTTATTATTTAAAAGATAATCCCAAATTACTTGAAATTTTGAGACAGATAGAAGAAAGTGGAGGTTTTGTAGTTCAGGGTACTTATTATGATGGGGACTTTTCTTATAGGATTAATCAAGATCTAAATCTTTTAGCGAGTTATGGAATATTTCCTGTAGCATTTAAATTTTATGATATCTTGGATAAATCTAAATATGTGAATCCTGGAAAATACTTTAATATTCTTCTTGATGACGACTTAATTATCACAAAGAAATTATATACTCTTTTATATCCTATAAATCTTGGCGAGTTTAATCCTAAGGATCCTAAAAACTTGATATCTATATTAGAAAAGGCAAGGAATATGTTAGCTTTGAGGGATGCAATAGTGGGCATAAGTATTCCAGCATATGTAAATGTAAAAGAAATTGAAAAACTTGTTATAAATCTAAAGAAGTTAGGTTATGATTTTATGGATTTTTCAAAAGAGCCGTATCATGTGGAGAATGAAAATTTAATTATAAGAAATGAAGAGGGCAAAAAACATATTTTGAATAAAGTTCCTCTTTACGAAAAAACTCCTGTAGAGAAATTTTTTAATAAATTTATAGAATATTTGAGAGTGATTCTTATTCTTGTGGTCATAAGTTTTATACTTATCATTATAAGGTTAATTAGAAATAGACATAAACTTTATGAAAAGGATGAGAAAAGATGAGGATATTGAGCTTTTGGGATTATGCTTTTGTTTTTTCAATGGTACTTGTATGGGTAATACTTTTATATCATATTCTTCTTACATACTTTGGATATAGGTATTATCTAAAAAGTAGGGAATATGAAGATATCAGTGATGAACTTCCATATTATCCTTTTATTTCTGTTTTAGTTCCTGCTCATAATGAAGAGAAGGTTATAGGAAATACTGTAGACGCTATTGCAAGATCTGTATATCCAAAAGATAAAATGGAAATCATAGTTATTAATGATAGTTCTACTGACAAAACAGGAGTAGTTTTGGAAGAAAAGCAAAAAGTATATCCCTTCTTGAGAGTTTTGGAGATTAAGCCACCTTTAGGTGCAAAAGGAAAATCTAATGCTTTAAATCAGGGTTTGAAAATAGCTAAAGGGGAATATATTGTAGTCTATGATGCAGATAATACCCCTGAGAGGAAAGCCATCTTAAACTTAGTAAAATTTATAATTAGAAGTCCGGAATTAGGCGCAGTAGTAGGGAAATTTAGAACAAGAAATAAGGACAAGAATCTTCTCACCAAATTCGTTAATATAGAAACTTTAAGTTTCCAATGGCTTGTTCAAGCCGCAAGAAACTATTTTTTAGGACTTACCACTATACCTGGAACTAATTTTATTATTAGGAAAAGTCTTTTAGAAAAAATAGGAGGTTGGAATATCCACTCTCTAACAGAGGATACGGAACTCACCATAAGAATTTATAATGAAGGATACAGGATAATGTGGATTCCTACAGCTGTTACATGGGAACAGGAGCCCGAAAAGATAAAGATATGGATTAAACAAAGAACTAGATGGGCAAGAGGAAACATATCTGTGATAGCTTCTTATCTAAAAAATATTTTTTCTCTTAGATGGAAAATTGCTTTTGATTTAATATATTTTGCTTATATTTATATCGTGGCTTTTACGAGCATTCTGATATCTGACTTAATTTTTATATTAGGCCTATTAGATGTGATCAAATTAAATGTAGGTGGTCCCCTATTTATTATATGGGTCTTAGCTTATGTTTTATTTATAACGGAGACTTTTATATCCTTAAGTTTGGAGAGGGGAGAAGGGAATTTTGAAAATTTTATTCTCATATGTCTTATGTATTTTACCTATTGTCAGCTTTGGCTTTATGTGGTTTTAAGGGCTATATATTATACTATAAAAGATAGGATTACAGGGGAAAGGATGAAATGGTATAAAACGGAGAGGAGTTCCTCATGATGAGAAGAGTAATTTTAACTTTATTATTAATTTTAATATTTATATTTCCTGTCTATGCGAATTCTGGAGTAAAAATTTATAATCTCCCCATATTGAGAGAAGGTAAAGTGCTAAATCTTCCCTTAAATAGCTATTCTTTCTGGTTTTATATATCTCCTGGTGTAGAAATCCTTGATAACTGTTATTTAGAATTAAAATATTCTTATGCGGATACTTTATTAGAAAAGGAATCCTTTTTAACCATTTATTTAAATGGTTATCCATTATATACAAAAAAGGTAGTAGACAAGACAAAAATTCCTGTTAGTGTAAGGGTAAAATTACCTAAATACCTTTTTAAAAAGGGTTTTAATGAGATTACCATATCTACCAGACAAAGAAGTATTGAGGGTTTATGCAAAGACCTGGATAATGATGCTAATTGGATTGTTATTCACAACAATTCCTTGCTTCATTTAGAAACAAGGGATAAATCTTTCCAAATTAGATATTATCCTTATCCTTTTTTGGACTTATTGGCACAAAATATAGTAAATTTTAAATTTTACATTCCGAAGGATTTTTCTAAAGATGAATTAGAAGTATTGCTTTCCATAGCAAATGATTTAGGAACAAAAGATAGATTTAAAAATCTTTCTTATATAGTTTCTTTTGATGACCCTTATAAGGCTAATAAAGAAAACCAAATTATTATTGGAGATATAAGTAAACTATCTATTAAAGAAGAAAAGATATGGAAAGAGGTGGGTGAAGATGATGGATTAATCTATCTAAATAAATTTAAAGATAATTTACAACTTTATATTTCTGGAAGAGGAAATGGCATTAGGAAGGCATTAAATTACATTTTAACTCCTATTCAAGTTAGTTTAACTGAGAAGAACCCAGTAATCGTGACATCTACGATAGAAAGAGAAAAAGCAGTAGAAAATTTAAAAGGGGTAATTAGATTAAAAGATTTAGGTTATCAAAATGTTGTGCTATCAGGTTCCTTCCATCAATCTACTTCTTTTTATGTTACTGTTCCTAAGGGTTATAGTAAAATTCAGGAAGGATCTTTTATAGAATTAAGATTTGCACATTCACCAGCGTTAGATCCTGAAAAATCTATAATTACCTTATACATTGATGGTATTCCTGTAAAAAGTGAAAAATTAGATGGTAAAAACATAGAAAACGGTATTTTGAGGGTTAATATACCTCGGGATAAGCTGAATCAATTGGGTTGGAATATTGAAATTAAGGTTTATCATCACTTAAGTAATGTTGATTGTGATAAAAGATATGATGAAGTTGCTTGGACAAGGATTGATGGAGATTCTCTATTTTATTTTGTTGGAGAATCAACAAAGGAAACTGATTTATCAGATTTATGGAAGGGAGATAGAAGAGAGATATATGTATGGCTTTCTAAAAATCCTTCTTCCTACGAATTGTCTTTAATATCGACAATAATTGGAAAATTAGGGCAGATTACGGGCAATAATTATATTTGGAAGGTTATTTTGGGCGAGGATTTTAGGGAGGATTTAATTAAAAATAATAGTATAATCTTTTTGGGGAGGTTCAATGATGATAGATTAAATAAGATAAGTAATTCATTGTGGGTCAAACCTGAAGGAGAAAAATTCTTATTTAAAAAAGATCCGGGTCTTTATTTTGATGGTTTTAATACTGAGGTAATCTTTCAGGTAGATAGATCTCCTTTCAATAAAAGTGAAAATCTATATACAATTTTATATAATGATGACAGTTCTTTATTAAAGACTATTGATTTTCTTGAAAAAGTCAATAACGTAAGTAAGATATATGGACAGGTTTTTATTCTTACAAAGTTAGGAAATGTACACTCCTTTAAATTAATTGGGGAGAGAACTTCTTTGTTAAGATTATTCGAGATAAAACCATTTTTGGTTTATCTTATTATATTAATAATAGTTATTTTAATAACCATCATTTCTATATATTATTCAAGAAAGAAAATGAAGTAATTAATTACATAAATACTATTTTTTATCAGGAAATTTTTCCAACTGTGAGAGTTAAGAAGTTGTGGAACTCGAGAAAAGGTATCCTTTTACAGAACCTTAAAAAGAGAAAAGATTGTTAAGGGGGAATATTATGATTAAAAAAATTTTTCTGACTTTACTAATTTCCCTCTTATTTGTGTCCTTTATTTTTTCCTCAGAAGAATCCATAGAGGAAAAAGTAGAGAGATTGTTATCTCAAATGACCCTTGAGGAAAAGGTAGGGCAGATGACTCAAGTTGATAGCTCTTATTTATATAATCCTGAGGATGTGAAGAGATATTTTATAGGCTCTGTGTTAAGTGGAGGAAATTCAGGACCTTCAAATCCTACTCCTGCAAATTGGGTAGAGTATGTGAATAGATTTCAATATTATGCTCTTCAAACAAGGCTGAGAATTCCTATTCTCTATGGGATAGATGCAGTGCATGGGAATGCAAAGGTTTATTCTGCGGTAGTTTTTCCTCACAATATTGGTCTTGGATGCACTAGGAATGAGAAGTTGGTAGAAGATTGTGCAAGGATAACAGCCATAGAGACCTCTGCCATAGGAATACGTTGGAGCTTTGCTCCTTGTGTTGCAGTGGTACAGGATGTAAGGTGGGGAAGAACTTATGAGAGTTTTTCAGAAAATCCAGATGTGGTTGCTCTTTTAGGTTCTGCTGTAGTGAGAGGTTTTCAGGGAAGCTCTTTAAGTAATAAAGACAGTATATTAGCATGTCCTAAGCATTTTGTGGGAGATGGAGGGACAAAATTTGGTACAGGTATAAACGGACTTTTAGATCAAGGAGATACAAGAATTTCTGAGAAGGAATTGAGGAATATCCATTTGAAGCCCTATATTTCTGCCATTAAAAACGGTGCCAAATCTATAATGGTCTCTTTTTCAAGTTGGAATGGTATAAAGATGCATGCTAATAAATATCTCTTAACAGATGTATTAAAGAAAGAGCTTGGATTTGATGGATTTTTAGTTTCTGATTGGAAGGCTATAGAACAGCTCCCTGGAAATTATGAAGATCAGGTGGCTATGAGTATAAATGCGGGAATAGATATGGTAATGGTGCCAGATAACTATGTAAGGTTTATAAATACTTTGATATCTTGTGTCCAAAAGGGTAGAGTACCCATATCTCGTATTGATGATGCTGTAAGAAGAATATTAAAAGTAAAGTTCCTTTTAGGACTTTTTGAGAACCCTTATGCTAATAAAGATTTGATCAATAAGATAGGTTCAAAAGAACATAGAGAAGTAGCAAGACAAGCAGTGAGAGAAAGTGTCGTGGTTTTACAGAATAAAAACAAAATTCTTCCTCTTTCTAAAAATTTAAAACATATCTGTGTAGTGGGTCCAAAAGCTAATGATATTGGATCTCAGTGTGGAGGTTGGACTATTTCTTGGCAAGGTCAAAAGGGCAACATCACAGTAGGAACTACTATTTTAGAGGCTATTAAAAAGAGTGTAAGTAATAATACAAAAGTTACTTTTTCTTCTTATGGGGATAATATACCTAAGGATGCTGAAGTGATTGTAGCGGTAGTAGGTGAGAAACCTTATGCTGAGTCTATGGGAGACACTTTTAAGCCTGAGATAGAATATTCCGATCATTTGATCCTTCAAAATATTTTTAAAGAGAAAAAGCCTATAGTAATGATCCTCTTAGTGGGAAGACCAGTAGATATAGAAAATTATCTTAGTAAAGCTTCTGGGGTTATCTGTGCTTGGCTTCCTGGAACAGAAGGAGAAGGGATAACAGATATACTTTTTGGCGATTTTAATCCTAAGGGGAGGTTGTCCTTCACTTGGTATACTGTAGATAGAAATAAGGCTGCTTTTCCCTATGGTTATGGACTTTCTTATTAAAAGAGTAAGCGGTGAATCTTGTTCCTGTTTTTAACATCAATGATTCTTGGGGAGGGAATTTTTATCAAGGAGATGTTTAAAGAAAATATTTAATATTCAGATGAAGTTTTTAGAAAGGGAGAAGAGCTTCATAGAAATGAAGTTACATCTTTTGATGATGTTTTATAGTATTTTTAGAGATGGAGAGGTATAAGTGATACAATCTTAATTCTTTTTATTTTCTTTGTTATTCCTATATTCCTCATACTGGTACCTATCTCCATACCTATGTGGTATCTTACAAGAAGACTTTGTGGACAATTTGAGGAAATATAGTAAAATCTATAATAAAAAACTTTTAGATAAAATAAAAGGATTATTAATGACCTAAAATCTATATATGTAGGGGGTTAATTATGTCTCTACCTTCTGTAAGAGTTTCTGAGAATGGAAGGTTCTTAATAACAGAGGATGGAAGTCCATTCTTTTATTTAGGGGATACTGCATGGGAATTATTCCATAGGTTAACCTTAGAGGAAGCTGATCTATACTTAACAGTAAGAAGCAACCAGGGTTTCAATGTGGTTCAGGCAGTGATACTTGCAGAACTTGATGGCCTTCATACTCCTAATGCCAATGGACATATACCTCTTATTGGAGATGATCCTACAAAGCCTAATGAATACTATTTTAGACATGTTGATAGTATTATAAGGCTTGCAGAGAAGAAGGGGATTTATATGGGTATTCTTCCCACTTGGGGTGATAAGGTTCACAGTGGACTTTGGGGGATAGGGCCTGCGATTTTTGATAAAAATAATGCTTATTTATATGGTAAATTTCTTGGAGAACGCTATAGAGATTTTAATAATATAGTATGGATTTTAGGGGGAGATCGACCTGGAGAGGGCTATGAAGATATTTGGACATCTATGGCAAAGGGAATTTCTGATGGGTTAGGAAGAAAACCTATTATTACTTATCATCCAACAGGAGGACAAAGTTCTTCTCAGTGGTTTCATAATATGGAATGGCTAAGTTTTAATATGTGGCAGTCAGGACACTGTCTTGTAGATGCTCCTAATTGGGATATGATAAGAAGTGATTACGATAAAACTCCTATAAAACCAGTTATTGATGGAGAGCCCAATTATGAAGGTCACCCTATAGATCCATACTTACGTAAATGGAAGCCAGAATATGGAAGGTTTACAGATTATGAAGTAAGAAAACAAGCATATAGAGCAGTGTTTTCAGGTGCTTGTGGACATACTTATGGACATCATTCAGTTTGGCAGATGTATGATGAAAGGTATAAACCAACAACCTTTCCAAATGTTTATTGGTATGAAGCTATATATGCTCCAGGTGCAAAGCAGATGATACATTTAAAAAATCTTCTTCTCTCCTTCCCTTATTTTACAAGAATTCCTGCACAAGATATGCTAATTGGAATAACACCTCCACCTCCCCCAAAAGGTATAGATGACAGAATTAATGATAAAAGAGCAAGTCATCCTGTGGCTACTCGTGATAAAGAAGGAAGTTATGCCTTGATATATTTTCCTCTTGCCAATCAACCCCTTAACATTGATACAAGTTCTCTTTTGGGATGTGTAATAAAAGCAAGTTGGTTTGATCCAAGAACAGGTGAGCGATATTATATTGGAGAGTTTTCTAAGGGAACTTTGAAATTTACATCTCCTCTGGGTGGTCCGGACTGGGTGCTGATATTAGAGGTTTAAGTAGATTTGTTGGGATGAATGGAAGTATAAGGTATGGAGGAAAAATTGGTAAAGAGGTTGTTATCTTTAATTTTACATTTTTTGAATTAAGGTTGTAATTTAATCAGGAAGGTAAAAAAAAATGTGTAGGTTATTTGGATTGATATCTCCAATAGAGAAAAAGGTTGAATATTATATGCTATATGCAAGGAATAATTTCAAAAAGCAGTCAGAGAGACATCCTCATGGGTTTGGTTTTGGCTGGTATGAGAATGGGGCTCCTAAAATAAAAAAGTCGGGAGAAAAAGCTTTAGAATCGGATCTTTTTGATAAATTGGCAAAGGAGGTCTCATCTCAAATTATAATAGCTCATATAAGAGATGCATCAGACGGGGCTATAAAAGAAGAGAATTCTCATCCTTTCTCATATGAAAATTTTATCTTTGCCCACAATGGAACTCTACATAAAAAGGATAAGATTTTTGATATGCTTGAGTATCCTTATAATAAGGATTTTACCAGTGATGGGATCGATTCAGAGATTTATTTTAGATTTCTGGTGCAGAACATTAAAAATGAAAAAGATGTTATTTTAGGCTTACAAAAAGGTATAAGGAAGATTATTTATTTAAATATTGGATCTGCTAATTTTTTACTGTCCGATGGAGAGAGGCTTTATGCATTTAAATATGGGAGAAGTTTATTTTACTCGTTAATGGAAGATTGCTTAATTGTGTCTTCTGAAATAATAGGGGAGGATAAAAATAGATGGAAAAAATTTGAAGAAGGCTTATTGTTGGTTGTGGATAAGAGCTTAGAATTGAGAGAGATAAAAATATGAATAGACTGATAGGGGGAGAGAATTTCTCTCCCCCAGAATATTTATTGAGTAAAAGTTAAATCGTAATTTAAAATCTTTACTCCTCTTCCCCCAAGAGGGTCATAATTTTGGGAGTCTCCAATATAAGGAGCAAGGTAGTAAAAATCAACTTCACAAACGGATTCTGCAGCTCCAATACAAACAGCTCTTGCCATGCCCTCTATGTATACATAAATGGCATATTCAGTATTTCCTTTGAGATTGATATTTCTAAAATTAAGTCTATATATTCCATTAACACATTCATCAGCATTAACTGAGGAGTTGCCTACTTGGATTAATGTGACCAATACATCGTAACCTGGAACGAAGTACCCACCAACACCACCTAAAATAGTGTATACTGTTGAGCTTAAGAATTCTACCCAATCCTGTGATGCTTTTTGCCATACTACTGCTTGATATCCTGGACGGGATTCATGTCTGAAAGGATCGCTACCTTCTACAATTCCTACCACTACTTTCCCTAAATATTGAGTATCACTTGCTCCTAAAGGAATAGCATAATCGATTTTCCCAATTAAACCTTTAACATCAAGGTTTATAGTTAAGTTACATTTATAAAAATTGTTGTCGGGAGCATTTATCTTTATTTTGTGATATCTATAAACTCTTATATGGGAGGTGACATCACTTGCTGGGAGTTTGGCATATGCATAAGCCCATGCTTTCAAATAGCCGTTTTCAAAGGTATATCTATAGGTTCCCGAAAATATATCAGGACCGTAACCATAACCTATTTCTGTATAACTAATCTGAGGAGTAGTAACAGTTGGGGTAGTAATAGTTAATCCAGCAAATCCAAGCCATTGGGTCCATACATTTTGGGCTGGTGTTCCATCATGCTTGTACAATGATAAGTAGAATCCATCGTTTCTATTGTTTACAGCTCCAGCAATTATTCCAGGCTGTGCTGACAAAACATAGGCAGGGCTATTATTAAATGGTGGTGAAAAGAAGATATTTGCACCATTACTTAATATTTTTACTTCTCCTTTAAAGCCATTTAGCTGTGGATCAGGAATTATTGCTCCCCAAATTACCCAAGCGTCCCTTACAGGAATTCCATTCCTATCTACAAGATATAAATCAAAACCTGTAGGAGAGTTATTCATGGCGCCAGAGATTAAGGCAACTCCATTTTTTTGGGCATTTGTCACGATAACGGGAGTGCCAGGAAGATTATAGGTAATTCTTTGATTATGGCTTGCTGTGATGATACCTCCTACCATTTTAAGGGATGGATCAGGAACAAAGGCTATCCATTGTACCCACGCAGAGGGTACTGGGTTTCCTGCATCATCCCTTAGGGAGATAACAAATTTTTCCTTATCAACATTGACTGCACAACTTGAAACTGCTTTTCCTCCAATTTGAGCAGATGTTAACACTACAGGTACATTGGGGAAAGAGAAGTTATAGCTTATTACTTGGTTGTTGTTGGCATATAATACTCCATATTTAGGTGGTACTACGGCGAAAGATGGAGATATAAAGAGGAGTAGCAGAAGAGAGAGCATTAATAAAAAAGATTTTTTCATGGACGCCCCCTAATATTAAGATTTGTAAATAAAATTTAAATAGCAGTGAGGTAATGCATAGTATTTAAATTTTATTTACTTTTTAATTATACTATTTTAAAAAAATTAAAAGTGATTTATATCACAATTCAAAAAGTTTTAAATAGATGATATTTTTGCATGGATCTCTCTAAATGAGATGTTAAGCATGATATACTATTGAAGTAAAGAGGATAAAAGTTGAGATAATCTGATATATGGATTTCCCTAAAGAAGGAAGATGTAAAATATGTGGTAAAGAGTCTATCTTGATATCCTCCTTCTTGGGGGTATGTAGAGATTGTATTTTAAATAGATTTGAAGAGGCTTTACCCATTATTGAATCTGCCCATAAGAGGGCAAGGGCTTATTTTAATCTCTCTTATCCTGCTTATTCTCAGAAACCCTACTGTAATCTTTGTATTCATAAGTGTGCTCTTAATTCTGAAAAGAGTTTTTGTGGGCTTATTGAAAATGGTAGTAGATGGGCTGGGAGCTCTGAAAAGGGTCTATTAGAATGGTATTATGATCCTCTTCCTACAAATTGTGTGGCAAGTTTTGTTTGTCCTGAAAAGGATCATTATGGTTATAAAAACTTGGCTGTTTTTTATGCGAGTTGTAATTTTAATTGTCTTTTTTGTCAAAATTGGCACTTCCATGATTATTTAAAAAGAAAGTCTCCTCTTTATTCTGTGGAAGACTTGATAGAAAAGATAGATAGCAAAACTTCTTGTATATGTTTTTTTGGAGGGGACCCTACTACCCAGGTTGCACATGCTTTAGCCTTGGCTAAAAAGGTTAAAGATAGAGTAAGGGTATGTTGGGAAACTAATGGTTCTATGGATTCTAAAATTCTGAAAGAAATTTTTTATATCTCTGTTGAAAGTGGGGGAATAATAAAATTTGATTTGAAGGCATTTGATGAGAGGATTCATATTGCATTAACAGGGGTCGCTAATAAGAATACTCTTGAGAATTTTAGATGGGCAGGAGAGGAAAGTAAAAAGATTAAGGATAGGGTAGTAGTGGTGGCAAGTACTTTACTTGTTCCTGGCTATGTAAATGAGGAGGAAGTAGAAAGGATAGCAGATTTTATCGCAAGGATCAATCCTGATATTCCTTATTCTCTTCTTGGTTTTTCTCCTAATTTTTTCTTTGATAATCTTCCTACTACTTCGAAGGGGCATGCAGAAAGAAGTTTTAGAGTTGCAAAGGAAAAGGGTTTAAAATATGTAAATATTGGAAATAGGTTTCTTCTTTCTAATTACTATTAGCTTAAAAATACAGAATAAGTAAGGATTTATGGGGGCTACAATTTTGTAGCCCCCTATTTTTATTTACTTTTCTTTTGTTGGAAAAGCCAATCTATTACTTCCTCATTATCGTAGACTGGGATCCATGAGGCGTGAGGATGATATCCTTGTCTTTCCATTTCACCCCATAAGAATTCTGTATACTTTACTTTTCCACCGATTTCTACAAGCCTTCTTACTACTGCCCTTGAAAATTCTACAAGTACTACATTGTCATCTTCTGCATGGAATATCCAAAGAGGTATATCTTTGATCCTTTCTAATCTATTTACATCACCACCGCCACATATAGGAATAGCAGCTGCAAAAAGTTCTGGATATTCTATGAGGATGGCAAAAGTTCCAAAACCTCCCATAGAAAGTCCTGTTACGTAGACTCTATCTGGGTCTATGTTTTCTTCCTTTATGAGTTTCTTAATTAGATTAGCTACTGCAATAAGATTTCTTGTGGGTTTGAAAGGATTTCCTCCAGTAAGTAGTTCAGTCCAGCTGCTTCCTGCAGGGCACTGAGGAGCAAGGACAAAGCAAGGATGCTCTGCTTGTTGGCCTGGTTCTGCAAAGGTTACTGCACCTCTATACCAAGCTATGTGGAGGAAGTTATCGTTTCCTCTTTCACCAGCACCATGTAGGAATACCACCAATGGATATTTTTTGTTTTTATCTACGTTTTTAGGCACATAGAATCTATAAGGTATAGTGACGCCTAATTCTTTATCCTCATAGACTAAAGCTTTAAATTCATCTATTATGAGATGTTTTTCCTCGGAGGTAGTCAAAGAGAATGGAGAAAATTCTTTTCCATCAACACTTCTTATACTTACTTTTTGCTCTACTTTATACTCAAGTTTTAATCTCTTGGAAATAAATCTTTGAGGATCAAAAGTGGCTGTTCCTGCAGAGGGTTCTTTAGGATTTAGTTCAAGTACTAAGAATTTTCCTTGGTTCATAAAAGGAGCAGGAATAAGTTCTCCATTGTTATTAGCATAGACTTTTGTTATAGTTCTTTTTACAAAATTTCCTTCAAATCTTACTTCTACCGAGAACATATCTGGTTTTAGATTATTAGCATTTATTTCTCTACCATATTCAAGTACTACTGCTACAACCCTTTCTCCTTCAGGCATAACTCTTGTTACAATAGTTGCTTTTGGGGTTTCTTGGGCATAAGCAAAGTTAATAAGAATAAAAACCATAAGAGTTGCAATTAATACATAGTTCATCATACTATCTCCCTCCATTTTTTATTTACTTTTCTTTTGTTGGAAAAGCCAATCTATTACTTCCTCATTATCGTAGACTGGGATCCATGAGGCGTGAGGATGATATCCTTGTCTTTCCATTTCACCCCATAAGAATTCTGTATACTTTACTTTTCCACCAATCTCTACAAGCCTTCTTACTACCGCCCTTGAAAATTCTACCTCTACTGCAGGGTCGTCTTCTGCGTGAAATATCCATAAAGGAATATCCTTGATTCTTTCTAGTTTTTTCACATCAGCTCCCCCGCATATAGGAATAGCAGCAGCAAAAAGTTCTGGATACTCTATGAGGATGGCAAAGGTTCCAAAACCTCCCATGGACATTCCTGTAACATAGATTCTATCAGGATCTACATTTTCTTCATTTATGATCTTCCTCAAGAGATTTGCTACAGCCAAGAGACTTTTGGAAGGTTTATAACGATTTTCTCTCATGGGAAGATCAGTCCAAGCTAAATTTTCAGGGCATTGAGGGGCAAGGACAAAGCAAGGATGTTCTACTTGTTGACCTGGTTCTGCAAAGGTTACTGCGCCTCTGTACCAAGCTATGTGAAGGAAGTTATCATTTCCTCTTTCACCACCACCATGTAAAAATAATACCAATGGATATTTTTTGTTTTTATCTACATTTTTAGGCACATAGAATCTATAAGGTAGAGTAACGCCTAATTCTTTATCCTCATAGACTAAGGCTTTAAATTCATCTATGATGAGATGTTTTTCCTCGAGGGTAATCAGAGAGAACGGAGAAATTTCCTTTCCATCAACACTTCTTATACTTACTTTTTGCTCTATTTTATACTCTAGTTTTAATCTCTTTGAGAGAAGTCTTTGGGGATCGTGTGTAGCAGTGACGGCTGATGGTTCGTAGGGGTCTAATTCAAGCACCAAAAATTTCCCTTGATTGGTAAATGGGGCAGGAAGTAATGCTCCATTGTTGTTGGCATAAACTTTTTTTATGGTCCTTTTTACAAAATTCCCTTCGAGTTTTGTCTCCACTGAGAACATGTCTGGTTTTAAGTTGTTGGCATTTATCTCACTACTGTATTCAAGAGTTACTGCTACAGCTCTTTCACCTATAGGCATGACTCTTGTTACAATGGTTGCTTTGGGAACCTCTTGAGCGTAAGTAATAGAGAAGGGTAGGAAGCGCTTTAAAAATTTTAATAACGAAGACTTCATCTTTTAAACCTCCCTTTTTATAAATTTATGAAAACGATTTTATTATATAGAGTAAAGATTTATAAAATCAATAACTAAAATATTTAGTTCAATATAGAGAAAAAAATCTTTCTATTTACTTGATAGTAAACTCCGTCCAGTACATGTCTGAGATTACCTCTTTTACTATTTCTTCATCTTTGTAGGTATATGTGACGAAGACTAAAATTTCGTTTACACTGCCCTTTATATTTCCTTTAAGGATATTTTTAACTTCGTCAATGGAAAAGTTGATTATATTTCTTTTATCAGGATATAACGTTATAGGAGATTCTACACTGTCGATAAAGTTCCAAGCTATCTTGTCTTTAGGTCTTGCATATACATAAACCTTATATACCGATGCCATACTACTTACATACTTTGATAAGTCTGCATTAGGGTTTTCTTTTTGAACATCACTCCAACCCTTTCCTCGTTCAAGCCATATAAAATTTTTAGGCCTTAGAATTATGGATAAATTCATTGGAGCATTCCCTCTTAAATTGATATCCTCTATTGAGATAGGGCATAATCCGTAGGGAGATTTACCGTCATCTCGAGAAGCGTAATATATGGGTACAGAATCAAAGTAAAAAGGTGCAGAGGAAGAGGTTGTTATTCCTGTGAATTTGTTGTCAATCTCTAAATAATTAGAAAATTTTGAGATGCCTAAAATATCAATTTTAAATTGGCCTTTTTCAATCTTTCTTGGTTTTTCAATCCAGATCAAATATTTAGAGTAATTTTTGGTAAAGTCTAAGAACTTTATACTAAAGATTCTTAAGGGTTCATTGTTGAAATAGACCTTTATTTCATTCTCATTGGCCGAAGTTAATGGTAAATAGCTATTGACTCTTATGTACATTAAATTGTTTTCTTTTCTTGGAAACTCTTTTGAAGTGGGAGCATCAGGTGATATGGAAGATAATTTTTCAGGGTAAAAGGAGATTATTTCAAAGGAATTGCTACCAAAAGAAGCACTCTTTGTAAATATATTGTTTTGCCAATTTTTATCTCCCAAAAAGTGATAGTAAATAATATTTGATTCCTCTATCTTGGCATCAAAACCTATAGTAATGTCAAAATCGCCAATTAGAGCGAATGGATCAGAGTACTCTGCCTTAAAAGTTAATTTCTTCTTTTCTTTGGGTGATATCATTAAATTAGTGTCAATGTATATGCTCAAATTGTTTTCTCTTTCATTGTTTATTTCAGGATATGCATTAAGAACTGCAACAATCTTTTTATCACTTTTTCTTCTAACAATGATTTTAACAAAAGAAGTCTCTAAGGTTTTTTTGTTTTTATCCTTGAGAAATATGGGCAACATATCGCCAATATTTTCTAATTCAATGGATACTTTTAAGTAATTAAAGTGAAATCCACTTTTTATCTCATGTAGATCCTCAATTTCCACATTGTTAATCTTCAAGTCTGCAAGTTGTGGTTTCCATAAAAAATCGCCTTCGTATGTATAGTATCTATCTTTATATTTAATGCTTATGCGAAAATAATTTGGAGAGTTGTATATGAGTATTCCTTCGTCCATTTGTTTTAGAATTTCTTCTCTCCTATTATTACATTTGTATATTAGCTGAAAAGAAGCATTAGGCTGGATTTGAGTATCTAAAGATGGTTTTCTAAGCTCAATGGAAGGAGCCCACGCATGTCCGTTTGGTGCTATGTGATATATCTCTACCTTAAGATCTTTCACAGAGATGGTATAAGAGCTGTTGTTTTTTAAATTTATTGTATACTGCATGTTTATATCATTTGATATTTCAACCTTTTCAAAGAGTATAGGATCGGAAGGAGTTATTTTCAGTGGTGGATTTTGAGGTAATGAAATTTGATTGGAATAAACCATTTGGTTGAAAATTAAAATAATACTGAGATTAGCAGAAATCTTTTTAACATTTCTACACACCCCCCTGTAATTTAAATTATCTAAGGACTAAAGATACTATCAATCTTCCAAAGCCACAAATATGGTAACCTCTTAGTGGTTCATTAAGGTTACATTCTTCTAATACCACTTTATTAAGTCCTCCTGATGCATGAATAACTTTTATACTATTTTCGTTAGTTCTTTCCACATATAAACCACAATGTTCTATGTTATTTTCTTCATCTGCAAAAAAGACGATGTCACCTTCTCTTAATTCATCAATCTCAATATGTCTTGTATTCTCATTATATAAAGCCTCTACCGTAGCATCAGGATATAACTTCCCATTATTGAAAAACATAGCATTTGGAATTACTTGCTGATAACTCCAAATAACAAGACCTGAGCAGTCAAATCCCACTTTAGGATCCTGACCACCATATACGTAGGGTTTCCCAATTTGCTTTAGTGCAAATTCTAAAGCTTTTTTGCTTTCTTCATAAGTTACCTCTCTGGAGGAGTACTTTAAAGCACATCCAGAGATTAGGAGCAAGATAACTAAGAGAAAAAAATAAAAAAATACTCTTTTTTTCTCATAATTTATCCCAATTTCATAGGTCTTTTTTATAATATCACCTTTTTATGAAAAATAAAATATTTTAGCTTTGTCTTTGAGGATGGCTTTCTTAATATATCATTTTATAGTTAGCTGATGATCAATATGAGTATATACAAACTTTTAGGATGGGAAGATAAATTATATATAAATATTCAATATGGTGTAAGATGCTAAAAGGGTAAGCAGTGAATCTTGTTCTTGTTTTAACATCAATGATATTCCATTCATACTGAGGTAGGTTAAACTTAACCAAATGATTATACACATCAGTAGGAAGAGAATTTTTATCAAGGAGATGCTTTTGACAGTATTTTCAGAGATAGATAGGGAATATTTTCTTAGGATAAGAGCTTTAAGTCTTCTATAGGATAATCCAGTTCTTTTAGCCTTGAGAGTTATCAAGTTTTGGAGGGAAGGAGGAGTTTTATTAGGAGAGGAATGAGGTTTTTTAGGTAGGTCATGAAGAGGGCCATTTATAGCTCTTATTACAATTTCTCTTGCCTTTTCAGGAGACAAATTTCTAATTTCATGGTAAGACAAGATCATAGGCTGTATCCTCCTCCTTGGAAAGGATTGAGAGATCTAAAGAAAGTGAGATTTAATTTCTTAATTATACCAAGGAGAAGGGATACAGCCTCAATTCTTTTTATCTTCTTATCTTCATTATTATTCCTATATTTCTCATACTGGTACCTATCTCCATACCTATGTGGTTAAGTCTTTTTGATATTTCTTGACATTAAAGAGATTTTATATACAATAATAATTAATAAATTAAATAAAATATTTAAATCTAAAATAGGGGGTACTAAGAATGAGAAAGACTACTTTTTTTAGTATTTTTAATTTTTTTAATTGCTTTGAGTAGTATTTCTTGTTCTAAAAATCAGCCCCCTCCACCACCGCCTCCTGGAGATACTACTGGTAACGTTTATTATGTATCTCTTAATGGAAATGATAATAATCCTGGTACCTATGATCAACCTTGGAGAAATCCAGGCTATGCTTCAAGACAGCTAAAACCAGGAGATACATTAATAATTCTTGGAGGAACTTACATTTTACGACAGTATGACGATGATATAATAAAGCCACCCTCAGGAAATCCTAATGCATGGATAACCATAAAAGGACAAGAAAATAATAGACCAATCCTTGCAGGAAGAGAAGCTTTAGCTACCGCTATAGATCTTTCTGGAGTTTCTTATGTGAGGATTGAAAACCTTGAAATCACCCATGATCCTAATGCTCAAGGAGAAGCTGTATACTTTTGGGATGGTATTTTAATCGTAGGAAGACCTGCATCCCACATTGTCCTGAAAGACCTTTATATTCATCATATAGATGGGATGGGTATGAATTTTCAGGATGTAGAGGACTTACAAATATTAAATTGTAATATTGAATATTGCGGATTTGGAGCAATTGGTGGACCAGAAGGAGCATATGGTGGTTGGAAAAATGTAAGAATTGAAAAATGTAGATTAGCATATAGTGGACACTATTATCAAGGAGTGTTTGATAATCCTGAAAATCCTTATGATAGGTCTGACGGCTTTGGAATTGAATCTTCAGAAGGACTAATCTATATTATAGATACTATAGCAGAATATAACAAAGGAGACGGCTTAGATTCTAAAGCAGAAAGGACATTAATTTCTGGATGTATAGTAGCAAATAATACTTGTGATGGAGTAAAGCTTTGGGGAGATGGAAGTAGAATTGAAAATACTCTTATTTATGGAAGAAGATATGGAGATCCTACTCCAGCACCATGGGCAGCCATTGTAATTAGTAGTGTATCTAGGTCAAACGCACGTTTTGAAATTGTAAATGTTACAGTGGATGATTTTGTAGGACAAAACTATCTTATGTATTTCCAGTATCCTGATGAAAGTGATCCTAATACACTTTTACCTATCCCAGTATTACTGCGAAATAATATCTTCTGTGGAAGAGGGCCTGAATGTCCAATTTATATGGGAGAGTGTGTAACTCCTACTATAGATCATAACTTATTCTATTTTCCAAATTCGCTTTGGGTTTTACAGCATGGAGAAAACCAATACACATCTCAGGATATTTCAAGTTTAGGTCCAGGGAATAAATATGGTGATCCTTTATTTGAAAATCCTGCCATATTGGGACAGGTAGGAGATTATCACTTACGGAATGGAAGCCCTGCAATTGATAGTGGTACCTCAGAAGGTGCACCCAATAAGGACTTAGATAAAAACTCGAGGCCTCAAGGGAATGGCTATGATATGGGTTGTTATGAGAGATAAATTGAAATTTTAAGGATAGGTTAAAATTTGATACTAATAAAAAAATCTAATTATCGAAGGGGAGAGAGATTGCAAATTCCAATTTCTCTCCCCTTTAATATGGAGTTGAGGTTTATACCCTTATCTTAAAACTTTTTTCCTTTTCAAGGTTTTTTAGAATAGGAAAAAAATAGGTTTAAGCGGGGTTAAATTTTTATAGAAAAAATAAGGTGGGGCTTTTTGCTCCCCACCTTAACATAGATAATTTCCTTCTTTTTTATATTTTAATTCCTTAAGACTCTTGAATTAATTTTCTTATTGCTTCCAGAGCCTGCTCTGTGTTCATATTTCTTATATCCACACCTACATGTTTTATCCTGTCAAAACCTGCTTTTTCAAAGGCATCTCTAAACATTTTTGCTTGCATCTTAGGATCGCATCCTGCTATGTATAGTTTCTCTATACTATTTCCGTCTTTTGCTATTTGAGATAAGAAGTTATCTCCATCATCAGCACAAAGCTGTGGATGAATAGCCACAAAGTCTACAAGCCCCTCTCTTCTTAATGTATTTAAAATTTCAAAAATATTCATATTTTGGAATGAGGGGCAGGTCCCTTGACATACACAAAGAAGTAGTCCTTTCATTGTGCTTCACCTCCATCGGTGATAGTTTTAACTTTGTCTCCTACGAAGCTTATAGCTCCTGTAGGGCATGCGCCCTTAAGACATCCTTTGCAGAAATCCACACATTCCTCAGGCCTTACCACAACTGGTTTTCCATCTTGCACGTCGTATACTCCATGAGGACAAAAATTAACACAAGCAAGACAAGAAATGCATTTTTCATAATCAATAACTGGATACCAAGTCTTGGACATATTTTATAACCTCCTTATTTAATTTTAACCTCTTTTACTATTTCTTCCCATTTAGGGTGTTTTCTCATGACGCACTTGTTTTCTTCTCTTAGAGAGACTCTTAACTTAAGAAGTTCTTTAGCCTTTTCGAGATCTTCATTTTTAATAGATAAAATTGCATCGTATAAGTTTTTCAAAAACTCATCTTTAGGCTCTTTTACTGAATATAAAACTCCTTTACCTATTCTATTTTCTTCTACAAGATCTACCATTTTAAGCTCTTTCAAGTATTTAGATACGTTATAGTGAAATTCTTCAAGAGCGTCTGCAATTTCACAAACATAATATTCTCCTCCCATATGTAGGAGGAGAGCAAAAACTTTTAATCTTTTTTCTTCTGATAAAGCTTTTAGAATTCTCTCATATCTTTTCATTTTATCTTCCCATTTGCCTATATTAGCATATGATTTATGGAAAAGCAAGTTAAAAACTGAAATTTTAATTAAAATTTAATATTAAAAGAGATTTTTTAAAGGTGAATTACAAGATTAAAATTTTTTGATTTGAAGGGGGCTGAGGTGTTAGCCCCCTTTATTTTTGCTTATTTTGCGTACTCTTTGAGGTACTCAATACTTGATTTTGCAGCTTCGACATATTCGCTATTAGGATAATTCTTTATAAGCTTTTCATATTCTTCAATTGCTTTTTTGTAATCTTCTGTGAACTCATAGCATAATGCGATTTCGTATTGTGCATCGTCGGCATACTCACTTTTTGGATAGTCCTTTAAGAATTTCCTATAAGCTTCTATAGCTTCTTTGTATTTTCCTTCGTAATACAGATCTCTTGCTTTTTCATATGCTTCTTCATCTGGTGTTTTTGCAGTTTTGGTTTCTTCTGTAGGAGTTGTTGTAGTTTCTTGGACTATAGGAGTTTGAGTTTCAGGAGTAGTAGTTACTTGCTCAGCAGGTTTTTTAGAGGTGCTTACTATTACTCCAATAACAATTATAACAATTACTGCTACAATTATGTAGGGTAGCCATTTACGAATTTTGTTATTCATTTATTTATCCCTTCTTTTGAGTATATTTCTCCTTCTAGAAAAATTTGACGGTTATAGTTGTTATTTTATTCCCAGAATAAGGAAGGATTTTTAATAATTTTATTTTTAATTTTTACTCAAATATTTTTATCCATTCTTTCTCTGCCTCAAGCATTTCATCTACCATCTTTTTAACTTCTCTTAGCTCTAAGATTGCAGATGTTAATGGGTCTAACATAATTGCTTGATAAATTTTATTGGGATCTTTCTCTAATGCCCCTAAAACTGCTAATTCCTGTACGTTAATGTTTGTTCTATTCAAGGCTGCCAGTTGAGGTGGTAAGTCTCCTACAAAGCATGGATGAATTCCTGATTTGTCCACCAAGCAAGGGACTTCGACACAGCAGTCTTTGGGCAAGTTTGTAATGAGATTATCGTTATTTACGTTGCCATTTATTCTACAGGGGTTGTTTGTTTCCATGGAATATATAATAGATGATGCATATTCATGGGATCTTTCAATGATTATAGGTTCCTCTCCTTTAATTTCCTTTTTTATCCTTTCATAGTGGGGTTGCCATCCGTTTTTGCAAATCTCTAAATAATCCCATCTCTCAGGTATAAGTTCTTTTATCCTTTCAGGATTCTTTCTAAAGTATGGAACATACTCGGACATGTGGTGGGTTGATTCGGTGACAAAGTATCCCAAATGTTTCATAATTTCAAATCTTACTGCATCTTTTTTATATATTTCAGGGTTTTCCATTGCTTGCCAAAGTCTTGGATAGAGATCTTCACCATTTCTTTTAAACTCTAAAAACCAAGCCATATGGTTTATTCCAGCCACCCAGTAGTAAACTTCCTCATAGGGTACTCCTATGTAACTTGCAAGCTGCATAGCAGTTCCTTGAACGCTATGGCAGAGCCCTACATTTTTTATTTTAGTTGCCTTGTTTAGAGCCCAGCAGTTAATAGCCATTGGATTGCTGTAGTTTATAAAAAGAGCATCTGGACATAATTCTTCCATGTCTCTTGCAATATCAAGAAGTACAGGTATGGTTCTTAGCCCTCTAAAAACTCCTCCTGGCCCAATGGTATCACCTACTGTCTGATCTATTCCATATTTCCTTGGTATTTCCACATCTTTTTCAAACATTTCTAAGCCACCAACTTGTATCATGTTTATCACATAATTGGCACCATCAAGAGCTTCTCTTCGGTCTAATGTGGCTATAACTTTTGCAGGTGAGTTTAATTTTTCTATTATCTTTTTAGTAAGTTCATAGATAAGCTCTAATCTTTCTTTATTTATATCCATCAAGGCTATTTCAGCATCTGACAATTCAGGGTATGAGAGTATGTCCATTATAAGTCTTTTGGCAAATACGACACTTCCAGCGCCGATAAACGCAATTTTAGGCATCTTATAATTTCCCCCTTTCTTTCGTACATTGCATTAGAATTTATTTTAGCATTATTACTAGGTTTGTAAATTTTCAAAACAGTTTTATAATGTAGCTTGTGATATAATTAACTTTAAGGTTTTTGTCAAAAGGAGGAGCTATAAATGAAGATAGCTAACTTAATATCAGGAGATAGATTTTTTATAGGTCTCCTTTTCGAGGATAAAATTCTAAATCTTACAAAGGCTATTTTAATGTACTCTTCTATTTATGATAAAACTCTAAAGCATATGGAAAAGATAGATGATCTTCTTTACATAGATAATCTTTATGAGTATTTAAATAAAGTGCAGGACTTTATTTTAGAACACAATTTAATATATTCTTTGGCCGAAGAGAAATATAAGTTTTTGCCTCCAATTTTGAAACCTCAAAAGATTCTTGCCTTAGGAAGAAACTATGTAGAACATGCTAAGGAGTTAGGGCATAAAGTGCCTAAGGAACCTGTATTTTTTAGCAAAGCTCTCTCCTCTCTTTTGGCTCATGAAGGAAAGATAGTTTATCCTAGTTTTTTGACAAGGGTTGATCCTGAGGTAGAGTTAGGAGTTATTATTAGGAAAAGAGGGAAATATATAAAAGAGGATGAAGCCTTCGATTATGTCTTAGGTTATACAGTGGTAAATGATGTTACGGCAAGGGATATGCAAGCTGAAGATTTCTCTAATACCAATCCATGGTTTAGATCAAAGAGTTTTGATACCTTTTGTCCTGTTGGCCCATTCTTAGTATTAAAAGAGAGTATAAAGGATCCTCATAATTTAAATATAGAGTTAAGAGTTAATGGAGAGGTACGTCAAAAGGATAATACTAAAAATATGTTATTTAAGATACCTCAAATAATCTCCTATATCTCCAAGCATCTCACCTTAGAGGCAGGAGATATTATAGCAACAGGCACGCCTTCTGGAATTGCTCCTATTTATCCAGGAGATGTAGTGGAATGTATTGTAGAAAAGATTGGAGTTTTAAGAAATAAAGTGGTCAAGGAAGATTTATGATGCAATTAATTCATCAAGTTTCTTAATAACTTCCTCTACATGTCCATCAACCTTTACATTCTTCCATTCGTGAAGAATTTCTCCTTCTGGTGAGATAATAAAAGTACTTCTTATAGTGCCTTCTGTTTCTTTGCCATACATTTTCTTCTTTCCCCAAGCCCCATATTCTTTTATTACCTTTGCATCTTTATCTGAAAGCAAAGTTATTTTTAAATTGTACTTATCGGCAAATTTTTTATGGCTTTCTACAGAGTCCTTGCTTATTCCAATTACTACCGCATTTCTTTTTGTAAATTCATCGATCTTTTCAGAGAATCCTACGGCCTCTTTGGTACATCCTGAAGTCATATCTTTAGGATAAAAGTATAATATTACCCATTTTCCTTTGTAATCTGAAAGGGAAATTTCTTTTCCATTCTGATCAGGAAGAGTAAAGTTTGGAGCTTTTTTCTCCATTATTCAGACCCCCTTTCACATGTTTTCTTCTGCTTCTTTTACCAGTTCTGCCATGAGATCTTTTACCTTTACTATCTTTTCGATTCTGTAGGCATTTGCACCTGCGAAGGCAAAGCCATATTTAAAATTTCCTTTTTTAGCATTTAGAAGGGCTATGGCAATACAGTAGGGAGAGTTCTGGTAATCACAGGTTCTTATACAATGAAATGGACATTTATATGGTTTTTTCTCTCCTCTTTCTACTGCTTCAAGAAATTCATTTTTTATAGCTCTTCCAGGAAGTCCTACTGGGCTATCTATTATCACTATATCTTCCTTTTTACATTTTAAGTAGGCTTCTTTGAATTTTTCGTCTGCATCGCACTCGTAAGTTGCTACAAATCTTGTTGCCATTTGTACACCTTTTGCTCCTAATTTTAAGAATTTGGCGATATCTTTTCCATCGTATATTCCTCCTCCTGCTATAACAGGAATTTCTTTGTCATATTTTTCTTCTAATATTTTTACCTCATCTAATACTTCTTTGAGCCTACTTTCAAGAGTAATCTCGGGATCTTTCAATTCTTCTTTTTTAAATCCGAGATGTCCTCCCGCTAAAGGGCCTTCTACTACAAAGGCATCAGGGATATAATCATATTTTTCAATCCAATTTTTGGCTATGATTCTTGCTGCTCTTCCTGAAGATACAATGGGTACGAGTTTTGTTTTATCTCCCTTTTTAAGATATTTAGGAAGATCTAAAGGAAGGCCTGCTCCTGAAAAAATAATATCAATCTTTTCTTCTAAGGCCGTTTTAACCATATCTGCAAAGTTAGAAAGAGCAACTAATATGTTTACTCCTATTATTCCCTTTGTTTTTTCCTTTGCTTTTCTAATCTCTTTTCTTAAGGCTCTAATATTTGCTTCTATAAAATTTTCAAAAAAGTCTTCTTCTTCCATTCCTATTCCTGCGGTGCCTATAACTCCTATTCCTCCTTCTTCGGCTACTGCCGATGCTAATCCTGAAAGAGATATTCCTACCGCCATTCCACCTTGTACGATAGGCACCGAGGCTATGAGGTTGCCGATCTTTAAGCTTGGTAATTTCATTTTAAAACTCCTTTTTAGTAAGATTTTACATACCCATTATGTTATATCCAGCATCCACGTATATAACCTCACCTGTAATTCCAGAAGATAGATCGCTCAAAAGAAATACTGCAGTGTCTCCTACCTCTCTATGTTCAATATTTCTTCTCAAAGGTGCTCTTTCTTTATGGTATTCCAGCATATCAGTAAATCTTGCTATACCTCTTGCTGCTAAGGTACTTAATGGTCCTGCAGATATGGCATTGACTCTTATGTTTTCACTGCCAAGATCATAAGCAAGATATCTTACCGAAGCTTCTAAGGCTGCCTTTGCAACTCCCATTACATTGTAATTAGGAATAACCTTTTCAGAACCATAGTAGGTAAGGGTAATGATACTGGAATTTGTATTTAAAATGGGCTTAAAGATTCTACTCATGGCAACAAAGGAATAAACACTTACCTCCATGGCTGTAAGGAAGGCTTCTCTTGATGTCTGTATGAAGGGGTTTTTTAGGGCTTCTGAGGGGGCAAAGGCTATGGAGTGGACAAATCCATCTATTTTTCCCACATTGCTCTCTATTTCTTTTACTACTTTTTCAATATTTTCATCTTTAGAGACATCACATTCTACAATTAGAGGCTTTGGATTTAAATCAGCTATAAGTTCTTCTACATTTTCTTTTAGCCTCTCATTTTGATAACCAATGATTACTTCTCCTCCAAATTTCATTATGGATTGGGCAATGGCCCAAGCAATACTTTTTTTATTGGCTACGTTGAAAACAGCTATTTTTTTCCCTTGAAGTAGCATAAAGGAACACTCCTTTCCTTTGAGTTTTTTAAAGATTATATCATAATTAATTGAATTAAAATTATACTTAAAAAATTTGGTATAAATGGAGGTGGTTATGAGTATTCTGGACAAGGAAAAGATAAAAAATGAGCTTGTTGAAATAGGAAGAAGGATAGCAAAAGAAAAATTGGTAGTGGGTTCTGGAGGAAATATAAGTTTGCGATTTGGGGACTACTTATATATTAAAGCAAGTGGAGTCTTTTTTGAGGATGCTACTTTGGATGATTATGTATGTGTAGATATGAAGACTGGAGAAGTAGTTGAGGGAAATAAAAAGCCGTCCTCAGAAGTTTTTATGCATATAGAATGTCTAAAAGCAAGAGACGATATAAATGCGGTAGTGCATACTCATCCTAATTATTCTATTGCTTATGCTTCTCAAGATGAATCCTTGAAGCCTTTTACTCCTGATATGATTTTACTACTGGGTACGGAGATTCCTGTGATTAAGTTTTTTTTGCCAGGAAGTATGGAGTTTGCAAGAGAGGTTGCTCGAATTATAAAAAATCATAATGGGGTACTTGTTAGAAATCATGGATTAGTAACTGTGGGCACAGATCTTAAGGAGGCCTTTGAAAGAACTCTGTTAATAGAACATTCAATTAAAACCATTTTTATCTCAAAATTTTTCGGAAAATTAGAGTCTTTTGATCAAAATCAGATAGAGAGTATTAGAAATAAATATAAAAAATAAATCTTATATTGCAATCCCTCTCAGTTTGGTATAAAATCAAATTGAAATAATTTTAATTAGGGGAGGGATAAAGATGGCAAGCGTAAAAGATCTTTTCCAAAGTGCCGATTGGACAAAGGAAAAGCATGTTCCTGTCATTGAGATATTAGAAAAAGATAAAGAGAAGGGAGTTAGAGTTAGAGTCTCTGTAGGGAAAGAAATTCCTCATCCAAATACCACTGCTCATCATATTGCTTGGATAGACGTTTATTTCCAACCAGAGGGCGATAAATATCCATATCACGTAGGAAGATTTGAGTTTGTAGCCCATGGGGCGACAGTACAGGGACCTGATACCAGTACAGTATACTCCGAACCTGTAGTTGAATTTGTATTCAAGACTCAAAAAGATGGTTTGATCTTTGCAACATCTTATTGTAATATACACGGTCTGTGGGAGAATTCTGCTGAACTAAAACTGTAAAGGTAAATAGATATTTTTGATATTTAGAGAATAAGGAGGAGAGAATTTAAACTCTCCTCCTTTTTTATTTATTATGAAAAAATACTCACTGTGCTAAAATATATTCTCGTGTAAATTATAATTGAGGAGGTTGAGTATGAGGAAGTACTTAATTGTTTTTATGATTCTTTTAGGACTAGTTATTACTTTAGGTTTTTCTCAAGAAGAGTTTAAAGAGAATGTGCTTACCCTAAATGACAAACCAGTAGGTTTTGGAGAATCAACTACAGGTGGTGCAGGTGGAAAGATTGTAACTGTTGATAATATAAGTGATTTTAAGAAGTATGCGCAAGCTCAAGAACCTTACATAATACTTGTAAAGGGTGTAATAGATACTAGTAAAGAGGAAGGACAAGTAAAGATAGGGTCAAACAAGACGATAATTGGAATTACCCCTGATGCAAGCATAATTGGATGGGGATTATATCTAAAAGAAGTAAATAATGTGATAATAAGAAATCTAACCATAAAAAATAAAGTTGAGAATCCCAAAAACGATGCCATTACTGTTGAAGCCTCTCAAAATGTTTGGATTGACCACTGCACGCTATCTAGTGATATGGTTGTTGTTCCAGAAAGAGAAAAAGATAAAGATAAGGTGGATGCACTCCTTGATATAATAAAAGGCTCTAAAGGAATAACTGTTTCTTGGAATATCTTTGAGAATAGCTGGAAATGTACTCAGGTAGGAAGTAGTGATAGTTCTACAATAGATGCAGAGGCGAGAGTTACATATCATCATAACATATTTAGAAATACAAATTCCAGAAATCCCAGTGTAAGATTTGGAGTAGTACATATATACAATAACTATTACCAGAATATACTTCTTTATGCTATAGCATCCAGAATGGGAGCAAAGGTTCTTGTGGAGAATAACTATTTTGATACTGTAGCTCTTCCTATTACAACTCAGTTCGAAAGTCCTCAAGATGGGTATGTTAAAGAATCAGGAAATTTATACTGGGATTGTGGAGATAATAATATAACTCAAGAGTTAAAAGAGCTAAAGGTACCATATAATTATGAATTGAATGAGGCTGATGTACTTTCTTACCTTCTTGAAAAAGATGCTGGAGCAGGAAAAGAGGTAGAGATTAAGTAACTTTATAAATCTTAGGGGGAGAGCATTGTTCTCTCCCCTTTATTTTTTTTGTCCACAATTTTTTTATTTATTCCCCTTTGAAAAGAAATTTTTCCCCTTATCTTTTTCCATTAGAGGTTCTTATTTTTTTTGTTGAAGAAAATTTTAAATTTTGTGTATAATATACAAAAGTATTTTATTATATGCAAAGGAGGTGACATTAAGTAGAGAAAAACAAAAATTTTTACCTTCTTGCTTTTGTTTCTCTTATTTTAAAAATTCGTTTGGGGGAGGCTAAAAAGATATGAAAAAATACTTTAAATTAGTAGTTTTAATGTTGATTTTAGTTAGTTTTATCCTTGCGATTTCTCCTGCTCAGCAGCAGATCACCTTAAGAATTATTTGGTGGGGTTCTCAAGATAGACATAATAGAACTTTAAAGGTAATTGATCTTTTCCAAAAGAAATATCCTAATATTAAGATCGTATCAGAGTATACAGGATGGTCTGAGTATTATACCAAGCTTACCACCATGGCTGCAGGTGGAAACCTTCCAGATATTATGCAACAGGATCATGCCTATATTAGGGGATGGGTAGAGAAAGGGCTCCTTCTACCCCTTGATGATTTAGTAGCTCAAGGTGTTATCAATCTTAAGGATGTGTCAAAAAGCATAGTTGATTCTGGAAGATTGGGTGGAAAACTTTACGCAATAAACTTGGGTAATAACTCTCAAGCTTTTGCAATTGATCCAGAGTTATTTAGAAAAGCTGGAGTTCCCCTTCCACCAACTTTATGGACATGGGATGATTTCAAGAGAATTGCAAGAATAATCCATAGAAAGCTTGGAATATATGGAGCAGCAGAAAACCTTGGTGACCACAATGTATTTAGAGTATGGACTATTGAAAATGGTGGATATCTCTTTAGTGAGGATGGCAAATCTTTAGGCTATGAAGATGATAATGTATATGCAAGTTTTTATAAAATGCTTCTTGAACTTCAAGATGAAGGTGTAATTCCTTCCAGAGATGTGGAAGTAGCAAGAGGTAGTGTAAGCCCTGAGCAAAGATTTCTCTGCCTTGGAAAGGCTGCAATGCAATTCACCTGGAGCAATCAGCTCACAGCAATGAGTACTGCTCTGAAGGGTAAACCATTAAAGCTATATATGCTTCCAACTCTGAATGGAAAGGTTGGAAACTTCTTGAAACCATCAATGTTCTTTGCAATTAATGCTAAGACAAAATATCCTAAGGAAGCAGCCATGTTTATAAACTTCTTCATCAACGATATTGAAGCTGCTAAGATATTAATGGCAGAAAGAGGAGTACCAGTATCCAAGAGAGTACAGCTTGCTTTAAAGCCACTCTTAACTCCAGTTGAGAAAGAAATGTTCAATTTTATAGCTACTGTTGAGAAATATGGGGCTCCAACTCCTCCACCAGATCCAGAGAGATGGCAAGAAATTTATAATAATGTCTATACTCCACTTTACGATCAGATAATGTATAAGAAGATTACTCCAGAAGAGGCTGCAAAGAAGTTTAGAGAGCAGGTAACTCAGATATTGAGGAAGTAAAGTAGAGGGGGAGGGGATTATCCCTCCCCTCGAAGTTTTATTCTTAGGGAGGTTAAGTTTGAATGAAGAAACTTACTAAGAAGAAGAAACATGATATTTGGATGGGATATCTTTTTACCAGTCCTTGGATATTAGGCTTTTTGTTCTTTATTGTATTTCCTTTGGTGACTTCTTTGTATCTTTCTTTTACAAGATATGACATTCTATCTGCTCCAAGGTGGATAGGTTTGCAAAACTGGGTAAGAATGTTTACTCAAGATCCAAGGTTCTGGAATGCGACTAAAGCAACGTTTAAGTATGTAATATTTGAGGTGCCTTTAAGACTTCTTTTTGCCCTTATTGTAGCTCTTATTTTTAGCCAAAGAGAAAGTAAAATATTAAACCTATACCGTGCTATTTACTATATTCCTTCTCTTATAGGTGGAAGTGTGGCAATTGCTGTGGTTTGGAGACAAATATGGGGATATCCTGATGGTATAGTTAATGCCATATTATCCATCCTCGGACTTAGAGGAATAAATTGGCTGGGAGATACTCGAACTGCTATATGGACCCTTATATTACTTGCAGTATGGCAGTTTGGATCCCCCATGCTTATATTTTTGGCTGCTTTGAAGCAAGTTCCTACTGAGTTATATGAGGCAGCAACTATTGATGGTGCAAATTTCTGGGGTAGATTGTTTAAGATTACCATTCCAATGGTAACTCCAGTGATTCTTTTTAACCTTATAAATCAGATGATACATGCATTTATGGCCTTCACACAGTCTTATATTATAACTCAGGGTGGACCATTGGACTCCACCTTGTTCTATGCAGTTTATATGTATAGAAAAGCCTTTAATGACTTTGAAATGGGTTACGCATCTGCTCTTGCCTGGTTCATGCTTGCTCTTGTGGGAATATTTACCGTTATTATATTTAAGACCTCCAATCGTTGGGTCTATTATGAGGCAGAGGAGGGAGTATAGTGAAAAGAAAAACTTTGAATACCATAATTTATTATACTGTTGTTACCTTAATTGCTATCTTTATGGTTTATCCTGCTCTTTGGATGTTGAGCAGTTCTTTTAAACAGCCCTGGGAAATATTTGGAGATATTTTAAATCTTATTCCAAAGGAGCCTACTTTAAATAACTATAAAGAGGGTTGGCAAGGATTTGGTGGTATAACTTTTGCAACCTTCTTTAAGAACTCCTTTATTATTGCAGGATTGAACACTATCGGAACAGTGATTTCTTCAACTATTGTTGCCTATGGACTTTCAAGAATACCTTTCCCAGGAAGGAGAATAATCTTTACAACGGTCATATTAACCCTTATGCTTCCTATGCAAGTCCAGATTGTTCCAAGATATATACTCTTTTCCAAAATTGGTTGGATAAATACCTTTTATCCTTTAATTGTTCCTGCCTTTTTAGGAGGGCCCTTCTTCATATTTATGGTAATGCAATTTATTAGAGGAATACCAAAGGAGCTTGATGAATCTGCCTTTATTGATGGGGCTGACAGAATTAAGATTTTCTATCATATTATTCTTCCCAATTTAAAGCCTGTGATAACTACAGCAGCAATTTTTGCTTTTTATTGGGCATGGAATGACTTTATGGGACCCTTGGTATATTTGAATAGTCCTGAAAAGTATCCTGTATCAGTAGCCCTTAGGGCTTTCTCAGATCCTTCTGCTGTAACTAACTGGGGTGCAGTATTTGCTATGTCCACATTGTCTCTTATTCCAGTTTTGGTGATATTTGTGTTATTCCAAAAATATATCGTTCAGGGTGTTACGACTACTGGGTTGAGAGGTTAGGAAAGGAGGATAAAAATGGATAATGTAAAGATCGCATATATTGGTGGTGGTTCAAAGGGTTGGGCATGGAAATTTATGGCAGATCTCGCTTTGGAAGAAAGCTTTAGCGGTGAGGTAAGGCTCTATGATATTAATTTTGAGGCTGCGAAGACTAATGAAATTATTGGAAACAGAATCAGTGAACAAAAGTATGCTAAAAGTAAGTGGCGATATAGAGCTGTAAAAGAGATAGGAGAGGCATTAGATGGTGCTGATTTTGTGATTATCTCTATACTTCCTGGAACTCTTGATGAAATGGAGGTAGATGTTCATCTTCCAGAAAAATATGGTATTTATCAAGCAGTAGGAGATACGCCGGGTCCTGGGGGTGTTATAAGAAGTCTTAGAACTATACCTATTTATATAGAATTTGCAGAGGCTATAAAAAAATATGCACCTTCTGCTTGGGTAATAAACTATACCAATCCTATGGCTCTTTGTATTAGAACTCTTTATGTTATTTTTCCAAAGGTAAAAGCTATAGGGTGTTGCCATGAAGTATTTAAAATTCCAAAGATTTTATCTCTTATGTTAAAGGAAAAGGAAGGAATAAACGCAGATCCATCAGAGATAAAACAAAATGTTCTTGGCATAAATCATTTCACATGGGTAGATAAGATTTCATATAAAAATAAAGATCTTCTTCCTGTTTATGGAGAATTTGCAGAGAAATATTATGAAGAAGGTTTTGAAGAAGAGAAAGATAGATGGAAGAGAGATTATTTTGCCTCGGCCAATAGGGTTAAATTTGATCTATATAGAAGATATAAAATTATAGCTGCAGCAGGAGATAGGCATCTTGCTGAATTTTTCCCTGCTAATTGGTATTTAGAAAATCCTGAAAAGGTTAGAGAGTGGAAGTTTTCCTTAACTCCTGTTTCATTCCGCAGAGAGCAGGCAAAGGAATTATATGAGATGAGCCAAAAACTTGCAAAAGGTGAAATGGAGTTTCCAATAAAGCCGTCAGGGGAAGTTGGAGTGCAGATAATGAAGGCACTTCTCGGTCTTTCTGATTTCATTACTAATGTAAACTATCCTAACGTAGGACAGATGGATAATGTTCCCCAAGATGTAATAGTAGAAACTAATGTGTACATCACAAGAGATAGTATAAGGCCAATATACGCAGGTAAACTTCCCAATGATGTAAATTCCTGGGTCTTGAGGCACATAATGAATCAAGAGATGATTCTTGAAGCAGTTTTGAATAAAGATTTAGAGCTTGCTTTTCGGGCTTTTTACAATGATCCAATAGTAGAATCCAAATTAGATTTTGATACTGCAAGAAAACTATTCAAAGAGATGATAGAGGGTACTAAGAGATACCTTCCTAAATATTTTGGAGGAGAGAAGGATTAGAAGGTGAATTTTATGAAAAGAATACTAATTCTGTCGCTCTTTATATTGTTAATCCTAATTCCCGCCCTGTCCCAGGACAAGTTCCTGGGAGGGTGGGATAAGGTCTATGGGGGACCAAAGAGTGAAAAGGGATATGGAATTGTAAAGGTCAAAGATGGGTACTTATTGGTTGGAGAGACTACATCTTTTGGAAGCGGTGGGAAAGATATTTATCTTTTAAAGATTGACAGGAATGGAAATAAAATTTTTGAGAAGGCTATTGGTGGACAAAAGGATGATTATGCCTTCTCTATACTTGAGGGAAGAGAAGGATATTTCATAGTGGGTGCTACAAGGTCTTTTGGGGTTGGCAATAGTGATGTGTATATAGTTAAAGTGAAAGAGGATGGAGAAATTCTTTGGCAAAAAACTTATGGAGGAAAGGGATTTGAAGAGGGTTGGAGGATAACAAGAGATAATGAAGGAAACTATGTAGTGGTTGGCAGGACTAATTCTTTTGGAAATGGTCAATATGATCTTTACCTTTTAAAGATAGATGAAGATGGGAATCTTATTTGGGAAAAGGCTTATGGGAGAGAAATGAGTGAGTATGGTTATGGGATATGTGCTGATAATGATGGATATGTAGCAGTTGGAATTACAAACTCCTTTTCAGAAGGACAAGATGTATATGTGGTTAAAGTGGATAAAAATGGCAATCTTTCGTGGGAAAAGGTTTATGGTGGAAAAGGTTATGACTATGCTTATGATGTAACAAATTGCGAAGATGGATATTTAATGGTAGGCAACTCTAATTCTTTTTCTGATTCGGTGGATTTATATGTGTTAAAAATTGACAAAAATGGTGGTAAGATTTTGGAAAAGACCTATAGGAGTAAGGGATACGATACTGGATTTTTCGTTTTACAAGATGATGATAAATTTTTAATTGTAGGTGGTTCAAATTCTCAAGGTGCAGGAAATAGCGATATTTATATAGTTAAGCTGGATAATAATGGAAATCTTCTTTGGGAGAAATATTTTGGTGGTGCAGATCTTGATGAGGGTTGGGGACTAATATTAGACGATGGTTGGTGTGTGGTGGTAGGCAGATCAGAATCTTTTAGTACTGCAAATAGTGAACTTTATGTGGTGAAATTTAGAGAATAGATTATTGAGGGAGGAATTATGGTTGATGTAATTTCTTATGGTGAGGTAATGTTGAGATTTACTCCTGAAAGATATCGTACTTTTTTAAATAGCAATACTTGGAATGTAGAGGTTGGAGGTACAGAGGCTAATGTTCTTGCTTCGCTTTCTCTTTTAGGATTAAAGACTGAGTTTATATCCTTTTTTCCTGATAATTTTCTTGGCTTTAAAGCAATTAGTGAACTAAAGAAGTATGGAGTTGGGGTTGATAAAGTAAGGCTTGTTCAAGAAGGAAGAATGGGGCTTTATTTTGTGGAGCTACATCATCGCTCGAAAGGTATAAGGGTTCTTTATGATAGAAGAGACTCCTCTTTTTCCAGAGGAGTTCTTTCGGATACAGACCTTGAATTCATAAGAAAGGCAAGGCTTATACACCTTACAGGAGTTACTCCAAGTTTAAGTGATATTTGTAAGACTAATGTTATTAAGATATGTACTTCCAAAAAAGATAGCCAGATTTTATCCTTTGATATAAACTATAGAAAAAAATTATGGAGTGAGAAAGAGTGTAGGAGATTTCTTGATATCATCCTTCCTTTTGTAGATATTTTGTTTGTTAAAAAAGAAGACTATAATCTCCTTTTTGAGGAAGAAAATGATGAAGAAAAGATTCTCTCCAAGCTTCAAAAATCTTACGGAAAAGAGAAGATTTACATTTTGACCCAAGGAGAAGAAGGGTGTTCAGTGCTCTTTAAGGATGAGTACTTTTCTCAACAAGCATATAACACTGACGTGGTAGATAGAATTGGAGCAGGTGATGCTTTTGTAGCTGGTTTCTTATATGGTTATCTTACAGGAAAGACCTTAAAAGAATCTGCAAAATATGGGAGTTTGCTTGCTTCAATTAAAATGAGCCTTTTTGGTGATTTTCCTACTTTAGATAGAAAGACTCTTTTAGAGCTTTTAGAGTCAGAAAATAATAGGAGTGTTGAAAGATGAAACAAAAAATAGGTATAAGTTCTGCAAATCAGACCCTTGAGATTTTAGAGTATATTGTTCTTTCAGGAAGAGAAGTATCCTTAAAGGAGATTGCAGAAGAGATTGGGCTTCATGTTTCCACAGTACACCGTTATCTTTCTTCCCTCTTGGAAAAGGGATATGTGAGAAGAACACCCAATGGACTTTATAAGCCTGGATTTAGAATATTGGAACTTTCCTCATATATTCTTCAGAGTCTTGATTTAAGAGAAATTGCTCGTCCCTATCTTATAGAACTTATGGAAAATACAAAACAAACGGTACATTTAACCATTAGGGGTGGTTATGAGGGAGTTTATATAGATAAGGTTGAAGGTCCTGGCACTCTTCCTATGATGTCTCGAATTGGAATGAGAATGCCTTTATACTCTACCAGTTTTGGTAAAGTGCTTCTTGCATACAGTCCTGAAAGTTTCATAAATGAATATCTAAAGAAGGTTCCTCTTATTCCAAGGACAGAAAATACTATAACTGATCCTGAAAAATTAAGAGAGGAACTTTTAAAAGTGAGAAAACAAGGATACGCTTTTGATAATGAGGAAAATGAGAGGGGAATTAAGTGTATGGGGGCACCTATATTTGATTTTTCTGGAAATGTAGTTGCTGCAGTTTCCATTTCAGGCTATTACAAGAATTTTGAAGGGGAGAATGGGGAGAGGCTTCTTAGAGAACTTCTGAATACCTGTGAAAAGATAAGTTCTGCTATGAGAAGCAAAGCTTAAGGAGGTTTTTATATGGACTTATCTGTAAATTATGTGGGACTTAAGCTTAGAAATCCTGTAATTGTTGCATCTTCAGGCCTTACAGAGAATTTGAAGAATATGAAAAAATGTGAGGAAAACGGAGCAGGTGCTTTAGTAGTAAAATCACTATTTGAAGAAGAGGTATGTAGAGTTTCACCTACTCCACGTTTTGAAATAATAAACAGAAGTATGGGGCCACTAAGGTCTCAGACTTTTTACTCTTTTGAACAGGCAAGTCCCTTTGGGCCTGAAGAGTATTTTAAGGAGATAAATAAAGCCTTAGATGTTTTATCTATTCCTGTTATCCCAAGCATAAACTGCATCACCGATGAGGGATGGTTAAAATATTCAAAGATGGCAGAGGAAGCTGGTGCTCCTGCTTTGGAGTTAAATGTTTCCTGTCCTCATGCTTCTATATCCTTTCGAGGACAAGATGTGGATGATACTATTCTTCATGTGGCAAGGCTTGTAAGGGATAATGTTAAAATTCCAATCATTGTAAAGCTACCAATGCAACTTTCTTCACCTCTTGCTGTGGCAAAAGCCCTTGAGAATATTGGAATAGACGGGGTAGTTATGTTCAATAGACTTACAGGACTTGATATAGATTTAGAGACAGAAAAGCCTATCCTTCATGGGGGTTATGCAGGGCATGGAGGACCTTGGGCATTTAATTATGTGTTAAGGTGGATATCTACTTCTCGTCCTCACTTAAAGCTTTCCATAGCAGGCTCTGGAGGAGTTGGAAGTGGGGATGATGTAGCAAAATATATACTTACTGGGGCTGACGTGGTGCAGATATGTAGTATTGTGTATCTTATGGGATATGAAATTATCCCACGAATTATTGATGGATTAAAGAGATTTATGGAAAAGAAGGGTTATAACACTTTAAGTGAATTTAGAGGAAAAGTTTCTGGAAGGGTTATTCTTGGTAATAATGAGATTGATAGAAGACATTTATATGAGGCATATATAAATCCTGACTTGTGTACTTCTTGTGGTATATGTAAAAAAGTTTGTATTTATGACGCACCAGTAGAAAAAGAAGGCAAATATATCATTACTGATTTATGCGATGGTTGTGGGCTTTGTGTAAAACTCTGTCCTGTAAGAGCTATAAGCATGGTTTTTGTGGGAGGAAGAGAAAATGCAAAAAATTAAAGGCGATGTAATAGTAATTGGAGCTGGAGGGGCAGGTTTAAAATCTGCTATTTCTGCCTACGAAAAGGATCCGTCTTTAAAGATTTTACTTATTTCTAAGAAACCTATTGGGGTTGGTGGTGTTACTGCTAATGCTTTTTCTGATAGGATGGCTTTTCATGCTACTCTGTCTTATACATTACCTTATGAAAATAACTATTTGTACCATGCCCTTGATATATACAAAATAGGGGGAGAGGTTTCGGATTATAATCTGGCAGAGATTTTAGCAAAGAGAAGCGAAGAAGAGATTAACTATCTCATCTCTATTGGAGTACCTTTTGTCAGAAGAGAAGATGGAAAAATAGATCAGTTTTTAACTGATGGTTCGGAGTATCCAAGAGCTTGTTATGTGGGGCCTAACACTGCTATTGAGATTTCAAAGGCATTAATGAAGAGATTAAGGGAAACAAAGGTGGAAATTTATGAGAATATAATGGTTTATGATTTTATTGTTAAAGATAATAGGGTAATCGGAGCAAAGGCGATAAATGTATTATCTCAAGAAAAATATTTAATTCAAGGAAAGGCATTTATTTTGGCAACGGGAGGAGCAGGAGAACTTTATCATCAAAATGTTTTTACCTCAGAGATGACAGGAGATGGTTATGCAGCAGCATTAAGAGCAGGTGCAGAACTTGTCAATATGGAGTTTATGCAGATAGGTATATGCCATCCCAACATTCTCTTTGCTGAGTCAGGAAGTATGTTTAGAGCTCTTCCTAAGATTGTTGATGAAAATGGAAGAGAATTTTTACTGGATTATCTTAAAGAAGACAGGAAAAACCTATGTGTACTTGAATTTAAAAAGGGAGCTCATTGGCCTGTTTCTTATGAGTCGCCCACAAAGGTAATAGATTTAGCAGTTTATTATCATATCAAAAATGGGCATAAGGTATTTATGAACTTTATGGAAAATCCGTCGTATTTAGACTATGAAAATATTCCTGAAGAAATTCTTAAATGGAGTGAAAAAATAGGAAAGGAAGTTTTTAAAGGTACTACTCCTTATGAGAGACTTCAAAAGATTAATCCTCAAATTATAGAGTGGTTGAAGGAGTACAATATTGATCTTTCTAAAGAACTTTTGCCTATTCAGAATGCTCTGCAGCACTTCCAAGGAGGGGTAAAGATAAGAGAGAATGCAGAAACATCTCTTAAAGGACTTTTTGCAGCAGGAGAGGTGGCAGGAGGACAGCATGGTGCCAATAGACCTGGAGGAAATTCTCTTCTTGATACACAGGTTTTTGGGAGGATTGCTGGTGAGAGTGCTGTAAATTATGCTAAAAACAACGATTTTGTGGATTTTGAAATAGAGGAAGAAAAAATTGAGGGCGAAATTCCTGCAACCTTTGCAAGAAAGAAGATAAAGGATATAGTTTCTGAATATGGATTTTTGGTAAGGATTGAAGAGGATATAAAGAAAGGAATTTCTGAGCTTAGGAATATTAGGGAGAAGGGAATTTTTCCTGATGAAAAAGGACTCGCCTATTATTATGAGACAGTAAATATGTTAGATATCGCAGAGGTAATTCTTCATGCAATTTTGATAAGAGATGAAAGTAGAGGCCCTCATTTGAGATTTTATAGATTTTCTCCTCCCATTATGGAGTTTGTTCCCAAAAAACCTGAGTGGAATAAATATATAGTCTTCTCTAAAAAGGATGGAGAATTAAGGTTTGAAATAAGAGAGCCTGTGAGGCCTAAATTATAAATATGAAGGCAAAGGCTGCAATTCTGGAGGAATTTAAAAAACCTCTTGTAATAAGGTATGTAGACATACCCCCTCTTCTTGAAGGGGGTATTTTGGTTAAGATGGTATCTTCGGGTATATGTGGATCCGATATTCATATGGTTGATGGAGAGGATCCGAGGGTTCCTGTACCTATAATCTTAGGCCATGAAGGAGTAGGAGAGATAGTAGAGATAAATGGGGAGAAAAGAGATTTAAATGGGGAAATTCTTAAAAAGGGAGATCTAATTATATGGAATAGGGGAGTAGTATGTGGTGAATGCTATTTTTGTAAAGTTTTGAAAATGCCTTATCTATGTGAAAATAGAAAAATTTATGGGATTAATAGGTCTTTTAAAGAATATCCTCATCTTTCTGGGGCTTTTGCTGAGTTTATAATTCTTGAAGAGAAAACTGAGATTTTAAGATTGTCTCCTAATACGGATCCTAATGTAATAGTAATGGCAGGATGTTCTGGAGCAACGGCTGTACACGCAATTGATGCTCTTGAGGATAATTTGCTTGATAAAACAGTAGTGGTGCAAGGGGGAGGTCCTCTTGGTATATTTGCTTTATCTCTTGCTAAATTTCAAGGGGCAAAAAACACCATCCTTATTACAGGGAGTAGTTTTAGAAAGGAGATTGCGGAAAAGATAGGAATAGATATGATTCTTGATAGAAATACGTCGGCAGAAGAGAGATTAAATAAGATTCTTGATATAACTTATGGTAGAGGTGCAGATGTAGTTATAGAGGCTACCGGAACTAATAAGGCTGTATCCGAAGGTTTAAGATTTTTGAGAAAAGGTGGAACATATATTATAGCTGGAGTAGCATCCCCTCAAGAAAAGGTCCCTATAGATTTTTATGAGGTTTCTTCAAAAAATATTACTATAAAAGGAGTATGGGTTAGTGATGCAGAACATTTTAAAAAAGCAGTCTCTTTTGTTGAGAAGCATCAAGACTTATTTGCTACTCTAATTACCCATAAGATCTCCTTAGATGAAATAAATTACGGTCTTGATCTTGTAAGAGAAAGAAAGGCAGGTAAAGTAGTTATTACATATTAGAGATAAATCATCTTTCTTGTCATACCTCCATCTACAATGAAATTTGCCCCTGTAATAAATTCTGCTTCTTCCGATATCAAAAACATAACTAAGCTTGCAATATCTTCTGGCTTACCTACTCTTCCTGCAGGATGTTGTGTATGATCAAGTTCTGTTAATTCGGGCTTTCTTCTTAAGGCTTTCTTTTTCCACTCAGAGGTTTCTATCCAGCCGGGACTTATACAATTTACTCTTACCTCAGGTCCAAGGCTTATGGCAAGGGCATGGGTTAAAGCATATATGCCACCTTTTGAGGCTGAGTAGGTCTCAGTATTAGGCTCTGACATAAAGGCTCTTGTAGAACTAATATTGATTATTACTCCTTTTTCCTTCCTTAAATAGGGAGAGGCATATTTTGCACATAAAAAAGCTCCTGTTAGATTTACACCTAAAACTTTATTCCATTCTTCTAATGTGAGCTCTGATATAGGTTTGTTTATGCTAATTCCTGCATTATTTATTAGGTAATTAATTTTACCAAAAGTTTTTACCGTCTCTTCTACCATATTGATTACATCTTCTTCCTTAGAAACGTCAGTTTTAACAAATTTTATCTTACCTAAGGAAGAATATTCTTCTTCTGTTTCTCTACCTGCTTCCTCATCTATCTCTGCAATTACCACTGAGATGTTATTTTCCAAAAATCTTTTTGCAATAGCCTTTCCTATGCCCTGACCTCCCCCTGTAACTATGGCAACTTTATCCATACTAAATACCTCCCTATAGTCTTTTAGATTGATTATAGCATTCAATTAACCATCCTTTTCTTTCACCTTTAGATTTTTTCTGTTTCAATATAGAGATTAAAGAAAGTTTATTATAAAATAAAAACAAGTTATTCAGTAGAGAAAAAAGGTAACAACTTTCTTAAAAACCCAATAGGTAGGCACTTTGTAGTAATACTGGAAGATGAGGAAGAAAAGATAAAAAATTAGAAAAGTAGGATGGAGATGGTGTAGATTATTATGAAGAAAAGAATCTTAATAACAGGAGCAAAAGGATTTTTAGGGCAATATTTTGTAAAAGAATTTGAGGATGAGGAAGTTATACCTATCACCCATCAAGATATAAACTTGGAAGATAAAAATGCTATTGAAAAAATTACCTCTCTAAAGCCTGATCTTGTAATCCATCCTGCAGCTATAAGATCTCCTGATATATGCGAAGAAGATCCAGAAAAAGCTTGGAAAGTAAATGCAGTAGGGACAAAACATGTTGCTATAGCCTGTTCCCTTTTAGATATACCATTAATTTATATAAGTACTGATTATGTTTTCTCAGGGGGAAAAGATACTCCTTATACTGAATTTGATCCTCCAAATCCTATTAATCTTTACGGAAAAACAAAACTTTATGGGGAGATTTTTACAAAAGAGTTCTGTAAAAAGCATTTTATAATAAGAACTTCTTATGTGTTTGGAGAATACGGAAACAATGCACTAACTCAAATCTATAATAGCTTGAAAGAAGGAAAAGAAATAAAACTTAGTAATTACCATTTTGCGTCCTGTACCTATGCAAAAGATCTTGTAAGAAAAGTAAAAGAACTATCCTTTACAAATCTTTACGGAACCTATCACATAGTAAATAAGGGAATCATAACAAGATATGATTTTGCTTGCAAAGTTGCAGAAATTGCAGGATTTTCAAAGGAAAAAGTTATTCCTTTAAATCCCGAAACTTTTAAAGCTCCTGCTAAAAGACCTCTTTATTCTGTGCTAAGAAACTATATGCTGGAGATATATAATATGGATGATTTGCCTTATTATGAAGAATCCTTAAGAAAAGCAATTGAAAATTTAAAAACATAATATAATAGTCTTTAAAAATTCCCTATAGGATATGGTTTTAGAGGGGAGTATTTTTATGTTTGATCTATCTCTCTGGGAAGAAAAAATTTCAAAAGAGTACGAAAAGAGAAGTGAAGAGAAAAAGATTCTCTTTTTGGAAGTTTTTTACGCAACCAAGACTGTTAGTCAGAATATCACTCCTGTAAAAGAGGAATCTCCATCAGAGTTTAAGAAAAAATGTGTGTTTATACCTTGTAAGATTTGGGAGAGACTTTGATGAGAGTTAATGTAACTTTTAAAGATTTCTATTGGGATGATGCTATACTTGTAAGGAGAAAATAAGACTATTACATTACCAGAAGTAGAAGCAAAATATATAGAAATAATCAAGTAAAATTAGGGGGGAATCATTCCCCCCTTTGACCCTGGATGATACTATCTCTTATTTAGCAGTGGATTTGTTTATTAATCTATAAAGAGGACAATATCTTATTGCGGCTGTGAAAACAAGGATGGTACCAATTATATGGAGAATAACTGCTCAAGCTGTTCCTGACAATACTCCCCATTTTGTTAAGTGAGGAAGGATTAAACCTATAATAACTCTTATGATGGCATCAGTCTTCCCTACGTTCATTTTTTTCACCCCCTTTTGAATTTGAAATAATTATACATACAAATATAAAAAATTTCAATATGTCATTTAATAATTATGGTTTATAATTTTAACTAAATAATTTTTTTATAAAAGGAGTGATATTTTATGGGATTTATAGACTTGAGAAGTGATACTGTAACAAAACCTACGGAAGAGATGCGTAAAGCGATGTATTCTGCTGAGGTTGGAGATGACGGATATGGAGAAGATCCTACGGTAAATCTTTTAGAAGAAAAGGCAGCAGAAATCTTAGGCAAAGAGGCAGGACTTTTTGTAGTCTCTGGGACTATGGGAAATCAGGTAGCTTTGTTAACTTGGACCCGCTCCGGAGATGAAGTTATATTAGAGTCTGAATCTCATATTTACTATTATGAGGCAGGTGGAATGGCTGCTAATTCGGGGGTTCAGCCCTTTTTGATTGACGGAAAAGATGGAATGATGCCTATAGAGGAGATAAGAAAAGCCATAAGACCTAAAGGTAGAGTTTTTCCTAATACATCTCTTATAGTTCTTGAAAATACTCATAATAGAGCTGGAGGTAAAGTTTTACCTCTTGGTTATATGAAAGAGGTTTATGAGTTAAGTAGAGAACATAATATACCTATCCATCTTGATGGTGCGAGGATATTCAATGCAGCTATCCCTCTGAAAGTTTCTGCTAAAGAGATTGCAAAATATGCAGACTCAGTTATGTTTTGCCTCTCTAAAGGACTTTCTTGTCCTATGGGCTCTCTTCTTGTAGGTCCTAAAGAATTCATAGAGGAAGCAAGAAGAAAAAGACAAAGGCTTGGTGGTGGGTTAAGACAGGCTGGTGTGGTTGCTGCATGTGGAATTGTTGCCCTTGAAAAGATGATTGACAGATTAGAAGAGGATCATGAGAAGGCTAAGATATTATATGAATTTTTGAAAGATATGGAGATTTTTAATGTTGAAAGGCCTGATACTAATATTTTAAAGGTAAAAATTAAAATAAATAAAAAGGCAAGAGAATTTTTAGCCGAGTTTAAAAAATATGGGCTTCTTGCCACAAGTTTCGATGATGAAACTTTAAGATTTGTTACTCATAAAGATGTTTCCTTTGAGGATATAGAAAAGGCTAAAGGAATTATATATAAAGTATGTAAATTGATGGATTGACAAGTGGTTTTTTGGGTAGTATATTGTTTATCAAAACGTTTTTATATATTAAATAAGTGGGGAGGTTTGTTATGAAAAAGTTAGTCATGGTTTTACTTCTTTCTTTATTTTTTGTCCCATCCCTTGCTACCCAAGAGTATCCAAAGCCTGATAAACTCTGTGCATTAACTTTTGATGATGGACCTGATGCAAGGCTTACCCCACGAGTACTTGATAAGCTTGAAAAATATAACGTAGTTGCTACCTTTTTCCTTGTTGGGCAGAGAATAAATGATAGTGTAAAGCCTGTGCTTGATAGAATGGTAGCTATGGGATGTGAATTTGGCAATCATTCTTGGGATTATAATCCGATGGATAAGATGGATCCTGAAAAGATTAAGGAATACATAAGAAGGACTAATGAAGCTATAGAAAAATATACAGGGAAGACTCCTCACTTTTTCCGTCCACCAAATCTTGCAGTAAGTCCTGTTATGTTTGAGGTTATAAATATGCCCTTCGCAAGTGGGGTTCTTGGATTTGATTGGGCAGGATGTGATAGAACTCCTGAAAATATTGCAAATAATGTTTTAAAAGGTATTAGAGATGGTGCTATTATACTCTTACACGATGTACAGCCAGAACCTCATCCTACTCCCGAGGCTTTAGATATCTTGATACCAGAGTTAAAAAAGAGAGGATATGAATTTGTAACCCTAAGTGAGCTCTTCAAGAGAAAGGGTGTAGATCCTACAGATCCTAAGTATAAGAATAAGATGTGGGTTTATGTAGAGCCATAAAAGCGAGGTGGGGGGATTTAAAGAGAAGGGGAGAGAGGATTTTTATCCTCTCTCCCTATATTTTTTATTTTTTTTATTTTTATTGAACTTTTTCTAACTTAACATCTTTGAAGTAGACTTTTCCTGTGGCAGGATTTGAAGTTTTTCCAAGTTCAAAGGATAGATTTGCTCTTGGATCTTGATTATTGTTAAAGGTGAACTCAAGGGTAAAGGTTTGCCAATCAGTAGTTAGATTGCAAGTTGTGTTTGCATATAGAGCATAGGTTGTTGGGTTAAGGAATTTTACATTAATATCTCTTGGAGTGTCTGCTTTAGCTTGGAAAGTTAATCTGTAGGTATTTCCTGCTGTCAGTCCTACCCATTGATTGAACTGTACATGCCAAGATTCCCAGCCTGTGTCTGTCACATCTACTATTGCCATTTTGTTTGCGGTATCTATTGTTGCTGTAGCAGTTCCACCCATACCGTATGGTGATCCATACCATAAGAACCAGTCATCGGGCCAGTTTGTTTGATCATTTGTGAATGGGAATTCAAATGTTCCGTTGTTTATTTCTTCCATGGTTACACCTTTGTATACTTTTATATAATCCACATACATTTTCTGTGGAAATACGGTAGTATTATCAGGGTATCCAGGCCAGTAACCACCTACTGCTACATTCATTATGATAAAGAATGGATGATCAAATACCCAATCTCCGGGAACCTCTGTTCTTGTTATAGTGAAGAACTTCTGATCATCCACATACCAGGATATTCCTATTGGATCCCACTCTATGGCAAAGATGTGGAAGTCTTGGGAGAAGTCTCCCGATGGAAGGGTATAGTTTCCTCCCTTACCACTTGCTCCAGAGTATCCAGGTCCATGTATTGTACCATATACCTTGTTAGGTTCATGTCCTAAAAGTTCCATTACATCTATCTCGCCACAAGTAGGCCATCCTACTTGTGTGATGTTTTCGCCAAGCATCCATAGAGCAGGCCATATTCCTTTACCTTTTGGAAGTTTTGCTCTAAACTCTATTCTTCCAAATTTTACATTAAATTTTCCTTGAGTCTTCATTCTTGCAGAAGTATAGTTATAGTTTCCATATTGATCGCTAACTTGTTCTTTTCTAGCCTCAATGACTAACATGCCGTTTTCTATATAGGCATTTTCTTTCTTGTAATACTCTAGCTCAGCATTACCCCATCCTGGAATTCCCTGGGCATGGCCATTGCCGATTTCAAAACTCCAAATATTTTCATTTATGGAAGATCCATCAAAATTCTCTTCCCACACTACTGCATACCAATATTTTTGTCCTAAGGCTGGTGGTGGAGGGGGTGGTTCTGCAGTGCCAACTCTTATAAGTTTTACATTGTCAATATATATGGTTCCATCATTTTGTCCAAGCTGAAACTCAAATCTTGCTGCTGTATCAGTTTGTTGTCTCATTGTGAATTCAAAAGTATATTTTTTCCTTTCTGTGGTAATATCAATAGCATATCCTCCTGATTGATCTACAGGTTGTCCACTTGGTGGTGGATTATATGCTATCCAACCTTTATATCCATTTGATCCTATTTTTAACCCAATTCTTCTACTCTTACTTGCCCATGCTTCAAATTCTACTCTGTATATTCCTAAGTACTCAACAGTGATAGGGGATTGTAATAGTTGTACTGACCAAGTATTAGGTCCACCGTTAGTTATTGCAACCTTTAGTACTCCGTTTTCTATTGTTCCAGCTGCACTTGCTCCATCTCCGATTCTAAAGAGCCATGTTCCTTTAGTGTCGAAATCACCATTAGGAAGTTCTGGATAAGTTTCACTTATATAGATTAGTGGTTTAGAAAAATCTCCATTTTGGATGATGTTTGTTTCTGTTGGAGTCTGAGGTCCTGGGGCACAACCCACAATTAACAATATCATTAGCACAAAAGCTGAGAGAGAAAAATATTTTTTCATGTTTTGTTTCCCCCTCTTTTATTAAAAGTTTGAGTGAGGAGAAGACTAATTTGTTTTAGTAAATTTTGTTTATCTTATCACTCCTTTCTTTGTTTGATTTCAGAAAACAACAAATTCTTTTAATACTAGTCTACATAAAGTAAACTTTATTGTCAATAGAGGTTTAAACCGATTACAACTTAGGTTATTCCTTCTTTTTAAGCCTTACAGCAGTACCATATGCGAGTATTTCCGCAACTCCCTCCATAATTTGGCTTGTACCAAATCTTACTCCTATTACCGCGTCTGCACCTAATCTTTTTGCCTCCTGGATCATTCTATCTAATGCTTGCTCTCTTGCCTCTCCAATTAATTTTGTATATTCTACTATTTCTCCACCTACCAAATTTCTCAAGCCTGCTAATATATCTTTACCTATATGTCTTGCTCTTGCTGTACTCCCTCTCACAACTCCTAAAACTTCAACCACTTCGTATCCGGGAACATATTCCGTTGTGGTAATAATCATACTTTTTACCTCCTTACCATTTTATGTCCTTATATTTTTCCTCTTCACTTTTGCTTTCAATTCTTTCCTTCAGGACCTTTATAAATAGAAGGCCGAAGGCAAGAATTAATAAAAGCCCAATTAAACCTACAGGAAAGACAAAGATAAAACCTAAAACCATAGCAAGAAGCCAAAGAATTAAAATAAACGTAAGAATTAAATATGCTATTTTCTCCATTTTTAACCCTCCAGAGAGATTGGTGCGGATGGGGGGACTTGAACCCCCACGGGGTTTTGCCCCACAAGATCCTGAATCTTGCGCGTCTGCCATTCCGCCACATCCGCAAAATTTTCTATCCTATATTTTATCAGATTTTAGAAAGTAATACCATGTAGAGAGGCATTATGATAATGCTAAATAAAGTAGTGTATGTAATCATGCTTACGGCAAATTCATAATCTCCTCCATACATCCTTGCTACAATGGCAGAGTTTACCATAACTGGCATTGCAGACATTATTATGAATACGTCTCTCATTAATTTGGGGATAGGTATAAAAAATTCTAAAAGTATTACAAGAGCTGGTGTGATTAAAAATCTACCTAGGAAGGTTAAGATAGCATCTTTATCAAGCTTAAACTTTTCAAAACCCATATTATACATTATGATACTCACATAAAATAGAGAAAGAGGGGTAGTAAGATTTCCAATTAGTTTGAAGCTATCGAATAAAAATTTAGGAAGTTTAAAATCCATTATAACTGTGCCTACACCCACTAATAATCCCAAGAAAGGAGGATTAAGTATTCTCTTTAGTGTTTCTATATTAAAGATCTTTTCTTTCTTTTGCTGGGTGTCGAGGATTATTCCATAAACTCCAATACTCCACCATATAGTAGTATTTGCTATATAGTAAAGGAGAGTATAAGGAATAGCAACCTCTCCAAAGAGAACTTGAGACATAGGAAGTCCTATAAAAATAGAATTTGAAAGAGAGAAGATTCCTGCCAAAAGGCCTCTTCTTCCTTTTTTTGTTTTAAAAATGAGAGCTAAAATATAGCCTAAAAGATAGGATATAAGTATTGATAAAAAAGGTATAATAAGACCTTTAGCAGAATTTATGAGGTCATTTTTGGTGAAAAAGGAGGATATATTCACAATCATTCCTAAAGGAAGACTGAGATTTAAAACTATTTTGGCAAAAAGATCTGCTGTTTTTTCTTCAAACCATCTTTTACGAGTGAGTATATATCCTGTGGCTATAATGATAACTATCTCTAATACTCCTTGTAATGCAGAGAGAAATATCCTCATAAACTCCTCCTTTTTTGAAAAGGATAACATAAATTGAATTTTTAAATGAAGATGAAAAATAGAAAAGGATTTGAATCTACCTAATATTATATGTTTAATTCTTTTTATAGACTTAGTTCAAGTTTTAAAGAATGTGAGCTGTTATTTTCTTCTCTTTCATATAATAATAGAGCTTTATTCTATTCTCATTAGGTATAATGATCTTTATACTTTCTACGTCTACTTATTAATTTTGTTTGTTATTTTGTTAGATTTTACATATATGTTGACTTATAAAGGAATGAGTATTTTTTCCTTTTTGGGAAGTATTGCAAATTATGCTACTCAGTTTCGGGTTTTTTTTGAAGTATTTGGAAGTCTTATCTTTGTTTTTTAGTTCCATATTTTTATTTAAATGTATAAAAATATAAGATGTTATAACACTATTTTAAGAGATGAAAAGGTTAAGATTATTGGGGTTATTTTACCGGAGGAGGATATTACAAGAAGAAGGAAGAAGATTTTTTGAAATATTTAGCCTCAATGGATTCTCTCATAGGTGTATATAACAAAAGGTTTGACTTTGAAATCTTTCAAAAAGAGATAGATTTATCTTTTAATAAGGGATACTCCTTTAAATATGATATTTATAGATATTGATTATCTTAGAGATTTGAAGGCTGGTTTTGTACATATTGAAGAAGATAATTATATGAAAGATACTATATTCAGATTTGGAGTCGGTGAGTCTATCTTAATTTTACTTAATTGTGATAAATAAACAGCAGAGAAGATTATAAATAAGATTTTGATGAATTTAAAGAAATTAAGGAAAGAATTAAATAAACCCTACGAATTCTCCTTTAGTTATGGGACTTTGGTATTTTATCCCAAATTAGGGTAAGAGTATAGATGATCTTGTAAAGGAAGCAGATATGAAGATGTATGAAATGAAAAAATAAAAAAATAAGGAAGGGGAGTAATTTACTCCCCTAAGTATTCTCTTATAATAGCTATATTCTTTTCAATAAGGTCAGAGATAGGAAGGTTATAAGGGCATCTTGTCATACAGATTCCACATTTGGTGCAACTTTGAGCCTTCAAATAGGCATCGTAAAACCAACCTTTTCTTATGGTTTCATCGGGAAGTCTTTTTAAGAATGATTCTGATCTTATCACAGTAGATATAGGTATACCTACAGGACATGGTTGACAATAGTCGCATTTTCTACAAAAGGTTGAACCCATCTCTTCTATTGTCCTCTCAATCTCTCTCCATTCTTCATCGGTCAGGGGTGTAAGGTTCATGGCTATCTCTACATCTTCTTCTAACTCTTTGATAGATTCTATACCTGGGTCAGGTACTAAGAATTCTTTTTGAAGGGCAAACTTCAATGCAAGTTTTGGGTTAGGTATTACTCCTCCTGCCATAGGTTTCATAGCAATGATTCCAATATCCTTTTCCAATGCCATGGGAAATATTTTTTCTTCTGGTTCTCTTTCAATAAAATTATAACTTACCTGGATTACATCAAATTTATCGGTGGCAATAAGATCGGCAAGAATATCATTGCTATGACTTGATACTGCTATAAAATCAATGAGTCCTTCCTCTTTTGCTTTTAAAAGTCCATAATAGGCGCCATCAGGTTCGAATATTTTATTAAAGGCCTCTCTGTTGTTTACTCCATGGATATGGTAAATTTCTATCTTTTCTACTCCTAAATTCCTCAAGCTGGTTTTTACATCCTCATATATTCCATCCTTAGTTCTGTTTTGAGATTTAGAAGATAGGTATACCTTTTTATCAATTCCTTTTAGAGCTTTTCCAATTTTTATTTCGCTGTCGGTGTAACCTCTGGCAGTGTCTATAAGATTGATTCCAAGCTCTATTGCTCTTCTTATAATCTTTATAGCTGTATCTTCATCTACCCTTTGGATGGGAATTCCTCCAAAGGCTATAGGAAATACTTCAAGATTTGTTCTTCCAAGTCTTCTCAGTTTCATTTATTTTCCCTCCAATTTAATTAGTTCATTTTGTTTATATTATAGATTTTGGAGTTAACTCTAAGTAAAGACAAATTTCTAAGCAAAATTTAAGGTTCTTCTAAATTTTGCTTAAGAATACTTATTTACAATTAAAACCAAACTCAAGGGAAACCTTGAGAAAAAAATAAAAAGTGGAGGTGGTACCATGAAGTTTAAAGGATTGGCAATTTTAAGTTTAGTGATCTTAGGTTTGTTCTCTTTATCCTATGCTTATGGCCCAAGATTTGGAGGTTATCTTGCTAATAATGTACAGCTAACAAAAATATCAGGCACAGTTACCAAAATAGCCAATAATCCTGCCTTGACTGTAACAGTAAAAACCACATCTGGAGATAAGGAAGTAATCCTTGGACCTGCTTGGTTACAGATAAAGGAACTAAAGGTAGGAAGCAAGATAGAGATAGAGGGATTTGAGTCTCCTGTAACCAAGAATTTTAGGGCGATAAGAGTAGTAGTAGATGGAAAGGAAGTATTAAACTTGTCGAAGAATACAGCTTTTGGGAATCCAAATTATGGTAATTTAAGAGGTAGAGGAAGAGGCCTTCAAAATTATCCAAATTGTCCATGCTGGAACTTGCAAACCAATTAAATTAGAGCCAAGTTATAAACTTACAAATTCTTAAGGGGAAGCCTTTAAAGGCTTCCCCTTTTTTTTAATACTACTTTTTGTTATAATTTCTGAGAACTAATTTTTACAGAGAGGGGTGTTGTGTTTTCATGAATAGTACTAATCTTTTAAAGAGAAGATGGTTTCTTATACCCTTAGGAATAATTATTTACATATGTCTTGGTACTGTTTATTCTTGGAGTGTATTTAGAAAACCTTTGGAGAATATTTTGCAGATTTCAGCTTTTCAGAGTGGTTTACCTTATATGCTATTTTTATTTTTCTTTGCTCTTTTTATGGCACTCTCTGGAAAATATGTTAGCAAATATCCGAGGTTGATTATTTTTATAGGAGGTCTTATAGTTGGTTTGGGTTGGATTCTTTCAGGTTTTTTTAGGGATATAAAAATTATTGCGATAACTTATGGAATTATTGCGGGAAGTGGAGTAGGAATAGTGTATGGAGTACCTATTACTGTAATTTCTAAGTGGTTTCCTGATAAAAGAGGGCTGGCTATGGGCCTTGTGATATCAGGGTTTGGACTGTCTCCCCTTATTACTGCCCCTCTTGCAAGGTATTTAATTGAGTTATATGGGCCCTTTGAGACCTTTAAGATATTAGGCTTAATATTTTTAATATTACTATCTCTTCTTAGTTTGGCGTTTAAACTTCCTCCTTTAGATTTCTCGGTTGGAGCTTTGAAAACTACGAAGAGGAAGATATTGGCAGAATTAAATACAAGGGAGATGTTAAAGAGCTCTAAATTTTATGGTCTTTGGCTATGTTACACCTTAGGTACTTTAATAGGATTGATGATAATAGGAATAACAAGTCCTGTAGGGGAGGAGATAGTAGGGCTTGATCCTAAATTTACTGCAAGTTTGGTTTCATTTTTTGCAATTTTCAATGCTGTGGGAAGGCCTCTTTTTGGTTGGATTACCGATAGAATTTTTCCGAGAAAGGCAAGTATTGTCTCATATCTTTTAGCTATGCTGGCTTCTTTACTTATGCTTTCTACTGGTGGTAGTAATTTAGGGGTGTATATTATTTCTTTTTCTCTTTTCTGGTTGATTTTAGGATCTTGGCTTGCTATTGCACCTGCTTCTACCATAATTCTTTTTGGTGAGAGGAATTACGGCCAAAATTATGGTATAGTTTTCACTGCTTATGGAGTTGGAGCAATTTTAGGAGGTACCATATCGGGCATACTGAGAGATCTTTTAGGAAGTTATTTTTATGTATTCTATGTAATAATTGGTTTAAGCATTGTTGGTATTTTAATTACCTTGGCTTTATTAAAGGAGAATTAAATTATCTCTTTTAAATACTCTTTTACCTCTATTAAGGAGTTAAATACTTTATAGGCTCGGCTTAAAGTTTCGGGGCGGGGTGGCTTAAAGTCAAGAATAAGTAGAGGAGTCATCCCTGCCCTTGTAGCTGCAAGTACTCCATTGTCGGAGTCTTCAAGGACTATACATTCTTTGGGATCTACTTTTAACTTTTTGGCGGTAAGGAGGAATATATCAGGTTCTGGTTTACTTTTTTCTACCTCATCTCCGCATACAATTACATCAAATCTATTTAAGATATTTGCTCTTTGAAGAAGGGGAATTGCCCTTTCTCTCTCTGTAGAGGTGGCAATGCCTCTCGGCATCTTCTTTTCATCAAGAAAGTCCAAAAGTTCAAAGAGTCCATCCTTTATAGGTATACCATTTTTCTCAATATATTCCTCTGTAAGCTCTATCTTTCTCTTATAAATTTTATCGAAGGGTATATCTCCCAAATATTTTTTAAATATTCTTTCGGTCTCTAAAATATTCACTCCTACAGTTTCATTATAAATCTCTTCAGTCATTATATAGCCAAATTCCTCACAGGCCTTTTTCCAGAGGATGTATCCAAGCCTTTCTGTGTCAAATATGACTCCATCCATATCAAAAATTACTGCCGAAACTTTCATACTCCCTTTTCTCCTAAATTTTTTATTTTATAGTAAAGCATATTGATTTTTGTTTTTCAATTTAAGTTTTTTTAAAGCTTGTTTTACTGATAAAATTGTTAATGGTGAAAGTATTTTAGAAAATTAAAATTTTAATTTTAGAAGTATGTGGGAGGTATATATGCTTAAATACAGGTTTCCTGAGGGGTTTTTGTGGGGGACTGCTACTGCTTCTCATCAAATTGAAGGTGATAATTTTTACAACGATTGGTGGGAGTTTGAGCAGAAAGGTAAGGTTAAAAATGGGCAAATTTCAGGCAAGGCTTGTGATAGCTGGAATAGATACGAAGAAGATTTTGATCTTATAGAAAAGCTTAATAATAATGCTTATAGGTTTTCCATAGAGTGGAGTAGAGTGGAACCAGAGGAAGGAAGGTTTGATCAATCGGCTATTGAAAGATATAGAGCTATGCTACTTTCTTTGAGGAGGAGAAATATAGAGCCTTTTGTTACCTTGCACCATTTTACCAATCCCTTGTGGATAGCCAAAAAAGGTGGATGGTTAAATCCAGAGATTATTGATTATTATTTACGTTATGTGGAGAGAATTGTGAGCGAGTTTAAGGATCTTGTGAATTACTGGATGACTATAAATGAGCCCAATGCTTATGCCTTTATGGCATATCTTTATGGACAATTTCCGCCTCAAAAAAGGAGCCTTATGAAAATGCTTAGGGTTTTAAATAATATGGTAAAGGCTCATGCTAAAGCTTACCAGGTTATCCATAAAATAGCTCCAAATTCTAAAGTGGGTATTGCATATAATGTAATTTATTTTGAGCCTAAAAATCCAAAGTCTTTCATAGATAGAAAGCTTACTAACTTTGCAGATCGAATTTACAATAGGGTGTTTATTGAAACTTTGACTACAGGAAGATTTTCTTCTCCTTTTATTAAAGAAGAAATTCCCTATGCAAAGGATACTTTAGATTATCTTGGAGTAAATTATTACACAAGGATTTTAATGGGGTTAAGAATGACACCCCCCTCGGGAGAGAAGTCAGATTTTGGATGGGAGATTTATCCTGAAGGAATATATAAGGTAGTAAAAAGATTTTATAAACTCACAGGGAAGCCTATATATATTACGGAAAATGGTATATCCGATGCAAAGGACGAAAAAAGGCCTAAATATCTTATATCTCACCTTATTCAGCTACATAAGGCTATAGAGGATGGGGTAGATATAAAGGGATATTTCCACTGGTCATTGATGGACAACTTTGAGTGGGCAGAGGGCTTTCTCCAGAGGTTTGGACTTTTTGAGACTGATTTTAATACCTTTGAAAGGAAATGGCGTAAAAGTGCGAAAATATATAGTGAAATTGCAAAGAACAATGGAATAACGGAAGAGATGGAGAAAGAGTTTCTTAAATAGTAAAGATCTTATTTTCTGGGATGTAATTTTTAATTTTGGAAATTATAAAGTTTAAAAGCTCTTCTTTTATAGGGGAAGGATAGGTATAGGCTTCTTTATCCTCTATATAAGGGAAAAGGGTAATTTCATTTTCAAAGGTTTTTCTCATCTTTTTTAAATACTCCTTAGGTATTCGGAATACACCTACAGATATATCCTGAATTTGGGAAGAAGGTATTTCTCCGAAAACGTAGTCTATAAACCTTTCATAAATCTTTCTCCAATCTTCTACAAAAATTATGGGATCAAAGCTTAGTCTTACCTTCCATCCATCATGAATTGCCTTCTTTATTATATTTATCCTAGCAGGAAGCCTTGGAGTTTTAGACTCAAATCTTTCAATAATCTCTTGGGGTAGAAGAGTCCAAGCTAAAATCACATTGGGGGAAGGTTTTAGGCTCTTTAGCACCATGTAATTTACACTTTTTGTCCTAACTTCGAGGATTAAATCCTCTTTAGAATAGGCGAAGTTAACAAATTGGCTAAAAAATGGAGCAATTCCCTCCATGGCTAAGAGATCTGTTTCATAGGATATGGAGAGGTAAAGAGGGTGTTTTTTTAACATATTCTCTATTTCTTGAAAATAATCTTCTATGTTTACAAAGACAACTAAATTGGCAGAGCTATACATTCCTTTTAAAAAACAGTAATCACAATTAAAGATGCAATTTATTATAAGGTTTGTGTAGTAGAAGTGATGATAGCCAAAATTTTGACAGAGAGGGGAGGCAGGGGAGAGTAAAGTATCTCTTCTTTTTGCAAGTATTAATTTTTTGCTTAGTTCTTGCAATTTATAGCTTTGTCTTGGCCTTGAAAATACCTCTTTATAATGGTTAATGGGTATGACCTTTGAATGGGTAAACTTTTTTAAAATCTCCTGGGTTATATGGTGGGAGATTACTTCTTTTTCCACATATATATGGGAAAAGGGTTTAGAGAGCGAGAATTTTTTTGAGTTTTTCAAAATATTCCTTTCCTTCCTTTTTAGAATTTACCTTTATATTTATGAATTCTGCTATTTCCTCAGGCAATTCTTTATTTCTAACCAGGTATCCTTTCAAAATTCTTTTAAGTTCATTTTCCATGGATTTTGTAAGATGTAGGTTTTCTTTTAGTTTTTGTAAGATTTCATTAAGCTTTTCATCTTCTTTCTGAATTTTTAAATATTTCTCGTTGAAGGCTAAAAGAGAATTCATAAAATCCTCTATATGAGGAATATTCTTTCTTAAAATATTGGCTATATCTTTGGGATCAATTTTATCATACTCTAAAAAATCGTATACTGTTTTTATACAATGGATATTATGAGGGGGCAGAAAGGAGGAAACAGCTTCAAAAAATCCAGCACCCTCCATATCTACTATATCTCCTTCTACATATTCTTGATGTTCTTTTTTTACTGGGAAATCAAAGCTTTCTAATACTGCCTCTTTCATACTGTGGTTTATTAAGATATCAGGATAAAAAGCCTTTTTTGAGTTATGATTTATTATCTTATTGCATAATATTAAGTCACCTTTTGAAAACTGTGTTTTTACAGCTCCACAAATACCTATATTTAAAGCAATATCTTCACTTCTCCATCCATATTTAGTTAATAGGTAAGTGGTAGCTATGGCAGAGTTTACAATACCAACTCCGCTTATGATCAAAAAAAGCTCGTCTTTATTGAAGACTTGAAATTTTGATGGATTGTCTAATTTTTCAAGTTTAAAGTGGTCTATAAAGACCTTTCCTTCGGTGTAGGAGGCCGTCACAATATAGATCATAAGAAGCTAAGAAAGAGGGTTATATTTAATATTGTTACAATTATTCCGATGATGAGAAGGATAATATTATCTAATCTTGAGTTTTTGAACTTTCCCATAACTTTTTCCCAGGAGGTAAGTCTGATCAAAGAGAATACAGTAAGAGGGAGTTGAATACTTAGCATTATTTGGCTCCAGATAAGGCCTTGGAAAGGATTGGATACAAAGAATATTACAATTAGGGCTCCTAACAAGGTGATGGTTATGCCTATGCGGGTGTGGTTATCTTTGATATCAAAGGGCTCATTGAACATTCCTGCCCAAGTAGTTCCTCCTGCCATTCCTGCGGTAATGGACGAAGAGAATCCAGAAAAGATAAGGGCAATGGCAAAAACATAGGATGCGAGATGCCCAAGTATAGGTTTTAGGGTAACATATGCCTGGGGGAGCTCTGTAATGATGATACCATTTTTGTAAAATGTTTCAGCAGCGATAAGGATCATAGAGCTGTTTATTGCCCAACCCACAAGCATTGCCCCAATGGTGTCTAAATATTCATATTTTAACTGTTTCTTTATGGTATTTTCATCTTCTAAATTCCATTGTCTACTTTGAATAATCTCTGAATGTAGAAAAAGGTTGTGGGGCATAACTACTGCTCCTAAAACACTCATAATTATGGGTATGGAGCTTTGCGGAAAAGAAGGAATTATCCATCCCTCTATGGCGCTTTTCCAATTTATTTTTACTAAGGAAAGCTCGAAAAGAAAAGATAGGCCAATTATGGACACAAATCCAATTATATATTTTTCAATTTTTCTGTAATTGTTGGAGATAAGCATTAATATTACAACAAAAGTAGTAATCAAGGCTCCTATATTTAGTGGAAGGTTGAAAAGCATGTTAAGTCCAATGGCAGCACCTAATATTTCTGCAAGGGCGGTAGAAATAGAGGCAAGCATAGCGGTTATAAGTACGAAATAACGAGGAAATTTGGGAAAATATTTTGAGATGGCCTCGGATAGGCAAAGTCCTGTGGCAATTCCAAGGTGAGCTGCATTGTGTTGTAGGAATATTAGCATTATGGTAGAAAGAGTTACCATCCAAAGTAGTTTATAACCAAATTGCGAACCTGCTGCCATATTTGATGCCCAGTTACCAGGATCAATAAATCCAACAGTTACAAGAAATCCGGGGCCTATGTATTTCAATATCTCCAGAGCCCCTAATTTAGGTTTATGCCCCTTAAAAAGTTTTTGTAAAAAGGTCTTCATGATTATAAATTTAATATATAACTAGTAATTTTTTCAACTATATTTAATTAAAAAATCTACCAGCTGAGTTGTTAGTCCCCAGCTGGTAGATTTAACGTTTATGTAGATGCTTTTCCCGAGAGATTAAGTATTGCTTGAGACAGTTCATTTATGGCCTTAGTAAGATTTTCAAGTCTTGTTTCTATTCTTATAAGAAGGATTAAAGAAACCACAATAGGAAATCCTAAATTACTTATGAGTTGAGCAATTTCATTCATTTTTTTACACCTCCATATGGATATATTTTTTTAATTTATCAATCTTCACATAGGAAAAACCAAGCTTTTGGACTATCTCATAAGCCTTTTCAAGTTCAGGACTGGTTATATCACAAGCCATTCCCTTCATATGTTTTGAGGTTTGTACTCCTCCAACTTCTGTATTGTGCTTTTCGCATCTATATCCACTGGTAATTTTTATTTTTACTCCGCTTAAAATTAGTCTTTCTAACTTCTCTAAAAGGTCAGGATGAAGCATCACCCTTTTACAGCATGGACATTCAAAATCCTTCAAGTAAAAATTTTTAGATATCTTAATCTCATTTACCTTAGGCATTTTTGTCCTCCCTATGTTCCATGCTTAAAATAATTTTTGAGATAAGTAAGGGTAGGAATTGTTTTTCTAAAAAAGTAGGAAAGCATTCTGGACATATGGGAGTTTCATCTATAAAGAATATGAAGTTTTTCTTTTTACCACATATTTTGCAAGAATAAGCTGGAAATATCTCATAAAGAAAACTAAATTTAAACTGTACTTTTTTAATGATATTCTCTAACATCCTATCTCCTCCTTTTTAGTGGGGCGGATTATAATCCGCCCCGTATTTTTAATCGTAGTAATCACTTATGTTGGTCTCTATAATTCTTGCATCGACTTTTTCCACTAAATCTCCTGTTCTTCCTTGAAATATGTTCTGATTTATAATAGTGTCCATGGCGTTTAATATCTCTTGTTCAGTTATGTCATCCTTTGGGTCTGGAATCCTTAAGGTAAAATTGCTTCCGCCATTGTCTTTAAAGATCATTCTTATGTATTTTCTTGAGCTGTAATTTGCCATCTTATCACCTCCTTTAAGTTAAATTTTTAGAAGATTAGGCCTCTACAAGCTCTTCATCATTGGTTCTTACTACTTTCACTACGGGATATTTCTGCAGATTTCCTAAAGTTTGAGCTACGACGTATACTGCCTCATCAGAAGCATTGGGTTTTATGTTGTTGAAACTCCTGTTTCTTAATACGGGATTTCCAGATTGGACTCCGATCTGAACTCTTAAGATAAGGCGAGAGTTGTAAGGTAGAGATTGTAATGCCATTTTTTTCACCTCCTTTCTTTTTGTTTTCCAATAAATAAATCCATAGGGTGGGTGACAGAGAGAGAAGTATTTTTGTGATATAATGAGTAAAAAAAGTAGGGGGTATAAAATGAGATATAAAGTTTTTGTTTTAGCTCTTTTAATTTTTCTTATTACTATTGTTTTTTCTCAGACTTCTCTTGTAATTTATCAGCAAAATATGGGGGTTTTATCTTTTGACAAAGAGGTAGATTTAAAGAAGGGGTTGAATTTTGTTCCTCTTGACGAGGTTGTAGGAAATATCTCTTATAACAATTTGTTTATTCTTTCTACCTCCGGGAATCTTATAAAGGAGATAGTCTATCCATCCTTAGGGGTTTGGATTGAGGCAAAGGAAGATTGTAAGGATGTATTGAAGATTTATCTTATAGTTCCTAATATTAGATGGAGTGCAGATCATATGTTCTTGATTGATGGAGATAGAGTGAGATTTAATACTCGTGTAACTGTACAGAATTCTTCTGAGGTAAATTTTCAAAAGGTTAGAATTTCGCTTCTTTCAGGAAGCTTAAATATGGCAGGAGGAGATGAATATAGGGTTTTTACGAAGATGGCTCCGGTTATGGAGGAAGATTATAGTCCCTCTTTGCCCACTGCAGAGTCTGTACAAGGATATAAGATTTTTGATATTCCGGGGGAGTGGAGTATATCCAAAGGTACTATAAAGTTGATTCCTCTTATTGATACTTGGGTAAAGGATCCTGTGAAAAGGTATGTTTTGGGATATGGGGGAAATATGAGGAATGCTTATATTCTTTGGAATGTTGAGAATAAAAAGGAAAAAGGTCTTGGTGTTCCAATTCCCTCAGGTAAGTTAAGCATTTTTGCTATTGATAATGGCAGAGTAGTATTCTTAGGTAGTACTAATATTCAAAATACTCCAGAGGGTGAAAAATTAGAGGTTGTACAAGGTTTAGATTTTGATATCACTGCTGATAGAAAGGTGCTTGAGGAGAAGAAAAGGGTAGAAGGAAAGTATGAGATTACTGAAAGAACTGTAGCTATAACTATAAAGAATGCTAAAAAGGAGAAAGTTGTGGTAGAGGTTTGGGAGTATATTTCTGGGGGAGAGATAGAAATAAAGAGTAGCAATTTTAATTATGAGAGGATTGATAAAAACAACTTTAGATTTTATGTAGGAATAGATCCTCAAAAAAGCTCTGTTTTGAACTACATATGTACTATTAAGAATTTAAAATGATTTAATATTAATTTTTTCTTTCTTATAAGTTATAATTTTTTCTATGAGAAGGAGGAGGTCATTTTTAAAGTTAAGAAGTCTTTGGCAATCTATAAGTTTGATTATTATTAATTCTTATTTTTTAGCACCATGGGGTAAATATATTCCTGTACCAGTTTTTAACTGTTATTCTTGTCCTTTGGCAAGTTTTGCATGTCCTATTGGTACCTTACAGCACTTCATTGTGCTCCATAAATTTCCTTTCTTTACATTAGGTATTCTTTTCATCGCTGGTATTCTTTTAGGGAGATTTTTCTGTGGTTGGTTATGTCCTTTTGGTTTTATCCAGGATCTACTATATAAAATTCCTGCGAAAAAGTTGGTTATTGAGAATCGGTTTGCTACTTTTATAAGATGGGGTATATTCATAATTTTGGTGATAATTATTCCTTACATAACCCTTGAGCCATGGTTTTGTAAGCTTTGTCCTGCAGGAACTCTGGAGGCAGGTATTCCTCAAATATTGCTTCATCCACCATTACGAAGTTTGATTGGTTTTCTTTTTGCAATTAAAATTTTTATTCTTACTATTTTTATTATCTCGAGCATATTTATCTCCAGACCTTTCTGTAGGTTTGTATGTCCTCTTGGGACTATCCTTTCTGTGTTTAATAAGATTTCCTTTTATCAACTCGAGGTAAAGCCAACCTGCTCTCAGTGTAGTCTTTGCAAGCCAAAATGTCCTGTAAATATTGAGGTTTATGAGGATCCTAATTCTACTCACTGTATAAGATGTCATGAGTGTTTTTCCTGTGGGCAGGTTAATTGGAAAATAAAGTGAAAAGGGTGATATATTATGAAAATTACTTTTTATGGGGCCGCTGGAGAAGTTACAGGGTCGTGCTATCTTCTTGAGAATAATTTTAAGTATCTTGTAGATTGTGGTATTTTTCAAGGTAAATCAGAGAGGGAGAATGAAAGCCCGTTTTTATTTGATCCAAAGGAGATAAAAGCGGTTATTTTAACCCATGCTCATTTAGATCATTCGGGTAGAATTCCAAAGCTTGTTAAAGAAGGTTTTAGAGGCAAAATCTATGCTACTTATCCCACTATTGAGCTTTGCGAGATTTTATGGCTGGATACTGTGAGGTTGATGAAGGAAGAAGTAGAAAGGATAAATAGAAAGAATTTAAGATCGGGAAAACCTCTTGTGGAGCCTTTATATACAGAGAAAGAAGTGGAGATGGCCATGAAACTTTTTGAACCAGTACCCTATGATGAGGTTGTAGATCTCTCAGATATAAAGATAAGATTTAGAGATTCTGCTCATATATTAGGGGCTTCCTCTTTGGAACTTTGGAGTGATGGGACAAAGATTGTTTTTTCTGGAGATATAGGCCCACAAAATAATGTGATGGAGGGCCAACCATCTATTATTGAAGGAGCAGATTATGTAATTATAGAGTCCACCTATGGAGATAGATTGCATAAAAGCTTGGAAGAAACAAGATCAGAGTTTGAAAGTGTAGTACTTGACGCAATTAAGTCTCAAGGCAAGATTCTTATACCGTCCTTTGTGGTAGATAGAGCTCAAAGGGTTATGTATGAGCTTATGCTCCTTACCTATAAGTATCCTTTTCTCTCTAAGGTGCCTATATTTTTTGATAGCCCTATGGGAAAAAAGGTGACAGAGGTTTATGAAAAACATAGTAATCTTTTATCGGGAGAAATCCAGAAATACTTTCTTGAAGGTATAAATCCCTTTGAATTGAAGAATTTAAGGTACTTGGTAACTCCTGATGAGTCGAAAAGTATAAATGAACTTGACACGGGAATTATTATCGCAGGATCTGGAATGTGTACGGGAGGAAGAATTTTACACCATTTAAAACACAACTTATGGAAAGAAAATACCCATGTCATATTTGTGGGATATCAAGCAGAGGGGACTTTAGGAAGAAGAATTGTAGATGGAGAAAAGACAGTACATATAATGGGAGAGGAAATTACTGTAAGGGCTAAGATTCATACTATAAACGGTTTTTCTGCTCATGCTGATCAGAGTGATCTTGTAAAATGGACAGAGTACTTTAAGAATGATCCAATATTCGTAATAGTTCATGGAGAACCAAAAGCTTCTCAAGCCTTAAGTCAGATTTTGCAGTTAAAGGGCAAGAGAACTATTATTCCATCTTATGCTCAAAGTTTAGATCTTGAGAAGAAAGAGATTGTAGCTCCTAAGGTTGCGCCTTCCTTTGATATAGAATCTTTACTTGAGGAACTTAGCTCTTATGCAGTAAAGCTGAAATCCTCCACTGTTCCCCAAGATTTAGAAACTTATTCTTTATTAAAATCTGCTCTTCATCTTTTAAAAGAAGTAAGTGATAGGGGTAAAAGTTTATGAAAAAGATTAATAGGGTAATAATATTTTTGAGCCTCATTATACTTTTGCTCTCCTCAGTAAGATCTAACGTTAGAGGAGATTATGCATTGATGATTATAAGAGAACTTTCCAGTGCAGAATACAAGGGAAGGCAAGCAGGAACCTTTGAAAATCTTGAGGCATTAAAATTTATTGAAGGAGAATTAAAAAATTTAGGTTTAAAAGATATATTCTATCAAGAGTTTCCTGTAGAGGTTTTTTATTATGATGGGGCTCCTGAATTTCTCTTAAAGACTGAAGGAAGGGTTTTGAAAAGATATGAGTATAGAAAAGATTTTAGAGATAGGTTTTCGGGAAATTACAAGGTAGAGGCGGTAATAAAAAACAATGTAAGGGAGATTAAGGGTGCTTTTTATCTTGTAAAAGATAGATATGCAGATAGAAATATGCTTTTAGCGCATATATATGGAGCAAAAGGAGTAATTTTAGGGCTTCCTGAGGATAGAACTGAATTAATATTACAAAGATCAATGTTCTTTTTAAAAGAAGATATGCCTGTAGTGTATGTAACTTCTGAGGTTTTTAATGAGATCTCAAATTATATGCGTTCTGAGAATAAATTAAGGGCTTATTATAGAATTGGATATGTAAATGAGATGGCAAAAGCTTTTAATTTATATTTCTTCATTCCTTCTTCGAGAAAAACAAAGAAAACTGTAGTGCTTACTGCTCATATTGATCATGTTGGAGATGATTATGATGGTAGCTATTTTCCCGGGGCAAATGATAATGCTTCAGGGGTTGGTGTAGTTTTAGAAATTGCGAAGGAGATTTTTGAAAAGGGCAACAATTATCCTTATAATTTTTTATTTTTAATCACCAATGGTGAGGAGAAAGGTCTTCTTGGTTCTGAATATTTTGTAGACTATCCTCCAATCCCTCTTGAAGATATAGTTTTAGAGGTGAATTTTGACTGTGTTGGAAGGGGAGAAAAGCTTATAATAAGCTATAATGATTATGCAAGTAAATTGATAAGTAAGATTAAATCAATTAATTTGAATAATAATGTGTATTTTGCGAAGGATTATTATCTTAATGAGTCAGATCAATATCCTTTTCATGTTCACGAAAAACCCTTTTTATTTTTCATAAGGGTAGAAAAAGATGAAAAAATTTCAGATCTGCACCAGAAGACTGATACTGTTGATAAGATTTCAAAGGATGTTGTTTCTTCCACTATAGATACGTTTTTTAAAATTTTAAGAAGTTTATCCTATGATTCTTTAAATTAGTTTTAAATTTTTTAACTTAAAATTATAATAGGATAATATTGCGATTAGGAGCTATGAAAAGAAATTTGGGAGATATAATATTCAAAATATTGGCTGTCCTGTCAAGCTTGGCTTTAATTTCGCTTGTGCTTTTTTTATTTGTTGAACTTGTTATTTATTCTGTTCCTAGTATTAAAAAATTTGGAATTAAGTTTTTAGTTGAAAAGATATGGGATCCTGTAGCTGAAAAATATGGAGCACTCCCTGCCATTTATGGAACTTTAGTTACCTCCTTTTTTGCTCTTTTAATTGCTTTTCCTTTAAGTATAGGTATTGCGATTTTTATATCTGAACTTTCTCCTCCTCTTTTGCAGAGGCCTCTTTCTTTTATTATTGAACTTTTAGGTGCAATTCCAAGCCTTATATATGGTATGTGGGGACTTTTTTCCCTTGCTCCATTAATTCAGCTTAAGGTTGGTCCTTTTTTGCAAAGGATATTAGGATTTTTGCCTCTTTTTCAGGGATATCCTATAGGAGTTGGATATTTGACTGCGAGTATAGTTCTTTCTATAATGATAATTCCTACTATTTCTTCTCTTTCAAGAGAAATTTTAATGGCCGTTCCTAAGGATCAAAGAGAGGCAGGATATGCTTTGGGTATGACTAAATGGGAAGTAATATGGAGAGTAGTTCTTGGTAATGCAAAATCGGGAATTTTTGCGGCAGGAATGTTAGGATTAGGAAGGGCTCTTGGAGAAGCTGTGGCAGTTACTATGGTGATAGGTAATTTCTATGATATATCCATCTCTTTATTTTCTCCAGGTGTTACTATAACCAGTGTTATTATAAATGAGTTTGCTGAAGCAACAGGACAATTGAAGATTTCAGTTCTTATGGAACTTGCATTAATACTTTTTATCATTACTTTCTTTGTTATGGGATTTGCCCGATATTATATCTTAAAGAGGATTGAAGGACGATGAGTTATAAAAGAAGGAAAGCTATAAATAAGGTAATGATATTTATAAGCATACTAACCTTTTTAATAGGAGCTTTCTTTCTTTTCTGGATTCTTGGAGATATATTTTTAAAAGGAATAAGACATATTAACTTACGAATGTTTGTTGAGCTTCCTAAACCTCCAGGGGTTCCCGGAGGAGGTATTGGTAATGCTCTTGTAGGTACACTTATCCTCACCATACTTGCAAGTATTATTGGTATTCCTATAGGAATAATGGTGGGAGTCTATGTAAATGAGTATGGAAGAGGAAAACTTGCTTGGTGGACTAAATTTCTTTCAGAGGTTTTAACCAGCTTTCCTACCATAATTATCGGTGTCTTTGTTTATCTTATTGTGGTGGTTCCTATGAAGTCTTTCTCTGCCCTTGCAGGTGGAATAGCCTTAGGAATTATTATGTTGCCTATTATTGCAAAATCTGCCGATGAATCTATAAAAATGGTCCCTAACTCTTTAAGGGAAGCTGCTTATGCTTTAGGAGTTCCAAAATGGAGAACTATTCTAAAAGTAGTCATCCCTTCTGCATCCAGTGGAATTATTACAGGTATAATGATAGCTATAGCAAGGGTTATGGGGGAGACTGCGCCTCTTCTCTTTACTTCTTTGAATAATGTGTACTGGAGCCTTAGTTTAACAAAGCCAATAGGAAGTCTTACGGTGACTATTTTTAATTATGCTACATCGCCTTATGATGACTGGAGGAATATGGCTTATGCTTCTGCCCTTGTTTTAGTGTTTCTTATCCTGATCCTAAATATTATTGCTAGGATTTATGGTGGAAGAAAGAAATAGATCAAGGGAGGAGAATAAGAGTTGGAGAAGATAAGGGTTGAAAAGTTAAATGCATGGTTTGGAAATATGAAAGTTTTGAAAGATGTTAATGTCTCTATGAAAGAGAAGCATATTACTGCAATAATTGGCCCTTCTGGATGTGGTAAGACTACGCTTTTGAGATGTTTTAATAGGCTTCATGAGCTAACGCCAGGAGCCAAAGTAGAAGGTAAAATATTCTTAGATGATTTGAATATATACGATAAGGATGTAGATCCTGTAATGGTAAGAAGAAGAATCGGAATGGTATTCCAAAGACCTAATCTTTTTAATCACATGACCATCTATGATAATGTAATTGCTGGATATATTCTTAACAGTAAAAAACTGCCAAGGGATGAATTAGATAATATAGTAGAGCAAAGCTTGAAGCTTGCAGGAATTTGGGAGGAGGTTAAAAACAGGCTTAGAGAATATCCCTCTGCTCTTTCGGGAGGCCAGCAACAGAGAGTTTGTATTGCAAGGGCTCTTGCAGTGAAACCAGAAGTACTTCTTATGGATGAACCAACCTCTGCCCTTGATCCTATTTCTACTTATCGTATTGAGGAAACTATAAGGGAATTAAAGGAACACATAACTATTATTATTGTTACTCATAATATGCAGCAAGCAGCAAGAGTCTCTGATGATACCATTTTTATGTATATGGGTGAAGTTATCGAAGCAGGTCCAACTCCTCAAATATTCACCAATCCGAAACAAAAGCTTACCGAGGATTACATTACAGGAAAGTTTGGCTAATTACTCGTGTAGCTCTTTTAATTCTCCTGTTTCCATATAGTAGATTCTTTCTGCCACATTTGTTACGTGGTCTGCAACTCTTTCTAAGAACCTTGCTATCATAAGCAATCTTATTTGTTGAGGTGCAGTTTCAGGGGCATGCTCTATCTCTTCTACTATTTCATCATAGATCTTATAGTAGGTTCTGTCTATAGCATCATCCTGCTCCACTACGTTTATTATGAAGTTTATATCTCTATTTACAAAGGCTTCTAAGGAATCACAGAGTATTTTTTCTACAAGTTGGAACATTTTTATTAGATTTTCGTTGGTAGGAAGAGGCGGCATTTTTATAAGCTCTATGGTAAACTTTGCTATGTCTACGCAATAGTCTCCCATTCTTTCAATATCGCTGATAATCTTCATTGCAGCAGCAATTACCCTTAAATCGTGGGCCATAGGCTGCTGAAGGGCAAGAAGTTTTAAACATTTATCTTCAATATCCCAATTATATTTGTCTACAATATCATCCATTTCAATGACTTTTTTAGCCAGATTTTCATCTCTTTCTAATAGTGCATTCTTGCTTTTTTCAAGCATTTCTTTAACTTGATTCCCCATTTCCAAAAGGGAATTTTCTAATTTTCTTAACTCTTCCACAAAGCTATGCCTCAGCAAAATTTTCCCTCCCTATTTTTATAGTTTAAAAATTATAACAAAAATTTTTCTTTATAGACAATAAAAATTGGCAAAATATACCACATAGGTATGAAAATAAGCGCTAATATAAAAAATATTAAGTTGCTTGTTTATTGTGAGAGAAAGTTATTGTAATTAGTACTCTTTTTAGTTATTAACGTTTACACGTATGCTTATGCTTCTTTTGTTTTCTGCCTCATCATATGCCTTTACCATTAATGTGTGCTCTCCATTAGAGCATAAGTTGGTATTCCATGTATATGTATATGGTGGCAAGTTGTCTATATATTTTAATTCATCGTCAATATAAAACTCAACCCTTGATACATGCAAATTATCTGTAGCAGTTGCCTCTATGGTTATTGTTCCAGTTAAAGTTGCTCCATCTGTGGGATATGTTATGGAAACTGTTGGTGGAATACTGTCTGCTATTTGAGTAAGATATCCTGTATTTTGATAGTTACAACGGAATTTAGGCCATACGGATTTTGCAAGTCCATAACTTGTGGAATTTATTGCATAAAGATAACCATCATCACTTCCTACATATACAGTTTTATTCCCTAATGTAGGTGATGAATTAATGAAGTCTCCAGTTTTATATTTCCACTTCAACGTACCGTCAGGGTTTATTGCGTAAAGATTGCCATCTTCGCTTCCCACATATATAGTTCCGTCTTGCCCTATGGCTGGTGAGGAATGAATGCGATCTTCAGTCTCGTATTTCCATTTTAGCGTACCATCTGGATTTATCGCATAAAGATATCTATCCCAATCTCCTACGTATATAGTGCCATCTGATCCTATTGCTGGTGAGGAAGTGATAGACCATTCAGTTTGATATGCCCACTTCAGTTTATCCATATTACTTACGAATATCCTTATAATTTTGGATATGCTTGAATTTCCAGCTAAATCTATGGCTTTTGCAGAGATAAGGTATAACCCTTCATCATATTGGGTTGTATCCCATGTATATGTATAAGGTGCTTTTGTTTTTTCTATTATCTTTTTACTGTCTATGTAAAGCTCTACCTTTGAGATTCCTTTATCATCAATTGCTTCTACTGTTATTGTTATTGTTTTGCTTACAGTTTCTCCATCTGCAGGCGAGAGAATTGATACTGTTGGGGGTTGTGTGTCTTTCGGTGCGCATCCATAAAATAAAAAAAGAAGTATTAAAATTAAGAAATTAAAAACGCTTCTCCTCATTTTACTAACCCCCTTAAATAAGGTTATAAAAATCGTTGGTTAGAATATTGCTCTATTTTTTTCTTTAAACCTTGATTTTTTATTTTAGTCTTTTCATTAATATTATTATACTTATGTTTTTATTTCTTGAAAATAATTAGTAGAATATAGAAAATAAAACCTTTTAGGAGGGAAAGTATGGCAGGAATTCTTGAGGGAAGAAGGATGGTTATTACTGGAGCTTCAAGAGGGATTGGTTTTGAGATATGTAAGTTATTCCTTAAAGAGGGTGCAAGTATAATTGGAGTGGCAAAGGATGAGAAAAGATTAAAAGAGGCAGAAAAGCTTTTAAGAGAGATGGGAGATTTTGAGGGTGTAGCTGTTGATTTAGAAGAGGATAACTTTACCTCAAAGATAGTGGAAAAAGTAGAGAAGAAATGGAATGCCCTTGATGTTCTATTCAATAATGCGGGAGTTATGCTTGCTTATGGTGGATTTTTGGAGGAAAGTGATGAAGTATTTGAAAGAACATTTAAAGTGAACCTTTATGCTCCATATAAACTTGTAAAAGCAATGTTGCCATTTTTACTTAGAGGAAAAGAGCCAAGAATTATTAATACGAGTTCTGGGGCAGGTATTTTTGATGAAATAAGAAAAAAGTATGATATTGCAAGTTATAGACTTAGTAAATTTGCATTAAATGGATTTACTATTATTCTTGCTAACGAACTCAAGGGCAAGATAGCAGTAAATGCTTTTGATCCTGGCTGGGTTAAGACGGATCTTGGAGGACCAAATGCTCCAGGATCTCCAGAGGATTCTGCAAGGGGTGCTCTTGCAGTAGTTACCTTGCCTTTTGAGGTTACAGGAAAGTTTTTTAAAGATGGAAGAGAAATAAACTTTTAATTTAGATTTGTTTTGTTATAATATTTACTAAGGGAAATAAGGATAGAAGGGAAGGGGACTTTTATATGAAATTTCCTTTGGGACAGGAGATTTATAAAAAGACGCCTGCGCCTCTTGTAAATTTAGAAGAGCTCATATCCTGGTTTAGGTTGGAAAAATTTAATGGGCTTTTGATGGGGGAGACATCCAATATAATTACTGAAATTTTGGTTTATGAGGGTAAAATTCCTAAGGCTTTTACAGAAAGAAATGGAGAAGTATTAGCAGAGGATTGTTCGGCAATAGAGGTATTTATAAATGATTATTTGGCAAGGGTTAGTTCTCTATCTCTTTTTTCTTATGATAAAGAGTTAATAACTCCTATCTTAATTTTATATTTTTCAACTCCTAATATACTCCATGAGGAAACCTATTTATTTGTTCCCGAAAGACTGATTGATGAAAGTAGGAAAGAGAATACTTTGTCTCATATTTTAATTGAGGATTTAGAGGATAAGGTGCATTTTCTCTTTTATAATGGAATTTTTAAAGGGTATTATTCTGAGAAGGACGGAGTTATTAGAGAAGATTTAAATTTTCTTTTTGAATTATTTAACAAGGGTAATACTTTTGTTAGCTTTTATCAGACATCTATTGAGGATTTTGAGAGATTAGATGTTTCGTCTTTAAAGTTTAGTTTTATTGAAGATGAAATAAACAAATGGGTGGAAAGGCTTTTGGAGTATGTTAACTTTATAATTGGATATTACGATGAGCATGGTATGCATGTGGAGAATCTCAATAGGGTTTTGGAGGGACTTAATATTTTATTTAATTCATTAATATGTTTAGATAACAAATTTATCATTAAAAGGGAGATTATAGGTAGTTATGATGAAATTGAAAACGAAATTGTTGAACTTATAAAGAGGATAAATAGGGAGCTTTCAGATTTGTGGGGAAAGAAGTTTGTATATCAAAAGTATATCCAAGGTTATAAGAGTTTTATGGAAAAGTATAAAAATGACAAGGTTATTATGGAGCTTCTTGATAGGATAAACCCAGAGAATATTGAGTTTTAGGGAGGAGTATTGATGAGTATGAGTTTAGGAAAAAAGATTTCTATTTTTTTTGTTTTTCTTTTTTTAATTCCATTTTTCATTTTCTTATCTGTTGAATTTAGTAATTTTAAGAATGAGGCTTTATATCCTATCTTTTACCAGATATCAGAAGGTATTGCACTAATTATTGCTGTTTATTATTTCTTGAAAATTGAAAAGAAGTGGCGAGGATGGTTGGGTTGGTTTTTGGTTGTTTTGAGTTTGGTTTTTCTATTTATTGCTGATTCTATATGGAATTTTTATGCCATATTTAGAGGAGAAGAGGCACCTTTCCCAGGTATATCTGATATTTTTTATGTGCTTTTTTATGTTTTTGCCTTTGTTTTCCTTGTTTATTTTATAAGGCTTTTGAAGTTAGAATTTGATTCTTCAGAAAAGTTTTTTATTTCCATAATTTTTCTTGTAATATTTGTACTTCTTCTCCAAGGAATTTTAATTCCTATCTTTGGGAGTAAAGAGATGGATGTTTGGGAAAAGTTTTTAAACATATTTTATATTTTAGGGGATTTTGTTCTTATACTCCTTGCTTTTATGTTGTTAATGAAGCTTTGGGGAGGAAAGGTGGCTAAAAATTATATTTATTTTGTTCTTGCTGTTTCTTTGACTACTATTGCGGATGTTATTTTTGTTTATATCTTTAAAAATTATGGAATCTCTAATTGGGCAGATATCTTTTATCTTGCTTCCTTTTTGCTTTTGGCATATGCTGTTATAAATGAGAGTTTGTTACATATATCCAAATGAATACTTTAGTTAATGGGGTAAGTATGAGAAAGATTTTAATATTTTTATTACTTTTTCTATTTTTGACCATAGCTTATGCTCAAGAGGATGAAAAGGTAATCGCAGAAAAGTTTATTAATTTATTGGTAAGGGGCAAATATGATGAGGCAGTAAATTTGTTTGATCCTTCTGTAAAACCCATGATTCCTGCGGATAAGTTGGAAGAGGTATGGAAATCTCTTGAGAAGCAGGTAGGAAGTTTTAAAAGCATATTAGGCTATAGGACCCAAGAATCAGGAGGATATAAAATAGTTTTTGTTACTTGTGAATTTAATGCAATGGACATAGATGTGAGGCTTGTTTTTGCTAATAATAAAATAGTAGGTATGTTTTTCCAGCCTGCTCCTCCTCGCAAATCCTATACTCCTCCATCCTATGTGGATGTTAATTCTTTCGTGGAGGAGGATGTTAAGATTGGAAAGGAGTTTCCTCTTTCTGGAAAACTTGTAATTCCAAAGGGTAAAGGTCCTTTCCCTGTGATTATTTTGGTCCATGGGAGTGGTCCTAATGATATGGATGAGAGTATAGGACCTAATAAACCTTTTAGAGATATTGCTTGGGGGCTTGGAACTTTAGGCATAGCAACCTTGAGGTATGACAAAAGAACAAAAGTTTATCCTGAGAAGTTTAGTGAATATAAGGATGGGTTTACAGTTTGGGAAGAAGTTATAGAGGATGTGCTTTTTGCTATAGAATTTTTAAAGAATAGGGAAGATATTGATAAAAGTAAAATATTTGTTTTGGGGCATAGCCTTGGAGGAATGTTGGCTCCAAGAATTGCAACCTATACTAAAGATTTGGCAGGATTGATAATAATGGCAGGTCCTACAAGGCCTTTAGAAGACTTAATTCTTGAGCAAACAGAATATCTTTCTAATATTGACGGAAATATTGATGAGAACGAGAAAGCTCAACTTGATGTCATAAAAGGTGAGATCCAAAAAATTAAAGATCCTAATCTTTTAGAAAAATATCCACCTAATTTAATGATTCTTGGAGCACCCGTTAAATATTGGGCTGATCTTAAGAGTTATGATCCTTTGCTAACTCTTTCCAATTTAGAGATTCCTGCATTAATTCTTCAGGGTGAAAGAGATTATCAGGTAACTTTAAAAGATTTTGAGGGGTGGAGTAGGCTTTCTTCTTTGGAGAGGATTACTCTTAAGCTATATCCAAAACTAAATCATCTTTTTATGGAAGGAGAAGGAAAGAGTATTCCTCAGGAGTACTATGTGGAAGGGCATATTCCTGAGTATGTAATAAAAGATATTGCTGAGTGGATAAAGTCTTTAAAATAGGGGAGGAATTATTTCCTCCCCCTTAAGTTAAGCCTTTCTTATCCAAACTTGCATTGGTCCCTGTTCTCTATTGGCCCATGCATAATATGGTATGGCTGTAAATTCGACCTCATTTCTTTTTAGTCTTAAATCTTCTATTGGTAGATATAAATTTTTCTCCCAAATATCTTTTTCAGGAATATAACCTTTTCCTTTTATTACTACTAAGCCCTTTAAATTTTCTGAGTATATTGATTTTAGTTCTTTTTCTGTATCAATCTCTAAGTCAAAAATAGGAAAATTGTTATCTGCTTGTTCTATGCAGTATACGATAGGGCCTCTTTTTATTGCTACTCTTCCTACATTATCTTTTGCCTTTGGATTAGAGATTATAACTTCTGGTTTCATGTTTAAGCTTAGTTTTACTCTATCGCCTTTCTCCCAGTTTCTTTCAAGTTTGGCATATCTATTTATTATTTCAGGTTTTTCTTCGTGATTGTTTACCAATATGGAATATTCTTTTACCCATCCTGGAATTCTTAAAAATAGGGAAAATTTGGCATTACTATTTACTGTTATGTTAATGTCTCCATCCCATGGGTAATTTGTTTTTACGTCTAATTCTATCACATTGTTATTCCACTCTATCTTAGCGCTATTTTCGGTATATAAATGCATCCATATACCATCATAGGATTTTGTATATACATATCCAGGGAGGCTTGCAATAAGTCTTGCAATGTTTGGAGGACAGCAAGCACAAGCAAACCATTTTTGTCTTCTGTGTTTTCCATTGTCAGAAAGAGGATTTACATAAAAGTAGTGCATGCCATCTAAGGATATTCCAGAAAGAAGACCATTATAAAGGGTTTGTTCCATAATGTCTGCAAACCTTCCCTCAGGCATTGCAAAAAGCATTCGGTAATTCCACATGAAGCTTGCAATAGCTGCACAGGTTTCTGCATAAGCTGTCTCGTTAGGAAGTTCATAATCCTCTCCAAAGGCTTCTCCCTCATATCTTGCTCCAGCTCCACCTGTAATATACATCTTTCTCTCTGTAAAGCTATGCCATAGTCTTTCTAAGGCCTCTAATATACTTCTATCTCCTATTTCTAAATAAAGATCCGTTGCTCCACAATTTAAATAAAGAGACCTCACAGCATGTCCTACTATCTCGTCTAAATCTCTAAAGGGTTTATGATCTATATGGTACAAATCCCCTCCCACAAGGCCTTTTCCTCTTTCGTCTATAAAAAATCTTGCTAATCCTAAATATTTGTAATCTCTTGTCTCTCGAAATAGTTCTACAAGGGCCATCTCAATTTCAGGATGTCCACAAGTACCTTCTTTCTTTCCTGGACCAAAGACCGAATTAATGTGATCTGCAAATTTGATTGCTACCTCAAGCAAAGAGGTCTTTCCCGTTGCTCTATGATGAGCTATAGCTGCTTGAATAAGGTGTCCTGCACAGTATAGCTCATGCATGTCTTTTAAATTTGTCCATCTTTCTTTCTTCTTTTCAAAAGTAAAATAAGTATCAAGGTATCCATCTTCGTCTTGTGCAGATTTAATTTCCTCAATCACTTGATCTAACAGTTTATCTAATTGATCATCCCATTCCCACATTAAGGAATAGGATGCTGCCTCAACCCATTTGTAAACATCAGTATCGTTAAAAAAGAATCCAAAATAATCTCCTTGTGCTTTTCCTGCTGCTCTTCTAAAATTGAAAAGTCTCTGGGTTTGTTCTAAGAGTTCATATTGAGTCGGAATGGTTACTTCTTTTATTGTTCTCATTCTTTCTGCAAGAAGTCCCTTGGTTATTCTTACTTCCGATACGGCTACAGGAAGCAACTTTGAATGAGGACTATTGGTAGTATTTATTAAGAATGTATTAGGCATAATTTATTCCTCCAATATTAAAACCTCTTTTGGATGTAAATCAATTAATCCTTCTAACTCTCTTCCGGAAAGTAGATCTTTCTTTTTTGGACCTATATTTATGGTTTTTGTCTCTTCCGAGTGGTTTAATACAAAGGTGAAGGTTTTTCCATTTTTTATCCTTTGGGTAATCTCTATTCCATAAGGTACATCTTTTAAAATTGGTTCTATTTGATGTATTTTTGATAGATACCTTACAAACTCTTTTAAGAACTCATTAGATGGAAAGGTACCGATATAGTAGGCATAACCATTTCCATATTTATTCACTGTTATACAAGGTTGTCCCTTATAATAATCTTTACTGTAAACCCCAATTGCCTTTGCAGTGCTATCCTCTAAATGAATTACATCAAATACTAAGTTGCATTCGTATTTTTCCTTTGTAAATTCTTTCCTATATTCATCTTGTATAATGATCTCGTTTTTCATTTCAGGGGGAAGAGCATCGAATTCTTCTACCCAAATTCCCAGAAGATCTCTTAAGGGTTTTGGATATCCGCCAAGATAAACTAAATCATTCTCATCTACAAGTCCACTTAGAGTTGTGGTTACAAAAATTCCACCTTTTCTTACATAATCTTTTATCTTTTCGGCCCATTCTTCCTTTACCATGTATAAGAGAGGCGCAATAATCAATTTGTATTTTTCAAAATTATCCTCAATTCCTATAACATCTACTCCTAAGGTATTTTCAAATAATGCTCTAAAGTATTTTTCTACCCCTTCTACGTAATTTATAGCAGTACTTGGACCTTGAGAGTTCTCAAGAGCCCACCAATTTTCCCAATCAAATATCACTGCTGTTTGTGACTTTACTCTACTTCCAAGAAGCGTATCACCTAATTTATGTAATTCTTCTCCTAACTCTTTCACCTCTTTAAATACCCTTGTATTTTCATGTCCTGCATGGGATATTACTGCACCATGGAATTTTTCAGGTCCACCTTTAGATTGCCTAAGTTGGAAGAACATCACAGTATCTGCTCCATGAGCTACAGCTTGATAACTTTGAAGTCTCATAACTTTTGGACTTTTGATATAACAATAAGGCTGCCAATTGGTTTGACTTGGGGTTTGCTCCATAAGCATAAAGGGCTCTCCTTGTTTTAGCCCTCTCATAAGGGAGTGCCTGAAGGCTATATTTACGTAATCATCGGTAAGATAGGGGTAACTATCCCAAGAGACCACATCCATATGCTTTGCCCATTCAAAGTAATTTAGGGGTTTAAAAGCTCCCATGAGATTTGTAGTTACAGGTATGTCAGGATTATATTTCTTAATAATGTTGTATTCGTTTAGATAGCATTCTAAAATACTTTCTGACATAAAGCGATAGTAATCAAGGACCATTCCCTGTGCTACAGTAGATAATTTCCCTGTCCACCAATGATGAAACATGACACTTCTTAGGGTAGGGGCATTAATTTCATTCCAATCGTAGAAGGTCTGGCTCCAGAATGTAGTGTACCATCTTTTGTTCAATTCCTCTAAAGTTCCATATTTCTTTTTTAGCCAATCTCTAAACTCTTTTACACAATTTTCACAGAAACAATATGTTCCATATTCGTTGGCAATATGCCATACAAGTACTCCTGGATGATTGGCGTATCTTTCTGCAAGTTTTTCTACGAGCTTTCCTGCAAAGTACCTGTATATTTTGCTATTAGGGCAGAAATTTACTCTTCCTCCATGTTCTCTTTTATGTCCATTGATATCTACAGGGAGAATTTCAGGATATTTTACCGACATCCAATGAGGCTGAGAGGCTGTAGAAGTAGCAAGACATATGTATATACCATTTTTCCATAGATTATCTATAATTTCGTCTAACATGGAAAAATCATAGACATCTTCTGAGGGTTGTAAAAGTGACCAGGAAAAGACATTTACTGTGGCAATATTTATCTTTGCGAGTTTAAATAGTCTAATATCTTCTTTCCATACTTCTTTGTCCCACTGTTCAGGATTGTAATCTCCACCGTACCAAATATACGGTAATTTGGGATTTATCATAAAGCTACCTCCTTGTTTTTTTAATGATAATAGACCAAATTGTAGGTTAATGTAAAGATTTTTATTGCCTTATTGACCCTAATATACTTTGTATGAAGTAATTTTGTAAAGTGAAGAATACTATAATCATAGGTAGTGTTGCTATAACTACTGCAGTCATTATTACACCAAAATCTGGGGTATAACCAGAGGCTAATGTGGATATAAGTAGAGTCATAGTCTTTTTATTTTCGCTTTGTAATATTACTAAAGGCCAGAGATAAGAGTTCCAACTATTCATGAAAGCCCAAATAGCCCCAGCAGCATAGGCTGATCTCATGGATGGAAAAACAATAGAGAAAAATATTTTTAGTTCGTTTGCTCCATCGACTCTTGCTGCCATAATGATTTCTTTAGGATACATTTTGAAATTCTGTCTGAAGAAGAAGATGAGAAATACTGAGGAGAGCATGGGAAGGATTACTCCCCAGTGAGAATCAATCAGATTAAAGGAAGTCATTAGTTTAAATAGTGGAACCATAAGGGCTGCAAAGGGAATCATCATAACCTTTTATAATCTAATACTATGTTTTATACTATTCATTAAATTAATTAATAAATTGACTTCACAAATATGCATACTCTATAATATATATCGTTAAATTTTTAACAATTTGGAGGTGGTTCTCATGGATGTAAAGCCCAACTACACTCTTGATGTGAGAGGAGAGGTGTGCCCAGTTCCCGATGTGGAGACCAAAAGAAAGTTAAAGACAATGCAGTCTGGAGAGGTTCTTGAAGTGCTTATTGATTATCCCCTTTCAAAGGAAAGGATTCCTCAAGGAGTTAAAGAAGTAGGAGGAGAAGTTTTAGCTATTGAAGAGATTGGACCAAGTGAGTGGAGAATTTTAATTAAAAAATTATAAATGAAAAGGGAGGGATTTATTGATGATCTGGCAAGGCTTGCTAGTTGGTATTCTTTTTGGAGTAGTTTTACAAAGATCAAGAATGTGTTTTAACTCTGCTATAAGAGATATTAAATTCAATAAGGATAATTACCTTGTAAAGATGGCAGCTGTGGCAATACTTATAGAAACCCTTGGTTTTCATCTTGTAGCATCTTTAGGATGGATAAAACTTAATCCTCTTCCTTTTATTCCATTAGCCCAAATTATAGGTGGATTTTTGTTTGGAATGGGCATGGTTCTTGCAGGTGGATGTGCTAGTGGTGTAACTTACAGAATTGGCGAAGGTTACATCACAGCTATTTTGGCTGGACTTTTTTATGGAATTACTGCTTCGGCAGTAAGAGGTGGAGTTTTAAACTTTGTTAATTCATGGTTTGGGTCTCCAATTACTGTAACTATGCAAGATCCTGGTATATATAATGCAGTAGAGGGTAAAGTTAGCCCAACTATTGCAAATGTTTTAGGCATAAATCCATGGATTGTAGCTATTGTTTTTGCAGTGCTTCTTGCTATTTATATTTGGGGTACAAAGACTACTGAGAGACAAGTTTCAGGGTTAAATTGGCTTACAGGTGGAGTTGCTCTTGGTATTGTAGGTATTCTTGGATATCTATCTCAAAAGAGTTATGCTCTTGGAATTACTGGTGGATGGGTAAATCTATTAAGAGGTACAGTTTCAGGAGTAGCATATAATTGGATTGGAATGGAAGTCCTTGGGATAATAATAGGAGCCTTTGTATCTGCTCTTATATCTAAGGAATTCAAATTAAGAGTTCCAAAGGATCCTAAGACATATTTGCAAGTTATTCTTGGAGGAATATTGATGGGGTTTGGTGCAGGTGTTGCTGCGGGTTGTAATATAGGCCATATATTATCTGGTCTTCCTCACCTTGCTTTAAGTTCTATTCTTGCTACTATTTTCTTTGTGCTTGGCAACTGGTTCATGTTTTGGTATTTATATGCAAGAAAGTAGGAGGGAAAAAGAATGCATATTGCTATTCAAGTAAATGTTCCACCATATACTTATGAAGATTTAGATACGGCTATACACCTTGCAGAGGCAGCACTAAAGAGAGGGCATAAGGTTTCTATCTTTCTATTTGCTGATTCTGTGCTTTCTGTAAATTCTAAAGTAAAACCTTTAAGAGTTGATAGAAACATTCCTTTAAAGATGAAGGAACTGTGTGAAAAGGGAGTTGAAGTACACATTTGTGGACTTTGTGCAGAGTATAGGGGAATTAACTCTGAAAATACAGTGGAGGGCCCCAAATTTTCTGGGGTACCTGAAATGGCATCTTTGATATTTAACGCAGATAGATATATGAACTTAATGCCGTAAGGGAGGAAAATTTAATGAAAAAAGTGCTCTTTGTAGTTTATCAGAGCCCTGCTGGATCAATATGGGTAAATGAGGCGTTAAGAAGCGCTTTTGGTATGTATGGAGAAGATCTTGAGCCTTCCATTCTTTTTATGGGAGATGCTGTGGTAGCAGTAAATAAGAATACCCATCCTGAAAATTTAGGTTGTCTCTCTCTAAGCATGTCCTTTAAATATCTTGAAAGATACGGGACACCAATTTATGTGGTAAAAGAGGATTTAGAAAAGAGAAAAATAAAAGAAGAGGATATTGAGCCAACGTGGAAAGCAAAAATTATATCAAATAATGAGCTTTCTGAGTTTATTCATTCCTTTGACAGAGTAATATTTTTCTAAAAGAGGTGAATGAAGATGGCATTAATAATTGTAAAGAAAAGTCCAACAGAAGATATTAGTAGAAGAATGATAGATCTTGCTATGGAGGGAGACACTATTCTCTTTGTTCAGGATGGGGTTTTACATGCCATAGATGAGAATACTAAAAACTTAGTTAAGAATGGAGTTTCGGTTTTTGTTTTAAAAGAAGATTTAGAAGCAAGAGGATATTCGGAAAGTTTGAGTCTTTTTTCTTGTGTAGATTATGAAGGATGGGTAGAATTAATAGAAAAGAATGAAAAAATAATTTCGTAGGAGGATCAGTAAAAATGGAAAGGTTTGACGTGATATTTTTGGGAGCAGGATCTGGAGGTTACGTAGGGGCTATAAGAGCAGCAGATTTAGGGAAGAAAGTATGTATAATTGAGGCAAGGGAGCTTGGTGGTACTTGTTTAAATCGAGGATGTATTCCTACAAAAGCTCTTTTAAAGAGTGCAGAGGTATTTCACACAGTAAAGGATGCAAAAACTTTTGGAATAAATGTTGATGCTTATTCTTTTGACGTAAATGGTATCTATTCTTGGAAAGAAAATGTAGTGAAAAAGTTAGTATCAGGAGTAGAGTATTTATTGAAGTCAAGAAAAGTAGTAATAAAGAAGGGAAGAGGAAGAATTATTGATAATGAAACAATAGAGGTTGAAACCCCAGAAGGGAAAGAGATAGTTCAAGGGGATAATATTGTTATCGCTACAGGTTCTGAGCCAGCTATGATTCCCACATTTAGGATCGATGGAAAGAATGTATTAACCTCTGATGATGCTTTGAATTTAAGAGAAATTCCCAAAGACATAGTAATTATAGGAGCGGGAGCCATTGGTATTGAGTTTGCAACTTTTTATAGCACCTTTGGGACAAAGGTTACTATTGTTGAAATGATGCCTCAAGTTGTGCCAACTTTAAAGGATAAGAAGGTGGCAAGTTATCTTCAAAGAATATTAAATAAAAAAGGTATTGAGGTAAAAGTGGGAGTAAAGATAGAAAGTGTAGAAGTAAAGGGTGGAAAAGTGTACTCTACCTTGTCTACTGGAGAAGTTTTAGAAAGTGAAAAGGTTTTAGTCTCTATAGGAAGAAAATTGAACTCCGACAATATAGGGCTTGAAAATATAGGTGTAAATGTGGATAGAGGAAGAATAGTAGTAGATGAGTATCTCAGAACAAATGTTAAGAATGTATATGCTATAGGAGATGTGATAGGAGGGCTATTACTTGCTCATAAAGCTATGAAGGAAGGAGAAGTGGTAGCGGAAATCATTGCAGGTGAGAATAAAAAGATGGATTATAGAGTAGTTCCATGGGCTATATTCTCATCTCCAGAGATTGCTGCTTGTGGTCTTACTGAAGAAGAAGCAAAAGAGCAAGGTATAGAAGTAGTAACGGGAGAGTTCCCATTCTCTGCTAATGGTAAGGCTGTATCAATGAATGCTACTGATGGTTTTGTAAAGGTAGTTGCTAAGAAAGAGGATAAGGTAATAATAGGTGCACAGATTATAGGTCCGGAGGCATCAGTTATGATTGCTGAACTTGCCCTTGCCATACAAAATAATTTAACTTTGGATGATGTAGCAGATACTGTTCATACCCATCCTACACTACCAGAGGCTGTAATGGAAGCTGTGAAAGTACCTCTTGGAAGCGTAGTACATATTTACCTAAGAAGATAGTTTAGAAAAATTTTTTTCGGACCCCTTGACAAATTTTAAAACTATGTTAAAATTATAATTGCCACAGGCATCAAGGGGTCCGAAAGGCTCCCTGATGTGCCTGACTGGGACTGAGTAAGTCTCAGGGGCCAAGGAAAGGTAAGGAGTAAAATCCTTACTAAGTACTTGGAGGCCAGAAGGTAACAGGGGTATTGGAAAAGCCCGGTACCTCTGTGAAATCTGGTAAAACCCTGGGATGAGAGGTCTCGGGAGGGTGCAAGGGAGAAGCTGAGTAGGGTCCGTTGAGCCTGTGGCACCTTTTTTATTTGGGAGGAAAGGGAATGGTAATCGAAGATATATATTATGACTTAGTGAATTATTTTGGAAAAGATGTAAAAAGGATAAATCACGCTACTAAAGTTTGGGTTTTTGCGAGAATTATAGGGAAAAGAGAAGCCTTAAATGAAGAGACTCAGCTAATACTTGAAATTTCTGCAATACTTCATGACATTGGTATAAAGGTTTGTGAGGAAAGATATGGTTCTACAGCAGGAAATTTACAAGAACTTGAAGGGCCTAAAGAAGCGATTAAAATTCTTGAGAAATATCCCTTAGACAATAGGATATTAGAAAGAGTGCTATTTCTCATAGGAAATCATCATTCCTATGAGAAGATTGATAATATAGATTTTCAAATTCTTGTGGAAGCAGATTTTCTTGTAAATATCTTTGAAGATAATATAGATAAAAGTACTGTCGAGTATATAAAAGAAAAGTATTTTAAGACTGAGACAGGGAAGTATTTAATGAATATAATGTATGGTTAATTACTTATTTTGGTTAATTTCCTCAGTAATAACCATATACTTACTTTTATATTCAAGAGGCTTTTATTTAAAAATTTTCTCTGTTTTAGTACGAGACTTTTATCTGATAAACGTGATAGATAAGTTTTTATTTATTATTCTCTCTTTTTTTGCTTTAGGTTTTATTATTTATTTTGAAAGTTTTTATAGGAAAAGAGAGCGCGTAAAATCTTATTTAAAATTCTTATTAGTAACGGGTATACAGCTAATAATCTTGTTTCTTTTTCAATTTACACCATATTTACTCTTAAGAACCCCCTTATCTTATAAAGAGGCTATCCTTCTAATTTTAGAATTAATTCTGGGTGGACTATTTATAGGATTTTATATTTCTCACAAGAAATCTCGAGTTTTGTAAATTAAAACCTGATTCTCTTTTTTATTCCAAAGTTTTTAACTAAAAATTTTTAAGGACTGATTTTGACCTTGTGAGGTTTTATTATAGGGGGTGAAACTAAAATTTGGAGGTGAGAGTTTATGAAAAAGTATGTGAATCTTCTTCTCAGTATCCTTTTAATTTCACTTTTCCTCTTTACTACTGGTTTTGCCCGAACAGGGACTAAGGTTTACATTAACAAAGTTAATAGTCCAGATGGGGGATTAATTGAGCCTGCAAAGTCACAACTAATTAACAAGTTGATGGGAAAGGGATTTGTAATTACTGAGAAAAAAGATGAAGCGAATTATTTAATTGATCTTGTAATTGTAAGTGCAAATAGCAAGAGGAGTTTTAACTGGCTGATTCTTATTTTCCCTGCCTGGCCTCTTGTACCATTTACTACCGTTCAGGGCGAAGCAATAGTGGCTTTGAGGATATATGATCAAGCAGGGAATGAGGTATTATTTGATCAAACTGGTGCTGTAAGAAACGGAATGTGGTTCTTTGGAGATTTTGTATCAGGAAGTTCTGTAATAAAAGGAGCAGTAAATGATTGTATCAATATACTTACTTCTAGGATGAATTTACAATAATTACTCATTCTTAAATGGAAGGGGAGAGAGTGTATCTCTCCCCTTTAATCTTCTTACTTTTGTCTTTAAGTAAAAAAATAATTTCTTGTTGTGTAAAAATTATTACTATAAAATATTTTTTAAAAACTCTTTTAAATCCTGTCTATTCCTTTTATTTATTTTTTCTTTATCATCTTTAAATTAATTCTTAGTGTATATTTTTAAAAATTCGTTAATGTGGTATACTAACACAAATTAATTGGGGAGGTGTACTATGAAAAAGAAAAGTATTCTTTTTGGGGTCCTTACAGTTATTCTTTTCTTTTTAATGATCGCCAATTTAGGAGCTCAGACAAAAAAGGTAAGACTTAGTATTATAGATGTAGCAGGTAATTTGCAATTAACAAAACCAGCTATTGAGGCTTTTAAAAAGGCAAATCCTGATTTAATTGAAGATATAGAGTATTTAAAGGCTACGGCTCCAGAACTTCCAGCTAAGATAAAAGCACAGCAAATGGCAGGGAATATTACAACTACGATGGTACTTACAGGATATGATGCTATGGCTTCTGGTCTTGAAATGGATCTTTGGGAGAATATTTATCCTACTTATAAACAATATTTTCCCAATTTAGAAAATAGGTACTTACCAGGAGCAAAAGCTGCATTCGATCTTTTTAAGGGGTATGGAATAGTAGTTACATATTGTCCTGGTGGTCCAATGTTTACCTATAACCCTGAAAAGGTTAAAAAGGTTCCACAAACAGCTGAGGAGCTCTTGGAGTGGGCAAAACAGAATCCAGGAAAGTTTATGTATGCAAGACCTGCCAATTCTGGACCTGGAAGGGCTTTCTTACAAGGTTTACCTTATATTCTTGGAGATAAGAATCCCAAGGATCCTAAAACCTGGGATAAGACATGGGCGTATCTAAAAGAGCTTGATAAATACATAGATTATTATCCTACAGGAACGGCAATAACCTTCAGAGAGTTAGCAGAAGGTACAAGATGGATTATAGCAAGCCATCTTGGTTGGGACATGAACCAGAGAATTTTAGGGGTAATACCTTCTAATTTTAAAGGCTTTTTCTTAAAGAATACAACTTGGGTGACAGATGCTCACTTTATGTGTATGCCTAAGGGACTTGATGAGGCAAGAAAGAAAGCTACTTTACAGCTTATGGCGTGGCTTTTAAGAGCAGAAATGCAAGCTTTAACCTATGATGATGGTTATTTCTATCCTGGACCTGCCATTAAGGGTGTACCATTAAGCAGTGCTCCAAAGGAAACTCAAGATAAAATAAGAGCAGCAATGAGGCCTGAATATGAAAAAGCAATAAAAGAATTTCCATCTACCACACAGCTTGGAGCAAAAGAACTTGTAGAGGCTTTTGATATGTGGGATAGAATGATAGGAGCAAAAGTTAAGTAAAAAAAGAGTATACTGAGTAAGGAGGGGGGTATATAGAAATCTTAGGAATATAGGGGGCAAAAGATGAGAGAATTTAAGGAGCTTAGGATTACAGGATTAAATAAATATTATGGGAATAAAAAAGTTGTAGACAATTTTAATTTGACTATAAAAAATGGAGAATTTGTGACTTTATTAGGTCCTTCTGGCTCTGGTAAATCTACAGTTTTAAATTGTATAGCAGGTTTAATTCCTATAGATGGGGGAAGTATATATATTGACGACGAGTGTCTCGACGATGGTAAAAATTTTGTGCCTCCTGAGAAAAGAAATTTTGGAATGGTTTTTCAAAATTATGCCTTGTTTCCTCATTTAAGTGTCTTTGATAATGTGGCTTTTGGTCTAAGATTGAGAAAGCTACCTAAGGATGTAATTAAAGAGAAAGTTATAAGTGCCCTTAGGATGGTTCATTTAGAAGAGCATGTTAATAAATATCCTAGGCAACTTTCGGGGGGAGAGCAACAGAGAGTTGCGCTTGCAAGATGTATTGTTATGGAGCCAAGAGTGATGCTTCTTGATGAGCCTCTTTCTAATTTAGATGCTCTTTTAAGAATTGAGATGAGATATGAGCTCAAGGCTCTTCATGAAAGGTTAAAAATAACCACCATATATGTTACTCATGATCAGCAAGAAGCTTTAGCTTTATCTGATAGAATTGTAGTACTTAATAAAGGTAAAATTCAACAAATAGGTACTCCTGAAGAGATTTATTCTTATCCTTCTAATTTATTTGTGGCAAACTTTTTAGGATTTAGGAATATATGGGAGGTAAAGATATTAAAGCTTGAAGGTGACAATGTGGCTTATATTAAATTTGGAAGTGTAAATTTAAAGGCTACTCTTCAGGATAAATATAAGAGTCATATAAGAAATATTTTTGAAAATAATAAAAGAGCATATATTTCAGTAAGACCTGAAGATATAGAAATAGGAGAAGGTTTGGAGAATAATATAGAAATAAAGATTGAGGTTATAGAATATCTGGGACATCATAAACAATTCTGGGGAGTAACTTCTGATGGGATAAATATAGAGGTATCTAAGGAATCGAATATAAGTTTAGAACCTGGAGATAGTGTAAAAATCTGGATACCTCCTGAGAGAATTCTAATCTTCTCAGAGGAGGACTAAATATGGGAAGACGTAACACTCTTACTATAATATTATTTCTACTTCCTGCCTTTGTGTATTTAACTTTTTTATTTGTTTATCCCTTTTTATACGGCTTAACTCTTAGCCTAACTGATGAAAGAGGTAATTTCACCTTAAACAACTTTATACGTTTTTTTAGTGATCCTTGGGATGCTAATACTATTTGGATTACATTAAAAATCGCTATACCTGCTACCTTATTAAGTATATTAATTGCTATACCTCTTGCATATTACATGAGACATGGTATAAAGGGTGAAAAATTTATTACTATGTTATTGATTCTTCCAATAACTCTGGGGAGTGTCTTTATTGCTGAGGGTATGCTTACTTACATGGGGCCTAATGGCTGGTTGAATAGGCTTTTAATATTTTTAAAAATAACTGATAAACCTTTAAAATTAACTCATAATTATTTGGGAGTTTTAATAGCTCTTATTATTCAAGGTTTTCCTTTCGTTTTTCTCATGCTACTTGGTTATATTTCTGGTATAGACCCTAATTTAGAAAAAGCTGCAAGTGTATTAGGGGCAAATAGATGGCAGATATTTTGGAAGGTAATGTTTCCCTTGTGGCTTCCAGGGATTACTATGGCCATGTCTTTAAATTTTGTTATGAATTTTACAGTTTTTCCTTCTGCGGTCCTTTTAGGACAACCCTCTGGTCCTACAAGAGTAATATCTATTTCTGCTTTTCAATGGGCTTTTGAGAAATTTAATTTTCATATGTCTTCTGCTGTGGCAATAGTCATGGGTATAGTGGAGTTAATTTTTATACTTATAGTTATGTTTATTAGACAAGGGTTATACAGGGGCTCTACAGCGGCAGGAAAAGGATAGGAGGATTAAGATGAGGAATAGAGTGGGTTTATCAAAAGCGTTATTTTGGTTTGCCATAGTAATCTATTCTTTTAATATTCTTGGTATTATTCTTACAGTGGTTTTAAATTCTTTAAGTAAAGAATGGTATGGTGAATTGTTGCCCAAAATATTTACTTTTGAGTGGTATGCTTATATGGCAAGAGAACATGATCTTCCTCAGCTTCTTTATGCCACCTTTGTAGTTGCAATATCAGTAGCTTTGATAGCTTTAATAATTGGCCTTCCTACGGCATATGTTTTAGCAAGATATGATTTTAGATTTAAAAATGTGATCTTATCTCTTTTACTATTGCCTATGCTTATACCACCGATGACTTATGGTATTCCTCTTGCTGCATTGTTGTACAAACTAAGACTTGCTACAAGGCTTCCTGGAGTTATACTTGCTAATCTTGTGCCAGTAGTACCTTATGTAACCTTAATCTTGACTCCTTTTATTGAACAGATAGATGTCAGTTATGAATCTGCAGCAAGAGTTTTAGGGGCTAACAGATTGCAAACCTTTTTGAAGATACTCCTTCCTCTAACCGTACCGGGAATCTTTACTGCTGCGCTTCTGTCCATTGTAAGGACAATTGCTATGTTTGAATTAACGTTTTTAGTAGCAGGGCCAAAATCTCAAACAGTAGTTGTAGCTCTCTACTATGATGCTTATGCTGCTGGAACACGTCCTCCTCAGGCTATTGATGCTTTAGCAGTTGTATACTTCTTAATTACTATGACTTTTCTTGTAATTGCTTTGAGATTTGCAAGCCCAACTCAATTTGTTTATAGAGGAAAATAAGGGGGAGACAAAGTTGGTGTTTCCCCCTTAGTATCATACTTCTCAGAAGTAGTCCCAGCAGAAGGTTGGATGCTCTGAAAACAGTTTGTTAAAGTCGTTAAGAGCATTAAAGTTGTTAACTTCTATATATCCGAGGTTATAAGCTGTTTTTGGAGATATGGTTCCTGTAATTATCTGAGATAAAGTGTTTATGTTTATTGCTATGTCATACTCTAAACCATCTTTCTTCTCTAAATTTCCTTTCCCATTTTCTATTTCTAAATTCCATATTCCATCATTCCATTCTCCATGTTCGTCTTTAATTTTTAATGCAATTTTGATATTTATATTTTCATCGTATTTTAATGACGAAAGTGCCCTTTCTACATCTATAACTCTTATCATGAAGGTTGGCTCAATAGAGCATTCTCCCCTTGGATTGGGAAGAATAAAGGGTAGAGGATCATCAAGAGGGGCAGTCCATTCTACTTCTTCTATAGTCATGGCCTGTCTTGAAAATAGACTTAAAAATCCTTTATATGCAGAGGTGTTTAAAGTTATCATTTCCCTTACAACAATTCTATTTATATTCGTTTTTTCTACACTATAAAGGAGATATCCTTCTATCTCTTTATCTTCATAAATATAAAGATACGTTAGGGTGCGGGTTCTAAAAATTAAGCTTTCCCATCTTTCATCAGTTCTTTTTATGGAGCCGGAGAAGTTTTTAGAAAATTTATCATATACAGGTTTTATAAGTTTCCAGTCTTCAAGAGGAATTCTTTTTACCTTTTCCATTTCGGGAAATTTAGGAATGGAGTAGGTTTTTCTACGATATCTTTTTTGAAATCCTCCGAGCTCCCATCCAAAGGTTCTATAAAATTCAAAGGAGAAAGGATAAAGGGAGGAAAAAGTACTGCTATTTTCTTTTGATATTCTGATAGCCTCTCTTAGTAAATAATGTACATAATTTTTTCCTCTTTTTTCTGGAAGGGTAGCTACACCTCCTATTCCTGAGAAGGAAAAGAGCTCTCCTCTTACATATCCCTCCATAGGTATGATGCTGAGGGCTGAGACTAATTTGTTATTTTCGATTGCTCCTATACAATTTCTTATACTTTTCTCATTTACCCATGTACTTACCTGTTCATAGGGAAAAGCAAAAGATTGGCTCCAAAGCTCAATTAAATCATCAATATATGAGGGGTTTAATCTTATTATCTCCATTTTTATCCCTCCATAAGTTTATTATGAATAAGCTCTACAAGGGTGTACCCTTTAAAGGGGTAGTCTTGTGTGACTTCCCAGAACATAATTCCCCCGAGGTTATTTTTAATTACATAGTCACATTTCTCTGAGATGGATTCTTCATCATCATAGGAGTACATAATTTTTTCTTTGGGATTCCATAGCCAGGGGACTTTTGCGTACTCATCTCTAAATTTTATGTAATCTGGATCATTTTCTAGTACTCCTCTTATAAAGAAAAAGGGATTACTTCCTGAGGGATGGCCTTCACTATCAAATATCCCATAGGGAATTCCCTTTACTTTTGCAAAAAGTCCATTATAGCCTTCATCCTCACAAATCCATCCCTTTCCATAAAAGGGAACTCCAAGAACAATCTTTTCGGAAGGTACCTTAAATTTTAAATATTCTCTTACTGCAAAGTCACAGTTTGCTCTTTCTCGGCTTTTTTCATCAGGATCTTTTGGGTTTCCGTAAAGAGGAGAATGGTGATTGGTGTATTTATCCCAAACGCCATGAAAGTCGTAGGTCATGAGATTAATAAAATCAAGAAATACATGGTACTTGTCTGGCTCAGTATTGTGAATTTGAGTATAACTTGCAGGAGCAGCTATGGTAAGAAGAAGATCTTTATTTTCCTCACTCAATACTTCCCTTAAGGTTTTTAGAAGTAAGGTAAAATTTTCTTTATCTTCAGGACGAGCTTTATTGGTGGGCAGTCCGCCACTTACAGGAAATTCCCAATCAATATCTATTCCGTCAAGATTAAATTCTTTTATTAATTCAAGGGCACTTTTAGCAAATTTTCTTCTATTTTCTTCTGTTAACGCCACATCAGAAAACTCTCCAGAGTCTGTCCATCCTCCCACTGAGATTAATACTTTTACTTTTTTGTATTCTTTTATCTTTTTCATATTTGAATAAAAAAGATTTTCGTCAATGGGATGTACTTTTCCATCTACTATCTTGGCAAAAGCATAATTAATATGAGTTAAGAATTCCCAAGGAATATCTTCTATAGAATAACCCAAATATTCATCCCTTACTTTCCATTCGGGAAAATAGGCAACTACTCTTTTTTGAGGCATTTGTAAACCTCCTTTATGAAATATTAATTTTATTTTAACATATGTTTTTTTATTTTTTATTCGGTTTTAACTGCTATTTAAAATAACACTTATATGCTTTATTATGGAGAGGAAATTCCCAAAAACTTGAAAGGGGGTATTTAAAAGTGAGGTTTGACAGGGCGTTTTCAAAATTCCTTCTAATCTCTATTTTGGTGTTAGGTTTTGTATTCTTCTCCTCTTCTTTTGGGGTAGCTTTTCAGTCTTCCTCTTCCCTATATAAAGGAAAGCCTGTAAAGTATATCTTTTGGTTTATTGGAGATGGAATGGGATTAAATCATGTATATTTAACGGAGGCTTTTCTTGGTAGGAAATCCAATAGTCCGTCTATAGAAAAGTTAAGTTTCACTCAATTTCCCAATGTGGGGCTGATGACTACTTATGCTGCTGATAGTTATATTACTGATTCAGCATCTGCTATTACAGCAATGGCAGCAGGGAGAAAGACCAATGATGGAGTAATTAATATGGATCCAGCTCTTAAGTTTAAATATAAGAGTGTTGCTGAGGAGGCAAGGGATTTAGGATATAAAGTAGGGGTTTTAACCAGTGTATCTATTGACCATGCAACTCCTGCTGGCATGTATGCTCATCAACCAAGTAGAAATAATTACTATGCTATAGCTCTTGAACTTTTTGAAAGTAATTTTGACTATTTTGGGGGAGGCGGATTCTTACAGCCTCAGGGTAAGGACGGAAAACAAAAGGATGTATATGAGATTGCAAAAGAAAAAGGATATAAGATCGTGGATAAGATTGAGGATTTTTTGAAGTTGAGAAAAGGGGATAATAAAATAGTCGCTATCAATCCTATACTTGATTCTTCAAAGGCACTACCTTATGCTATAAACCGCCTAAGAGGAGCAAATGTGGGACTCTCTCTTGCAGATTTTACTAAAAAGGCTATAGAGCTTTTAGATAATCCTAATGGCTTCTTTATAATGGTAGAGGGTGGAAAAATTGACTGGGCTGCTCATGCTAACGATGCAGGTTCAGTTATATATGATGTTTTAGATTTCAATGAAGCAATAAAAGTAGCGTTAGAGTTCTATAAGAAGAGACCCTTTGAGACAGTTATCATTGTTACAGCAGATCATGAAACAGGAGGCTTGAGTATAGGTTATGCAGGAACAAGATATGAGGTGTACCTTGATGTACTTTCACGTCAAAAAATATCTTATGATGAGTTTACAAAGGTTGTTAACGAGTATAAGAGCAAAGTAAAAAGAGAAGAGGCTAAGCTTTCTGATCTTTTGCCTCAAATTAAAGAATACTATGGTCTTGAGATATTAAGCTCTGAAGTACGGAAGGAACTTGAAAATAGGGCAAAAGCTGGAGATAAAGAGGCAAAAATAAGATTACAGCTTGCATTGAATGAAAGTGAAATTGAAGAACTTGAAAAAGCCTTTAAAATCTCTATGATGGATCCAAAAGAAAGACCTAACGATGCTAAGACTTATCTATTATATGGTGGCTATGATCCTTTAACTATGACTGTAACTCGTATTCTAAATCAAAAAGCAGGAATATCTTGGACTTCATATTCTCATACTGGTGCGCCTGTACCTGTTTACGCTATTGGTACTGGATCTTATATCTTCAATGGATATTATGATAACACTGATCTTTATAAAAAGCTCATGAGTTTGATAGGAAAAGATCCTTATAAGGACAATGTATTATCTTCAGCTGAAGTTAGAGAGTTGGTGTTTAGTAAGTAAATTTGGGGGAGGATTTTTCCTCCCCTTTTTAAAAGGAGGGTATTAAAATGATTGTTCAGGGAAGCATAGAAATTCTTGATCTTCTTACTCTAATGGGTTTTCTTTCTTATTCTAATAAAAGTGGTATTCTTATGTTGAATGCAAATCATAGCGAGGGAGCTATATTTTTTAGTAATGGAGAAATAGTTGATGCTTTTTTAGAGAACAAAAGAGGAGAAGAAGCATTGGTTCATCTTATATTGAACTATTCAACAGTGAATTTCTGCTTTTATCAAAGTAATATTTCTAGAAATAATACAATCAATAAAAAGTCTGAAGGTCTAATACTTGAACTTGTAAAGATTTTTGATGAAAATAATAACAAAGATCTTCTTTTGGTATAGGAGGTAAAAAATGGCAAAGAAGAAAATACTCTTTGTATGTACACATAATTCCGCCAGGTCTCA
>SPLK01000019.1_pt1 | contig 105452 bp, 90 predicted proteins | sample 2456111 | NCBI WGS metagenome assembly SPLK01 (sample SAMN11156906, study PRJNA527647) | hot springs metagenome | biome: Geothermal region; feature: Hot spring; material: tree branch in hot spring; isolation source: hot spring sediment rich in lignocellulosic material ... | reverse complement strand
GCGCCGCCGGCACCGTCGGTCCGCCGCCGCCGGACGGCTCTTGCCCGAACACCAGCACATGGTTGTCGTACAGCGGAATGTAGGGCGTTTTCACCGGCGTGCCGGACGAAAGACCCTGCGCGGAATAATCGTTGTTCGGATTCCAGAACGTCGTGCCGGCCGGCGCCGCCAGCCGGAACTGGATTTCCTTGCGGTAATGCTGCTGCCCGCCGGGGTAGATTTTCGTGCCGGTAAAATCGACCTCGACGTAATAAATGTGATTCGCGGCGTCATGCGCGATCAGGGGCGATACGGTCGCGCCCTGGTTGTAGTTGGTCGAAATCCGGATGTCGTCCTTCGTGTAACCGGCCGCGTACACCTCGGACAAATCCACGTAATAGCGGAACTTCAGCTTGTCCCCCATGCGCGCCGGCCAACCCGAACGATTGTTGACCAACGCCCGGATTTCCGTGTAATTCGGGCCGGTGCTGTTAAACGCCGCTTCCACAAACATTTCGTCTTCCCGCACTTCCGGAGCCGGGAAATTCGGAAGCGGCTGCTGGCCCTGACCGTACAGCAGCATCATCTTGGCCAGCGCGCCGGTAAATCCGGCGTTGTAATCGACGGCCACCTCGTTGCTGACGTAGTCGCTGATGGAGTCGGTATACCGGTCGGAACTGTCCGGTCCGCCCACCAGCGCGCCGTACAGAATGTGGCGATGGTTGGCCGGCACCGACAAACTGTCCGCCCAGGAACCGTGCGAGGTGCGATGGTGCGGGTGCTGCGGCGGGTTGTTGCCGAAGCCGACCACGTAACTGCGGTTGTTCGGATTGTCGCCCAAAATGTACAGAATTTGCCGCACGGCGAAATCCCGGTAGCGCTGTTTCTTCACCGGATCGGCCACCCAGTCGCTGTAAACGAACGCGAGGAAGGCCGCGTTGGCCGCGTAGCGGAGCGAACCCCACTGGTCCAGCCACGCCAGGCCGCCGGGCGTGTACGTGATGCGCTCGCCGGTGTCGGCGGTGCCCACCGTCCAGTAATCGAGGTTGCGTTCCGTGGAGGTGACAAACTTCGGATCGCCCGTGATCTTGGCCAGCAACAACTGGGCGCCGTAATGCTTGTCATCCCACGCGTGCGTCCATTTGTAACCCCAGTAAGGCGTCTGTCCTTCCGTTCCCCAATCGTCGGTCGATTTGATCGCCTTGTCCAGATAATCTTGCTCGCCGGTGGCCAGATACAGCCAGACGGCGCCCCAGGTCAGCTCGTCCTGATAGCCGCTCCAGGACCGGTAGAAGTCGGCCGCGTTCGTGATGCAGTCCGAATACGCGCCGCGGTACTTGTCCGCAAAATCATAGAGTTGCCGGGCGTGTTCCAGCAACGTGTCCGCGTAGTTGGGATCGGTATCGCGGAAAATGATCGAAGAAGCCGCCATCGCCGCGGCCGTTTCCCCCGCCAGGTCGGACCCCGGGCAACTGACGTCGATTTTGTAGGCGGGGCGCTCCATTTGCATCACTTCCGCCGGTCCCCACCAGGCGTGGTCAAGGTGCCCGTTGCCAACCTGGCCGTAAAACTCGTACGGTCCGGTGTGCGCCTTGATGAAATAGTCCGTGGCCCATTTGATGTTGTCCAGAATCGCCTCCAGTTGTCCCGCCTGTTCGTACCCTTCCCGGTACTCGTACACGGACCAGGCCAGCATCGTTACCGCGGCGGCCATGGGAAATCCGAACTTCACATGATCGCCCGCGTCATACCATCCGCCGGTCAGGTCCTTGCCCACGTCGGCGCCGTCGTTCAGGCCGGAATCGCCGCGCCATTCGACGCGATTGTTCGCCGGCAGCCGCCCGGACCGTTGGGCTTCGTAGAAATAAATGGCCTTCTGCAACGCCTCGGCGTAGTTGTACGACGACGGCGCCGCCTTCGCTTCGCGCGCGGGACCGATCGGAGCGATAAGGCTCAGGACCAGCGCCACGCCGCACACCGTCCCGATCGCCGCTCTCCTCCAGTTTCTCAATGGTGGTCCTCCTCCTCGTCTGATTTTCGACAAAGGCGTCGTCTTCAGCTCGCGTTTCTCCCGTTTCACCTCCGCTTGTCCAACAAATTTTGGAAACACTTTCATTATACATTCGACCCATTTTTGGAAATATGCGGATTGTGACCTTTTTCTGATGTTTTTGTGACCTGTTTCCGACGATTTTCGATCTTTTTGGGGCAAAAAAATACCCCGCCGGCGCCATTTCGCCGGCGGGGACAGCCGTCATCAAAACGTCAAGGCGGAGGTACAGGAACGGAAGAACCACACGGGGCAAAGGCGTCACACGGCCTCGTTCGTCCGGTACGCCCGCGCGCGCAGCTCCCGAATCTCGGGATGTTCCAGGTATTCGTCATACGTCATCAGGCGATCGATGAGACCGTCCGGCGTCAGTTCGATGATCCGGTTGGCCACCGTCTGCACGAACTGATGGTCATGCGAGGCAAAAATGACCGTGGCTTCGGTGTCGATGAGCGCGTTGTTGAGCGCGGTGATCGACTCCAGATCGAGATGGTTCGTCGGTTCGTCCAGCAGCAGCACGTTCGAGCCGGACAGCATCATTTTCGCCAGCATGCAGCGGACGCGTTCGCCCCCGGACAGCACCGAAGCTTTTTTGAGCGCCTCGTCGCCGGAAAACAGCATCCGCCCGAGGAAACCGCGAACAAACGATTCGTCCTGGTCTTTGGAATACTGGCGCAGCCAGTCGACCAGGGACAGCTCGACGCCGTCGAAATACGCCGAGTTGTCCAGCGGGAAATAGGCCCGCACCGTCGTGACGCCCCAAGCGACCGTTCCCTCGTCCGGTTCCCGCTCGCCTGCGAGAATCTGGAACAGCGTCGTCTTGGCCAGACCGTTCGGGCCGACGAGGGCGATCTTGTCGCCCTTGTTGACGACAAAGGAGACGTTGTTCAGCACCTTTTCGCCGTCCAGCGCCGCCGATACGTTTTCCACCGTCAAGATCTGCTTGCCCGCCTCCCGCTCCGGCTTGAACTGGATGAACGGGTATTTGCGGTTGGAGGGCTTGATGTCGTCCAGGGTGATTTTCTCCAGCCATTTTTTGCGGCTCGTCGCCTGGCGGGATTTGGACCGGTTCGCGGAAAACCGCTGGATGAACGCCTGCAGCTCCTTGATCTTCTCTTCTTTTTTCCGGTTTTGCTCCCGCATCAGCTTGAGCGCCAACTGGCTGGACTCGTACCAGAAATCGTAGTTGCCGACGTACAGTTGAATTTTGCCGAAATCGATGTCGGCGATATGCGTGCACACCGCGTTCAAAAAATGACGGTCGTGGGAGACGACGATGACCGTTCCTTCGTAATCGGCCAGGAAGTTCTCCAGCCATTTGACCGAATCGATATCCAGATGGTTGGTCGGCTCGTCCAGCAGCAGGATGTTCGGACGGCCGAACAGCGCCTGGGCGAGCAGAACGCGGACCTTTTCGTTGCCATTGAGCTCCGCCATCCGTTTCCCGTGCAGTTCGGCGGGAATGCCGAGTCCGTTCAGCAGTTCGGCGGCCTCGCTCTCCGCCTCCCAGCCGTTCAGTTCGGCGAATTCCGCCTCGAGCTCGCCGGCGCGCATGCCGTCTTCGTCGGAGAAGTCCGGCTTCATGTAGATCGCTTCCCGCTCTTTCATCACCCGGTAAAGGCGCTCGTGGCCCATGATGACCGTTTCGATCACGCCGTACTCGTCATAGGCAAAATGGTCCTGCTTCAGCACCGCCAGGCGCTCGCCGGGCGTGATCTGCACCTGGCCGGTGGTCGGCTCGATCTCGCCGGACAGGATCTTCAGAAACGTCGATTTGCCGGCGCCGTTTGCGCCGATCAGGCCGTAGCAGTTGCCGGGGGTGAACTTGAGGTTCACGTCCTCGAACAACGCGCGCTTGCCGAAGCGCAAGCTCACGCCGGTCACGGTAATCATGTCGGGTAATCCGTCCTTTCAGCAGATTCTTTCAGCAGATTCTTTGCCTTGTTTCCCTGTTCTTTCCCTTGGCCGGCCGACGATTCCCCGGACACCCGGCCGAGGCGCAGCGTCTCCCCGTGCCGGAGCATGGTCAGCCGGTCCGGATCGATGCCAAGCTTCGCCCGAGCCGCCTCCAACTGCTCCAGCGCCTCCTTCGGCGTATCGTCCGCCAGCTTGAACGAACCGAAATGCATCGGAATGAACCGCTTCGCCTTCACGTCGAGGAACGCCTGCAGCGCTTCTTCGGGGCAAACGTGCTGCGGCGCCATGAACCATTCCGGCTCGTAGGCGCCGATCGGCATGAGCGCCACGTCGATTTCGAACCGCTCGCCGATGTCGCGGAACCCCCGAAAATAGCCGCTGTCGCCGGCGAAATAAACGGTCGGTCCGGCCTCCTGTTCCAGCACCCAGCCGCCCCAATGGGAAGCGTTGGTGTCGAACGGCGTGCGCCGGGTCCAGTGCTGCGCGGGCACAAACGTCGCCCGCACGCCCGGCAACGGCGTGTGTTCCCACCAATGCAGTTCCACCACGTCGGCGAATCCCTTTTGCCGCAACTTGCCGCCCAGACCGGCCGGCACGAGCAGTTTTCGGGGGCCCGGCAACCGGCGAAGCGACCGGATATGCAAGTGGTCATAATGGGAATGCGAGACCAGCACCACGTCGACCGGCGGCATGTCCGAAATGGCGATGCCCGGCGGAGCCAGCCGCCGGGCAAAGCCCATGCGGCGCGCCCACACCGGATCCGTGACGATGTTCAGGCCGCCCATCTGGATCAGAAAGGTGGCGTGGCCGATCCAGGTGATCGACGGCTCGCTGCGGTTAGAGGCCAGGTATTCCAGGTCCGGCCGCACGTTGGGCACACCGTCGCTGTAATCCTTCCACCGCATTTTGCGCAAACGTTCGCGGCGCCAACGGGCCAGCATGGCAAGCGACACCTCGCCCGCCGGCACGGCATCCAGATTGCCGAAGCGTCGCCTGCGGAATGGCATCCCCCGCATCCCTCCCATCCATGCTTATTCATACTATAGCAGGAATCCGGGAGATGTACCATTTCCCGCCGCCGCGGCCGCCGCCGTCCTGCGGTCCCGACCGCCGTTTCGCCGGTTTTGGGGACCGGTTACGATATGGTATTGTATAAAGGAAGATGAACAGACAGGATCCCGCCACAAGGAGGTTGCCGGATGAAACTGCTGTCGATCGAGCCGACGCCGAGCCCGAACACGATGAAACTGAATGTCGACGAGAAGCTGAAGCCAGGCGAACGCTACACGTACACCGACGCCGCCGGGGCGCCGGGTTTGATCGCCCGGCTGCTGGCGATCCCCGGCGTAAAAAGCGTGTTCCGCACCGCCGATTTCATCGCGATCGACCGCCGGCCGAACGCCGACTGGGCGGCCATTCTGAACGACGTGCGGGAAGTGTTTGGAGCGGCGGGTGAAGCGGGTGTTTCGGCCGGGCCGGAAGCGGCCGGATTCGGGGAAGCGTGCGTGCTCGTGCAACTGTACCGCGGCATTCCGATCCAGGTCCGGGTGCGCAGCGGCGGGGAAGAATTTCGCGCGGCGATGCCGGAACGGTTCGAGCGGGCGGTGCGCGAGGCGGCGGGCGCCACGATGATCCGGGAGCGCCGGCTGGAGGAACTCGGCGTACGGTACGGCGAGCCGCAGGACATTTTGCAGGAAATCGTCCAGGAGCTGGAGGCGTCCTATCCGGAGGACCGTTTGCGCGACCTGGTGGAGAAGGCCAAGGCGGCCGGCCCGGAACCTCCGCCGCCGGAACCGCCCGCGCCGGTCACGGCCGAGGAAGCCGCGCGGGCGCTGGAATCGCCGGACTGGCAGGTGCGCTACAACGCGCTGGCGCGGCTGAAAGCGGAGCCGGAACACTTGCCGCTCCTGGCGAAAGCCGTCGCCGACCCGCACGTGTCGGTGCGGCGGCTGGCCGTCGTGCTGCTCGGCGACCTTCGCTCGCCGGAGGCGATGCCGCACCTGTTCACCGCCCTGCGCGATCCGTCTCCCGCCGTGCGACGCACGGCCGGCGACACGTTGTCCGACCTCGGCGATCCGGCCGCCATCGGGCCGATGACCGAGGCGCTGTCGGATCCGAACAAGCTGGTCCGCTGGCGGGCGGCCCGGTTCATGTACGAGGTCGGCGACGAATCCGCCCTCGAAGCCTTGGAACGTCTGGCCGCTAACGAACCGGAATTTGAAGTGCGCCTGCAGGCGGAAATGGCCATCGCGCGCATACGCAGCGGCGAGGAGGCGGCCGGCACCGTCTGGCAGCAGATGACCCGGGCGCGGCAGGCCGAAAGACAATCCCGCGATGGAGCGGACGAAGCCAAACGCGATTGAGCGGACATGGCCACAAAGGCAAAGGCGGGGGACGCTCCCCCGCCTCAGGCTTTCGGCAAAAGATGAAGCAAACGGCAATGGACCCGGAAGAACTTATGTTTGCCCTGGGGTACATCAAGAGACATGTGACGGACCTGGAAGACTTTATTTGTGACATATTGCTCCAAATTCTGGCAGGAAAAGGCGAATAAGAGCGCTCCGGTCCGTTGCCCGTCGATCAGGGGACCTTTCCGGGCCAATAAGTCCCCGTGGGTCCGTTACGTTTCTTGTGGGGCCTTCAGCAAATTCGCGGATGGGCCCGTTACGTTTTTTGCGGTGCTTTCAGCAAATTCGCGGATTTACGTTTCCAACTCGTTGGCGATCTCGATCAAATTGCCGTCGGGATCCCGCAGGTAGACCGAGCGAATTTTCCCCGTGGCGCCGGTTCGTTCGACGGGACCTTCCTCGATCGCGACACCGTGGGCTTGGACGTGCCGAATCACCTGATCCAGCGGCGTCTTCGTGATCAGACAGAGGTCGGCGGATCCGGGCGTCGGCCGCAGCGCCTTCGGTTCGAATTCTTTTCCCGCCTCATGCAGGTTGATCTTTTGCCGGCCGAAATGCAAGGCCTTCCGGCCGCCCCCGAACGTCACGACTTCCATGCCCAGCACGTTGGCGTAAAAATCGCAGGTTTTCCCGATGTCACGAACGGTCCGGACCAGGTGATCCAGCCTGTCGATGTTCATTTCGCCCATCCTCCGTTTCCGCCGGCTTTCGCCGGACCGGTCCGCGCTGTTTTTTATCCTCATTATAATTCCGGTCCCTGACCGGCGAAAAGACCGTCCCCATCGGGCAAAACCGGCCAACCGGACGGCACGGGCCCGCCCGGCCGATGCTCCTCAGGACGACTTGTTTTTGTTGTAAATGTCGAACGCCACCGCCAACAGCAGCACGATCCCCTTGATGCCCTGCTGCCAGTCGATGCCGATGCCGCGCAGCGACATGCCGTTGTTCATGACGCCCATGACCAGGCCGCCGACGATCGCGCCCATCACCGTCCCGACACCGCCGGAGGCGGACGCCCCGCCGATGAAGCTGGCGGCGATAGCATCCAGCTCAAAATAGTTGCCGGCCTTCGGCGTCGCCGCATTCAGCCGGGCCGCGTAGACGAGCCCGGACAGGGCGGCGAGCACGCCCATGTTGACGAACACCCAGAACGTCACGCGTTTGGTCTTCACCCCGGACAGCCGCGCCGCTTTCTCGTTGCCGCCCAGCGCGTAAACGTGGCGGCCGAACACCGTCCGGTTCATGACGAACGTGTAGGACACCGCCAGCACCGCCAGCAGGATCAAAATGAACGGAATGCCGCGATACTGCGCCAGCACGAAGGTGAACAGGTTGATTACCGCCGCGATGCCGGCCAGCTTCAACACAAACCACGGCAGCGGCAACACGTCGAACCCGTATTTTTGCCGGTTGCGGCGAAGCCGGAATTCCATCCACAGGATGGCCGCCGTCAGCAGGACGCCGATCACTAGCGACAGCAGATGCAGGCCAAACCCGTCGTAAAGATCGGGCAGAAAGCCGGTGCTGATGTACTGGAATTCCTTCGGAAAGGGCGCGATCGACTGGCCGTTCAGGACGATCATCGTCAGCCCGCGGAACAGCAGCATGCCCGCCAGCGTCACGATGAACGACGGGATCCGCACGTAGGCGACCCAGAAGCCTTGCCAGGCGCCGATCAGCGCGCCCATGAGCAGCGACAGGACGATGGCCACGTAAAACGGAAAACCGTAGTGCACCATCATGACCGCGGCCACCGCACCGACAAAAGCGGCGACCGAGCCGACGGACAGGTCGATGTGCCCCGTGATGATGACGAGCACCATGCCGATGGCCAGAATGAGAATGTAGCTGTTTTGCTGGATCAGGTTCGTAATGTTCAGCGGCTTCATCATGATGCCGTCGGACAAAAGCTGAAACAGCAGCGTGATGACCACCAGCGCGATGATCATGCCGTACTGCCGGATGTTGTTGCGAAACAGCTTGCGGACCATTTCCACCGCTCATCCCTCCAGACGCGTCGTCACGTTCGCCCGCTTTGTCATCAGGCGCATCAGATTCTCCTGGGTGGCCTCCGCACGCGGCAATTCTCCGGTGATGCGTCCCTCGCTCATGACGTAGATGCGGTCGCACATCCCGAGAATCTCCGGCAGCTCCGAGGAGATGAACAGCACGCCCTTGCCTTCCGCGGCCAAGCGGTTGATGATCGTGTAAATTTCATATTTGGCGCCGACGTCGATGCCGCGGGTCGGCTCGTCGAGCAGCAAAATGTCCGGCTCCGCGAACATCCACTTGCCGAGCACCACCTTCTGCTGATTGCCGCCGCTCAGGTTGCCGGTAAGTTGCTGGACGTTCGGCGCCTTGATGCTCAGCCGGCTCCGGTACGATTCCGCCGCCATGACCTCCTCGTTCTCGTTGACGATCGATCGGCGCGAGATCGCCTTGAGATTGGCCAGCGTCAGGTTTCGTTTGATATCGTCGATGAGGATGAGGCCGTACTGTTTCCGGTCTTCGGTGACATAGGCGATCCCGTGCCGGATGGCGTCGCTGACGGAACGGATCTTTAACTCCCGGCCGTCCTTGAACAGGCGCCCGCTGATGTTCCGGCCGTACGAGCGCCCGAAAATGCTCATCGCCAGTTCGGTGCGGCCGGCCCCGATCAGCCCGGCGATGCCGACGATCTCCCCGCGCCGGATGGTCAGCGACACGTCGTCGATCACCTTGCGGTCCGGATGCTGCGGGTGATGGACGGTCCAGTTTTTCACCTCGAAAATGACATCGCCGATGTTCGGCTCCCGCGGCGGGAAGCGGTGCGTCAACTCGCGCCCGACCATTCCCTTGATGATGCGGTCCTCGGTCACTTCATCCGTCTTCATGTCCAGCGTCTCGATCGTCCGGCCGTCGCGCAAAATGGTGATCGTGTCCGCCACCCGGGCGATTTCGTGCAATTTGTGCGAAATGATGATGGAGGAGATGCCCCGTTCCTTGAACTGCACGATCAGGCGCAGCAGGTTGTCGCTGTCCTCCTCGTTGAGCGCGGCGGTCGGCTCGTCCAGAATGAGCAGCTTGACCTCCTTCGACAGCGCCTTGGCGATTTCGACCAGTTGCTGCTTGCCGACCCCGAGATGCGTCACGAGGGTGTCGGGGTTTTCGTTCAACCCGACCATCTGCAGCAGTTCCCGGGTGCGCAGGATCGTCTCGTTCCAGTCAATGATGCCGCGCCGCTGCCGCTCGTTGCCGAGAAAAATATTTTCCGCGATCGACAGATACGGAATCAGGTCCAGTTCCTGGTGGATGATGACGATGCCGACCTGCTCGCTTTGCTTGATGTCCCGGAATTCGCACACCTTCCCGCGGAACCGGATTTCCCCCTCGTAGGTGCCGTAGGGATACACGCCGCTCAGCACTTTCATGAGCGTCGACTTCCCGGCCCCGTTCTCGCCGCAGAGCGCGTGGATTTCGCCTTCTTTCACCCGCAGGTTGACGTTGTCCAGCGCCTTGACGCCGGGAAACGTCTTGGTGATGTTGCGCATTTCCAGAATGTATTCCGCCATCGTCTCCCCCCTTGCCGTCCCGCCGGAACGACCGGCGACGGCCGGATGAAGCCGGCCGCCACCAGCCGCGGAACGCGCGTCGCCAAATCCGCTTTACTTCAGTTGATCCTCGGTGTAGTAACCGGATCCGACCAGCACCTCGTGATAGTTGGCAATGTCGACGGACACCGGCTCAAGCAGATAGGAGGGGACCACTTTCACGCCGTTGTCGTACGTCTCGGTGTCGTTGACTTCCGGCTCCCTGCCGTTGAGAATCGCGTCGGCCATCTGTACCGCCACTTTGGCCAGCTCGCGGGTGTCCTTGAACACCGTCTGCGTTTGCTCGCCGGCGATGATCGACTTGACGGACGCCAGTTCCGCGTCCTGGCCGGTGATGATCGGCAGCGGTTTGTCGGGCGTGCCGTAGCCGACGCTTTTGAGCGAGGACAGAATGCCGATGGAGATGCCGTCGTACGGCGACAGCACCGCGTGCACGTTCTCCGTCGTGTAGTGGGCGGACAGCAGGTTGTCCATACGGGACTGGGCGACGCCGCCGTCCCAGCGCAGCGTAGCGATCTGGTCAAACTGCGTCTGGCCGGAGCGGACGACCAGTTGGCCGTTGTCGATGTACGGCTGGAGCACGCTCATCGCGCCGTTGAAGAAGAAGTAGGCGTTGTTGTCGTCCGGCGATCCGGCGAACAGTTCGATGTTGAACGGTCCCTTGCCCTCTTTCAGGCCGAGTTTCTCCTCAATGTAACTGCCCTGCAGGACGCCGACCTTGAAGTTGTCGAAGGTGGCGTAGTAGTCGACATGCTCCGTTTTGCGGATCAGGCGGTCATAGGCGATGACCGGAATTTTGGCGTCGGCCGCCTTCTGCAGCACGTCGGTGAGCGATTCGCCGTCGATCGAGGCGATGACGAGCAGTTTGACGCCCTTGGTGATCATGTTTTCGATTTGCGACACCTGGTTTTCGATGACGTCTTCGGCGTACTGGAGATCCGTTTTGTACCCCAGCTTCTCGAACTCTTTCACCATGTTGGCTCCGTCGCTCACCCAGCGTTCTGACGACTTCGTCGGCATGGCGATGCCGATCAGCCCTTTTCCCCCGTCGCCGCCGCTTTTGCCGCCGCCGTCTTGGTTCCCGCCGCACGCGGCCAGTGTCAGCGTCAGCGCGCACGCGAGCACGAGCGAAACGATTTTTTTCATCCCTTGCACTCCCCTTCGCATACGGTCGAGGTTTGATCAGCCTTACCATAGCACCGCGGCGGGGGAAGCGTCTTTCGAGGATCCGAACAAATTTTTACAAAAATTTAGCTTTTCTCAGCCCAGGATACAGAAGAACCGGCGGTTCCATCGGGGTGAACCGCCGGTTCCGTTTATCGATTCAGTGGCTTTGCGCTTATTTGCACTCCACGGCCTTTATCCGATCACGACGGTCATCAGACGGCTTTTCGCAGAAACGTCAAGTACCCGATCAGGAAAAAGACCGCAAAACTGCCGCCCGACACCGCCAGCACCTGTTCCCACGGGACGAAGAACACCTCGCCCGGGTTACCGCCCGGATACATCATGTTGAAAGGTTGCGCCCAGGGATAATACGGGCCGACCTTGGAGGAATTGACCGCCAAAATCGCCGGCAGGGTGAAAATGACGTTCACCGCGAAGGGAGCGGCAAAACTGCGCCACATCACAGCCAGCCAAAGCTGGAGAGCGAGCAGGGGCAACGCCGCCACCCAGCCCCCGAAGGCGCTCTTCCAGATGAGGAGCCAGGGGAACGGATCGTCGATGCCGGCGACTTTGCCCGCCGCATATAGCGAAGCGAGATAAGCGGCCTGCATGGCCAGCGCCGCCAGCGCGAGCACGCTGAACTTGGCGGCGTACACCTGGCCGCGAGAAACGGGCAGCCCGAGCAGTTGCTTCCAGCCGCCGGCCTGATGCTCGAAGCGGCACACCATGCCGGCCAGCAAAGCCGTGGCAATCGGCAGCAAAAGCAGGCCGTAACTGAGCGTCGCCGTGAGCGCCGAGACCAGCCATCGATTGACCCCGGCGTCTTCCGCAAAGGGCAGCCGGACCATCGCCGATGGAAACACGGCGAATGGTACGGCCAGTATGACCATCGAAATGCCGGACTTCCGCAGCTTGTGCAGTTCCGCGCGCAACAATGCCGTCATCTATATCACGTCCTTTCGGGCGAAATGCCGCATCCCCGCCACCAGCAGCGCCGCTCCGACCGCCAGGCCCAGCAGCGCCGACATTTCCGCACGATCGCCCAGGCTGGCCATCATCGGCCACCGCCAGATAATCCAGTCCGGAAGATGATGGGAATTGTACGTCAGGAAAAACCCCATGACGCCGACCGTTATCGCCGTCCCCTGGTGACGGGCGACCGCGGACACCCAGGATTGCAACGCCAGAATCGGGAAGGCGGCGAAATACGGCAGCAGGCTGCGGGCCAGGAGATCCCCCCAGGGCACCCGCTGCCCAAGCTCCAGGGTCATGCCGTGAGCCCACGTGAACAGGGCGAGCAAGATGGACGAAACCATCAGGAGCATCGCCGGCACGAAAAATTTCGCCAAAAACAGAGCGCCCTTCGGCGCCGGCAGCGCCGCCATGGACTTCCACGCCCCCGTCTCTTCCTCGACGAACGCCACGAAGGAGGTCAGGATGACGATGCCGAGCACAAGGGCCAGCGGCGTGAACGCCCCGACGTTATGCAGATAGTAGCCCCAACGGTCCTCGCTTTGGGCGAACAGATACGCTTTCCGCATTCCGTAGTTCACCATCTGCAGGGCGACGACGCCGAAGGGGCCGAGCACGGTCAGCAACCACAGCCCTTTCCGTTTGATTTTGAGCAGTTCGCAGCGGAACAACCGGGCCATCATCCCGCTTTCCCTCCCGCCGTCATCTGCAGGAAGATCTGTTCCAGCGGGCGCTTCTCTTCCTCCACGCGATACACCGCAAATCCTTCCCGGACGAGCCAGGCCACCGCCTCCGCCACCTTTTCATCCGTGCGATCATCCAGCGCCAGCCACTCTCCGTCCCGCCGCAGGGAGATCCCCCGGGAAAGCAGCACCCGCCGGGCCGATTCGGGGTCGCTGGTTTTCAGCCGCACGGTCGGCCGGGCCAATTCCCGCATTTGATCGATGGGCCCCTGGAAAAGAAGCTTGCCCTTGTCCAGCACCCCCACCCGCGTGGCCACCTGATCCACTTCCGCCAGCAGGTGACTGGAGATGAGCACCGTCACGCCGAACGTTTCCGGCATCCGTTTGATCAGCTCGCGGATTTCGATGATGCCGCCCGGATCCAGCCCGTTGGTCGGTTCATCCAGAATGAGCAGCTCCGGTTCGTGCAGCAGGGCGGCGGCAATGCCGAGCCGCTGTTTCATGCCGAGGGAGAACGTCTTCACCTTCTTGTCCGCGGCATCGGCGAGCCGGACGATGTCCAGCACCTCGTCGATGCGGGACTTCCGCGTTCCCAGCACGATGCGCAGCGTCTCCAGGTTCTCCCGCGCGGTCAAATGGGGATAATACGACGGGCTTTCCACCAGGGAGCCGACTTTCCGCAGGATGGCGATCCGTTGCGCGGCCATGTCCTTGCCGAAGATGCGGACCGTCCCGCGCGTCGGTTTCACCAGGCCGAGCAGCATGCGGATCGTCGTCGTCTTGCCCGCGCCGTTCGGTCCGAGGAAACCGTAGATGTCCCCTTTGGCGATCTTCAGATCCACGCCGTCCACGGCCGCATCCTTGCCGAACGTCTTGGTCAGCCCTTCCGTTTCCACCACCCATTCCCGCGGAGCGGCGTCCCGGTTTTCTTCGGTTTGGGTCATGTGGATGACGTTGCTTGCCAATCCGATCACCTCGCTTCCCCATCATAGGAAAGCAAGGTTAAAAGCAAGTCCGCGCCAAGGTTAAGTTTTGTTTAAGTTTTCGGCCGGATGATTCGGACCACGGTGCCGGTATCGCCCGGTTCCAGGCGCCACGCCAGCCCCATGCCCCGCACCATCCGGTCCACGATGGACAGGCCGAGGCCGGCCCCCTTCTTGCCGGTTTTCCCGTCGCGCCCGCCGCCCCGGTCCCGGATCACGATGGCGTCATGTCCGTCGTCCGATTCCGTAAACAGGCCGATATACCGACCGTCTTTCGCGTGCCGGAGCACGTTCTGGAACAGGTTGTCCAGGATGCGCCCGAACCAGGCCGGATCCACCGTCCACATTTTTTCGGCAAAGGGCTCCATCTCCGCTTCCACTTCCATGCCCTCTTTCTCGAAGATCGGATACCAGGCGGCCAACTGCTCTTTTACGAAGCGGACGACATCCGTCGGCTCCGGGCGGTACGGCAATTTGCCCGCCGTCAGCAGCGTGTGGCTCATCAAGTTGTCGATCAGGCGATCCAGGCGGTCCACCGACGATTCGATGGCCTGCACCGCCCGGCGGCCCTGGGGAGACAACATTTCTTCCTTGCCGACCGAGTACGCGTTGGCCCGGATTTTGGTCAGCGGCGTGCGCAAATCGTGGGACAGATGGGCGATCAGTTCCCGCCGGATTTCTTCTTCTTCCCGCTCCCGGCGCCGGCTTTCGCGCAGTTCCGCCACCATGTTGTTGAAGGACAATTCCAGTTGCCCGATTTCATCCGGCTTGTGCACGTCGATGGCGACGGGGAGGCCGTCGGCGTCCCGGACCGCCATCGCCTGCGAAAGCACGAGCAGCCGCCGGCGAATGCCGCGGAAAAACAGGTAGGAGATCAGGATGAACAGACCGATGAGGACGGCGATGCCAATCAAAACAATCATCTCGTCCATGACGCGGATCAACGGGGGATCGAAACGTTCGCGCGGCAATTCCATCACGACGAATCCGTTCGCCGTCTCTCCGCCGGTGAAGGCGATGACGGTGAACGGGTCGCCGCCGTACCGCTTTTTGATGAAATCGGCCGTCTGCGCCGCCGTCCACCGTTCGGGAAGGGGCGAGCGCACCCGCCACTGTTTCGCCAGCCGTCCATATTCGTCGATCCGGAACATGGAAGCTTCGGGAAAGCGTTCCCCCCACCGGGCAAACAGCCGCTCCGCCGATTCGCCGTACGGCGGCGCCAACGCCTGCGCCGCTTCATGCCACTCCCGCTCCACGTCACGTTCGTCGAGCACCGGACGCCCGTCAAACCGGTTGTCCAGCTTCAGCGCCAGCAAAGCGATGAGCACATACCCCGCCTGCACCAGGACGAGGGCCACGAGGATGATCAGCATATATTTCGCCTGCAGGGATCTTGGCCGGATCTTCATGTCCTCACCCGGTAGCCGATACCGCGGATCGTCTCGATGATGACCGGATTCGCGGGGTCGCGTTCGATTTTCTCGCGCAGATGGCGAATGTGCACCATGAGTGTCTTATCCCCTTCCAGATAGGGCTGGCCCCAGACGACTTCATACAACTGTTCCTTCGTCAGGATGCGGTTCCGGTGGCGGATGAGGTGACGGAACAACTGGTATTGTTTGCCCGTCAGCACGATTTCTTCTCCCGTGTCCCGGTTCACCACCCGCATGTCCCGCAGGGAAACGGACAGGTGGCCGATCGTCAGTTCGTCGTCGTCCTTGCCGTAACGGCGCAACAGCACGTCGATGCGGGCGGCCAGTTCGTCCGGATGGAACGGTTTGGTCACGTAATCGTCGGCGAACTCCAGTCCTTCGAGCTTGTCCTCCACCGCCGTGCGGGCCGACAGCAACAGAATGGGCAACCGGCCGTCCAGTTTCTTGATGCGGCGGCCGAGGGAGAACCCGTCCAGGCCGGGCAACATGACGTCAAGGATGACCAGGTCCGCTTCCGCCAGATGCGCTTCGATCCCTTCCCCCCCGGTCAGCCAGACGATATGGTGACCCCGATCCGTCAGGTCTTTCGTCACCCACTCGCCGATGTCCGTATCGTCTTCGATGTACAACAGATGCGCCATGGGATGCTCCCCTTTTGTCATTTGTCCGTAATGGCGTGGCTGGAATCACGGAATCGGATTGGCCAGTATTTCTTCAACGGATGGCGGAACTCCTGCCGCAGGCCTACCGCATTCTGCGCCACATCCCGCGCGGCGAACGGGACGAGGCGTTCTGGCTTGTCAGCCGGAAACAATCCCGCCTTCACGAAGAAAAAACGGCCGCCGACCGGACCCTCGACCCGTTGCGGGATCCGGCGCTGCCGCATGCCCTCGGCAAAGTGAACCGCCCGGTCACCATCGGCGAAGCCGCCGCGATGACCGGCGGTGAGCATTTGAATGAAGAGGATGTCTACAAAGGCGTCCCACGCTTATAAACTCAATCTGTACATGACGCGCGGCGTTCATCTTCAGGATATCAATCGCAGCCACGCATACAGCCCGCTCAGCGCCGCAAACAGCGTCGGCACGGTCAACAGGACGCCGGTTTTGACATAATAGCCCCAACTGATGTTGACGCCCTTGCGGGAAAGCACATGCAGCCACAACAAGGTGGCCAAAGAACCGAGCGGCGTCATTTTAGGCCCCAGGTCGGAGCCGATGACGTTGGCATAGACCAGGGCTTCCCGAACCGGATCGGCGACGTGGGCGGAATCGATGGCGAGTACATGGACCATCACCGTCGGCAAATTGTTCATGACGGAAGACAACACGGCCGCCATGAATCCCATGCCGACGGTGGCCGCGTACATGCCGGATTCCGCCATGTCCTCCACCAGTCGTCCCAACAGCCGCGTCAACCCGACATTTTGCAGCCCGTAGACGACCACATACATCCCGATGGAAAAAATGACAATGTGCCAGGGCGCCGCCTTCAGCACTTCGCGCGTCCGAACCGCCGGGCTTTTCCAGGTCACGGCAAGGAACACGAAGGCGGCCGCGCCGATGAGGAAGGAAACCGGAATCGACAGCCACTTGTCGAGTAAAAACCCGGCCAGCAGAACGGCCAGAATCACCCAGGAGACGCGGAACAGCCCCGCCTGTTTGACCGCGTCCCGCGGGGATCGCACCTTTGCCGCATCATAGGCGGGCGGAATGGCTTTTCGGTAATACGCGTACAACACCAAAAGGGCAACGGCCAGGGAAACCAGATTGGGGACGATCATCCGGACGGCATAGGCGGAAAAACCGATCCCGAAATAATCCGCCGACAAGATGTTCACCAAATTGCTGATCACCAGCGGCAGAGACGTGGCGTCGGCGATAAACCCGCTCGCCATGACGAAGGGCAGGATATGCCGGTCTTCGAACTTCAGCGCCCGCATCATGGCCAGGACGATGGGCGTCATGATCAGCACCCCGCCGTCGTTGGAGAAGAAGGCGGCGACGCCGGCGCCGAGCAGGATGATCAGGATGAACATCAACCTGCCGTTGCCCCCGGCCAGACGGGCCATGTGCAAAGCCGCCCATTCGAAAAATCCGATTTCGTCCAGCAAGAGGGAAATGAGAATGATGCCAAGCAGCGCCAGCGTCGCGTTCCAGACGATGCCCGTCACATCCCGCACATCCGACCACGAGACGACGCCGAACAGCAAATCCAGCAGAGCGCCGCCGAGGGCGAACCAACCGATGTTTAGCCCCTTCGGGCGCCAAATCACGCACACAAGCGTCAGGAGAAAAATGCAGATGGCCGCGATCGCTTTCCCGTCCATGCTTCGGTTGTCACTCCGCAGGTCCTAAAAACACAAAAATCGACAGCATTCATCATAAACCAGTCCGCCATCTTTGGAAATATACTTTTTTCCGCAGCCCGGGCGTACAAAAAAACGACCGACGATCCGGCAGATGCCGCGTCGGTCGTTTTTCACGCAACCTTTTCAATATGACCCGCTTACGGTTGTTGCTGTTGGAACGGCTCCATCAGATGGCGGTGCAAAAACTTCTCCATCGCCCGGTAGAAATCGAGCTGGTTCTCAAAACTGACAAAGCCGTGTCCTTCGTTTTCCTTCAGCATGTAGGGTACGTCGATCCCCCGCTCCGCCAGCGCCCGCACGATCTGGTCGGATTCCTGCTGCTTGACGCGCGGGTCATTGGCGCCCTGGGCGACAAAAAGCGGCGCCTTGATCCGATCCACGTGAAACAGCGGCGAAACGGCGGTCAGCAGCTCCTTGTCTTTTTCCGGATGGCCGACCCGTTCGTAAAACAACCCCAGTATCGTATCCCAGTACGGCGGCAGCGAATCGAGCAGCGTGAACAGATTGGACGGCCCCACGTAATCGACGCCCGCGGCATACAGATCGGGCGTAAACGTCAGACCCGCCAGCGTGGCGTAACCGCCGTACGACCCGCCGTAGATCGCCACGCGCCGCGGATCCGCGATGCCTTGTTCGATCAGCCACTGGACCCCGTCGGTGATGTCGTCCTGCATCGCCCGGCCCCACTGCTTGTTGCCCGCGTCCAGGAACGCCTTGCCGTAACCGGTCGAACCGCGGAAGTTGATTTGCAACACCGCGTAGCCGCGGCTCGCCAGGAACTGCACCTCCGGATTGAAGCCCCATGAGTCGCGCGCCCACGGTCCGCCGTGCGGGTTGACCACCACCGGCAGGTTTCTCGGCTCCACGCCCTTCGGCAACGTCAGGTAGCCGTGGATCGTCAGCCCGTCCCGCGCCCGGAAGGAAATCGGCTTCATGTCGGCCAGCTTCCCTTCGTCCAGCCACGGCATCACTTCGGCCAACAGTTCCAGCTCGCCGCTCTTTGTATTGTAGTAATAGTAAGTGCCCGCGGACTTGTCGCTGTACGCCAACACGATCCACCGGTCCCCGCTCAGCGCGACCGGATCCACTTCCTTACCGGAAAGTTTGGATTTGAGCGTCTGATACACTTGGGCAAAGGATTCGTCCATAAAATGGTAATGAAATTTGTCCGTCTCATAAAGCACGGCGAGGATTTTGCGGTTTTTCCCGTCCACCAGCATGCCGTAGACGTCCACTTCCGGATGCTCGTAGACCGTTTCCACCGTCTCCCGGGTCTGCGGATCGAAGCGGACGATCGCCGCCTTGTCCCGCCCGATGTTGCTCAACGCGTACAACTGCCGGTTGTCAAACGTGAACATGATCGGGTTGAAGGTGTCTCCGGGATCGGTGGACAGCAGCGGAACGAACGGTTCCTCCTCCGTTTCCCGGTACAACAACGCCGACGCATAACCGTCGCTCGAAATGGCGATGCGCAATTTGCCCTCATGGTCCGTCATCCAGTCGGTGATGTTGCCCGGATTTTCCGCGACCAGCGCGATCTCTCCCGTCTCCACGTTCAGCCGGTACACGTCAAACAGACGGGGATCCCGTTTGTTCAGGCCGATCAAAATTTCGTCCGGCACGTTTTTCAGCGGATCGATGAGCGTGATCGTCGTATTCGGGAACGGCGTCAGATCGCGCACACGGGAACCGTCCGCGTTGACCGCGAGGAGATGGTAATTCTCGTCTCCGCCGCTGTCCATCGGATAGATGAGGACATCGTTGTTCGCCCAGGCGAAAGCGAGGATATCCCGCTCCGTCTCGCTCGTGACGCGTATCGCTTCCGCTTCGCCCGCTTTGCGGACATAGAGGTTCAGCCGGTTGTTCCACGGCTGCAGCCAGGCCAGCTTTTGACCGTCCGGGGACGGCAGGAACAGGACCTGCGCCGGCAGGCGGAAGAAATCTTCCAGCGGGATCGCCCCTTCCGGCGTCACGCCCAGGTTGAGCGCCCGGTACACGGCGACGGCGAACTCCGCGCGCGTCACGGCCCGCTTCGGTTCGAAGGCCGTGCCCTCGAGTATGAAATGCTGCTTCATCCGCTCCGCATCGACCCGGTGTGCAGCGCCGATCTCGTCGTAGTCGCGGAAGCCGTGCCGGATGCCGTTGTCATGCAGGCCGAAGGCGCGCGCCAGCAGGGAGGCCATCTGCTCCCGGGTGAGCGCCGCTTCGGGGCGGTAAACGTCGCCGTACCCCCGGACAACGCCCTTCTCCTTCAGCGCATAGACTGCCAGCGCTTCGACGCCGTCCGCTTCCAAATCGGCAAATCCCCGCTGCGCTTCCGGCGCTTCCAGGCCGAGCACCCGCTGCAGCACGATGGCGGCCTGGCCCCTGGTGATGACCTCGTCGGGCGAAGCCATGCCGTCGGCGATCCCGTCTATGTACCCCTTCTCCGCCAGGGCCTTCAGGAAAAAGCCCTGCGCGTGACCGGCGATGGCGGACTGGAGCGCCGCCGAAGTCTGTACGGCCGACGCTTCGTCCTCCGGCGCCGCCGTCGTCCCGGCCGCGCCGGCCATGCCCGCCGGCAGGACGAGCATCGCCGCGAGCAAACCCAGCATAAGTGTACACCACAACTTTCTGAACACGGAAATCCCACCTTTCCGGTATTTTCCATGGGTATTCTACGAACATACCACCGGCAGGTGGCAATTTTTTTTATTACGATTTTGCACAAAATGCCGCAGCCGGACGAGCGGTCCGGCCGTAGGCCGACCGATCATGAAAGGATTTGCGCGAAAACGATCATCGCCTCCCTTTGGCCTGATGTTTTAGCCGCTCCGTTTGCCTGGCGAGCACCTGCGCGAATCGTTCGAGGTAATCGGGGATCAGCCGGAGTTCGCCCGCGCTGTAACGGGCATGCAGTTCCCCCATCTCCTCGGCGAGCGGAGCAAAAACTTCCTGAAGCGGCCCGAGCCGGTCGGGAACCGGCTCGACATAGACGATGCGCAAATCGTTCGGATCCTTCGCCCGGCGGACAAATCCGGCTTTCTCCAACCGGTTGATCACACTGGTGATCGCTCCGGTCGTCAACCCCGTGAGCTCGGCCAGTTGTCCGGCGGTCGCCCGGCCCATCCCCAGGACAAGATCCAGACATTTGTAGGTCGGTTGCGACGGCATTCATTCCCGCACGCGCAAACGGATCCTCCCCAACGCGCCGGAGCCGGAATACACGGGCTTGATCAGCTTCGGCGGCTTTGCGCGGGGCGTCGAGGTTCCGCATGAACCCGGCACCCAGCACATGGTTTTCGGAAAAAAGGCGTTTTTCGGCTATTTGGTCAAATCGGACGGGGAAATTTACTGGTTTGGCAATCTCGAATATCCGGGAAAACCGACGAGACAGGAATTACAGTCCATCCCTCAAGCGGAATGGCGCCGCATCCTCCACGATCTGTACCATAACGAGCTTCCGCCGGTTCCGGACATCATTCGGAAAACCGAGAGCGAAATCGGGGTCTATCCGATTTACGACCTGATCTCCGTCTCCCCCTGGCACCGCGGACCCGTGGTCCTGATCGGCGACGCGATCCACGCCACCTCGCCCAACGCCGGGCAGGGAGCTTCCATGGCGCTGGAAGACGCCCTGGTCCTCGCCAAATGCGTTCGGGACGCCGCCAACCTGGAAGAGGCGTTCCGGCAGTTTGATCGGCTGCGGCGGGAACGGGTGGAGAAGATCGTCAAGTATTCGCGAAGCATCGGGCAGCGCAAACATGCGACCAATCCGGTGCAAGTGTTTTTCCGCGATTTGATGCTGCCCTTTTTCCTGAAACAGGCCAGCCGCCAATCCAACGCCCGGATGTACGATTATCGCATGAACTGGAATGACAGGGTGACGGTTTGAGCGGGCTGACGGGACGGTCAGATTTCACCGACAAAGAAGACTCCTCTCTTTGGCCGAGATTGCGCCGATCAGGCGCCTTCCGGCCAAAGAGCGGGAGTCTTTTTGGAGTTCAACGGCTGGCGTCGGAAATGTCAGACGAAAAATTAGTTGATAATAAAAGATAGGTCAAATTGAACCGTTGACGACGAGGAATTTCCGGCGTAAAAGGAGTATTCGCCGGGCGAGTCCACTTGCAGGGTTGCCGAACCTTCGCCTCCGGACAACGTCGCGTAATAAATTCTGTTCGAAGAATGGGACAACAGACCGATCTCCAGGGAAGAATCGGCCGGGGACCAAAATGCATGAATCGTCACTTGCGATCCCTTGCCGATTGATGGAGAACCAAACGTGTATGCCCTGCCCGGGCTCAAACTCCCGATTGTCAGCGGTTCCTTGTCCGTGACTTGGGCCGCAGGCGCGACATTTGCCACGGAAACAGCCGGGTCGGAGGTTTGCAAGCCGTTTGGGGGAGCGGCCAGTAAAAATCGGCGATCGCCGGGATGGTCGAGCAGCGAAATGACGTCATCCTTTCCCAGGCGACTGATAAAGGCGCGGTTGCGAAGGACCGGAACCGATTCAGAGGTGACGGCGACCACCTCTTCCAATCCGATCCTTGCAGCGCCCGGAAGCCATTTGGGATGCTGGTCGCGAGCCGGTACCGAAGCACAGGCGGCGGAAACGCCAAGCAAGACCATGGCCAAAGCCGTCCCGGCCGCCACCGCGTGAACCCCCTTGTTTTTTCCCGTACCCTCCATCTTGAGGATGAGATCCACTCTCCGCTCAAGATCGTTTTTTCTTCCGCCAAACGCGGAATACATCCCGGCTTTCCGATCAGCCACCAGCCACAGGAAACGCAGCATGAATGCACAATATTTCCGCCTTTCCCGAACATCCATCGCCTTCACCACCCGTGCGTCGCAGGCAAATTCACAAAACCGGTCGATGTCCCGGCGCGCCGCGTACGCCAGCGGGTTAAACCAGTGAATGGCGTTGATCAGCAACATGAGGAGTTTGACCCACGGGTCGCGCCGCTTGTAATGCGTCAATTCGTGAAGCAACACGTAGCGGCAGTCCTCCGCGGAAAACGGCAGATCCGGCAGCACGATCCGGGGCTTTACCCAGCCCATGAGAAAAGGGGACGTCAAGTGAGGCGAAATGTAAAGGTCAATGCTTCGCCTGATGCCCAATTCCCGTTTGCAAGTTTCCAGCATGCCGAGAAGCTGGGGGCTGTCGGCCGGCCGACAAGTGCGCGCGATGTGAACATGCAGTTTGCCATACTGGACGAGAATTAAGCCGATAAAGACAACGGTGCCCGCCATCAGCAGCCAAGGGAGGATATCCTGCCACAAATGCACAAACGGCCGCTGAACGCCCGGCTGCCAGCCGCCGGCGGGGAGAAGGCGCTCGGCGGTCCGGGCAACGCCGATCTGAATCTCTTTCACCATGGAGACTCCCGCCGTTTCCCCGACCCCAGCCCTGTGCATGAATCCTTTCAATCCGCTCACGGAGACCAGACGATGGTAGGGAACAAGAAAAAACGAGGATACGATCAGACAGATGCCGTAATGCCAGCTTGGGGCCGCATGTTTCAGAGGCCACTTGCCCAGACCCCTGAATACAAGGTACAGGCCCCCCGCGACGGCCGACATCGCGATCCATTCATTCACGATCCAGATCCCCATGACCGCCCCCCTGTTGCTCCAACTTTTTCATCAGCTTTTCAATATCTTCCTTCGTCAGATCACCGCTGTCACACAAGGTGCTGATCAGCCCCAGCACGGAACCTTGATGAACGTCCCGGATGAACCGCCTGGTTTCGAAATTCCGGTATTCCCGTTCCGTGACGCGGGGTTCGTAATGATTCGCCTTCCCGATCCTCGTGGATTTTACGAGGCCTTTTTGCGTTAAACGGGCCAAAAACGTGATGACCGTATTGACTTTCCAATGTTTTTCTTGCGGCAAACGTTCCATGATCTCCGTCGTCGTGACCGGACGCGAAGACCGCCAAAGGATTTCCATAATTTCTCTTTCTGCTTCGGACATCCGTTGAAAGGCTTGCAACGTGATCCTCCTGTTCGTTCAAGGCTGAACTACAAATTGCCCTTCATCGACCCCGTCCGCCGGAGGCAGGATGAATTCGCCCGAATCCGTCATGTCGGAATCAAGGTCGCCGTCTGACGCTTGCCGGATTTTCTGCAGCAATTCATTTCCTTTCCGTTCCCACTCCTCCAGTCCTTCCTCAACCGTCAATTCGCCGGAAATCACGCGTTCGAAGACCATGCTGCCGAGACTGCGAACGAGAAGCAGATCCGGATATTCCCGATAAAGCCTGGACTCGGCCTCCGTCAACCCCGGACCGGGCTTTAACCGGTAGAAGACCGCCGGATCGTAGTCCATCCCGTCGGGCACCTTGTTGGCTGATTGCAGCGTGCTCATGGCGAACGGATGGCGCGCCAGCAGCTTCGCGTTGGTCTCGCCGTGAAAGAACCGGATGAACGCCCAGGCGTCATCCGGATTGGAGGCGTTGACGTTGATGCCCATCAACTCGCTGATCGACATCAGTCCCGTATCAGGCCTTTGCGGATGAACGGGGAGCGTCACCACTCCCCAGTCCACCGGCTCCAGCCCCAGCCGACCGGCGTTGCGATTGAACTCGGCCAATTCGTGAATCAGTCCGAAATCCCCGACCGTCATGGCCGCCTTGCCGGTGAAGAAGGGACGGTTCCGATAAGGATGATGAATTTGGATTTCTCCCGCCCCCCCGATCACCCCCACTGCCGGTTCTCCTTCCGGGGGCGGCAGAACGGCCTCTTCATACAGGGAACGGAAGGTCGACCACACCTCCTCCCATCCGGACGACCGAACCGTCATTCGTTCCGCCTTGTCGTCAAACATTCGCAATTGCAACGGTTCCGCGTACGTATTCATGTGGGCGAACGGATCCCCTATGCCCCACGGGGAAAAGGTAATGCCATACACGGCGTCCTCACCGGATCCGGAGGCAAACCGCCGAGCCAGGATGAGCGCGTCTTCCCAGGTCATCCCATCCGTCGGAAACGGAACGTTCCGTTGCAGAAACAGCGCTTTGTTGTAAAACAAAGCCGAAGCGCTGAAGGTGGGCGAAAGGGCGTACAACTGCCCGCCGTCTCCCCGCTCCCGGATCGCCTCAATCACCGCCGGGACAAATTCCGCCGGATCAATCCCACTGTCGGCCATCCGCGAATCGAGCGGCAGGAGCAGACGTTCCCGGACCAATGCCGGCAATTGATCCAGGCTGAATACCACGAGATCTGCCGGTTGGGAGCCGGTCATTAGTTTTTTCAGGGTTTCCAGGGGATCCGGTTCCTCGTCCTGTTCACCCCACAAGTCAATGGGAGAATCGTCCGAAAATACAAACTCAATGTCGATTTCCGGATGCAGGAGCTCAAATTTGTCCGTCAGCCGCTCCCGCAGGCCGGCTTCTTCACCCGGACTGCCATAGGGCATGCCGATGCGCAACGTTCTGCGATGATCCGTCTTGTCCGTGTCCGCCGCCGGGTTACAGGCCGCCAACGCGACAACAAGCCCGATCGCCAACATCGCCAACCCAAACCGTCGCCTTTTCAACTCCCATCCATCTCCTCCATCCAGGACTGCGAAAACTCTTTAAACTACACAATGTAGGTTAATAAAAACTACAATATGTAGTTTAAAAATGTCAAGAAGTTTGTTCCGGTTTTGGAAAGGGATGCAGGGCGATGCGGCGTCAGTTGCCGTCGTCTCCGGCCGCCTCGCCCCTGCGGTAGCGGATGGGGGAAACCCCGACCGCCTTTTTGAAGGCGGTGCTGAAATAGTGCTGCGACTCGTAGCCGACCGATTCGGCGATTTCGGCGATGCTGCGCGATGTGGTGAGCAGGAGCTGCGCCGCTTTGGAAATGCGGATCTGCGTGAGCAGGGCGACAAAGGTGGTCCCCAGCTCCTGCTTGAACAGACGGCTGAGATACACCGGCGACACGCCGACGGCGCGGGCCGTGGATTCCAACGACAGATTCGGGTCGTGATAATGCTCGCGCACGTACTGCCGCGCCCGCCGGACGAGGGGGGAAATCGCGGTCTCCCGGTAAATGCTGCCGCGCGCCTTGCGGTACGCCGCGGGCACGCCTTCAACGCCGCCGGTCACCGGTTCGGCGTGCGAGACGACAAACAGTTTCAGGTATTGCGCGACGGCGCGCTCGATGGCGGCAAACGGTTCCGCGTCGGTGGCGTCCCATACGATTGCGCACAGAAATCCGAGCGGATCGCGGAACCGGACATGGGGCCAGGGCGAAAGCAGTTCGTCCATGATGTTTTCGATGGCGAACAGCATGAGCTGCCGCTCCCGCTCGGTGCGCACCGGCGCGCTGCCGTCCGCCTCCGGCCAGCGCACGATGCCGAACAGCGACGGGGCCCGCCCGGGCAATTCGAGAAATTGCAGTTGCTCGAGCACCTCTTCCCGGCCGAGCCCTTCCCCGATCCACTCGTTGCAAAACCGTTCGCGAAGCAGCGGAATGTTTTTGCGGATCTGGCGCGAAGCCAGTTCCAGATGCTTTTCCTGCGCCCGGGCCCGCTCCAGTTGCTCGGCGACCCTGCGCAGCACGGCGGTCAGTTGCGCCGGATTGGCCGGCTTGAGCAAATATTCGTCCACCCCGTGGCGGATCGCCTGCTGGGCCCAGGCAAATTCGTCGTGTCCCGTGACGATGATGAACCGGCAGGACGGCAACCGGCGCTTCACTTCCCCGATCAGGGCGATGCCGTTCATGATCGGCATGTTCAGGTCGACCAGCAGAACGTCCGCCCGCCAGGCGAGCGCTTGCTCCAGCGCCGTCTCCCCATCCTCCGCCTCCGCCACCACGCGCATGCCGAGCGCCTGCCAGTCCACCGACTCCCGGATGCCCTCGCGGATGATCGGTTCGTCGTCGGCGATGATTACGTTCCAGGTCATGGCGTCATTCCTCCTTCGGCATCGGATAGGACAGCGTCACCGTCGTTCCCCGGCCGGGGGCGCTGTCAATCTCGAGGCTGCAATGTTCCGCCCCGTAGGTCAGCTTGAGGCGGGCCAGCACGTTGGCCAGGCCGTATCCCGAACCGGCGACCGGGCCGTGCCCGCCCGCACCTTCCGTCTCGTGACCCGGCGCTCCGGTCGCGGGAGCCGCCGCTCCCGGGATGCCGGCCGCCCCGGACGCCGCCGTCACCGCCCCGGTTCGAACGTCCGGCGGCTGCGCCAGCTTCGCCCGCAAACGACCGAGCGCCGCCGCGTCCATCCCCGCCCCGTCGTCCGCCACCGACAGCCGGATCCGGTCGCCGCTTCGCTCGCCCCGCACCACGATCGTCCCCGAACCGCGCCGCTCCTTGATCCCGTGATAGATGGCATTTTCCACGATCGGCTGCAGGATGACCTTGAGCACCGGCACATGCGCAATGTCCGGATCCAGCTCGAGCGCGTACCGCAGTTTGTCCTGATAGCGCTGCTTCTGGATTTGCAAATAGCTGCGCACATGATCGAACTCCTCGGCCAGCGGAATCAACTCGTTGCCCTTGCTGAGTCCGATCCGGAACAGGCGGGACAGCGCTTCCACCATTTCCGACACGTCTTCCGCCCCGCGTTTGCGGGCCATCCAGTTGATCGTGTCCAGCGTGTTGTACAGAAAATGCGGCTTGATCTGCGCCTGCAGCGTGCGCAGTTCCGCCTCGCGCTTTTGCCGCTCCTGCCGCTCCGTCAACTGGATCAGGTCGTTGATCTTGGCCAGCATGCTGTTGTAGCTTCGCCCGAGCATGCCGATCTCGTCCATGTCCCCGCTCCAATGGCGGGTCGTCAGATCTCCGGCCTCCGCCCGCTGCATGAACATCATCAGCCGGTGGATCGGCCGGGAAATGGAGTGCGACAGCGCGATCGAGGCGGTAATGCCGAGCAGGCAGACGAGAAACACGAAGGAACCGACATACAGCCGGATCTGCCGCACTTCCGGCGCGGCCTCGGCGGTGGAAAACACGCCCACGGTCGTCCAGTTCGTAAACGGCGATTTGCGGAAAATGAACTGCAGCCTCCGGTCGTCCACCGTCTCCACGAACTGGCCCGCCGTCCTGCCGCCGAACCACGAGGCCGGAATCTTGTCGAAGCCGAGACGGGCGGGCACATACACCGGCTCGCCCCGGTCGCCCAGCACCATCAAAAGTCCCGTCTTGCCGAGGCGCACGTTTTTCACCGTCTCCATGACGACGCGCAGCTTCAGGTCGATCAGAATGACGCCGAGCACCCTTTGCGACTCCGGATCGAGCACCGCGCGCACAACCGACACGACCTCGCTCTCCCGGTAATTGACGTGGGTGGTCACGTTGCGCCGCTCCGGACTGCCAATGACCCGGAAGATGCCCTTGGCCAGCACCGCTTCCTGGTACCACGTTTCCTGCGTCAAATCCCCCGCCGAGCGCGCGTACATGTCGTTGCTGAGGTACTCCCCCCTGGCGCTGACGACCATCAGGCCGGCGATCTCGGTATGCAGCGTCGGAAACCCGCGCAGGAACTGCAGCGCCTCCTCCCGCTCCTGCGGATCAAGACGGCCCTCCTCGAGAAACCGCCGGACGAGCGGATTGAACCCGATCAGATACGTGATGTTCTGCGCATTGCCGACGTATAATTCGAGGGTGCGGTTCACCTTGGCGATCAGTTGTTGCGTGTTCTCGTACATGTGGCGCTCGATCGTCCGGTTGACGACCAGGTCCGTCAGCACGCCGAGCATGAGCGACGGGATGATCGTGATCGGCAAAAACAGGACAAGCAGCTTGTAGCGAATCGGCAAATTGCGAAACTTGAGACGTTTGAGGAACCTGGCGTCGGATTGCCCGTAGGTCATGTCCTTCGTCCCTTTCCCGTTCCTGTCCTTCGCGCGCCTCCGCCGAAACCGGCGGCGAACCGTTCATTTGGCGTAAAACCGTTCGACGTTCTCCCGCGTCACGACCGTGATGCCCGTATCCACAAAGGGCGGCAGCGGATGGCCGGTGTTCGAACCCGTGCCGTCGTTGTCCGTCAGTCCGTGATACAGATGAAACAGGCCCATCAGGGACCAGTACCCCATGTTCCAGGTGCCCTGGGCGAGGGTGGCGTTGATTGTGCCGTCCCGCACCATGTCCAGCGTCCCCTTGTCCGTGTCGAAGCCGATGATCGCCTTCCGCCCCTGCAGCCCCAACTCCTGCACCGCCCGGCCGATCCCGACGCCGCCATTGGCCTGCGTGGCGAAAAACCCGTCCACCTCCGGACGCTCCAGCAAAATCCGCAGGGCCGCCTCCCGGGATTCGGCGATTTCTCCCTTGCCGTCGGCGACTTCCACCACCCGGATGCCGGGAAACTCCCGTTCGATCGTGTCGCGGAACCCTTCGGTCCGCTCCTGGTGGTTGAGCTGGTTCGGCTGGGTGATGACCGCCACTTCCCCTTCGCCCCGCAGCAGACGGGCCATCTCCCGCGCCGCCTGCACGCCGGCCTTGTAATTGTCCGTGCCATAAAACGCATACGCCTTGCTCTCCGGCGCCCCCGAGTCAAACAGCACGATGGGGATGCCCTGCTGCACCGCCTTGGCGATCGAGGCGTTCAGCGCTTCCGGATTGATCGCGGTGACGGCAATGCCGGCCGGCTTCCGGGCGATCGCCTGCTCCAGCACGATCACTTCCTCATGGGGATCGTACTGGGTGGCCCCGCGAAACTCCACCGAGACGTTCAGGTTCCGGGCCGCGTCCTCGAACCCTTTCATGATGCCGCGCCAGTAATCGAGGCCGGACTGGAACGTCACCATGACGTACGTCTCCTCCATGTCGCCGGCGAGCCCGGCCGCCGCTTCGTCCCAGTCGGTCCCCTGGCCGCGCAGGCCATAGTACCAGAAAAAAAGCAGAAACAGGCACGCAAACAGCCCGTACATCCCCGCCATCAGCGAGCGTTTCAACATTTGTCCCCCCTTGCGCCCCTTTTCTGCCTCTTTCCTTTCGTCCTGACGGTCGGTTTCCCTGCCGGGTTGGTCCCGTCTCCGGTCCGTCCGACCGTTCACCCCGCCCCGTGCGGCGCTCGCACGGTTTGTTTCCATCATAAATGGGGCGGAGGCCGGCGTCTTTTCAAAAACACAACCCTTTTTGCAATTTTTTTACCGAAACGGCGGAAAAGCCCGGCGCCATCATGTTATTGAACTCCCGCAACCCCTATGCGTTCCTTCGGCACGATTTGCCCGTACGGCCGGAAGCCCGCCTGCGCACCCAGACGTCCGGGCGGGAGGAAGCCGCCGGAAAACGACTGCGGGACCCGAACGCGGGCAAAAAAAAGAGCGGGAATTCTCCCGCTCTGCGTCTTTTCGTCTATTACAGCACCCTTCTGGCCGTGACGTAATGGTCTTTCCAGTAGCCGGTGTTGAGGTTGTTGATGGCCACGCCGTTTTTCGACGGGGTGTTGTGAATGAATTCGCCGTTTCCGATGTATATGCCCACATGGTTGATCGTATTGGAGCTTCCGGTGGCGAACAGCACCAGGTCGCCTTTTTTGAGGTTGCTCTTGCTGACGGACACGCCTTCGTTTTTCAGGTACTTCGTCCCCCAGGGAAGCGGCACGCCGTGTTTTTCAAACACGTATTCAACGAAGGACGAACAATCAAAGATGTACTTGGACGGGTTGCGCACGCCGTACTGGTACGAGACTTTGCCCATCAGGCTCCTGGCGGTCGCGATGATCCGGTCGGCGAGTTGGCTGGAATCGGAGGAGCTGGTGCTTCCGCCGCCCGAACCGCTGCTGTATGTAGTATATTTCGAGCTGGAAGATATGTATCCGACTTGGCCGTTTTTATCCTTCACCTTGAGCCAGTAGCTGTTGACCTGCGAAAGCACCTGAACCGTCTCGCCTTTTTTCAGCATCCGGTACACCTTGGACGACGTGCTCGGCGAGGAACGGAAATTGACACCGTAAATGACCTTCGCTTCCGAGGCCGCTTGCGATGGCGCCGGGAAGGCAAACACGGTCGCCGCCACAAACAGGGCCAACAGCGGCAACGTGATTTTCTTGATGAGGTTCATGCGCTTCTCCTCCCTAGGCTTTGGTTTCCACTTTTCATCCTAATGCGGCCGCCGCGAGTCTTTCATTAGGATTCTTTTACCAATAGAAAAGAATGGGAGGCATATTCCGGCAAAATGAAAACGGTTAACCTTTTCTCAGAAAAGGCCAACCGTCTTGATACGCGATCTGCGTTTATACGACCGGCGATTAATCGCTTGCCGGACCTGAAAGAAAGATGGGGAATTTTTAATGTTTTGAATCCGCTTCACTGATACTCTTCCAGTGCCTGCTGCAACGTCGCTCTCGTTTCCACCTTCTCCGTGAAGACGATTCCCAGTTCGATCATGGTGTTCGCGATCTCCGGCCGGATGCCCGTCACGATCGCCTTGCAGCCGAGCAGGCCGATGGCCTCCACAATGCGGAACAGATGGCCCACCACGGCCGTATCCATGAACGCGACGCCCGACAGATCGATGATGATTTTCTGGAGTTTCAGGCTGGCAATTTGATTCAGCGTCCGCTCCTGCACTTTCTTCGCCCGGTAGGTGTCCAGGATGCCGACAATGGGCAGCACCGCCATGGAGGCGGACAACGGAATGATGGGAACCGACAGGGCATCGATCGTTTCGCGATGGGAACGCAGCAATTCATCTTTGTATTCGATATAACTGGAAAAGTAATGGAAAATAAAATGATCCAGACTGTAATTCGTTTTGATGCCGAGTTCAAAGAAACTGTCCATATCCAGCTCGACGTTCTTGTGATAATGATGCAAAAAATTCCAGTATATCTTGCGGAACGCCTGAAGTTGCTCCAGTACGATGATGAGCGGAAAGTCGTTCTTGGCGCCGGCCCTCCCGAGCTCCTGGGCGAGCAGGGTCAGTTCGTGCTGCCGGTCCTCGACCAGCAGTTTCGCTATCCGGTCCAAAAAGTCATGGACATCGATCTGGTGCCTGGCGGTCATTTTCAAAGCGTCCTTGGTTTCCTCGGCAAACAGCTCATGAAAACGATCCTTGTTCATCAGGAAAAATTCCTTGATATTTTGCCCGCCCACATATTGAAGATCCAATGGAATCACTCCAATGCGTTCTCTTTTTGCGCAGGGAAATTGAATGGTGAAAGTGGTGCCCGACCCGACCTTGCTTTTGACGTCAACGGCGCCCCCGTGCCGGTAAATGGCGGAGAACACCTGGGCGAGCCCCATGCCCGTCCCCTCGTCTTTTGTCGTAAAAAAAGGAGTGCCCAGCATCTGGAGCTTCTCTTCGGGAACTCCGACACCGGTGTCGGCAATGGTCACATAAATGAAATCCCCCTTGCGGCAATGCTCGATGGTAATCGTCCCTTTGTCTGGGAGGCTTCGAACGCGTTTTTCAGCAGATTGAAGAACGCTTTCTTCAACTGGTTTCGCTTGCCGTAAATGACTTCATCACTATTCCGAAAATGTTTCACGATTTGGACACGGTAAATCTGATCCTGGAACAAAAAAAGCAAAGACTCCAGTTCCGCGCAGAGATGGATCGCCACTTCGGCTTCGTCTTCGAGGTCCGGTTTGGAAACCTGGAGCAAGTCGTTGAGCGTGGTGATGGCATGATTCAGTTCGGAGCAAGCGATATCCAGATAGCGATGGGAAATATCCTTTTGCAACAATTGCAAAAAGCCCTTGACCGCCGTCAAAGGGTTTCGGACTTCATGCGCGATTCCCGCCGCGATTTGGCCGATGGCGGCAAGGCGGGAGATCGTGGTATCACTCTGTGCGGCGTTATTCTTTTCTGCAGGCCCATTTTGTTGCAACGACTTTCGTTCCCCTCGTTGAAGTTTCGATCTGAAATTCATCCATCAATCGCCTGACTCCGGACAATCCGAGTCCCAAACCGCGTGAAGGCGTTACTTTCCTGCCGTTCAGGACATCGTCAAGACAGAGGATTCCCGGCCCTTCATCGGTTACGGTAAAACGGATTCCCCGGTCGATCAGTTCACAAAAGAACGTTCCCTTGCTGCCGGCGTGATCCAGCACGTTTCGAACCAATTCGGAAACGCTTACAAAAACCTTTTGTTGATCCGACTCGGAAAAGGGGAGTTGTTTCATAAAATGACGAACGGTGCTTAGCGCGTAATGGATATCGTCTTCCGAGGAGATATTCACTTTTTGATACCACATCGGCCAGGACATCCTCCTTCTCTATTGATTATAAAGAGTTTCCAGAATATATCAATGCAGTTGATGAAGAAATGAACTGTCAAGCGTGAAAAATGACGGAATGGTTGAAACCGTGATAGTAGAGGCATGATTTCGTTTCTGCTGCATGAGATGAAGAGAGGATTGCAAAAAATGGAAGCCTGGAGCTGGTTGCTTCAGGCTTCAGTTCTGCAGGTACCGGTTTCGTCATGCCGTTCGAAACGGTAAATATATGCTCTCAATTTCGACATCAAAAGTACGGTTCCTATCCAAAAAAATGATTTTTGTTAATCGATAAACTACTGAAAGGAATCTCTCATTAATTGTCGAAACTGTATGTATGCAACAAAAACAGCAAGTCCCTCAGCCGATGAGGATTGTGTCCGGTGAATTGCTGTGGTGTATGGGCAAAATGAGAAAATTGGTCAGTGGTCGTTAAACAAACTTGCTTTTTTGCAAAGATACTTGCCGGCATATCTTAAAGCGACCCAAAAAGCAACGCACAAGTATTACATAGATGGTTTTGCCGGACCAGGGACATGGATTCACAAAAAAACGGGGCAAAAAGTTTCAGGATCTCCCGCCATTGCGCTGCAATATGCAGAACAGTTTACTCATCTGTATTTTGTGGAATATGACCCGCAACGAGCTGAAAGTCTTCGTTCATTAATCCATTCGTTTGGAGCCGAACATAAAGCAACGGTATTTACCGGTGATTGTAACGTTCATTTACATACAATTGTCGAACGAATCCATCCCAGAGCCCCGACTTTTGTATTCCTCGATCCGTCTGCCGCTCAATTGCATTGGACGACAGTTCAGAAACTTGCCAACTGGAGAACGGAGTTATTCATCCTTTTTCCTTTGAATATGACGATTCTGAGACTTCTTCCTAAAAACGGGCAACTTCAAGAGGGGGCACGCGATCGATTAAACGCTGTTTTCGGGACGAATGAATGGGAAAGAATATACAGAGAAAAGTCCAGAACATACCTGATCAGTGAGTTGCTTAACCTATATACCAAGCGTCTGGTTGAACTTGGTTACGATCATGTCATTAAATCAGAAGTATTTAAAAGTGATACCGGACAAAAACTGTACTACATGATCTGGGTCGGCAAACATCCTGTCGGGAAGAAAATAATGGATCATGTGTTTGAACTGCAAGATCCGCAATTAAAATTGTTTTAATTATCAGAACGTTTGTTCCCTTTTCTGTGACTCTATGATAATCTGAATTTGTGAAAGGAGGGTTTCCTTTGGCCACCTCTTCGAATATTGAATGGACAGAAGCCACCTGGAACCCCGTGACCGGTTGCACCAAAATATCGGAAGGATGCCGTAATTGTTACGCCGCCAAAATGGCCAAACGGCTTCAGGCGATGGGAAATCCACGGTATCAAAACGGATTTGAGCTTACGTTGCATTATGATTTGATTGACCTGCCGTTAAGCTGGAAAACGCCTCGCAGAATTTTTGTCAACTCCATGTCAGATTTGTTTCATAAAGATATTCCTTTCGACTTTATCCAAGCTGTCTTTAAAACGATGGAAAAAGCCCATTGGCATACATTTCAGATTCTCACCAAACGATCAGACCGGCTTCTGGAACTATCCAAATGGTTGCCCTGGCCCCGTAACGTATGGCAAGGCGTAAGCGTTGAAGACAGCCGCGTTGTGTATCGTGTGGATCATTTGAGAAAAGTCCCGGCCTCTGTTCGTTTTCTTTCCGTGGAACCTCTGATTGGCCCCATTGGGGATTTGGATCTGACCGGAATCCATTGGGTAATCGTCGGCGGCGAAAGCGGACCCGGTGCCCGCCCGATGAAGCCGGAATGGGTTCGTGCCATCCGGGATCAATGCATCGACCAAGGAGTGGCGTTTTTCTTCAAACAATGGGGTGGCGTGCAAAAACATCGCACAGGCCGAATGCTCGATGGAAGGTATTGGGACGAATATCCCGTGGTTGCAGAAGCAGTTGAATTATAAAAACTCCCGGACGGCTTCCAGCTGCGCCAAAAGCTCGGGCACGGGCTCCCCGTTTCGGAACACCGTCACCCACAGGTGTACGGCTCCCCGAAGACGCGTACCTTTCGCTCCCAACCCTCAGGGTTTCTGCAGAACATACACAATGAAATTGGGCACCCGGAGCTCATCATCCAGTTCCGGATAGACCTTTAACTGGTCTGAAGCGACAGTCGGCTCCACAATGCCCTTTAAAACAAAGCCCGTTTTGATGAAAGCGTTGATGTAGGTGGATAAGGTGCGGTGGAAATTGGTGATCATCGCCCCCATCATTCGCCAATGCCGTTCTCCCTCATCAAAATAATGATCCAGGACGGCATGCAGCTTTTCTCCATCCGCGCCGCGTTGCCATTGGCCGGTCGCCGACTTCATGGGGTGCAGATTGGCGACGACGAATTTGCCGCCCCTCTTTAACACCCGGAACACCTCCCGGGTGTTCGCCTCAAAATCGGGCACGTCGCAATGGTTCAGACAGGAGACCGCCAGATCAAGCGATTCGTCGTCCAGAAAACCAAGGTCTTGCACATCCTGCACGCGGTATTCTTCTCGTTCGGATTGCAGTTCCCGCGCGGCCTCAATCATGGGCTCGCATAAATCCAATCCCAGCACATATGCTGCGCCGCGTTCCGCAAGCATTCTGCAAAAACGGCCCTCGCCGCATCCGCTGTCCAGGATCCTCAGGCCTTCCACCTTTCCGCACGCGTCCAGCATGACGGCATCCAGCAAACCTTTGCGCACGGCGTTTCGGCCTTCTCTCATCTCCCGGATCCACACGGGCGCGAGTTCCACCCATTCTTGCCTGAGGTCGTCCCGGTTCCTCATGAGGGGCATCCTCCATGATCATTGGATTTCAATGGAAGTATGATTAGTGTATAACAATGATGGGACGAAAGAAAGATATCATTTTTGTTTTGGCATCGTGATCATTTCCTGAAAGGAGCAATGGGATGATCAGACGTTTTCATCACGCTCAAATTACGATTCCAAAGGGAAAAGAAGAAGAGGCCAGGAAATTTTATTGCGGGATCTTGCAGTTGACCGAAATTCCAAAACCGGAGTCCTTAATCGGCAGAGGCGGGTTCTGGGTTCGGGTGGGGGACCAGGAACTGCATATCGGCACGGAGGACGGGGTGGATCGAACCTTGACGAAAGCCCATTTGGCATATGAGGTGGAAGACTTGGAGGCCATGAAAAAACTTCTCCGCGACAACGGCGTCGAAATCCTGGAATCCATCCCGATCCCGGGATACGAACGATTCGAATTCAGGGATCCCTTTGGCAACAGAGTCGAGTTTATAAAACCGGTTTAAATCCATGGTTCACCAACAACGCGGCTAAAAAACGGTGCGGCGGCGCGGCTCCCGGACAAAAGACCGCACCGCCGACCGTTCCCTAACCGTTCGGGAAATGGGATTCCCTGTTTTTTCAATTGCCGTTATGCTCGCAAGCGAACGTCATCCCGCCTTGGCCGGTTCCAACGGCTCCACGTCCTGCACCGCGTATTTCGCAAACCAATCTTTCATCGTTTCGAAATCGTCCGTGAACGAGAGGGTAAGCAGCAGCATGATCCGCGCATGGGCGGGATTCAGGTTGTCCCCCGGCAGAATGCCTTCTTCGCCGCCGTAAATATTCCCGGAACCGGTGCGGGTGGTGGTCACGAACACGACGCCCTTTTCGATCGCCTTCGCCCGTTCCTCGCGCATGGCCGCCGATATGCCGCCGGCGCCGGTTCCCGCGGTGACGATGCCCTTCGCGCCTGCTTCGACGAATCCTTTAATCGCTTCGCCGCCGGCGTCCTGGTAAGCGTAGGCGATCTCCACCTTGGCCAGATCGTCCTTGCCGATTTTCCGTAAGTCGAACGGAGTCGGCCATTCCTCGTCTGATTTGAGCGCCCGCGCCGGCACGCGATAAATGCGGATACGGTCCTCGTCAATATAGCCCAACATGCCGACCAGCGGCGATTGAAAGGTGTCCAGCCGGAGCGCGTTCGACTTGGTCACTTCGCGGACGGCGTGAATTTCGTCGTTGAGCATCAGCACCGTGCCGAACCGGGCCGTCTTGCCGCTCGCCGCCAGCTTGATGGCATTGAACAGGTTCGCCGGCGCGTCGCTGCCGATCACCGTCCAGGGCCGCATCGCGCCGGTGATCACGACCGGTTTCGGACTGCGGACCGTCAAATCCAGGAAATATCCGATTTCTTCCATCGTATCCGTGCCCGTCGTCACCACGACGCCGTCGTACGTTTCCAGCGCCTGATCCACCGCCAGGGACAGATCGTACAGATCGGGAATGGTATAAGCGGACGATCCTTTATTCCCAAATTGGTACGTGTTGACATCCGCAATCCGGTCGAGGTGGGGCAGTTCCCCGACCATATCCTCGATCAGGAGCGTGCCTGCGCGGTAGGTTTGGAAACTCGTCTCATCCTCCGATTTTCCGGCGATCGTGCCGCCCGTCCCGATGACCAGGATGTTCGGCAGCTTAGAGATTTTCTGCGATGGCGTCACTTCGGGAAGCGGGAAACGGGCCGGAGAAGCGGCGGAGGTTCCGCCCGCCGGCGCGGCGACGGCCGTCAGCGACCCGAGCCACGACACGAGCAACAGCAACGAGAGACCAAGTGACACGTTCCGAAGATGGGCAAAGCGCATCGGATGGTTCCTCCCTCGGTGTAAAATCTACCGCCATTTTAGGAGCGAACCGTGAAAGCAATCCACAACATTGTCACTTTATATCACGTTAAATGTGTTCTTATGTTAATTTTTCTTACATAATATACCTAAAAAATGTAATTTTCTGCACGGTTTGGGTATCGGCAAAACGGGGTGTTCCGACACGCCCGACGACCGGACGCAACCGTTCAGGCGTCCTGATGTATAATGAAGGCGGTGTTGTCCATTTCAATCTTCCAAAAGGTGGTATGGCCAATGGGTGCAGATCCGAAATTGCCGCTGAACCGACACGGATTCAACGCGAGCCGGCTGGTGCTCGGCTGCATGCGGTTCGCGGGGGAATGGAGCCGCAGCGATCCGCTGACGGCGGCGCACGTCCGCGAGATGCACGAAGCGGTGGACGCCGCGCTGTCCGTGGGCATCAACATGTTCGACCACGCCGATATTTACAAGTTTGGCAAGGCGGAAGAGGCGTTCGGCCGGGTGTTGCGCGAACGTCCCGGGCTGCGGGATGCCATCGTCATCCAATCCAAGTGCGGCATCCGGTTGCAGGAAGGTCCGAACGGCTCCAGCATTTTCGATTTTTCCAAGGCGCATATCCTGGCCAGCGTCGACGGCATTTTGCAACGGCTCGGCATCGAAACCCTCGACATTCTTCTGCTTCACCGTCCGGACCCGCTGGCCGATCCGGAAGAAGTGGCCGAGGCGTTCGCGACGCTGAAAAAGGCCGGCAAGGTGAAACGGCTCGGCGTGTCCAACATGAGCGCCGGCCAGATGCGGCTGCTGCAAGCATACCTCGATGAGCCGCTCGTCGCCAACCAGCTCGAACTGAGCCTGCTCAAGCTGGACTGGCTGGACGCCGGCGTGCACGTGAACCAGGAGGCGGGCAAGCTGTCGTCGTTCCCGGACGGCACCATCGAATACTGCCGGCTGGAAAACGTGCAGATCCAGGCGTGGGGGCCGCTGGCGAAAGGACTGTTGACCGGCGGGGACTTGACGAACGCCGCCCCGAACGTCCGGGCCGCGGCGGAACGGGTCGCCCGGATGGCACAGGAAAAAGGCGTGTCGCGCGAAGCGATCCTGCTCGCGTTCCTGCTCCGCCACCCGGCCCGCATCCAGCCGGTCATCGGCACCACCCGCCCCGAGCGGATCCGGGCCTGCGCGGAAGCGGAGCAGGTCGAACTGACCCGGGAGGAGTGGTACGAGCTGTACATCACCGCCCGCGGCCGGCCGATGCCGTAAACGGCCCCTCGCCGCATCGGCAACGTCTCTTTTGGATCATGCCCATAGGCGTAAAAACAAAGTCCCCCTGGCCATGGCCAGGGGGATTCGTTTCGGTCCGCCTCACGCGCGTCAGGATGGCCGGCCGGCACGCAGCGCCGCCAGGCCCAGCGCCAGCGCGCCGCAAAGGCCGGCGTCGTCGCCCAGCCCCGGAGCGACGATGTAATCGTCGATTCGCTCCAGCACGCTCGGCGACTGGACGTAACCGTTCAGGGCGCGCTGCACCTCCCGGCGCACGAGCGGGAACAGTTGCGCCTGGTGCATGACGCCGCCGCCGAGAATGACCTTTTTCGGGGACAGCATCAGAATCGCCGTCGCCACCGCCTGGGCGATGTAGTGGGCCTCGATCGGCCAGGCGGGATGGTCGGGCGGCAGCTCGCTGCCCGGCGCCCCCCACCGCTTGCCGAGGGCCGGGCCCGACGCCATGCCCTCCAGGCAATCGCCGTGATAGGGACACACGCCCGGGAACGAATCGTCCGGATGGCGCCGGACGGGAATGTGGCCGCCTTCCGGATGGACAAGGCCGTGCAGCAGCTTGCCCTCGGCGTAGACCCCCATGCCGACGCCCGTGCCGATGGTGAAATAAACGCAACTGTCCAGTCCTTTCGCCGCGCCCCACGTCGCCTCTCCGAACGCCGCCGCGTTCACGTCGGTGTCCCATCCGTACGGGACGGCGAACTCTTTTTTCAACGTGCCCAGAAAATCAAATCCCGACCAGCCCGGTTTGGGCGTCGTCGTGATGTGGCCGTACCGCGGACTGGACGGGTCCACGTCGATCGGGCCGAAGGAGCCGATGCCGATCGCCTCCACCCGCTTGTCCCGGAAAAAGTCGATCACCTGCCGCATCGTCGGTTCCGGATCCCCGGTCGGAAAACGGACCCGCTCGAAAATACGACCGTTCTCGTCTCCCACGCCGCACACAAACTTCGTCCCGCCCGCCTCGATGGCGCCGATCCGCATGGGAATCCTCCTCATGTCAATTATATTTTTTTACCCATCCCGAACCGAAAGATAACCTCATTTTATCACAAACACGTGCGCATCGACATGTCGAAAACCGCAAAGTTTCCGGTGTACGGGAGCTTTGACCCCGCCCGGCCGGAAACGCCGGAACCGTTGCCACGATCCGCCGGCGGAATCCCGTCCGGAACGAGGATCGGACAGCAAAAAACACCGGTTTACAAAATGAAATTTTCCATGTATATTACTCTGGAATTACGATTTCACAAGTTTCGGTACAAAGAGGCGATGACCCCGATGATCCGTCTCGAATCGGTGGAAAAACGTTTTGACGACACGGTCGTCATTGCGCCCCTGTCGCTGGAAGTAAAAGAAGGAGAATTTTTGACGCTGCTGGGACCAAGCGGCTGCGGGAAAACGACACTGCTGCGAATCATCGCCGGTTTCGAATCGCCCACGTCGGGCACCGTGCTGCTCGACGGAAAGCCCATCACCAACCTGCCTCCGTACAAGCGGGACATGAACATGGTGTTCCAGCAATACGCCCTGTTCCCGCACATGACGGTGGAAGAGAACATCCGCTTTGGCCTGAAGATGAAAAAGGTGCCGGCCGCCGAACAGAAGCGCCGGCTGGAAGAAGCGCTCGAATACACGAATCTGACCGAATACCGCCGCCGCAAGCCGCACGAGCTGTCCGGCGGCCAACAACAGCGGGTGGCGGTCGCGCGCGCCATTGTGAACAAGCCGCGCGTGCTGCTGCTTGACGAGCCGCTCAGCGCGCTCGATTACCAGTTGCGCCGGAAACTGCAGGTCGAACTGAAAAATCTGCAGCGCAACCTGGGCATCACGTTTATCTATGTGACGCACGACCAGGAAGAAGCGATGACGATGTCCGACCGCATCGCCATCATGAACCGCGGCGTCATCGAGCAAATCGGCACGCCCGAGGAAATTTACCTGCGGCCGCGCAGCCTGTTCGTGGCCACCTTTGTCGGCGAGAACAACGTGTTCCGGAGAGGCGCGACGACCGTCGCCGTCCGGCCCGAAAACATCCGCGTCATGCGCGAGAGCGAGGCGGCCGGTTACGAAGTGCGGGAGCCGGTGGCCCGCGCGGCGGGAGACGACGACGCGCAACTGCCGCGGGCGGGCATGCTCGCCGCCGTCGGGGCCCACGGCGGGACGGTCGCCGCGTTCCATGGCGCGGGCGCGCGCAACGGAACGGGCCGCACCGCCGTCGCCGGCGCGCCCGAAACCGGCGTCGCGACGGCAGAGGCGCCCAAGCCGGCATCCGCCGCGAACGCAGCGGCTCCGTCGGCGTCCGGCGAACCCGCCCTCGCCCAGGTGGTGCCGCTGCCCGCCGCCGCGCGCGCGTTCCCGACCGGGACGGTGCAGGATATCGTGTTCATGGGCGGCCTGCGCAAAACGTTCATTCGCGTGGACGGCGGCCTCGCCCCCGAAACCGGCGCCAACGTGAACGCCCGCGCGGGGGAAAGCGGACATCCGATCGTCATCTCCTGCGACACCTCCGGCTCCTGCGCATCCCTGCGGATCGGCGAGCGCGTGACGCTCCGCTGGGAACCGGAGCACGAGGTGAAGCTCACTTGCTGAAATCGAAAAAAAGCGGTTTTCTCGCCGTATTCCCGCTGGCGTGGATGGTGGTCTTTTTTGTGGTGCCCACCGTCCTCGTCATTCTGATGTCGTTCATGAAACGCGGCACGTACGGGGAAACTTTGCCCGTATTTACCCTGGAACATTACGGCAGACTGTTTGACGGGCTGTATGCCCGCATTTTGCTCGATTCCCTGGCCGTCGCGGTGCTGACCACCGCGCTCTGCCTGCTGGCCGGCTACCCGCTGGCTTATCACATCTCCCGTCAGGAACGGCGGCGCCAACGGATCTGGCTCATGCTCATCATGCTGCCGTTCCTGATCAACTTTCTGATCCGCTCGTACGCCTGGGTCATTTTGCTGCGGGCGCAGGGCGTGGTCAACACGGTGCTGATCAAGCTCGGCCTGATCGGGAAGCCGCTGCCGCTGCTCTACAACGACGGCGCCGTCCTGCTCGGCATGGTGTACGGGCTCTTGCCGTTCATGGTGTTGCCCGTTTACATTGCGCTGGAGCGCGCGGATCGCCGCAAGCTGGAGGCGGCCTACGACCTCGGCGCCACGCCGCTGCGCGCCTTCTGGCACGTCACGCTGCCGCTGACGATCCCCGGCGTGCTGACGGGCGTCACGCTCGTGTTTGTCTCCTCGGTCGGCATGTTCGTCGTACCGGAAGTGATGGGCGGCGCGCAATCGGCGTTGATCGGCAACGTCATCCAGAACCAGTTCCTGTCGGCGCGCAACTGGCCGTTCGGCTCGGCGCTCTCGGTCATCCTGACGCTGGTGTCGCTGGCGATGATCGCGCTGCTGTACCGGGCCTTCCGGACAGCCGGCAGGGAGGAGCGACCGCGATGAAACCGAACGTCTACCGCCGGGCGATCGCCGTTTTTTCCGTGGGCACCATCCTCGTGCTGTACGCGCCGTTGGCGGTGCTCATCGCCTATTCGTTCAACGACTCCCGCATCAACGCCGTCTGGTCGGGCTTCACCTGGAAATGGTACGCGTCGCTGCTCTCGAACGAGCGCGTGCTCGACGCCCTGGCCAACAGCCTGACGATCGCGGCCCTGGCCACCGTGATCGCCGCCGTGATCGGCACGCCGGGCGCCATCTGGCTGCACCGGCGCGGCCGGCGCATGCTGTGGAGCGGCCTGTTTTACATGCCGCAACTGATGCCCGACATTTTCATGGGGTTGTCGTTGCTCATCTTTTTCTCCCGGCTGGGCATCCCGCTGGGGAAGTGGACCGTCGTCGCCGCGCACGTCACCTTCTGCATCCCGATCGTCGTGCTGTTCGTCATGACCCGTCTGAACAGCATCGGACGGGAACTGGAGGAAGCGGCCTACGACCTGGGCGCGACGCCGCGCCAGACGTTCTGGCGGGTGACGTTGCCGCTGCTCATGCCCGCGATCGGATCGGCGATGCTGCTGTCCTTCACGATGTCGCTGGACGATTTTGTCATCACCTTTTTCGTCGCGGGTCCCGAATCGACCACGCTGCCGCTGTACATCTACGGCCTGGTCAAACGCGGCGTTTCCCCGGAAGTCAACGCGCTTTCCGCGCTGCTTGTCGCCGTCACCGTCGTGCTGGTCGTCGCCGCGGAAGCCTTGCGGCGGCGCGGGGAAGCGGCCAACCGAATCGGCAAACCATCATGAAAGGAGACGTCCCGTTGCGCAAGTTATTAACCCACTTCGCATCCGTCTTTTCCACCCGCCTGTCGGCGATCCTGCTCGCCCTCTGCCTGCCGGCCGTTGTGCTGGCCGGTTGCGGAGGCGGCGGCGAAACGAAACAGACGCTCAACATTTATAGCTGGAGCGACAACTTCGACGAAGACGTGCTGCGGGAATTCGAGGAACAATACAATGTCAAGATCAACTACGCCGTTTACGCGAGCAACGAAGAATTGCTGGCGAAATTGCAAGCCGGCGGCAACCAGTACGACATCATCCAGCCGTCCGATTACATGGTGCGCACGATGATCGAACTCGGACTGCTGGAGAAGCTGAACAAGGACAACCTGCCGAACGCCGCCAACATCGTGACGGCGCTGGCCATGCCGCCCTTCGACCCGAACGGGGAATACTCGCTCGTGTACACCTGGGGCGTCACCGGCATCGCCTACAACAAAAAGTACGTCAAGGACCCGATCGACAGTTGGGAAGACCTGTGGAACCCGGCCTACAAGGGCAAAGTGGCGCTGCTGGACGATTCGCGGGAAGTGATCGGCATGGCCCTGATCAAAAACGGCTTCTCCAACAGCACCCAAAACCCGGACGAGCTGAAAAAGGCGGTGGACGACCTGAAGGCGCTCGTGCCCAACGTGCTCGCCTTCGACACGGAAAATATCAAGCAAAAGTTCATCGCCGAAGAGGTGTGGATCGGAACGCTGTGGTCGGGCGACGCCGCCTTCGTGCAGAATGAGAATCCCGACGTCGAATTCGTCGTGCCGAAGGAAGGCGCGACCATCTGGGCGGATACGATCGCCATTCCGAAGGGGGCGCCCAACCGGGAACTCGCCGAAACCTTCATCAATTACTTGTATGACCCGAAGGTCAGCGCCAAAAACTACGAGTCGATCGGTTACGGCAATCCGAACGAGAAGGCCCGGCAATATCACAGCGAGGAGTACCTGAACAACAAGACGATCTTCACGAGCGAGGAGGATCTGCAGCGAACGGAATGGCTCGTAGACGTCGGCGACATGCTGAAAGAGTACGACCGGTACTGGACGGAACTGACGAGCGGACACTGAAGCGGCACGAAGCCGCCGGCGCGCATCCGATGCCGGTTGGTTGCAAAACGAACGCCCGAACGACGGGGCAGCGGGTCGTGAACCCGCCGCCCGCGAATCGTTCGGGCGTTTTGTTGTGAAGGTGGCGGTGCTTCCCGCGTTGGTTCAGAGGGGCTCCGCGCGGCGCGGCTCAATCGTGGAACTGCCGGCCGTCATGCACCGCCGGCACGTAGCCCGCGCGGATGACAAAGTCCCCGAACCGCTCGCCCGGGAGCCGTTCCTGCGCGTACCGGCGGAAAATCGGTCCGAGCGTCGCCAGAATCTCTTCCTCGCCGATGTTTTCCTTGTGGAGCTTGTTCAGCCGTTCGCCCGTAAAGCTTCCGCCAAGGTACAGGTTGTACCTGCCGGGCGCCTTGCCGGTGAAGGCGATCTCCGCCAGCGCCGGGCGCGCGCAGCCGTTCGGGCAGCCGCTCATGCGGATGACGATTTCCTCTTCGCGCAGGCCGACCTCGTCGAGCAACGTTTCAATCTTGTCCAGCAGCTTCGGCAAATAGCGCTCGGCGTCCGCCATCGCCAGGCCGCAGGTGGGCAGCGCCACGCAGGCGATCGAGTTGCGCCGGAGGGCGGAATGCCGCTTGCCGTCCGTCAGGCCGTACCGTTCGATCAGCGCCTCGATCTTGCGTTTGTTCCGGCCGGAGACGTTGCCGATGATCAGGTTCTGGTTCGGCGTGAGCCGGAAGTCGCCGGTGTGCACCTTGGCGATTTCCCGCAGCCCGGTCATGAGCGGATAATCGTCCCAGTCCCGGATCCGCCCGCTCTGGATGAACAGCGTGAAATGCCACTTGCCGTTGCTGCCCTTCACCCAGCCGTAACGGTCGCCGGTATGTTCGAAACGGAACGGACGCGCTTCCTCCAGCTCCCAGCCGAGCCGCCGGTGCAGTTCGTCCTTGAACCAGTCGATCCCCCGGTCGTCGATCGTGTACTTGAGCCGGGCGTACTTGCGGATCTTGCGGTTGCCGTAATCCCGCTGGATGGTGACGACTTTCTCCGCCACGTCAAGCAGCCGTTCCGGCGGGCAGAAGCCGATCACCCGCGCCAGTTGCGGATACGTGAGGGGATCCCCGTACGTCATCCCCATGCCGCCGCCGACGGCCACGTTGAATCCTTGCAGCCGGCCGTCCCCGACGATGGCGATGAAGCCAAGATCCTGGGAAAAAACGTCGACATCGTTGGAGGGCGGCACGGCGATGCCGATCTTGAACTTGCGCGGCAGGTAGGTCGGTCCGTAGATCGGTTCCACCTCGTCTCCGCCATCCGCCGCGGTTTTTTCGGCGACGGCAACGGCGCCGCGCCCGGACTCGGCCGCCGCCGCGATTTCCGGGCGCCCGCCGCCGTCCCGGCTGTCCAGCACCTTTTCCCCGTCCAGCCAGATCTCATGATAGGCCGTCGTCCGCGGCGCCAGATGGTCGCTGAGGCGTTTCGCCCAAGCGTATACCTCTTCGTGAATGTCCGACTGGTACGGATTCGGGTTGCACATCACGTTCCGGTTCACGTCGCCACACGCGGCCAGCGTGGTCAAGAGCGCTTCGTTCACTTCGCGGATGGTCTGTTTCAAATTCCATTTCAGGATGCCGTGAAACTGGAACGACTGCCGCGTGGTCAGGCGAAGCGTGCCATTGCCGTAGCGGTTCGCCAAATCGTCCAGTACGAGCCACTGTGCGGGCGTGACGATACCGCCCGGCGCCCGCACGCGCACCATAAATTGGTAGGCGGGTTCCAGCTTCTGCCGTTCCCGCTCGTTGCGCAGGTCGCGGTCGTCCTGCTGGTAACTGCCGTGAAATTTCATCAGCCGGTTGTCGTCTTCGTTCATCGAACCGGTGATGCGATCTTCCAGGCTTTCGGTGATCGTCCCCCGCAAATAGTTGCTGCGGAGCTTGATCTCCTCCACGTCGCTGGGCGGGAGGTTGCGCGACGCCTCGAGCCTCTCTTGTGCCATATCCGGTCTCCCCCTTCATCCCGTCCGCCGCCGGCCCCCGTCGCCGATCGCGCGAACGCTCGCGTCCGGTATTTTCCGGGCAATTCCGCCGTTTCGGCAGGCCTTGCCCGCTCGGCCGTCCGTTCTTTGCCCTGTCCCGGCCGTGTCAATAAACGTCGCGTTGATACCGTTTCTGCCGTTGCAAGTCGGCGAGATACGCCTCGGCTTCCTCCTCGCGCATACCGCCTTCCCGCTGCAGCACCGTGACCAGCGCCGCGTGCACGTCGGGCGCCATCTTCTTCTCGTCGCCGCACACGTAAACCGCCGCGCCTTCCTCCAGCCAGCGATAGAGTTCCCGGCTGTGTTCCAGCATGCGGTGCTGCACGTACACTTTCCGCTCGGTGTCGCGGGAAAAGGCCACATCCATCCGGGTTAACACGCCGTCCTTGAGCCATCTTTGCCACTCGGTCTGGTATAGGAAGTCCGTCAGGAAATGGTGGTCGCCGAAAAACAACCACGACTTCCCGCCGGCGCCGGTCTCCTCCCGCTCCTGCAGGAAGGCCCGGAACGGCGCCACGCCCGTGCCCGGACCGATCATGATGATCGGCGTATCCGGATCGGCGGGCAGCTTGAAATTCGGATTGTGATGCACATAGACCGGCAACGTGTCGCCCGGCCGGACCCGCTCCGCGATATGGGTGGAGCAGACGCCGTAACGATCGCGCCCGTGGGCGTGATACCGCACGACCCGGACGGTCAGATGGGCCTCGTCCGGGAACGCCTTCAGGCTGCTGGCAATCGAATACTGGCGGGCCGGCATTTTGCGAAGAATGGAAACCAGCTCGCCCGCGGGCACGCCTTTCAGGCCGTAATCCCGCACCAGATCCAGCAAATCCCGCCCCTGCAGATACGCCCGCAACGCTTCCTCGCGCCCGGGTTTCAGCAGATCGGCCAGTCCGCTGCCCGGGAACAATTGCGCCGCTTTCTCCAGCATCGGCTTCGTCAGCACGGTGATCTCGAAATGGCGGAGGAGCGCATCCCGCAGCGGAAGCGTGTCGCCGTTCCGGTTCACAGGCACGGGTTCCTCCGCTTTCCAGCCGGCCTCGCGAATCAGCTCGTCGACCAGTTCGGGACGGTTTTCCGGATAAACGGCCAGACAGTCTCCCGGTTCATACTGCAGGCCGGAATCCGCCAGGGACAGCTCGAGGTGGCGGGTTTCTCGCTTCGAGCCGCGCCCGTTGAGGTTCAGGTTCTCGATCACCTCGGCCGGAAACGGATTCGTCCGCGACCAGGCCGGTTCGGCGACGGCCACGGCGGCGGCTGCGTCCGGGCGTTCGGCCACCGCCACCGCAACGGCGCCGCCGGCGGGGTTCAACGCGCCGGCGCTCGCCGCGAAGGATCCGTAAGCGGTGCCAAACGCCGGAGCCGCCGCCAGGCCCGCAACGCCGCCGGACGCCTGAGCGACCGCCGCCTCTGCGGCGCCTCCGCCTGCGGCCGTCCCGCCGGCCGTCGCTTCATCAAGCGCGCGCAGCGCCGCCTCCATCCATCCGGCCGCCGCCTCGTCGTAGTCCACGTCGCAATCGACGCGCGGCGCGATCCGCGTTCCGCCCAGTTCCTCCAGGCGCTTGTCGAAGTCCTTGCCGGTTTTGCAGAAATGTTCGTACGACGTGTCGCCCAGCGCGAGCACCGAGAACCGCAAGCCGTCCAGTTTCGGCGCCCGCCTGCCGTGCAGAAATTCGTAGAAGGACACGGCGTTGTCCGGCGGATCCCCTTCCCCGTGCGTGCTGACGACAATGAACAGGTTCCGCACCTTTTTCAGCTCGCCGGTCTTGAATTCGTTCATCGCCGCCAGGGTGACGCGGTAACCCCGCGCTTCCAGTTTGCCGGCGAACTGTTTGGCCAACCGCTGGCTGTTTCCGGTCTGAGACCCGAACAGCACGGTCGCTTCGCGCGGCTCCGAAGCGGCAGGGGTGACGCTCCCCGCCGCGGGAACCGCTTGCGGAGCCGCTGCGGGTCCCGCGGACGGAACGGGCGGCGCCGCAACGCCGTCAGACCCGCCCGCCGGCGCCGCTGCCGGCAAAACCGCGCCGCCCACGGCGCCGGAGGCCGCTCCCGCCCCGGGCAGCGTTCCGGAAGCCGTCGCCGGCCACGCCGCCAAATACCCGCTCAGCCAGATCCGCTGCGCCTCCGTCAGCGCGGGCAACAGCCGGTTCAGCAGTTCGCACTGCTCCTGAGTGAATGGACTGTTCGTAACCTGGAGTTGCAACGTTCTCCCCCTCGCCCGACACCGATCTGCGGTGCGTCGATAAATCTGATTATTCCTATATGATTTATTTGATCCATTACGATCAAACTAACATATTTAAGCGGCCCTGGTCAATAACGGTTTCCCGTCATTTTTTGGAGGATTTTCGCGGCCCAGGGCATCCTCCTTTTCCGTTCGGAACGATGACCGGTTTCCCGCGGTCGCGGAACATGGGGACCAAACTCCGGCATGATCTAAACAAAAAAAAGAAAACTCTAAACTTTTTGGGTATCGAAAACGAATGTAAACGATTACCATATAAAATTAGAATTTTGAAAGCGCTTTTCTATTTATGGGAGGTAAGATACATGCGTGGACGCCGTAAGGGCCGCAAGTTGAAACAAACGGTGCTGTGGCTGCTGGGCATTGCCCTGCTGTTCCCGCAGGGCTTGCCGCCCGTCGCTCAGGCGGCAAGTCCGCCGGGGACGGTGGTCCTGCATCAAAGCTTTGAAGACGGACAGACGGGCGGCTGGATGGCGAAACCGTGGGGGGAACCCGGTACCGTCGTCGTATCGGAGGACCAGGCTTCCGACGGAACCCGTTCGCTCAAGTTCACCGACCGGCCGTCCAAAAACAGCCAGCCCTTCCTCGATCTGACCGGCATCATGGTTTCCGACCACCAATACAACATTTCGCTCAAGGTCAGATTGGGGGAAAGCTCGGGCGCCTACCACGTCGCTTCCAAGATCAATTCCCCCAAACTGGACAACCCGTTCCCGTGGATAATGGGCAACCAGATCGTAACGGATGACGGCTGGACGACGTTCGAGGTCAAAGGCTATGAAATTCCCGGCGACACGACGGAAGTGCTCATCTGGATCGAACCGGATGAAAGCGTTCCCGATGATGCCGCACCGGACATCTACATTGACGAAGTGCGGATCGTGGACGTAACGCCCGATGCCGGGCCGGACGATCCGGTTGACACCAGCGGCATCACCTCCGACTTCGAGGACGGCGTCCAAGGTTGGGAACCCCGCCTCGGTTCGGAAACGGTGGACGTGACGTCCGAGGCCAACCATACGGAAGGCGGAGCGCAAAGCCTGAAAGTCACTGCCGACCGTCAGTACGCCGGCGCCAAGATCAACGCATTGGGGAAAATGAGCAAAAATCACCGGTATGAACTGTCGGCGTGGGTGAAAATGGCCTCCGGCCAACCGCCGACCCGCCTCCGGATCAGCGTGCAGCGGGGCGAAAGCAGTTTTGACAATGTGTCGCCCAACGTCACCGTCACGGAAGACGGCTGGGCCCAACTGAAGGGCGTGTACACGTTGCCGTCCGCTCCCTCCATCCTGTATGCGTACATCGAATTGGCGGACGAACCTGGCGAACCGGTCACGTTCTATGTGGACGATTTCCGGCTCGCCTACATCGGGCCGGCGGAGGGACCGCTGCCCATCCAGAGGGACATCCCCGCCCTCAAGGACGTGTACGCCGATTTCTTTGAAATCGGAGCGGCCGTCGAGCATGTACAGTTGGAAGGCGAACGTGAGGAGTTGGTGAAGTATCACTTCAACTCCCTCGTGGCGGAAAACTCCATGAAGCCGGGCTCCATCAATCCCCAAGAAGGAACGTACAACTTTGCCGCCGCCGACGCGCTCGTCAATTACGTGCGCAATTACAACAGCACGCACGACCGGAAGCTGAACCTGCGCTTCCACACGCTGCTGTGGCATGAGCAGAGTGCCGACTGGATGCTGAAGGATGAGGACGGCAACTGGCTCGAGCCGACCGAGGAAAACAAACGGTTGATTCTCGAGCGTCTGGAACAATACCTGCGTCTCGTGGTTGACCGGTATAAGGACGTGGCCCGCGACTGGGACGTGGTGAACGAGGTGATCGACGAAAGCCAGCCGGACGGCATGCGCCGCAGCAAATGGTATGAGCTGACGGGGCTGGATTTTATCCGCACCGCGTTCCGCGTGACGCGCGAAGTGGCCGGTCCCGACGCGAAGCTGTACATCAACGATTACGGCACCCACAACCCGAAGAAGCGCGATTTCCTGTTCAACCTGGTCACGCAACTTCGCGCGGAAGGGGTGCCGATCGACGGCGTCGGCCACCAGACCCACATCAACATTACCGCCCCGTCGGTCGATCTCATTGTCGAATCGATCCGGAAATTCGGCGAGGCGGGATTTGACAACCAGATCACCGAACTGGACGTCTCGGTCTACACGAACAACAACGACGCGTATCAGGAAGTGCCCGTCGAGCTGCTCAACCGGCAGGGGTATCGGTACAAGGAACTGTTCGAGGCGCTGAAGCGGGTGGACGAGGAAGGCAGGCAAAAAGGCGTTCCCGGCGGTTACATCAGCAACGTGACGTTCTGGGGCGTGGCCGACGACCATACCTGGCTGCACAACCGGCCGATTACCCGGCAGGACGCGCCGTTCCCGTTTGACAAACGGTATCAGGCCAAACCGGCCTACTGGGGCATGGTCGATCCGTCGAAGCTTCCGCTTTCGCCGAAGGAAGGCAAGGCCGCGCTAGGTTCGGCCGTACCCGACGGTGAAATGGATTTTGCCTGGAATCTCGCGGCGCCGATGAAAACCGAACAAATCGGCAGCCTGTCCGCCCAGTTCCGCCTGTTGTGGAGCAACGCCAACCTGTACGCCTACGTCGTGGTTCAGGACGAATCCGTCTCGCCCGACGACAAGGTGGAGCTGTTCGTCTATGACAATGGCGCGCGCAACAAGGTCACCGTATCGCGCGGTGAACCGGCAACCCGGGAACTCCCCGGCGGGTACGCGGCGGAAACCGTCATCCCCTTGAACCACAACGCCGCCGTTGGGGATCAGGTGCGCTTTGACCTGCGGATCACCGACTCCGGGCTGGACGACGGATCGGAGCACGGCAAGAACGGTGCCATCGTTTCCTGGAGCGATCCGCGGAACGCCCAGGACGAAGACGAGGAAGGCTGCGGCATCCTGACCTTGGCCGCAGCTCCCAAATCAGCCCAGGCCCCGTACGGTACGCCCGTCATCGACGGCCAACGGGATCCGGTCTGGGACCAGGCGGCCGAGCTGTCCACCGACGTCTGGGTGGAAGGCCAGGGGGGAGCCACCGCCAAATTCCGCACGCTGTGGGATGACCAATACCTGTACGTGTACGCGGAAGTGACCGACCCCTTGCTCAGTGACGCCAGTTCGAATCCGTGGGAGCAGGATTCCGTCGAAATTTTCGTGGACCAGAACAACGGCAAAACGGAAATCTATGAAGCGGACGACGGACAATACCGGATCAACTACAAAAACGTCCGAACCGTCGGCGGTCATGCCAGCGAGGACAACTATCGGTCGTCGGTTCAGGTAACGGAAACCGGCTATGTCGTGGAAGCCGCCATCGCCCTTGACATGATCACGCCGCAAAACGGTACCGTCATCGGCTTTGACTTCCAGGTCAACGACGACGCCAACGGCGACGGAAGACGCGACAGCGTCGCCATCTGGAACGATCCGTCCGGGCAATCCTATCAGGATACGTCGGGACTTGGCGTGCTCGAGCTGATCGGCAAACCGGGAGATGATCCATCCGAACCCGGAGAAGATCCGTCTGAACCCGGAGATGATCCGTCCGAACCCGGCAACGGACCGTCCGAACCCGGCAACGGACCGTCCGGACCGGGCGGCGGACAAACCGGATCGGCTGACAGCGGTACGAACGACCGCACCGAAGCCGGCGTTGTGACGAAGGAAAACGGCACCGTGAAAATCACCCTGAAGGCACGGCCGGAAAACGGGGTGGCCAAGACGGCCCTGACCAACGAATTGTTGCAACGGGCGCTGTCCCAGGCCTCCGCCGATGCCGACGGCCAAATCAGGATCGTCGTCGAAATTCCGGCGGTGAACGGCGCTTCCTCGCACGAATTGCAGCTTCCCGCTGGCGGGCTGCAAGGCGAAGAGACGTTCATCCTGGCCGTCCGGACCGCGGTCGGCACGCTGGAAATTCCGGCGGATTTCCTGGCCGGATGGACGCCTGACGACGCCGGGCCGGTCTCCCTGGCCGTGGGCGCCGGTTCGGCGGACGGGCTGGACGAGTCGCTGCGCCGGCACATCGGTCACCGCCCGATTGTTGCCGTTCGTCTGCTGGTCAACGGTCAGCCCGTCGACTGGCGCGATCCGGCGGCCCCGGTTTTCGTGTACCTGCCCTACACGCCGACGCCGGAAGAGCGCGCCAAACCGGATCACCTTCTCGTTTGGCACATTGACGAAGCGGGCCGGGTCACGCCGATCCCCGGCAGCCGGTATGACGCTGCTGACGGCATGGTACGCTTCAGGACGGGGCAACTCGGCACATTCGTTGTCGTCTCCGTATTCCGGACGTTCGACGATCTGGCGGCGGTTCCCTGGGCCAGGGAAGCCGTGGAGGCCATGGCCTCGCGGGACCTCATCAGCGGGATGGACGACTCGACCTTTAACCCCAAAGGAGCCGTCACCCGGGCCGAATTTGTCGCGCTGCTCGTGCGCGCGCTGGATCTGGCCGCGACGGTGACGGATCTTTCGGACATTGCCGCCTTCGCCGATGTACCGTCCACGGACGTCCATTACCGGGAGATTCTGATCGCCCGCAAGCTGGGCATCGCCCACGGTACGGACAACGGTATGTTCCGTCCGGATGCACCCGTCACGCGGCAGGAAGCGATGACGTTGACGGCCCGGGCGCTGGCTGCGGCCGGCCTGGCGTCCGCCGCCGGATCCGCCGATGTGCTGGACGCCTACGCCGACGCCGTTGCCGTCGCCGCATACGCCCGGGACGCTGCGGTCCTGCTCGTCTCCATCGGAGTCGTCAACGGCATGAACGACCGGCTTGAACCGCTTGACAACCTGACGCGGGCCCAGGCCGCGGTCCTCTTGTATCGCATTTGGAAGCTGTAAATCGTTGAATGTTCTCTCTATCCTCCAACCGCACGCCGTGTACGGTCTGCCGACGGCCTTCCCGTCGGCAGACTTTTTTGTTCCGTCAGCCCCCCGCTCCGGCCTCCGCTCCGTTCAGGATCAAACGATAGCGGATGTCGGCCTTGAGCGAGTCGGCGACCGAGCAGTATTTTTCCAGACCCATCTCGATGGCCTTGCGGATCCGGTAATCCGGGATGTCCCCGTCCACGCGGAAAGTAACCTCGATGGCGGTAAATCCTTTCGGCGGCGTCTCCTTGCGGACGCCCGCGGTTTCAATTTCGAGCCGGCGGATGTCGCCCAAATATTTGTCCAAAATCATCGTCACGTCGATGCCGATGCAGCCCGCCAGCCCCGCCAGCAAGAGTTCCATCGGCGTGGCGCCGCTTCCCTCTCCGCCGTATGCGGCCGCCGCGTCCATGGCGATCGGATGCCCCGAGTCGCCCGTCGCCACAAAGGCGCGTTTGCCCTGCCAAACCGTTCGCACGATCATGACGCTTCACCGCCTTCCCGCACGGTATTCATTCCTGTAAAATTTGCCGCAAAAACTTGCGCGCCCGTTCGCTGCGGGGGTTCGCAAAAAATTCCTTCGGTTCCGCCTCTTCCACCACGACCCCGTTGTCCATGAACACGATGCGGCTGGCCACCTGGCGGGCAAACTTCATTTCATGGGTCACGACGACCATCGTCATTCCCTCCCGGGCCAGCTCCCGCATCACGTCCAGCACTTCCCCGACCAGTTCCGGATCGAGCGCCGACGTCGGCTCGTCGAACAGCATGACGGCCGGCTCCATGGCGAGCGCCCGGGCGATCGCCACCCGCTGCTGCTGTCCGCCGGACAACCTGGACGGATAGACGTCGCGCTTGTCCGCCAGGCCGACCCGCTCCAACAGCCGCTCGCCGATCCGCACCGCCTCCGCCCGCGGCATGCGCTTCACCACAAGCAGCGCTTCGATCACGTTGCCGAGCGCCGTCCGGTGCGGATACAGGTTGAACTGCTGGAACACCATCCCGGTTTGGCGGCGGATCTCCCGGTATTTCGCCTGTTGGACCTTGGGCTTCATGTTCCCGTCGACCCGGATGCCGTTCACCTCGATCGTACCCGCGGTCGGCGTCTCCAGCCCGTTCAGGCAGCGAAGCAGCGTGCTTTTGCCCGAACCGCTCGGCCCGATCACGACGACGATCTCGCCCCTGGCCACCTCGAGATCGATGCCTTTCAGCACTTCCGTATGTTGAAACCGCTTGACCAGCCCGGTCGTTCGAATGATCGTTTCCATCGGGTCCCACCTCAGTACGCTCTGGACAACCGTTTCTCGATCGCCTGCAGGACGGCTGACAGCCCGGTGCTCATCACCCAGTACATGAAGGCAATTCCCAGGTAAAAGGGCATATACACGCTGTATTGGGCGATCAGCAATTCGGCCGACCGGAGCAGTTCGGTGACGGTGATGACCGAGACGAGCGACGTTTCCTTGAGCATGCCGATGAAAGTGTTGCCCATCGGGGCGATGGCCACCCGCGCCGCCTGCGGGAAAATAATGCGCCTGAGCGCCTGCCAGGTGGTCATGCCCGAGGCGTAGGCCGCTTCAAGCTGCCCCTTCGGGACGGAGAGAATCGAGCCGCGGAACGTCTCGGACAGGTAGGCGCCGATATTGATGCTGAGCGACACGTAAGCCGCGGTGAACGCGTCCAGGGTGATGCCGTAATCGACCAGCCCGTAATACACGATGACGATCTGGACGAGCAGCGGCGTGCCGCGGATGATCGAAACGTAAGCCTTCGCCAGCCATTGGACGGGCCGGTTGCCCCACAGACGGGCCACGGCGACCGCAAGACCGATGAAAAATCCGAAAAACATGGACACAACGGTAATTTGCAGCGTATAACCGGCGCCCCTGAGCAGAAAGGACGCGTTTTCGAACAGCAGATCCATATCAGTCCAGGTTCCTTTCCGCCAACTCCCCGGTCTCACACGACAAGGCCATGACGCGTTCGCCGGTCATGGCCTTTGCCGGGTTTTTGGCTTTCATTCCGTTTTTCAGTTCGTCCCGGACGCTTCCCCGAACCATTTGTTGAAGATGGCGTCGTACGTTCCATCCGCCTTCATGTCCGTCAGCGCCTGATCGAGCGCCGCCAGCAGTTCCGGATTGTTTTTGCGGATGGCGATGCCGGCCTGGTCGGATTTGACCGGTTCGCCGACGGCCTTGATCTTGAAGCCGTTCCGCTCGATGACCGGCTTGAGCGCGTAAACGTTGTTGATGGTGGCGTCGATGCGGCCGGCGTCCAGGTCTTTCAGGGAAAAGATCACGTCGTCGTACGTCTGGATGGTGAATTCGCCCACCTGCGGCAGCACGACCGTCCGCAAATATTTCTCGTCGTTCGTGCCGAGGCCGACCCCGATTCGTTTGCCTTTGAAGTCTTCGAGCTTCGTGATCGTGTTGTTGCTTTCATGCACGATGATGCGCACTTCGTTGGTGATGTAGGGTTGCGTGAAATCCATCTGTTGCTTGCGTTCCTCGGTGATCGTCATCTGGCTGATGACGGCGTCGAATTTAGCCGCCTGCAGCCCGGCGATCATGCCCGAGAATTCCTGGGCGACGAATTCCACGTCAACGCCGAGCCGTTTGGCCACTTCCTTGGCGATGTCGACGTCGAAACCGTCAAACTCGTTCTGGTCGTTCATGAAGTTGTAAGGCGGGTAGGTGCCCATCAGCCCGACCTTCAGCACGCCGCGGCTCTTGATCTCCTCCAGCAGGTTGGCGGGCTTCCCGGACGGCGCCGAGGCCGACGGATCGGCCGCGGGAGCCGAAGCCGAAGGCGTCGCGCCCGAATCGCCGCCGGATGCCCCGCCGCAACCGGCCAGCACCAGGGACAGCAACAACACGAAGGAAAAAACGACAAGAACTCGTTGTCGAATGCGCTTGTTCATTGGTCTCTCCCCACTCAAAGGTTTCAGGTTTAGGTTTGGATTTGCCGCTGCTTTTCATGCTTGGCCGTACAGGCCGTCCTGTGTCGATCTGGCAGGTTCAGATGCCGAGCAACCCGAAAAACTCGAACCGCGCCGTTTCCGCCGCCAGTTGGCCGGCCGTCTTGCCCTCGATGCCGTTGCCGGGAAGTTCGCCGCCAAACAGCCATCGCGCGATGACGCCCTCGATCAGGCTCATGAGCAGCGCCGCCTTCATTCTGGCGTCGATGGTCTCCGGCAGCATGCCGAGCTCGATCGCCCGCCGGATATTGTTCAGAAACGCGTTTTCCATCGCCACGCGCGTTTCTCCGATGGCGCGGTGCACGGCTTCGCTGGCCGCCATGCCGCCGAGCAGCAGGCGCATCAGCGGACGGTTCTCCTCCGCAAAGCGAAACAGCCGGTACAGCAGCGCCTCCGACGCCCGGACCATATCCTGGACGGTGCCTGCATCCCGGCGATATCCCTGGGCGATCACGGCCAGCAGTTCGTTCCGTCCTTCCTCGATGATTTCCAGCGCAGCCGCTTCCTTACTCTTGAAGTGCCAATAAAACGTTCCCTGAGCCACACCAGCTTCGCCGACAATATCGGATATTTTCGTCGCGTGGTATCCCTTCTCGGCAAAATGTTCCAGCGCGATGCGCATCAGCAGGCGCCGGCGTTCACGGCTCTGGGTGTCACGATCCGGACGCGAGCGGCTCACCCCCCTTGATTGATTCGTCAGTCAGTTTATCTGCAAAGAATCCTATCCGATTACTCGGAATTTGTCAACCGTCAGGTCACCGGTTTCATTTCCCGGTGACGATTTCGGCGATTCCCCCGGGGAGCGACGTCAAAGCAGCAGCTCTTCCGGCCGTTTGCCCGAATCCACAAATCCAAGGTCAATCGCCTTCCATAAATAAAGAGATACGATGCTCTGATACGGATCCCACTTGTCGCCGTGCTGCTGCAAATATTTCCCGTCGGCCCGGTCTTCCATCTGGTACAGCCATTTGACCGCCCGTTGCAATCCGAAGTCTCCGGTTGACAGCACATTGGGCCGGCCCAGGGAGAAAATCAGAAACATTTCGGCCGTCCATTTGCCGATTCCTTTCACCCTCGTCAGCACGCTGATGATCTCTTGGTTTTCCAGCTTGACGAGCGTTGCAAAATCGATCTGCCCGTCTTTCACTTTCTCCGCCAGATCGAAAATGTACGAGATTTTGGCGGCCGACACGCCCGCTTCCCGCAATTGGCAAAAGCTGAGCGCCAAGATGCCGTCCGGGGTGATTTCGCCGCCCGCGCACAGATCCTGCACCCGCTTTTTGATCGTCGCCGCCGCTTTGACGGACAGTTGCTGGCCGAGAATGGACAACACCAGGGACTCAAATGGGCGTCCCCGCGGCTGAAACTCCACATCCCCCACAAGCCGGAACAGAACGCCCAGTTTTTCGTCCCGGTTGGCCAAATCGATTTTGATTGCGGAAAGGTTCATCATCGGTTTCGGTTCCATAGGTACAGTATAGCAAAGCCGTGCCGTCCAAGACGCCGGGAATCGTGGACGTGCCGCAAATGCCGTTCAATTGGCAAAGCGACAAACTCCCGGCCGCTTCGCGCGACTCGGGAGTTTGTTTGATCTCCGAACACCCGTTCGGATTTTTTCAGTCATGATCCATTCAACATCATACCAAAACCAAAAATATAAGTCTATTGTTTTTTCTCCGCATATGCCAAAATGGGATCCGAGCCGGCTCAGACCCGTCGAATGGAGGGAATCGAATGGATCAACATCGCGCCTACCGGGAAGAACTGGACAGGCTGCGGGAAACGCAGAAGGAGATCGCCGGGCAACTGGCCGGCATCGGCGCCCGCTACTACGGAAACGACCTGGTGGAGCAGGCGCTGGACGCCAAACGGTTGGAAAAGAAACAACGGCTGGAACTGCTGCAAAAAGAACCTTACTTCGGCCGTCTCGACTTCCAGGAGGACGGAGCGGCCGCCCCGGTGCCGCTGTACATCGGGAAGCGGGGCATGAACCGCGCGGATTCCGGCGAGCCCTGGATCATCGACTGGCGGGCTCCGGTCGCCGGGTTGTTTTATTCGTTCACCGGCGGAGACGGACCGGCAACGTACGAAGCGCCGGATGGCCCGGTTCGGGGCGTGGTTCACCTCAAGCGGAACCTGGCCATCCGCGACGGCACCCTGCAGCGGGTGGTCGACACGTATGTGCGGGGCGCCGACAATTTGGGCGTGAGCGACGAATTTTTGCTGTATCGGCTGGGCGAAAACAAAGACAACAGGCTGCGCGACATCGTCGCCACCATTCAGGCCGAGCAGGACCGGATCATCCGGGCGCCCGCCGACACCGCGCTGCTCATCCAGGGAGCGGCGGGAAGCGGGAAAACGACGGTGGCGCTGCATCGCCTGGCCTATTTGCTGTACCGGTACCGGGAGCGGATGCGGGCCGAGCGGATGATCATTTTTGCGCCGAATCCGATGTTCCTCGACTATATTTCCGGCGTGCTGCCGGAACTGGGCGTCGGCGACATCCGGCAAGCGACCTTTGCGGACTGGGTGCTTGAACAGTTGCGGCATCAGGTGTCCCTGAAGGACGACCGAACCGGGCGGGAGCGGCGGTTTGCGGTCGGGGCAGGCGACGCGACGGACAGGAGCGGCGGCGTGACCGCCGGACGTTGGAAAGGATCGCTGGCGTTCAAGGACCTGCTGGAAGATGCGCTGGCGGCATTTGAACGCGACTTTTTGCCGGACGAGGATTTCACGCCGTGGGAAGGCGCCCTCCTGCCGGCGGAAACGATCTCAAACTGGTTTTATACGGAATACGGACATGAACCGCTGGCCCGACGCAAGGAACGATTGGCGGCCCGCATCCGGCGGTGGATGGAGATGGAACTTCAGGCCTGCGGGGACGCCGCACTGCGCAAAAAGCTCGGCCAAATCGGCAAGCGGCGGCTGCAGGCGTTCCTGAAGAAGCTGCACGAAACGGACGCCCTGAGCTTCTACAAGCTGCTCTTCGGCGCCGTCAAACCGCCGGCGCGGATGCGGTGGCGTTGGCACGAGGTCGCGTCGTCGCCGTTCGCGGCCGCCACGCGGATCGATCTGGAAAACGGCCTTGCCGCCTACGAGGATCTGGCGCCGTTGGTTTGGATCCAGCGCCGGCTGCACGGCGATCAGGGTCTGAAGTTCGACCATGTCGTCATCGACGAGGCGCAGGATGTGTCCCCGTTCCAGGTCGCGCTGCTGCGCGCGTATATGCGGGAACCCTCGTTCACGATCCTGGGCGATTTGGCCCAGGGCATCCATGACGACCGCGGCATTCACCGCTGGGAAGAGCTGGCGGCCGTATTTCCCACGTCGTCCGCGGTCCGGCACGATCTGAAGCTGAGCTACCGATCGACCATGGAAATCATCGCCTTCGCCAACCGCATCCTGCCGCATACCGGAACCGGCCTGCCCCCGGCGCAACCGGTGTTTCGCAGCGGCGAGGACGTGCAGGTGGTCCGGGCGGCCGATGCCCGGGAACGGCGGCGGCTCCTCCGCTCCTTCGCGGAGGAATGCGCCCGGCAGGGCATGCTCAGCGTCGCGGTGATCGGGCGCACGCCGGACGATTGCCGGGAACTGTGGCGGTTGCTGGCGGAGGACGGGGTAGAAGCCGCCCTGATCGAGGAAGGGCAAAGCGAATACCGGGGCGGCCTCTCGGTCATTCCCGTTCACCTGTCCAAAGGGCTGGAATTCGACGCCGTGCTGCTGGCGGATGCGGATGCGACCCGCTACCCGGCCACGCCGCTGAACGCGAAACTGCTCTATGTCGGCTGCACCCGGGCGCTTCACCGCTTGTGCGTCCTGTACAGCGGCCGCCTTTCTCCCCTGCTGGAACGGGAGGACCATGCCGACCTTTAACGTTCAATCCGCCGGCGATGAAGCGGGAGCATGGTTCTCCCGCCCGCCTGCTCTTCCTCTTATCCGCGCATGAAACTTGTGATAAGCTCAAGATGGGCTGATCAGCTTGAAAATGGCAGCCCCGAATCCGCTGACGAAGGGGAGTCGAATCGTTTTGAAAAGAAGCAAAGGATGGATGGCGGGCGCCATCGTGCTTTTCAGTTTGGCCGCCATCGCGGTAATCGTTTGGATTCAAAACCAATCCCGGCCTGCTCCCTCGGTAACGGGCGACATGATTCGCCTTGCCATTTTGCGCGCGGAAAAGCAGCAGGACAACTCCATCAACGTAACGGCTGAAATTACAAACCAAAGTTGCTGCACGCTTGCGGACAATCGTTTGTTCGTAGCCCCCATGTTGACCGAAGGCACGCCTCAACCGGGCAAAAACGGAAAAAACGAAGGCGGCGGAACGGCCAAAGCCGATGATCCGCCCGGGGATACGCCCGTGCGGGAACTGGAAGGCTCGTTTGCGCAAATCCCCCCGGGCGCATCCGTCAAAATTGAATTTACCGTCCCTTCCGAAACCGCTCTTCAAGAGCCGCTGCATGTGATTTTTCAGACCTGGAAAATTCGCTACGGGAATACGGAAGAGACAAGGGCGATCTCGGTGACCGAGCCTTTGCGGATTTCCGATTGAACGGACCCGGTCCCGCCTCAGCGCCTCAAGAACACCTTGGCGGCCTCCCTCGCGGCGAGCGGCACCAGCGCCACCAGCAGCGCCGCTCCCCATTCGGACCAGGCCAGCGGTTGCAGCCGGAATGCCGACGCCAAAGGCGGCACGGTCACGACGATGACCTGCAGCAGCAGCCCGACCAGGATGGCGCCGATCAAATACCGGTTCGTGAAAAGACCAACCTGAACGATGAACCTGGACGCGTGACGCATGGACAGCGCGTAGAACAACTGCGATGCGGCCAGCACGACGAACGCCATCGTCCGCGCAAAACCGAGCGCCTCCTCCGGAATGTCGCCGGAACCGGGCGAATATCCGTAACGGGCCAGCCCCCACCAGAAGGCAAACAGCGTCGCCGCGCCGATCAGAAGGCCGCCGGCGACCGCCCGCCATCCCGCCCCCCTCGCGAAAAAGCTCTCCTTCGGATCGCGCGGCTTCTGCCGCATGATGTCCTTGTCCCCCGGATCGACGCCGAGGGCGATGGCCGGCAGCGTGTCCGTGATCAGGTTGATCCAGAGAATCTGGGTCGCGAGGAGCGGCACCGGCCAGAAGAACAGGATGGCGACCAGAATCGCCGCCACTTCTCCCAGGTTGCAGGACAGGAGGAAGATGACCGATTTTTTGATGTTCTGATAAATGTTCCGGCCTTCCCGGACCGCGTGCACGATGGTGGTGAAATGGTCGTCCGTCAGGATCATGTCGCTGGCGCCTTTGGCCACGTCCGTGCCGGTGATGCCCATGGCGACGCCGATGTCGGCGCTTTTCAGGGAGGGCGCGTCGTTCACGCCGTCGCCGGTCATGGAGACGATGTGGCCCTGCGCCTTGAACGCCTTGACGATCTTCACCTTGTGTTCGGGCGACACGCGGGCGAACACCCGGTAGCGGTGGATCCGCTGCGCGAGCTCCTCGTCGGACAACCTGTCGATCTCCGCCCCGGTCAGGCACTCTTCGGCGGAAGCGGCCATGTCCAGCGCCTTCGCGATGGCCACCGCGGTGCCCTTGTGGTCGCCGGTGATCATGACGGGCGTAATGCCGGCCATTTTCGCCTCGCGGATCGAATCCTTCACTTCCGGCCGCGGCGGATCGATCATGCCCACGAGACCGACCAGGGTGAGCTCCGCCTCCATTTCCCCGGGTTCGAGCACCCGGTCCGTGTCCTTGAACGCGGCCGCCAGCACCCGGAGCGCGCCGTCCGACATCGCCTCGGCCGCCTGCAAAATCTTCCGCTTCCCTTCATCGGTGAGCGGCACGGCCCGGCCGTCCGCCCACACGGCGGTGCAAAGGTCCAGCAACTGGTCGAGCGCGCCCTTCGTATGGACCCGGTAGCCGTTGTCGATGCGGTTGAGCGTCGACATCCGCTTCCGCTCGGAATCGAACGGACGCTCCGCCACGCGGGGATGCCGGGCCTCAAGGTCCCGCTTGCGGATCCCGAACCGGTCGCCGAGCGCGACCAGCGCCACCTCCGTCGGATCGCCGGTGCCGCGGCCGTCTTCGAAGGTGGCGTCCGAACAAAGCACGAGCGTCTCCATGAGCCGCCTTTCGTCGTCGCTCGCTTCAAATTCCGTCTCCGCTCCGGCATTCCCTTCGGCCTCCGGCTTCGCCCCTTCCACCGGCACTTCGCGGAGGCGATCCATCGTGTACATTTGCACGACGGTCATTTTGTTCTGCGTCAGCGTCCCCGTCTTGTCGGAGCAGATGACGGTGACGGAGCCGAGCGTTTCCACCGCCGGCAGCTTGCGGACGATGGCGTTGGCCCGGGACATGCGCGTCACGCCGAGCGCCAGGACGATCGCCACGATGGCCGGCAGCCCTTCGGGAATCGCCGCGACGGCCAGGCTGATCGCGGTCAGGAACATCTCGAACAGGCCCCGCCCCTGCAGCAGAGCAATGACGAAAATGAGCGCGCAAATGCCGATGGCCAAAAACCCGAGCGTCTTGCCAAGTTCCTCCAGGCGTTTCTGCAACGGCGTCATTTCCCGGGTGGTCTCGTTCAGGGCGCCGGCGATTTTTCCCATCTCCGTCTCCATCGCGGTGGCGACGACGACGCCCTCCCCCCGGCCGTACGTCACCAGCGTCGACATGTACGCCATGTTGGAACGGTCGCCGATCGGCGTCTTCGGATCATCATGGAGTGCGGCCGCGTCCTTGTCCACCGGCACCGACTCGCCCGTCAGCGCGGATTCTTCGATCTGCAGATTGGCGGTTTCGAGCAACCGCAGGTCGGCCGGGACATATCGGCCCGCATCCAGAAGGACGATGTCGCCGGGCACGAGCTCTTGCGAATCGATTTCCCGCACGGTGCCGTCCCGCCGGACAAGCGTCTTGGGCGTCGTCATCTTCTGCAACGCCTCGATCGCCTTTTCCGCCTTGTGCTCCTGGAACACGCCGATACACGCGTTGAGCAGCACCACCAGCAGGATGATGACGGCGTCAACGTACTCCCCGATGAGCAGCGTAATGACCGCGGCGCCGAGCAGGACGTAAATGAGCATGTCGTTCAATTGGGACAAAAAGAGAGCGATCAAGCCCGCCTTCCGTTTCTCCTCCAGCCGGTTCGGGCCGTGCCGCTCCAGCCTCTTCTTCGCTTCCTCCGAAGACAGCCCCGTCCGGGCGTCAACCCCCAGCTCCCGCAGCACGTTTTCTTTCGTTTTGGCAAACCACATGGATGATACCCCATTTTTCGTGGTGAACGATTTGCCTTGTGAAATTTTTCATTTGTTAATTTTACCACAAGGACCACCACTATTCTAGGCGAGGAAGGAGCGATCTATTCCACGGAAAGGGCCGACCCATTCCAATTGACGGTTGACAGCAACGTTCCTTTCTCATATAGTTAATTACATGAGTAATGAACCATTTTGGTGGTGAAGAGATGGGATTTCTTATCGATGACAGTCGTCCGATTTTCGTGCAAATCGCCGAGCGGATCGAGGACGACATCGTCGAGGGGCGGCTACCCGAAGAATCCCAGGTCCCTTCGACGAATCAGTTCGCGGCCTTTTATCAGATCAATCCGGCCACGGCGGCAAAAGGCGTGAACCTGCTCGTGGAGCAGGGCATTTTGTACAAAAAGCGGGGGATCGGCATGTTTGTGGCGACGGGGGCTCGTGCGGCGCTCATCGAGAAACGGAAGGAACAGTTTTACGAGCGCTACGTCCTGACGATGATGCGGGAGGCGCGAAAGCTTGGCATTACCGTGGATCAATTGATGGACATGATCCGGAAAGGAGAGGCATCGGAATGAGCATCGTGGTATCGGCGGACGGCCTGACCAAAACGTACGGAAACGTGACGGCAGTCGATCATGTCCGTTTTTCCCTTGAAGAAAACAGAATGTACGGTCTTCTCGGGAGGAACGGCGCCGGAAAGACGACGATCATGCAGATGATTACCGCCCAACTGTTTCCGACGAGCGGGGAGATCCGGGTGTTTGGCGAGAACCCGTACGAAAACAACCGGGTGCTCCGCCAAATCTGCTTCATCAAAGAAAGCCAGCAGTATCCCGCAAATTTTAGCGTGGCCGACGTGCTGGATGTGGCCTCCAACCTGTTCCCCCGCTGGGATCGGGAGTACGCCCTCTCGCTGGTCGAGGATTTTCATTTGCCGTTGAAACGAAAAGTGAGAAAGCTGTCCCGCGGCATGCTTTCGGCCGTCGGCATCGTCGTCGGCCTGGCCAGCCGGGCGCCGCTGACGATCTTCGACGAACCGTACCTCGGCTTGGACGCGGTGGCCCGAAACCTGTTCTACGACCGGTTGCTGGAAGATTACGCCGCACATCCGCGCACCGTCATCTTGTCCACGCACCTGATCGACGAAGTGAGCCGGATTTTGGAGCACATCCTCTTGATCGACAACGGCCGGCTGCTCCTGAGCGAGGACGCCGACGTTCTTCGCCACCGGGCGTTTGCCGTCGCGGGAACGGCGGCGGCGGTCAACGCCTTTGCGGAAGGCCGGACCGTCATTCATCGCGATACCTTCGGCGGCCTCATGACGGCCGCGGTCATGGAACCCCTGGACGCGGACGTGCGGCAACAGGCCGAAGCGCTCGGTCTGGAGATCGCCCCGGTATCGCTGCAGCAGCTCATTGTGCATCTGACCGGCGGAAAAACGGAACGAAAGGCGGCGAAGGCGGAATGAAGCGAATCGCAAGCGTGATGAACATTCATTTCAAAGACCGGTGGACGTGGCTCATTGTGCCCTGGGGATTCGTCCTGTGCACCAGCTTCCTCGTGAACCTCATCATCAGCTTTTTCTTGCGGGATCCGCTTTACAGCGGCGGGATCTCATCCATCTATGTGTTCGCGCTGGTGGCGGGCATCCTCATCCTGCCGCACACGTTCCCGTTCGTCATCGGGTTCAGCGTGCGGAGGACGGACTACTTCCTCGGCTCGACGGCGGCGGCCGCGGTCAACAACGCCATCATCGCGCTGGTCCTGGTCCTGCTCGCGATGGTGGAGCGTCATTGGACGAACGGCTGGGGAACCGACCTGCACTTTTTCCACCTGCCGTACGTGCATGACGGGTCGCCCGCCGAGCAGCTCGCGATGTCGTTCGCCGTCCTGATGCACCTGTTTTTCCTCGGATTCGTCATCTCCAGCGTGCACCGGCGTTTCGGCGCCGTCGGCCTGTATACCCTGTTCACCGCTCTTCTGGTGATTCTGACCGTTGCCGGATTTCTCTGCACGTACTATGGGTGGTGGCGGGACATCTTCGAGTGGCTTGCCAACCATTCCGCGTTCCAGCTCGCCATGTGGACGGTACCGGTGACGGCGCTTTATGCCGTTGCGTCCTACCGGCTGTTGCGCAAGGCGACCGTTTGACCGGCGAACAATCGGGAGGGGACGACCGGTCCCCTCCCTCTCTCGTTCTTCTCAACGCGATTTCTTGCCCATCAAGACAACGGGATTTTCCGCATGTTTCATCCATCCGCAGGCCTGTCATGCCCAACCAACGTTTGCGCGTTTTACCCCAGAGAGCGACAGACTACGCCCTGAACCTGTAGCCCGCCCCCCAAACCGTCTCGATGTATTGCGGATTGGCGGGGTCGGGCTCCAGTTTTTCCCGAAGCTTGCCAATGTGGACCGTTACCGTCGCCAGATCCCCCTCCGAATCCAGACCCCAAACACGCTCAAAAATGGTCTCCCGGCTCAACACCTGGTCCGGATGGCTGGCCAGAAAAACCAGCAGATCAAATTCCCTTGCGGTCAGCGGGATTTCCCGGCCGTTCAGGTGCACCCTGCGGGCGCCCTTGTCAATGGTCAGGCCACGAATGCGGATCAGGTTTCGCTTGGCCGCGGATCGTCCGGCCAGGCGGTCGTACCTCTCCAGATGCGCCTTGACCCGTGCCACCATTTCCATCGGACTGAACGGTTTCGTCATGTAATCGTCCGCGCCCAGCCCGAGTCCGCGGATGATGTCCTTTTCTTCGTTGCAGGCGGAAATGACGATGACGGGGATCTCCGTCTTCGCCCGGATCTGCCGGCAGATGTCGAACCCGTCCATTCCGGGCACCATCAGGTCCAGAATGACCAGGTCGTATTGGCCGCTCAGCGCCTTCCGCAGACCGGCGTCGCCCCGGTGTTCCACGTCCGCCGCGAATCCATGGATTTCCAGGTAATCCCGCTGCAGTTCGGCGATGCTTTTTTCGTCCTCGATGATGAGCACCCGCTTCATGGAAACCTCCGCCCAACCCACTCAATCCCGGCCCTGTCCGTCGGCTTTTTGCAACGTGAAGGCCACAGTCGTTCCCTTGCCCAATTCGCTGTCGGCCCGGATTTCTCCTCCGTGGGCTTTCACAATCTGGGCGGCGATGGCCAGTCCCAGCCCGCTTCCGCCTTCATGACGGGAAGAATCGGCGCGGTAGAACGCGTCAAAGATGCGGGGCAAATCCTGCCGGTCGATGCCCGCACCGTTGTCGCGGATCTCCACCCGCACGTATGCCCCGTCCTCTTCCTCCGACAAAATGCGGATGGTGATACGCTTTTCTTCCTTGTCCAAATGCCTGACGCTGTTGTCGAGGAGATTGACGAACACCCGACGCAGCTGCTCGGGATCGGCCCGGACCCATACGGGCGTCTCGGGCGACTCCACTTCCAGGGTGATTCCGGCATGTTCCGTCTGAAGCCGGAATTCTTCCGCAACCTGCCCCGCGTATTCCCGCAGGTCCAGGTCCGAAAAACGGAACGGTACGCGGTTTAAGTCCAGTTTCGAATAAAGAAAAAGCTCGTCGACCAGACGGTTCAGGCTGGCCGCGTGCGCATGGATCGTACGCGCGTATTTCTCCAGGCGCTCCGGGCCGGCCGCCAGTCCGTCCAGGATGCCCTCCGCGTAGCCGATGATCGCCGTGACCGGCGTTTTCAGATCGTGCGAAATGTTGGCGATGAGCTGCCTGCGGTTTTCCTCGGTTTTCAACCGTTCCCGGACGGATTCTTCGAGCCGCCTTCGCATTTCCTCAAAAACGCGCCCAAGCCGCCCCAGCTCGTCATGGCCGCCCACGTTGACGGGCTGTTCCAGGTTGCCGTCCTTGATGCGCTCGGCGGCCCGCGTCAATTCCCCGATCGGCTGAAGGATCCGGCGGGACATCCACCAAGTCAGCAAGACGTTCGCCAAAATGATGGCCGCCAGGAAAGCGAGCGCGAAAGACGGCAACAAACGGCTCGCCAGCCTGTCCAGCGGGTCTCCGTCGAGGAGGAGAAACAGGTTGCCGGCGGTTTGATCGCCGAACCGGAAAGTGTACTGGAAGCCGGCGTACCATTTTCCGTCCAGGTGCAGCGATTCTTCCCGGAAGCTGTATGATTCGCTGTCGGCCAGCCGGTGCAACGGCAGCCGGCCGGCCGGCTGCCCGCTCCATCCTTTCGAAGCGTACCTGAGATCCCCGGACCGGAAGAGGACGATGCCGATCTTTCGGCGAGCCAGCCGATCGCCGTAGCCGTCCAACGTTTCCCCGACCAAAAGCTGGTCGGGATTTTCCCGCATGATGGTTTGCAGTTCGGCAATGGCCATCACTTCCCCGTGCAGAAAATCCCCGAGGCTGTAGCCGTCCAGATTGAAGTGGGACTTCACGGCTTGCATCTGTCCGGCAAAAACATAATGGAGCAGGTGCGCAAAAATCGCCGTCAGGACGATCGGCACCAGAACCATCAGCGAGTAGGACACCCACAGCTTCGTGCGGATCGACATCGCGTCCACCTTCCCATTCAATCCGAATCAGCCGGAGAAACGGTCTCCCGCCGGCGGGACGGCCCTTCCGCCGCCCCCGGGAAACCACCAGTTCCAATATCCAAGCAACTTCATCGCGGCCGGAACGAGGAGAAGCCGGACCACGGTCGCATCCAGCGCGATGGCGGCGGCCATGCCCAGACCGAGCTGCTGCATGGGCAAAATGCCGGCAAAAGCAAAGGAAGCAAACACCGCCACCATGATGACCGCCGCACCGGAGATCATCGGCGCCGTTTTTTCCAGCCCCAGCGCGACGCTCTCTTCATTCGATTTTCCGCCGTTGTATTCCTCTTTCACCCGGGTGAGCAGAAACACCTCATAGTCGGTGCTGAGGCTGAACAACAGTCCGAGCAGCAGGATGGGAATAAAGTTTTGGATGTAGCCGAATTCGCCAAAACCGAACAGGTCTTTTCCCAACCCCCATTGGAATACGATCACGAGCACGCCGTAGGTCGCCCCTAGGGACAGCAGGTTGAGAAGGATCGCCTTGAGCGGGAGAATCAGGCTTCGGAAGGTCGCCAGCAAAACCGTGAAGATCAACCCCAGCGCAAGCAGGATGACCGGCACAAGGCTGTCCCGCAGGGAATCGCTGACATCCATTCCCTCGGCGGTCTGCCCGCCGACGTAAACGCCGTAGGATGCCAAACCCGTTTCGGCAGGGAGCACCGCATCCCGGATTTCGCGAACCAGCGCTTTCATGCCTTCGCTGGAGGCGTGCTGATGAGATATCACTTCCAGAACGGCCGCGCCATGATCCGCGCTGATGTATCGGCCAACCAGTTTTCGCAAGGCGGGATCAAGGAGATCCTGCCGGTCGGACAGCGCCACCCGAACACCGGAAGCATCCATCCCCGGAAAATAGGTCAGATAGGAAACGACGGTATCCACGCCGTCGAGGTTTTTCAGACGTCCGGCCAAAGAAGCGAGCAACGCCTGCCCCTCCGGCTCAAGCCATGCCCCGGGCTTCCCTTCCAGGACGATTTGAACCGGCGACACTACGCCAAGACCGAACGCCTCCTGCATCGTCTCGACCCCCCTGCGCACCGGAGAGCCTTCCGGCAGCATGCGGACGTCCGGCGCGGAAGTCTTCAGCTGAAGGGCCGGCCATGCCAGCGCGGCAAGCAGGAGCGCCGACCCGGCCAGAAAGAGGATCGACCTTTTCATGACGTGGTGGGACAGCCTGTACCACCGCCCGGAAGGGGAGGACCGTTTGCCAAGCGGGATTTTCCAGGCGTTCACCTTCGTTCCCAGGATGGCGGCCAGAGCCGGCAGCAGGCTCAGACCGAGCAGAAGCAGCACGAACGCGGTCACGATCACGCCCAGCGCCATGGAACGCACCGCGGCGATCTCGACGGTCAGAAGGGCCGCCATCGAACCCATGATGGTAAGGCTCGAAAACAAGATCGCGTGTCCCGCCGTACCGGTCGTTTTTGCCACGGCCCCCGCAATATCCCGCGGATCCCGCGCAAGCTCTTCCCGGAAACGGGAAACGAAAAGGAGCGCAAAATCGATGCCCAGCCCGATGCCCAGCATCGTGACGGCATCCAGGACAAAAACGGACTGCTCCGTCCGTTCCGCGAAGAAATACAAAATGCCCAGCGCCACGGCGACAGAAAACGCGGCCAGCACAAGCGGAACAAGCGAAGAAGCGACCGACCGGAAAACAAGGAATAGTACGACAAGGATGACGGGAATGGCGTACAAGTGGGCGTTTGCAAGTCCCTCCCGGCTGGCTTTGTTCACCTCCGCCCACATGGCGGGAGCGCCCAGGATCGCCGCCTCCAGGCCAAGCGCCTTCGCCGCTTTGGACAACCGCTCCTGGATGTGCGGCAGTTTCTTCTGGGCAAACCCTTCATCGACGCGCATCTCCACAAATCCAAACGTGACATTGCCGTTGCCGCCGATGAAGGTATCCTTCAGCGGTTCCGGCGTGTCCAGCCAAGAATCTACACCGGCAACCGCCTCCTCCCGCAGCAACGTCTCCCGAAGCGCCCGCAGGCGTTCGGCGAACGTCTCCGGACCGGCATCAGGCTGATGGTCTTTCACCACAAAGGTGAGGGAAGTGGCGCCGCGCGACGCGAATTTTTGCGAAATCGTCTCGTACGCCTTGTAGGAACCCGAATCGGGGACCGCCCAGCCGCCCCCGGTGAGCAGCGCTCCCAGCTTGCCTGCATACAGGCCGCCGAAAACCGCCGCTAACACAATCCACGCAGCCACCACCCACCAGCGGGCTTTTCCCATGATGTGTCCCCAACGTTCCAACAGACGACTCACCATGTCGCCTCGATCTCCTTTCCCTGTTTATCAGAGAATTTCATCGCCGGCGACCATGGTAACCCGCAAATCCAATCTCCCGGTAAGGAGAAGGTAAAAATTTGATAAAGAAAGAATAAAAAAAGACCAATCGCGCCCTGCACGATTGATGGGAGGTTCATCCCGCTTCGTCCTGGAGGAGCAGATGCTGTTTTTGGTCGCGTTCGTGCACTTGCTGAAAGACCACGAGAAACCGCCCGCGCAGGCCGATCCGGTTCATGTGCGGGAAATCATCGGTGGCGGAACAAGTCATGCAATGGGTGGAGGAGCATTACATGGAGGCGTTCGACCTGAAGCGCGTCGCCGCCGCGGTCCATCTCACGCCCAACCATGTGTCGGCCGTCTTCCGCCGCACGGTCGGTTCCAGCATCACCGAGTACCTGACCGCGCGACGGATTCGCCAAGCCTGCGTGCTGCTGCGCACGACCGCCCTGTCTGTGCAAGAGGTCTGCCGGGCGTTCGGACTGTCCAACTGCGCCTACTTTTGCGGGTTGTTCAAAAAGCATGTCGGACTGACCCCGTACTGCTACAAACGCCACTTCGATCCGCGCGCCTGAACGCCCGCCGCCCCTCTCATACGTTTGTTCCCGTTAATTGCACCTCTGCGTGTTTGAGTTTTCTTCCGGCAAACCAAGTTCCCGCGAGCAGCAGCACAAAGGCGACACCGAGCACGATCATCGCCGCTCCTGCCCATAACGCCGGCACCAGGTGCGCGCCGAAATCATCGGGGGTCCGGATGGCCGCTCCCGACTCGAAGATCAGCCCGCTGATGGCGATGCCGAACACGCCGCCCAGTTCGCGGGTTGCATTGCTGATGCCGCTTGCTTCCCCGGAAGATTGCTCCGGGACCGAAGTCATCACGCCGTGAGCCAGCGGGGTGAAGCTGAGGCCCATGCCCGCTCCCGCCAGCATCATGAGCGGCGCTTGCCACAGGAACGGCACATCCACGCCTGACGACGCGATCAGAACGGCAAACCCGGCCAGTGCCAATGCCTGGGCGGTCATGCCGACGGTGAGCACCGTCCGGCTGCCGAAACGCCCCACGGCGAATCCGGCCAGCGGAGCGCAGACCATCGTGCATCCGGTCCAGACCATTGTCCGGACGCCGGCTTCCAGCGCCGAATACCCTTGCGCCTGTTGCAAGAACAAGGTGAGCAGGAAGATGGCGCCGAAGATGCCCGCGTTCAGCCAAAATCCGGTGAAGATATAGGCGGTGTAGCGCCGGCTGCGGAACAAGGCGAAGCGGATATACGGCGTTTCTCTGCCCCGTTCCCACACGTAAAACAAGATCAGCAAGACCGCGCCCGCGACCAGCGACCCGATCACTTCCAGCGAACCCCAACCCTTCGTGTTGCCTTGTTCAAGTCCGTCAATCCTGCGGCAATGAGCAGCACGCCCGGCAAGTCAAGCGGCTTCCGCTCCCCCTTCATTTCGGCAAGCCAGAAGTTGCCGAACAAAAGCGCCAGCAGGCCGATCGGCACGTTCACCCAGAAAATCATTTGCCATGGCGCGCCTTCCACGATCAACCCGCCGATCAGCGGCCCGATGGACAGCCCGAGTCCGGAAATGCCGGACCAGATGCCGAAGGCGGCTGCCCGCATGTTTTCCGGGAAGCCGGCGTGCCGTCGATCTACCTTGACTCCGGATAAAAAGATGTAATTTACGCATCCTGCCACCGGTAGGTCCAGAATCGCTCCGTTCCGAACTGTCTCTCGATTTCCGGATCCGGCACCTCCCGGTCTCCAAGCCATTTGGCAAGCTGGAACTGGGAGCGATGTGCCCGGATGGACGCCAACTTTTGCCGCAAAAAAGGTCGGACGTCGTTTACAACGTCGGGTTTCCCGAGCGCTTTCTCGCAATTCGGCGCAAAGGCGATGCCGTGCACCACCGGCCGCTCCGCCGCGGGCAGCCGGCCGACCGCCCGGATGACGGCGGCGCCGCACGCCTCGTGGTCGGGATGCACGCTGTACCCCGGATAAAAGGTAATGACCAGTTCGGGCCGCAGCTCCTTCAGTAGCGCCTCAATGCGGCCATCCAGGAGATCCGGGTCTTCGAATTCGATCGTTTTGTCGTGAAAACCGAGCAGCCGCAAATCCTGAATGCCGATGGCGTGGCAGGACGCTTCCAGTTCCCTTCTTCGAATTTGCGGCAGCGTCACCCGATTGGCAAAGGGCGGGAACCCCATGTTGCGGCCCATTTCGCCCAGCGTCAGACAGGCATAGGTCACTTGGGCACCGCGATGAATATGCATGGCCAGCGTGCCCGACGCCCCGAAGGCCTCATCGTCCGGGTGCGGCAGCACCAAAAGAATGCGTTTCACAGCCTGCTCCCCCTTTATTCCGTTCCGAAAGGTTGCCGGCTCAACTGCAACGCCACGACCAGTCTGCCTTCCCCGTCGTTTCCGGCCAGGATGAGCCGTTCCGCATCCTCCTCATCGTAGTGGGTCAACCCTTCCGCGTACACCCATCCATCCCGCATTTTCAGGCCGACCCGGTACGGCCCGCTGCCGGCGATCGAACCTCGAGAAAAACGAATACGGGCGTTCTTGACGAAAGCGGAGGCCGGATGGCCGCCACTGCCCGAAAGAGCCGCATACGCCCCGGTTGTCGTTTCCAGATGGAGATAAACATCCTGATCCTTCAGGCGATCCAGTCGGGCCTGCACTTCGGTCGGATCGATTGGCCGCACCGCAACCCCTCCGTTTTTGTACTGTATCCGTAAGTATAATACAAGCGCGGCGATTTGGGCCATCGCCGTGCTGAAAACAAAAATCGGCTCTCCTCCGAGAGCCGATTTATTTTTTCTCCTGCCATCTTCACACCCCGCGAACGACGCGAAAACCTTGATCGGGACCGATGCCGCTCGCCTCAAACTTACCCCGGAACGAAATTTCGGTGTTGCGGACGTCGCCCATCCAGCCGCCCCCTTTCACCACCCGGTAGGACCCGCTGTCGCTGCTGCCCGTTTCTCCGTACCAGTCCCAGCACCATTCCCTGACATTCCCCGACATGTCGTAAAGCCCCAGCTCGTTGGGTTTCTTGGAACCGACCGGTTTTGTTTTATTGTTGTTGTTTTGGATAAGCGGCCAGTTCCACTCGCCGGACAAATACTTGTCTCCGGCGTTTCTCCAGTACCAGGCCACTTCATCCGCGTGGTTGCTTCCGCTGTAAGTGTAACCCCTGCTCAACTGACCTCCGCTTGCGGCGTATTCCCACTCCGCTTCCGTCGGCAACCGGTAACCGTTGGCTCCCTCATTGATCGTGACGGTCCATTTGATACGGTCGTGCTCGCTCAAGTTGTTCGGGTCTTTTTTCGTTTTGTCTATATGGTAATAAGGTTCCAGTCCCTCTTTGATGCTCCTTCGGTTGCAATACTCAATGGCGTCATACCAGCTTACCATTTCCACCGGCAAATGATCGCCCTTAAACGCCGATGGATTGCTTCCCATGACCTCCATCCACTCTTTTTGCGTGATTTCATATTTGGAGATGTAAAAGTCCGACAGGGTCTGACCATTGTAGCTGGAATTTTCGTTCACAAACGTTCCGCCCTTGACGAGCACCAGGCTGTTTTCCGGAACTTTGCCTTTGGAGCTGACATGGTCTTCCGCTTTCTTTTGCATGCAGGCGCTGGCTACGACCAGGAGGACCAGGAGAGAAATGATGGCGCACAGCTTTCTCATGGGAATGTCTCCTTTAGGCCGATAGGTCTGAAATACACAAGGCCGCCGGTTGACAGACCGGCGGACCTTGCCTTTTGGACTGATGAACCTGTTACCAAACCGTGACGTTGGAGCTGCCGCTGCTTTGGTAGCCTTCCGTCGCCAGCACTTGGTAAGCCCAACTGCTGCCCAGATTCATTCCGGCATTTCTCCACGCGTTGACGTGGTTGCTGAACGTAATGGAAACGTTGCTGCCGGTCGGTCTCTTCGTTTGCCGGACGCTCCAGAACTGTTGGAACGTTTGCGTGCCGTCGATGGACGGAGCGTTGTACCGCCAGGACGTATAAATGTCGTACATCCCCCCGTCACTGTACACGGAGCCCCTGTACGTGCCGGTGGGTCTGTACGTGCCCCAACTGTCCACGACGTAGTATTCGATCAACGGATTTCTTGTCCACCCGTAGAGCGTCAAATACGCATTTCCTTGCGGCGCCCACACACCGGCGTTATAGTTGACCGTTCTGTACGGCGATCCCGTCGCCCAACCTTTGCCGACAACAAAGTTCCCGCTGTTGTACCAGGTGACGCTGTAATTGCCGCCCGGTCCGTTGGTGGCGTTGACAACCCCGCCGCCGTCGGTCCAATATTGCCAATAGGTGTTCGCGCTCGCGGTTGCCGCAAACAGGCAGGAGACCATGGCAACCGCCACCAGCACCGTTACAATTTTTTTGCGATACATCAATATCCCTCCAATCGATTTTGGCCACGACTTCTCTGCATGCGACCCGCCAAATGTGACTTCCGGCGCTCCATCGCTCACCCGGTGTCATATGCTGTCATCATATTCTATCACCTCCTTTGTAGGCAAATTATAGAATGTAAGCGAATGCATTTCACTTTGGAAATTAAAGAACAGTCTCCAAAATTTAAACAAAAATCGCCGCCGCCACATGACACCCGGTTCATGAAGTTGGAAAATTCCCAAAAAACCGAGTTCCGCCCGTTCAAATGAAAAAGCCGCCCCATGACAGGACGGCGCAGCAAGCAATGGATCCGATTAAAAGGAATTGTTTCTCCACACGTATCTCGGGCCCTCGGCGCCCATCTCTCCGCTCGGAACAAACCCTGCCTTTTCAAGAACGCGTTGGGAGGCCCGGTTATCCGGCTCCGTTTCCGCTTCGATGCGCAATACTCCCGGCTGTTCGGAGGCCCAGCGGACCGCTGCGGACACGGCTTCCGTCGCCAAGCCTTTTCCTTCGTATCCCGGATTGATGCCGTAGCCGATTTCCACCATCCCGTTTTCGTTCAGTCCCTTGAACGACAAACTGCCAATGATCCTTCCGCTTCCGTCGTTTAGTTGCAACACCCACAACGCGTGCCAAATTCGCCGCTCCGGATTTTCCAGGCAACCGGCAAGCATTTCGGAGTAGGCGGCTTTCAGCCCTTCGTCGGTTTCGTTCCGAATGAACTCCTCCATTTCTTGATCGGAAAGGGGGTAAAGGTTCAGTCTCTCGGTTTTGATCATGGTTGGCCTCCCTGCCTCTTTACGTAATAAAAAAGCGCTGCCGGTGGCCTGCTTCAGGGAATGGGGCGGTATGCGCGAATCCCTTCAAAAGAAATCATAGAGACCGTCCGCAAAGTACTCGTACTCTTCATCGGTAATGATCTTTTCCCCATAACCGTCGAAGAAGGCGTCATGGTCTTGCGCGGATTGAAAAATGCCGGGATCCGGCCTTATGGCCAAGGACACGTCATAACGGGGGTCTCCATGGGCACCGCCGCTCCAGTCAATGATCCCGGAGATTCGGCCCTCATGGACCAGGAAATTGTCAACGGTACTGTCCCCGTGAATCAGCGTTTGCCCAACATCGGCAGGCCTATTGTTTTTTAGCTTTTCAAGCAGTGCCGCCGTACCGTCTACCTGATAGTGGATCAAATTGTACTCGGCTTGTTCGAGCATCCGGTCCAGCCATTTTCGGTCGCTTTTCAGTTGGTCGGGGCAAGGCGTGGCATGGATCTCCCGCAAACTTTTTCCGAACTCGAACAGAAGTCTGGATCTTGCGACCGGATCCCGCTCACGGGTCAGGATTTGTCGGATGGGTACCCCTAGCAGGCACTCCATCAGCAACCAGGACTGGACTCCATCCCGTTCATCCTGGCGCTGAACAAATTGATAGACTTTGGGAACCCGGAGAGCGGTGGGAGATAAACACTCCAGGACAAAGGCCTCTCTTCGCAGCCATTCGGCATACTGCTCGCCTTTGGCTCTCTTCAAGACGAAAAGACCTTTCCCGGCGTCGATGATCGCCACATCCGAGGTTTGTCCCTGGGGCGGGAAGCTGATGCGGTGGATGCCCCCCAGCTCCTTCAGGATCTCCTGCGGAATCTCTTGTCGGGAAATCGGCGCCAACGGAGGACCTCCCTTCCGGTTTGGCAGGAGCCCCCCTGCCAAACAAGGGGCGGCTCATGCATGGAGGCATCATCATATTTTTGCCCGTCTTTATTCTATCATCGTCATCCGTTTGTTGGGCAGTTTGCGGGTGGCGAACCTGAGCCGGCTATATTTCAGAGGCATTCCCGTTACGCCGGTTCTATATCCCTTTTGCTTCCCTCAGTTTTTGCATGCGCTCCTTCAACGAACCGTCCGGCTCGATCTGCGAAAGTCGAACGACTTCCTCCACGACCCGCTTGCTCCAGGCGGAGATGTCCCAGGCCTCCAGAGCCTTCAACGCCATATTTCGATTGCGAACCACGGGACTGCGCAAACCCGCCAAAATCAGAGCTTCCCCCACTCCCTCATGCTTGTCCAGGTCTTGCAAGAGGAAGTCAAGGCAATGATGCGGCGCATATTCCCGGCCCAACCCCATTTCCTCGGCCGGACCGGAGGCAATCTCCCCGAGCGGCAGCCGTTCTTCCGCGAATTGCACCAGCTTCCGGATCCGGGCCGGGTCTTCGGTTTGCATGAGTTCGCAGTAGAGCGATTCCTGCAGCGGATCCTCGACGAGCTGCGCAAACAGAAGGTCCCACACGTCCATTCCGAGCGCATGGGCGCATCGGATGCCGTACCAGCGGTCCACCGTATCGCCGGTTTGGACCGCGTCCATCACGACTTGCGTCCAGTCCGGCCTTGCAATGATTCGCCGGCAAGCTTCCAGGCTCCCGGCCCGCAACTCCCCGGTCCAGTTGGAAGACAGCCGCTTGCTCCACCGCTCGTCATCGTCCGCCTCCAGAAAGTCGCGGATGCGGATCAAAACGGCCAGATGCCTCGCCGTGGCACTCATTTTGTCCGCCAGACGGACATAATCGGAGATGACCTGCGGAGCATGTTCGTAATCGTCGATGTCCTCGGCCGGCCCGCCGTTGATCAAGGCCTCGATGATATCGGTTGCGCCGTCGAACAATTCCGGGTCAACCCGCTCGCCCGACAACGCCTCCCGGAGATCGCCGTTCCTTGCGCAGATGCAAGCCAAATATTCGTTCATGATCCGGTTTTGGCAGCCGTGGCGCAGCAGCCAGTCCTTAATCTCCGGCCGGGTCGGCTGAAGCCGCTCCACGACATGGATCTTTCCCCAGCCGTGAACCTGCTTCGCCAGTTCGAACAGCACGTCGTTGCTGTTTTCCATGCCGTTTTGGATCGCGACCGCCGCGTAAAGCGTAAACTCCTCGTGCCTGCCGATCGTCAGAAGGAGTTCCTTGGCATGTTCATTGCGAAAAAGCCCCAACAAGGCAATGCCGAATTTCACCACGTTGCGGTGCGCCGCGCGCTCCACCATCCACATGGCCTCTTCGAAAAGCGTTCGCAGTTTGACCCCCGGATGCTTGCGCAATTCCTCCAACACGGCATCGATGATGCCGATGATATCCGACGAAACGAGCATGCCGTACAGCGCTTTGCGGGTGCGCAGCTTCGGCTTTCGGGAATGTTTCGCCAACAATTGCACCAGCTTGCGGACGTCCTCCGTCTCCGGACCGCCGCCGGCATGATGCGCGTCCAGACCGCCGGCCACCCAACGGAAAGGACTCCCGGCCCAAAATTCCTCATCGTCCGGCAACGTTCCGTCCACCGATTCGCCCTGTTCCAAAATGTACGAGTAGATCGATTGTTTCCCCGACCAGGGCGCTTTACTGAAAAGCAAAATCATCGCTCATCACCTGTACTCTTGTCGAAAAAAGAAGAACCAAGTCGCATTTCACTTGGTTCTGTATATCGGTCATATGGTTTCAAAACGTTACGGTACGAGCACACAAAATGTTGTATCGTTTCATTCATCCGTTTTGATGTATGTCAATAAGTAACGAAAAAACAGCAACCGGCGCAAGCGATAATGGCTGCCCAAATGAACATCGGCCAATTCGCGAATTTGCTGCATGCTCATATAGACATCATGCTTGCCATGTTCCCGCCACAATGCCTTTTCCGTTTCCGTCAGCGGGTTGTGCCGGTTATGGTGCCACTCCAATATGCGATTGGGTAAAAAAGCCAGTCCGAGCAGCGCAAAGTCGCTGATGGTCTGCGGTTTGTACAGATCCAAGATGATCAGCGCCCCGCCGGGGATCAGGGCATCACGGCATTTTTGCAAAAACTCGCCGTACGGCATGTGGTGGGCAGCGGCCGCTGAAACGATGCAGCCGATGGAGTTTCTCTCCAACGGCAAAGCCATAAAATCGCCCCATATGTATTCGCAGCCCGGCGAAGGGTCCGACCGGGCCATTTTTAGTTGACCTTCAGACAAGTCAATGCCGATGACTTTATCAAACCGTGCCGTCAACAACCGGCACAATTCCCCCGTGCCGCATCCGATGTCCAGTGCGGGGGCCGATCGGGGCAACTCCGGAGGAATGGCTTGAATCATTCGTTTATAATAATGGTTGTTATGATCCCAGCGGGGCTTATTGGAAGGCTTTGCGCTCGCCAGCCGATCAAAATCAGCGGCTATTCGCTCATTTTTCGCGTCCATCATTTCCCTCACAGCGCCACTTTTTCGTAATTATACCATCTTTTAGCAGGCTCTCGTCTATGAGGCGTCAGGTATTAACGTTTTGGATCGTTAGATTCGGAAGGAGCTTTCGTCATGAAGGTTCGATTTTGGTTGATCCCGGCCATTCTTACGTTGGCGGCGGGATGCATGGGCGGCGGACAGGGGCACGGAAACCTTGAAGCGCATCCCCATCTGCAAATTGTCAAAAATGGCCAAGAAGCGGGACCGGGCCCCTTGACCAAAGAAAATGTTTCGATTGGCGGAATTCATATCGGGGATTCACAGGAAACCGTAAGAAAAATTTGGGGAGAGCCCACCGCCACCCAGGAAGGAGGAGGGGGAACCCCGTTTGTCCAGTGGTATTATGAGCAACATCATGCGTACATCTTTTTTTACCGCACTTCGGGAACAGGCCCTGTCGGCGGGGTGGCCCAAATCTCCGTGAACTCCCCTTCATCCCTGAAAACGGACAAAAATATTGGAATCGGCGACTCGCTCTCCGCCATCCTGGAGGCGTATGACCACGTTCTCAGCAGAGACGTGCACGGCGACATCATCAATGTCTGGATCCAAGGTTCCAAAGAAGAAGAAGGCTTTTTTGTCCCTGCATTGAGATTTGTGCTGAAGAACGACCGCATCACTAATTTTTTGCTGGAAACGAACCTGGTTGACCCGGAAATACTCTAGGGACTCTCAACAATCGCCATCCATCCATTCCTGTATCGCAACCAGACAATCCAATGCCCTGCCGTGGATGAAAAGGTTGAATTGATCTTCATAACCGGTTTCTTCCGCGTTGATGAAAATGCGTGTGGCCTTCGTCTGGAAAGGCAACTGATTCACCGGCGCCACTTGCAGGCTTGTGCCGATCACCAAGACCACATCCGCCTCCTGGATGGCGTTGATGGCAGGATGCCAGGCTTCCGGAGGCAAGGATTCACCGAAAAGAACCACATTGGGGCGAAGCTTGCCGCCGCAGGAACAGTTCTGTTTCTGCAAAAACGCCGTTTCCGTGTGCGGCCTTCCGCAAGCGTGACAACGGAATTTGCGGATCGTTCCGTGAAGCTCATGCACGGTTTGGCTGCCGGCCGCTTGATGGAGGCCGTCCACATTCTGGGTGCAGATGCAGGTCAGGATACCCCGCTTCTCCCACTCCGCCAAAATGAAATGTCCTTGATGGGGAACTATCGTTTTCAATTGCGTGATGCGTGTCGAATAAAATGCATGAAAAAGATCGTAATTGGACTCGAGCGCTTCAACCGTCGCCACCGTACGGGGATCGATGTTGCGCCACCATCCGCTCGGGGAACGGAAATCTTTGACGCCGGAATCCACGGAAAGTCCGGCCCCCGAGATCAGCACCATGTTGCGGGCATCTTTTATCAGCAACGCCGCACGATAGATCGGATTGTCCCGTTTGAGCAGCCTTTCCCACGAGTCGCAATCGATGTCCCCTTCCTTCGCGGACCTTAACCAATCCCATATCGGGTATGAAAAGACAGGATGCAGGGCCGTCGGCTTCAGCTTCAAACAGGCCGGGCTCAACGCATTCAAAACCTCGCCCAAATGTTCATGCCAGCCGTGAACCGGCTCCTTGCTCTTCAGGCGAAAGCGCCATCCCTGATCCGTGCGTTCGCCCAGGATGGCGAGGGTTTCGTCCTTCCCTTCCAGAGCCAAGACCGTTTCTTCCATAGCGCAAAATCCCTTTCATCCTGTTCGCGTAATCAGCGATTCCCGTCCGCCAGCCGGCAACCCTTTAATTTACAAGCCACACAAACAGACCGGCCACGATGGCGGAAGGGATCCCCAACAGGTCGTATACGGAAACATGGTCACCGGCGAGTTGCTGGAAAAGTTGTCGGTGCGGCGCCCCGTTTTCTTTGAAATCGCTAAAATATCAGGTATTTACAGAAGTGCGCACTATCATCATTATAATAAATCAATGGGCTTGAAAATTAATAGAATGGGGGGGGGGCGTGTGCGAAAAACGGAAATCGTTCCATGGTCGGAAAAATGGCTTGAACTTTACCGGCAGGAAGAAAACTTGCTGCGATCCGTTTTCGGGAACAATTTGCTTGAAATCCATCATATCGGAAGCACGGCCGTGCCTCAGATCGGCTTCGCAAAGCCGATCATCGATATCCTGATTGTCGTCAGGCAGATTGAGAAAGTAGACGAGCATAACGAAGAGATGATCCGGAACGGCTATGAGCCGCGGGGAGAACAGGGAATCGCCGGCCGTCGCTATTTTCCGAAGGGCGGGGACCGGAGAACCCATCACGTCCATATTTTCGAGGCGGGAAATCCCCATATCGAGCGGCATCTGAACTTCAAAGCGTACCTGATGCATCATCCCGAAGAGGCGAGGGCATACGGGGAGTTGAAACTGCGTCTGGCCGGGCAATATCCGGATGATATTCGCGCTTACCAGGAGGGGAAGGCGGCTTTCTGCGCCGAGTTGGAGAAGAAGGCCACGAGGTAGGCGGCAGAAAGAAGCGGCGGCATGGAAGAAATGGCAAACGATCTCTTCCCTTTGAACCTTGGACGGTGCTGATCGCCCAATGCGGTTTTGAATATGATTTTGAGTTGCCGGAGAATGAAATAGCTCGAAACAACCTGGAGAGCTTAACCAAAATGAAAATGGATACAAAAGTGTTGTTTGCAGCTCTTCACCCGGAAATCAAGAACACAACTTTTTCGACCGATTTTTTGCTTAAATATTACAACATCAACCAAACGGATGTTCAAAGGCATAGGGCATTGGGAGACAGTTTATTGATTTCCATCCTTCTTTCTTAATAACCATATACAGTTTGCGGGAGTCTCATCGGCCTTGTTCCCTCTGTAATCGCGAAAAATATCGAGTATTTCAAACCCGCAAAGCTCAACCAACCATTTCATCTCCTGCCTGTACGTTTGCCGCATCATAATCGGTCTGATTCGTTCCCCAATAATTTTTCCGCTTTCATTATACGTTACAAATTTCCAATTCCCATACATCTGTTGCGACACGGGGTTGTATGTAATGGCGTTGTAAATCCTTTCACGATATCCCTCGCTGTTTACATACTCCAGTCTGAACTTGTAATCATCACGCGTTGTGCTCATCTGCTCCATCTGGAATACGGGCGAGGGATCGAACGTATTCAGCGTGAGAACTCCCCTGTCTTCCAATTGTTCTCTTATATTCAAGAGCGCTGCCCTCTGGAGTTCCGGTGTCGGAAGGTGCATAAAACCGCTTCTTGCAATAATGGCAAGCGAATATTTACGACCCGAACTGAATTTTGTCATATCCGCATGATAGATATTAAGCTTTAATCCCTTATTTCGAGCCTTTCTTGCCGCCACTTTGCACATCTCTTCGGATAGATCCGTTCCGTCAACATCAATGCCATGCTCCGCCAAATATAAAAGCACCGCACCGGTTCCGCAGGCAATGTCCACAACCCCGCCGCTGCCATATTTACGGGCGAGCTCAAGATAGAAATCCAGAAATCCCTCATGGCTGTCGTCATGACCGAACATGGCCTCCACATATCGGTCATAATTCTCCGCTACATCTTTGTAATCATGTAAATCCACTTCAGATCCTCCTCCCTCGCCGCTTTCCACTGAACCTGCTTGCAGTCCTCTGCCGCTCAGACTTTTAGGAAATGCTCGAATTCGCGGAAATTCTCCTGACGGGAAAGTCTTTTTGCAGCAAGGCCTGCAGGGCCAGCCGCCCCAGCAGGCCTTCGGGCAGCGATCTTAATTCGTGATTTTCCGGAAGGAGCTTCCCTTTAACAACGCGAGCAGATGTTTCATGATCTTGAAAAGCAAGAAGCCAAGGACACTTCCGAATGTATTCAAAATGACATCATCAATATCGAATTGCCCGATTCTCAGGCCAATCCTGCAACGTTTCAATCGCAAAGCTGATGACCATGGAATCCACGATGATCTTCGAAAGTTTGACGTATCTCGGACAATGATGTTCATATTGTAACGGTCTTCTCCCGTCACATATTCCAGCACATTATGAAACGGAATGAAGTTCGCATTCAGCTTCAACACTTGCAGATTGAGATATCCCTCCGCATCGGTCCCCGGGCCAGTTGTTTTTGTTCCCCGAAGCTTTCCAACGCCTTCCGTGTTGCCTCTTCCTCGGCAAGGCCTTGGCGCAAGTATTCACTTTTCAATAGATGAAGATGATCGCGCATTTCATCCATCGATGTTTTGATCCAACGGACTCCCTCCGAACAAACTTGAATGAGATGGCTGATCTGGTTCCATTCCCGCAGTTTCTTTTCCAGCACTTTCTTCCCGGCTTGCGTAATCCTGTAGTATTTCCTTCTTCCGCCGCCCTCTGAATGTCCCCAATAGGACTCCAGCCATGCTTTGTTTTCGAGCCGCTTCAGGGCCGGATACAACGTGCCTTCGCTCATGTTGTACAGATCGTCGCTGTTTTCTTTCAGGGTCTTGACAATTTCATACCCGTACATATCCCGTCGATGGATCAGGGACAAAAGGAGAATGTCAATGCTTCCTTTCATGATCACCCTATCCATCATTACACCTCGCTTTCCAATCCCATCCTGTTTGCATTGTAACACTATAATACATCGTATTACGGGGGTGTTGGTACACCCCACGATTTCAATCCTTCCAATTTTCTTCCTTCAGCAATTCAATCATTTTTCGCAGGGGCGTCGCCATATAATCGTCTTTCCGATAGATGAAGACGGTTTTCACTCTTCCATACCGTCGGGGTATGGCGTGCAGGCGTATCCGGTTCGCGTTCGCATGCGGTTCCGCCACACTCCGGGGCAGCAGACTGATGCCCAGTCCCGCGGCCACACAGCCTACGATGCCGTCCAGCGTCCCAAATTCCATGACTTTGTCCGGAACGACCCCTTCGTGGCACAGCCATTCCTCGAACCTCGCCCGATAGGCGCACCCGTGGCGAAACACCAACATCGTCCGGTTCCCGATTTCTTTGATGGAAGCAATGCGGCCACGCGAGGCGTCCGTCACAAGCACCAGTTCTTCTTCGACCACCGTTTGGCAGGCGAGGCCCGGATGCTCGACAGGTCCGGCGACAAAAGCGCCGTCCAATTCATAATCCAGCACGTCTTGGATGTTTTGTTCCGTGGGACCGGTTTTCAGCACAATGTCCACATCGGGGTATTCCCGATGGAACCGGGAGAGCAGTTTCGGCAGACGGACCGCGGCGGTCGTTTCCATTGAGCCGATGAGCAAGGGACCTCTGGGATTTTCATGGTCACCGATCGCCTGTTGCGCCTCATCAATCAATCGGAGGATTTGATCGGCATAAGAAAGCAGAATTTTGCCCTTGTCCGTCAGGGCAACCCCCCGGCTATGCCGGTAAAACAGTCTGGTTTGCAGCTCCGCTTCCAGTTGCCGGATTTTCGTCGTGAGATTGGACTGGGCGTAGTTCAGTTCCCGGGCCGCCCTGGAAATGCTTCCCGCCTTGGCCACGGTCCGGAAAAATCGCAACGCTTGCAGGTCCATGGCAATGCTCCATCTCTTTGCGGTTTGATATATAAAAAAGCGATGCCTGGACATCGTTTTTTTGAATTATACCATATACCAAAAAAAAGATAGGATGATAACATATGAGCATTCGACGGAGTGGAGCGGATGAACAAAAAGGACCAACTGGGTTTGCTCGGGGGCGTTTTTTCCTTGATGGTTGCCATGGGCATCGGAAGATTTGCCTATACGCCCATCCTGCCGCTGATGCAGGCGGACCTTCGCTTTTCCGACGCGTTGGCGGGCTACCTGGCTTCCGGCAACTATGCGGGGTATTTTGCCGGAGCCACATTGACGGGAATTCTTCCTATCAACAAGCATCGCATTTTTTATTTGAGAGCCGGTCTGGCGGCCAGCACGATCACCACTTGCCTGATGGGACTCACCCACTCCTATGTGCTGATGCTGATGATCCGCTTTGTTTCCGGCGTGGCCAGCGCGTTCACTTTTGTGGCGGCTTCCGGCATCGTCCTGGATCGGCTGGCGGCGGCAGGGAAAACTCATTACGCGGGCTTTTTTTATTCCGGCGTGGGCCTGGGGATCCTGTTGTCCACCCTTTTTGTGCCGGCTTTGAACAAGTGGTTCATGTGGGAAGGGATATGGATCGGATTATCCATATTCGGCGGCATTCTTACCCTGTTGGCATGGCGGTGGATCCGGGAACCCCCGGACAGACCAAGAAAAACGGACCAACAAATCGCCCATTCCCGGGGCCCCCGCTGGCTGCCCTGGTTCATCCTGGCTTATGGCCTGGAGGGGCTGGGCTACATCGTCACGGGCACTTTCATCGTGTCCATTGCGGAAAGAACCTCAAGCTTCGTCCTCGATCCCTCGTTGGTCTGGATGGTGGCCGGTGCGGGCGCCATCCCGTCGTGCGTCCTCTGGTCCGCCCTTGCCAATCGGCGGGGGTACGTGAAATCCTTGATAATGGCAATGGTCCTGCAATCCTTCGGCATTGCGCTGCCCGTGATCTGGCCCGGCCCATCCGGTTTGATCGTGAGCGCATTGCTGTTTGGGGCGACTTTTATGGGGATCACCACAATGGCGACTACCCTGGCACGCCAGATGAGCCCGGCGAACAGCGCCCGAATTATCGGTTACCTGACGGCGGTTTATGCCGCCGGCCAAATGGCGGGCCCTGCCATCGCGGGGTGGTTTTCGTCCCATACCCAAAGCTTTCATTCCGCACTGCTTGGAGCGGCCGGCGCGATATTCATCGGAGGCGTGCTGTTTGCCGGCGGCATTCGATATGATCGCCAGAAGATGGACATGGGGAATGGGCATTCGGAATAAACGCAGCTTCACTGATCACCCAGTATGCGAAGCTGATCCGGCCCAAGTTCCCCATGACCGGCCCCGGCATGCCGCCTCCAGATTGCCGGTTGTCATTGAATCCCGGAAGCATTCGTTGCGGTTCTGTCGAAAGCGGAATCCAGGCACCTTACTTTCCGTCGATGGCCATTTCGCTCATAATGCTCCTGGACGCGATATGACGCCCGGTGATCGTAAAGGTTGCAATGGTCAAGAGCAGCATCCCGATCCCGGCCAGCCCGACGGTCGAAAAATGGAAGGTAATCGGCGTCGGATCAAGGGCGACGACGAGCACGAGAATGAACACGCCCAACATACTGCCCAGGATGATGCCCAAACCGACATACAGGCACACCTGCACCAGGATGCTGCAGGCGATCCCCTTGGGAGACACGCCCAAAGTTCGCAGGATGGCAAATTCCTTCCGCTTCGACATGATCTGGTTCAGCAATCCGCTCAGCGCGCCCGCCATTGAGAAACCGATGATGACGCTCAGCACGACGATCAAAATCCCCCACCGCTGAACGAATCCTTCTTTGGCTTGTTCCAAAGCTTCACTTAAAGTGGTGATCTGAAGTTCCGGGAATTTCTCGCGTAAGGACTCCAAATCGGCCAATGCTTGTTGCTCATCCTCCGGATCGATATAAATATTGATCACGGCCGGATAAAGGTTCAAGGGATTCGACCAGGTCATCAGCACATCATCGAATTGCTTCAATTCTCCGCTGACCCTGGCAACGCGATAGACGCCGACAGGCAAGATCTCCTGTTGCTCCGCATCGCGATAACCGATCACGATGTCGTCGCCTGCCTGCAAATGATATTGGGCGGCCAGTCCCTCGGAGATGACGAGCTCATCTTCCTTCAGCCCCTCCACCAACGGGGAGTAAACCGCCTTAGGCGTAATCTGTATCTTCTCATCATTCAGCAAAATAAAATTTTGTAATAATACGCCTTCATACTGCACATCCCGGATGGATTGAAATCCCAACAATGTTTCCCGCAAAAGATTGTGATCCAGCGCGGATTCCGATCCGAGGCGATTATGCACAATAATCGGCTTCTCGTATCTATCCTTCAAAAAACGAAGGTTGTTTGCATCCATTGTGCTTAATAACGACGTTCCGAATACGGCAATCGCCAAGGTCAAGGAAATCGAGATGACGGCGAACGCGTTCCTCCTCACCTGGGGCAGCATATGCTTGAGCGTCAGGTACACCAGCCGGCCAAGCCTGCGGCCAATGACCTTTAGCGATCCATGGATCACCTTTTCGATCACATGGGGCATGAGCAGCAAAGTTCCGATCAGCAGAATCAACAAGCCCAGGAAGAACAAAACGTAATTTTTCTCGATATAACCAAACAGGTAGACGGCGCCCCCGGCCAAGGCCGCGCCCAATCCGCGCAGCCTGTGTCGCTTCTTGTGCTTGAAGTCCAATCGCTCATTCTCTTCCGCAATCTGGAGCGGCAAGATTCTCGTGCTGCGATAGACGGGGATGAGCATAAACATTTGAAAAAAGAGAAAACAAGCCGCGGCGATGATGGGCACAATCGGCAAGTCGGATGCATGCCCCGCGGCCGCCGGCATATGAAATACGCGTTCAGCGACTCGGAACAGCCAATGCATGGCCAATACCGATGCGCCCCCGCCGAGCATCGTGCCCGTCAGATTGATGACGAAACTTTGGATCAGCATGATCCGGCTGATCTGTCCGGTTGCGGCTCCGATCGACCGCAGGATCGCGATCTGATTCCGTAATTTGTAGAGCAGAATCTCCAGGTTGGAGAGGATCAGAAGCGAAGTGACCACGAGAACCAAAAACGACATCACGATGACGTAAGTGTGCAGCGTTCGCGTGTTCGACTGAACGAGTTCATTCTCCTCCACCAAATCGATGCGCAGGTTGTCATCGATCTCCCGGATCTTCTGCGCAACCGATAAAGCCTCCGTCCCCTTCGCCAGTTTGAGCAACAGCCCGCTCGCAACCTCTCCTTCCTCCGCGAAGGGCAGCATATGATCATAGTGGATGATGGCGATGCTGACCAGACCTTGAGGATCCTCGATAATCTCCGATACACGGAGCGACATTCCCTCCAAGACCACTTCATCCTCGATCGCCACCTTTAAAAATTGGGCGAGCTCTTCATTGAGGATGATCGTGGAAGGCGTAATTTCCGACGTAAATTTGTAGGTGCTTCTCGTCAAGTCGTTGCTTGTCGCGCCGATCGTCCATACGGGTACGTTCAACTCGCCGATGTGAAGGAATCTGGACAAGACATGGGCGGATTCCTCAATGCCCGGCAGCGAAACGATGCGATCCGCCTTCTCTTTGGTCAGGACGTCGGGATGTTCCGGGGAATAGGAGACCATGATATCCGCTTCGCCAAACATCTCCCTGAACGACTGCTCCATCGTGCGTTGAGCGTTCAGCGAATACGTGAGCATGGTAATGATCAAGAGCGTCGAGACCAGGATGCTGACGACGGAAAACGAAATCAACCGACGATTCGCCTTGAGCAAACGCAAGGCCATTCCCCAAAGCGTTTTTCTCATGCCTCCCGACTTCCTTCGGCGATCGTCCCGAAAATTTTCAATATGTTGTCCAGATCCTGTTTGCCCTTGCAGATATATTCGTCAACGATCTCGCCGTCATGAAAGAACAGCACCCGGTCGGCGGCAGCCGCCACGACGGGGTCATGGGTGACGAGCAAAATGGTTTGCTGCCGTTCAGCCCTCATTTTGAGGAAAACATCCATGATTTCCTTCGAGGTGTTGTGGTCAAGATTCCCTGTAGGTTCATCGGCCAACAAGATGGGGGGATTCGCGATGATGGCCCGGCCGATTGCAACCCGCTGCTGCTGGCCGCCGGACAATTCGACAGGGCGATGCCGGCGCCAGGCGGACAAGCCCAGCAGGCTTAGAACCTCTTCAACCCGGGCTTGAACGGAGGATTCCGGTTCTCCCTGCAGGATGAGCGGCACCGCGATATTGTCTTCCGCGGACAAATCTTTGAGGAGATGAAAGGATTGGAAGACAAACCCGACATTCTTCAACCGATAACGTGAAGCCTCAGGCTCCCGGAAGATGTGATGGCAAGGCTGACCATGGAGTTTGATGGTGCCCGAAGTCGGCTTGTCCAAAGCGCTCAAAATGTGAAGCAAGGTGCTTTTTCCCGATCCGCTGGTGCCCATGACAACCGCGAATTCCGCCTTTTTCAGGGAAAACGACACATTCTTCAGCGCGTGTACGGCGTGCTTCGAGGTCTCATAAATTTTCGACAACCCTTCCACTTCCAGCACGGCCTGGCTCAAATCGCTTCACTCCCCCGGACAATCTTGTTTTTAATCTATCTAGTTTTTTATATAGTTTACGGTCATCCCCTTTTTCGGTCGCATTTCCTATTACAATCTCTTTCCCCAAACAAAAAACCCGCACTTGAAAAGGATGGGGCTTTTCAAGTACGGACATTTTTCACTGCCGCCGATCGTTACCGCCCCGCACGGGGGATGCTCGGATGCAGGCTTCAGTAGTATCCATTGATCGGCAATTCCACGCCATTGACCACATAATTGCCGATATCCTTCAGCTTGTACGAGATCGGGTTGTGCGAGGCGAGCGTGCGGATATTGCGCCAATGGCGATCGAGCTGCAGGCTTCCCCTCGTCGCGGACGCGCCGCCGACGTCGAACAGCCGGGTGGCCGCCTGCAGGGCCAGCGGCTCTCCGATCACTTTGACATACGCGGCTTTCAAAGCCGCTTCATGCCGGGCCTGATGCGTGCCTTGCAGCAGCGCCTCATCCAGCGCCCGCGCGGCCTCTCGAATCATCGCCCGATACGTGAAGGCTGTCGCCTGAATTTCACCGATCGTCTGTAGCAGCAGGGGGTCTTCATGCGCCGCGGCGGACGCGCCGTGCGTGAACGTCCGCTTGCGTCCCTTGAGCAGCTTCGCGCCGTCCTCGACGATCGCCTCGACAATCCCCGCGATGACCGCCTGCAAATAAAGCTGGCGGATCGGCACATAGCTCAGTTCTTCCCGCTTCAGCTCGACGGCCTCGTGACGACTCACCGGCGTGTTCGTAAAGGTCGTCGTCCCGCTCGCCGTGAGCTGCTGGCCGAAGCCGTCCCAGTCGTCATAAATCTTCACGCCTTCGCGGTTCGTCGGAATAAAGCTGGCAAACACCTTGCCGCCTTCACCGGCCGAAATGACGGATACCCAATCCGCATACAACGTGCCGGTCGTGAAATATTTCGTGCCGTTCAGCACATAATCGTCTCCCGCCTTGCTCAGCATGGTCTCATACTGCTTTGAGCCTTGCGGACGGGAGGAGATTTCCGTCGTCGCATTGCCGACCAGATCGCCCCGGGCCACAATTTGCAGGCGTCGCGTCCGCTCCGCACTCGGCGGCTCCGCCAGCGTATCCTCGACAAAGATAAAATGCGAGCGCAGCGCATGCGCCACATCCGGATCGGCCTTGGCCAGTCGAATGACCACATCGAACAGCTCGACATTCGTCACGCCGGCTCCCCCGAGTTCCTTCGGCAGACGAATGGCGCCGAGACGGGCCTCCCTGATCAACCGGAAAGCCTTGTGCGGCAGCAGGCGTTCACCGCTGCGGCGGCGCGTCTCCGCGTCTTCCGTGATGGCCCGGATCAACGCTTCGAAAGCGCTCGAATGAATATCGATCGGCGCTGTTACATTTGCGGATTTCGTCATGCCCATCTCTCCCTAGAAGTGGCGGCGATCCAGCTTCTTCGCCAGCCAGTTGCCCGTCATTTGCACAAGCTGAACGAGGAGCACCAGGAGCAGCACCATGAAAATCATCACATCGGTCTGGAAGCGATAGTAGCCGTAACGAATCGCCAAATCGCCGATGCCGCCGCCTCCGACAAGTCCGGCCATCGCCGAATAGGAAATGAAGCTGACGGCCGTCACGGTCAAAGCCAGCACGAGGCCGGAACGCGCTTCATTCAGCAACACATCCTTGATGATGTACCGCTTCGGCGCCCCGAGGGCAATGGCGGCCTCAATCGTTCCGTGCGGCACATCCCTCAACGCCTGCTCCACCAGGCGCGCAAAATACGGAATCGCCGCGATCGACAGCGGCACCGATGCCGCCAGCGGACCAACGGTTGTTCCGGTAACCAGGCGCGTGAACGGGATCAACACCATGAGCAGAATAATAAAAGGAAACGAACGGATCAGGTTGATCGTGTAATTCAGGATCTGGTTGACCACCCGGTTCGGCGAAATGGATCCTTTTTCCGTCATGAACACATACACACCCAGGGAAGTGCCGAACAGCACGGCCGCGGACAGGGAAATTGCAACCATCATGAACGTTTGAATGATGCTTTCTTTGATTTCCGGCAAGAGCATCATGATGTTGTCAAACATGCACCACATCTCCCAGACGAACGGTATCCGGCTTGCGCCCGTTTTCCCTCTCGCGATGCTCGATCAGCCGTTTCCCGATGGTCGTGGCGGCTGCCGGAGCATCCGCCGGCAATTGGGCCAGATTCAACTCTTCCTGAATTTTGCCTTTTTCCATGACCGCGACACGGTGGCACAACGCGCGGACCACTTCCATCTCATGCGTGACGATGACGAGCGTTACCCCGAATCGCTCGTTGATCGACTTCAGAAACTGCAAGATGTTTTCCGTCGTCTGCGGATCGAGGGCGGACGTCGGCTCGTCGCACAGCAGCACCTTCGGATTCAGGACAAGCGCGCGCGCGATGGCCACGCGCTGTTTTTGCCCGCCGCTGAGCTGCGCCGGATAATGATGCACCTTGTCGCCCAGTTCCACGATATTGAGAATGTCGTGGATGCGCTTCGCCCGTTCCGGCTTCGGAACCCCCGCCGCCTTCAGCGCAAATTCGATATTGCCGTACACGGTTTTGTTGAGCAGCAGATTGAAATGTTGAAAAATCATCCCGATTTCATGGCGTTTCTTCTGCAGCGCTTTTCGGTCAAGGGAGGTCAGCTCGACGCCGTCGAACCACACTTCGCCGGTCGTCGGCGTCTCGATCAGGTTGATCATCCTGAGCAGCGTGGATTTTCCGGCGCCGCTGTAGCCGATGATGCCGAAAATTTCGCCTTGCCGAATCGTGAGCGTTGTCGGCTGCACCGCTTCGAACGCTCCGGATTTCGTCTTGTACACCTTGCTGACGTTTTGCAAATGAATCATCCTGGCCCTCCTCTCCCTTGGATTTCAACTGCTTGCCCGAATTTTGGGGGCGTTCACCAACGGTTCCACCCGTTCGAAAAAGATCGGCAGTTCCTTCAGCGGATGGCGGAAAGCGAGCAGCACCTGATCCACGCCGACGGCTTCCAGCTCGCGCAGCCTGTTCGCCACCTGTTCATAGCTGCCGATCAGTCCCGTGCGGAAGCCTTCGTTGTTCGCGACATAATCGCTTACGGTTTTGGCGTTTTTCCACATCCCCCTCGTGTCCATGCTCGCCTTGAATCGCGCGATGGCTTCCTCCTCCGCGTTCGCGATGATGGCTTCATATTCGGCCAGGGCTTCTTCTTCGGTTTCCCGCGCGATCACGAAGGCCGCGACCGCGTATTGCAGCGTCCGGTTCTCCCGCCGCGCCAGCCCCCCCACCGTCCCGATTTGCCGCTCAAGTTCTTCGACCGGCGCGCCGTTCATGAAATAGACATCCGAATGTTTCGCCGCGATCCGCTGCGACGGTTCGGAGTTTCCGCCCTGATAAATCGCAGGATACGGCTTTTGCACGGGTTTGGGATTCATCGAGCCGCCCCGGATGTTGTAATACTTCCCGTGAAAGGTGAAATCGTCCCGCGTCCACAACCCCTTCACGACTTGCAAATATTCCTCCGACCGGCGATAGCGCTCGCTGTGCTCGACCCACTCGATGCCGAACTTCTCCTGTTCCTCCCTGAACCATCCGCTCACCAGGTTGATGTGGAAGCGGCCGTTCGAAATGATGTCCAGCGTCGAGCCGATTTTCGCCAGCGTCACCGGATGAAGAAAACCCGGCAATACCGCCGCGAGCAGCTTCACCCGCGACGTGTACGCGGCCACCGCCCCGACAACCGCCAGCGGATCCAGTTGCCCGCTCGCCCCTCTGTGCCCGCCGATGCCCCCCACGTAACGAATGGGGTAAAGAATGCCGTGCACGCCGATTTGATCCGCCAGCCTCGCCAGCTCGATGTTGTACGCCATGTCGTAACGCGTCTCCTGCTCGACCTTGGCGCGCAGAAATCCGCCGCCGACGTTCGCGCCCCATGTCAGAAATTTCATCTTCCCCGCCTCTTTCAAACGGTGATTTTCGCAAACCTGGGGAGAACATCGTTTCCGAATCGCACGGCTTCCTCCGCATGCGGGAAACCCGACAGGATGAAATGCGTAACGCCCGCATCGATATAATCCTGCAGCGCTTCTTCAATCTGTTCCGGCGTGCCGACCAGGGCCGTGCCCGCGCCTTTGCGGATTTTCCCGATCCCCGTCCAGGTATATTTGTCAAAGCGCTCGCCTTGTTGCACCAGCTCCGTGATGCGCCGCTGCGCCACCGAATCCGTCTCTTCGAAGACGTGTTTCATTTTCTTCCGGACGTCCTCGTCGATTCGGCTGATCAGTCGGTATGCCGCATCCCAGGCTTCCCGCTCCGTATCGCGCACCACGACATGCAAGCGAACGCCGAATTCCGGCGCACGGCCGTACTTTGCGGCGCGCGACCGGACATCCTCCAGTTGCTCCTTCACACGGGCGACCGGCTCGCCCCACTGCAGGTAGACATCCGCATACCGCGCCGCAATCTCCTTCGCGCTGTCCGACGAGCCGCCGAAATAGATCGGAATGCGCCCGGGTTGATGCAGCCGGGGCACCAGTTGCGCGTCCCTGACCTCAAAGAAGCGGCCTTTGTGGCTGAACGTCTCGCCCGTCCAGGATTTCAGAATGACGTCCAGAAACTCTCTCGTCCGCTCGTAGCGCTCGTCATGATCCAGAAAATCGCCGTCCTGGCCGAGTTCCTTCGGTGATCCGCCCGTCACGACGTTGACCAGCAGGCGTCCCCTCGTGAACTGGTCAAACGTCGCGGAAAGCTTGGCCGCCACGGTCGGCGTGATAAAGCCCGGGCGGAACGCCACCAATGGTTTGATTCGCTGCGTGTGCTGCGCGATCGCGAATCCGACCAGCCAGGAGTCCAGATACGGAATGCCCGTCGGAATCAGCATGCCTTCAAATCCCGCCTGTTCCGCCGCCTGCGCCACCTCGATCAAATATTCCAGCGTAGGCTCGCGCTGCGGCCTGGCCAGTCCCAGAAATTCTCCGTCGCCGTTGGTCGGCGCAAACCAGTAGAAATGAACGTTGGTCATCGGTTCTCCTCCCGCAAAATTGAAGTCGCGAACTCCATATAGGCTTGCTGCCTTGGATGTTGGTTGTAATAATTGGCAAAATTGCGAACCGGATCCCCCGAATAAAAACGTTCATACAGCGCGTGCCGCGCCCCCAGGGAACTGCCGACGAAATCCCATGCCAGCTTGTTCAGAAGCGTCCGCTTCGTGCTGTTGAACCCTTCGGATGCCGCAAAATATTCTCGCCACTCCGGATGGACCTCCAGCTCTTCCAATGACGCCGGGGTTTGCAGCAGCCCGGACGCCCCGATCTGGTGAATCGCCGCAATACCCTCGGCATAGTAGCGCGCCCCCAGGTTGCGCGCCGTCCCCAAATACAGCCGATTCGGAATAAATACCCCGTTATGCCGTTCGCCTGTGTGCTGCGCCGTCCGCAGCAGCGCTTCAATCGTCTCCACCTGCATGATCAGATTCGCCAATTCGTTCCGGACGTGCAAAAATCCGGTTACATCCGCGCTCTTCGCAAGCCCGTACGCAATCGCCGCCACGCTCTGCAGCTTGCTGATCAGGCGGACAACCGTCTGATGCTGGCTGAGGGCCACGGCCACCGGATCCGTGTGCAGCTTCCACGCCGCGTCGGGATCCTCCGCCACCAGCACCAGGTCCCAGGGAATGAGCGCATCTTCAAAGATCAGCACCGCGTCCATCTCGTCATACAGCGCGCTTAGCGGGTCGTGAACCGCATCATCACTCGCGAACGATTCCCGGCAGACAATATGCACCCCCGGCAGATTGGCCGGAATGATGAACACATTGGCCAGCGCCCGCTGCGCTTCGCTCCGCTTGTGGAACGACGTAATGATCAATTCGTCCACATAAGGTGCGGCCGTCGCAACGGTCTTCGCCCCGCGCACGATCACCCCTTCCTCCGTCTTCTTCACCACGCGAAGCTGGCCGGCGTCCACCTCGACGTTTGAACGGCTCCGATTGCGCTGCAAATCCTGCGCCGCCACGGTTGACAGCAGATCGCGGTCCCGGGAATTCCGGTATATCCGCTCAATCTTCGCTTCAAAATGCGGAATTACCGCGCCCAGAGCCTTGCGATTCGCGTACCACCCCGTCTCGATCTCGCGCGAATATTCCGACAACCGGCTCATCATGCCGAATGTCGCGTCCGCCCAGATTTTGTACGCCTTCTCCTTGCGCCGCAAATCTTCAAGCGATGCCGGCACCAGAAACGAAAGATGCGCCCCCTCGTGGGTCAACTCCCGCTTCCACGCGCCCGTCTGCATGTTCAACAGCTTCTCAATGGTCTGCACGGTGCCGCGGAACGCATGATGCTCCGCAATGCGGGTCACGAGCTCGCCGCCATACCATACCCTGCGTCCATCCTGCAGCCGTTTCTTCCAATCCGTCATACCGTCACATCCTGCCTTGCGCCGGTTGTCACGCGATCCAGAAATGTATCCAAACGTTCTTCCATCCATTTTTTGTCATACTGCTCGAAAAATAAAGATTGGTTGCGCAGCGGATCTCCCGTGTAAAACCGTTCATACAAATCATGCCTGCTGCCGATCTCACTGCCGATCAGCTCCCAGCCGAGCCTGAACCACGCGGTCTTTTCCCCGGCGGTGGCCGCCGCGCCCGCATAATAGCGATGCAGCAATGTCTGAATCCGCTCATCCTCAAAACGATCAATGAGGGTGGACGGAAGCTGCGTATAGCCGCCCGCGCCGATTTCTTTCAAAATGCTCATGGCCCGGGCGTAAACCTGCGTCCCCAGATGACGCGCCACTTGCAGCGGCACCGCCTTCGGTTTGTACACGCCGCCTTCAACCGTTCCTTCCGTTTCCGCCGCATGCAGCAAAGCGTCGATCGTGTCGGCCCATATGTACAGCTCGCCCAGCTTCTGCTGCACATGCAGAAACGCATCCACCGCGATGCTTTTCGCAATGGCGGTCGCCAGTCCGGCAACGAACTTCAATTTTGTCGCCAGGCGCACGACCGTTTGATGGTGCGCCAGCGCATTCAACTGCTGATGCCGATGCGCCGCCGTTGCCCCCTGCGCATGTCCGCGAATCAAAATCCGCTCGTCCGGAATGAACACATGGTCGAAAATGATCACCGCATCCATCTCATCGAACCGGCTTGCCAGCGGATACAACTCGCGGTCCGTCTCCGCGTGACTTTTGCGGCAAATGATTTCGAGCCCGGGCGAATCCGCCGGGACGATGAACAGATTCGCATATTGTTCCTGGCCGTCTTCCCGGTTGTACGGCGTATTCACAATGATGTCGTCGGCGTACGGCGCGCCGGTGGCAATCATCTTCGCCCCGCAGACCACCACGCCGTCCGCCCGCTGCTCCACAACCCGAAGCAGCTCATGTCCCGAACGATCGGCGATCGGTTTTGAGCGGTCGATCTGCGGGTCGGCAATCGCGGTCGTCACCAGGCGGCGCTCGCGCTTGACCAGTTCGAAGTAGTTCGTGATCTTCGCGGCGAACCCGGCGTCATATCGGCTGAACTGTTCCCGGTCGATGTAATAGCCGGCAATGACCGAATAGGCGTAATCCGACAAGCGGCTCATCATGCCGTATGTGGCGAGGGCCCAGGTCTCGTACGCTTCCCTTTTTTCCTGGAGCTGTTCCCGCGTCCGCGGAATCAGAAACGCTTTGTGCACCATTCGCCGGACGGATTCGTCGTAAAAGCCGACCCGATCGTCATCGATGAGCGCGACGAGCTGCCGGATCGTCTCGAACGTCCCGCGAAACGCGGGATGTTCCTCCGGATGCTCCACTTTTTTTCCGTCAAGCCATATGCTTCGGGATCCCTTCGTTGGCACGGCGAAGCCTCCTCCCGGGAAACAAAAAAGCTCCTGCCATATCGCCGGGATATGAAAGGAGCTTTGGTGGTCCAATCGCTCTTTTATTCAATTGTGCCATTTATGATAACAAATAAATCTGATATGTCAAGTGTGCTTTGTAAGATTTATTTTCCCAAAAGGGATTGCCAAATGATCGGCGTGTTGCTAAAATCATGTTCGAATATTGATGAATTCCAATATGATTACTTCGTTTTCGACCGGATCACCGGAGACATGTCTATTTGTCCGCCAAATAGATGTGTCTCTTTTTTGTTGCGGCAAAACAAGAGATCACCCAATCCCCCACAATCCCGTTCAAGGAGGAACTTGCATGAGAAAATTGGCAATCGTTGCGCTGACGGTGTTGATCGCCTTGCTGGCCACGGCCTGCGGCACATCCGACGCCCGCAAGGCGTCCGACCCCGACAAGACCAAGATCATCCGTATCGGTTTTTCGCCCGGCCCCTACAGCGACCAGGTGCGCAAAGGAATCGAACCGCAATTGAAGGAAAAGGGTTATACCATCGAGATCATTGAGTTTACGAACATCAATGAAATCAACTTTGCCCTCGCGAAAGGTTCGCTGGACGCGAACATCTTTCAGCATACGGCCTATTTTGAAAACTTTATAAAAGAAAACAAACTGGATTTGGTCGAAACGATCAAAGTCCCGACGGCGCCCATGGGAATTTATTCGGACAGGTATGCCGATCTCAACCTGGATCCCGACAAGAAATACACGGTGCTCATTCCCAACGATCCGCCCAATATTGCGCGCGCCCTACGCATTTTGCAGGAAGGCGGCTTCCTGACCCTGAAACCCGATTACGAGCCGTTGACGGTGAGCCTGCATGACATCGAGAGCTACAACGCGAAAATCGAGTTCGTCGAGGTGGAGCAGGCCCAATTGGCGCGCCTGATCGGCGACGTCGATTACGCCGTCGTGAACGGCAATTTCATTCTGGCATCGGGCCGCAAACTCTCCGACAGCCTGCTGCTGGAAGACCCGCCCTTCGAATACCAGAACCTGATCGCCGTTCACAGGGAGGACCAGGACAAGCAATTTGTGAAAGACTTGATCGCGGCATACCAAACCGAAGAATTTCAACGGCTGATTGAAACCGACCCGCAGTTCGAGGGATTCTGGCATCCGCCTTACTTTAAAAAATAACCGAAATCGGGCAGACAGACGGAACGTGACTGTCCCAAAAGTTCCCAATACCTCACCGCCGGATTCACGTCCCGTCCGCCACATCCGTCTTCTGTTCCCGCCGAACGAGCCGGAGGGCGGCCGCCACACCGATCATGCAGACGAAAACGCAAACCGCGGGCTCGATGCCCGGAATCATCGTCCACCTGTAGAGGATATTGTTCAGACCGAACATTTGCCTGAACACCAATACGCAGAAGAACGCGAGCGCGGCGAACAGGGGAATCAGCTTCAGGATCAGGGTGATCAGATTCCGGCTGTGCCGCGAGAGAAGGAACGCCAGGGCGGCCGTGCCCAGACTGAGGACATACAGCATGCCGGCGTAAGAGAGCACATACTGTCCGTAGGTCACGCCGAACCAGAATACGGAGCCGTTCAGAAACGAGGTCAGGCCGCTGTCGAAAAATACCCATGTCCCGTTCTTGCTGTAAATCGCCCCGAACACCGCAAGCAGCAGGGTGGTGAGCAGGAACGCCGAGAGCAGCACCGCCGCGAGCTGCTTCCCCAAAATCCGCCGTCCCTCCTTCGCGGAATATTGCAGCAAGTGAACCTTCCTTGCGCGGTCGCCCACGATAAGCGGCGAAACCAGCACCAATACGGCCAGAACCGACAATACGGCCAGGTCAAGGGTGTATGCTATGGTGTTGTCATATACCCACCATTCCATGATGTTCCGGTATTCTTCGGTTTCCATCACGGCGGCAATGCGGTCTCTTTCCTTCTCATTGGCGGCATCCTCCAGCATTCTCGGCAGCACGATTTCGGTAAAATTGTGATAACTGGCTTCGATTTTCTCCAGCGCCTGCAGCCTGAAACGGACAAAGCCCGCTTCTTCCCCCAGCAACGCCCAAACGGCCTTGTCTTCGGCTTCCGTCCGGTCAGTTTTTTCATACACCCGCTCATAATCCTCGAAGGAATGGATGCCGGCTGCGGCAAAGACGGGGCTTGAGCGAATGTACGCCTCCATTTCGGCTTTCAGTTCCTCGCGGGTTTCCCGGACAAACTCGGCATATTCGTCCGCTTCCAGCGTCGGACCGTAGCGCTTGACCAATTCGGCGGCATAATCCACCTCCTCGGTCTGCGAATGGTTTGTGCGGAAATAGTCGATGTGAACGCTCAGGAAAATCAAATAGTATAACGCGCACAGCAGGGCAAGAACCAGTACGATTTTGAGATTCCAGATTTTCCGCATCTCGTGCAGGACGATTCTCATGCCAGATTCCTCTTTCTGAAACAGATTCCCGCATGCAGGCAAAAGGCGGCGAGCGCCGCGAGGGATGCGCAGAGTCCGACGGTTTCGAAATGCGCCCAGAGGATGTCCGCGTCTCCGTCGGTGAACCACAGGCTGCGCTTCAGCCACAGCCATACCGGCGACAGCATGGACAGATATCGGACCGCCAGCCCGGCCATCCAGGTCCGGGGCACCAGAGCCGGTACGGCGACCATGGCCGCGTTGGCCGCAAGGAACAGCAGAAACGCGATGTAGCTGTTGCGCACCCATATGCCGATGCCGTAGGCCATCAGCGAAAAGCACGCCACGAGCCCCGTCCCCGCCGCGAGCACCGCCAGCAGATACGCCAGCACGTTGAAGCTGTGCCAGGTTACGAAGGGCCTCATGCCCGCAATCCAATCGAACCGGTAATTGAACAGGCTCGACACATTGCTCCGCCAGACTTCTCCGTACTCGTTCACCCCGAAGCAGACGGCGAGCGTCAGCAGCGCAAGCAGCGCCCAGGCGACCAGCCCCGCGGTCAGGGAGGCCGCCAGTTTGGGGCGCAGGATCCGACGGCCTGTTCTGGTGGAATACACGATATCGCCGGTCCGGAAGATCTCCTCGTATCCCGTCGAGAGCAGCGACGCCAGCGCCGCGAGGAGCGTCCCCTCGACCAGCAGCCAACCCGTCAGCGTGTTGAACAGCATCCGATGGCGCGTATAAGTGGATCCCGCAAAATAAAGGGACAGACTCTCGTCGCGCTTCGCCTTCTCCTCAACCACCTTCTGCAGCGCCGCATACTTGTCCCGCATCGCCTTCGCGAAATACCCTCTTGCCCCCGTGGCGGCGATGTACCGTTCCGCGACGCTCTCCGTCCTGTATCCCTCGAACACGTCGGTCACGCCGTCCGTCTCCAGCCTGAGCCGTTCCAGATGGATCGCCGCCTGGCCGCCGTCCGCCGTCACGCGCGAGAGCCGGTGATGGAAGGATTGCCCGAGCGCAACCCCCGTCACTTTGGAAACGGCGGCGACATCGTCCGCATACTCATCACGGAAATTGCCGATGATAAACAGATTGAACAGCAGGCAGGCCGCCAGGAATCCCCACACCGCGGCCGATGCGAGCAGCTTTCGGAGTTCCAGCCAATAAATGAACATCACATCACCTGGTCCCGGTAGACGTACAAAAAGACGTCCTCCAGATTGGGCTCGACCGGCCGGGCCGGTTCCGGGCAGCCGTCCTCGCAGACGAACCGGACCAGCGTGCGGCCGTTCTCCTGCCGCTGTGTAAGCGCAAAATACGGTCCGGGGATTCGGTCCGTCTCCCAGGTTTCATAGACTTTGCCGCTCAAGATCCGGCAGATGCCGGCCGGCGAATCGTTGATGAACAGCCTGCGGTCCTTGAGCATGATCACGCGGTTGGCGACCGTCTCGATGTCGGAGACGATGTGCGTCGACAGAATGACGATGCGGTCCTTGGACAGCTCGGATATCAGATTGCGGAAGCGAACCCGTTCCTTCGGATCAAGACCGGCCGTCGGCTCGTCCAGGATCAGGATTTGCGGATCGTTGAGCAGCGCCTGCGCGATGCCCACCCGCTGGATCATGCCGCCCGAGAATTTCCGCATTTTGGTGTCGATCACATGGCTAAGCGATACGAGCTCCAGCAGCTCCGGCACCTTGCGCCTGGCCGCCGCGCGGTCGATCCCCTTGAGCGCGGCCAGATAGTGGAGGAACTGGCGGGGGGTCTGATTCCGGTAATAGCCGAACTCCTGCGGCAAATAGCCGATCACTTCACGGTACCGTTCGCCGAGCCTCGTGATGTCCATCCCTTCCCACAGAATTTCGCCGCTTGTCGGGAAGAGCAGGGTGGCGAGCATCTTGATCAGCGTCGTCTTGCCGCTCCCGTTGGGCGCGAGCAGGGCGTAGACGCCGCCAGTGAATTCGATCGTGATATCCTCCAGGGCGGTGAAGCGCCCGTATTTCTTCGTCACCTGATTAACAGCCAGCATAACCGTGAACCTCTCTCCTTTGGGCATTGGCGAGCTTTTGGATTTCCCGGAGAAAAAGGACCAGCGCGGCGGCGGCGATCGTCACGGTAACCGCGGCCGGCATCCGGGCCAGGAACAACTCCCACTCTCTGCCGAATATCCGGATCGGGCACGGGCCCGCGGCCAGCCACAGCAGCACGGGAACCGGACGGAGCCATTTCCGGTGAAAATGCCGCATGAACGAAATGCTGATGAACGAGAACAGGTAGAGGGCGCACAGGGAACTGGCAAGCGCCCGGAGGGAGCCGCGCGTGTCGGGAAACCCGCTGAACGGAATCGCCAGCGTGCACAGCACCGTTCCGATCAGCGAGAAACACAGCACGCGGAACGCGGCGATTTGCTGCACGGTATATTTGCAGGTCATCTTTAAATCAAACAAACCGCTCATCCGTTCCGCCGTTTCGGTCAGCAGCACGGCAAAGATGAAAAAGACGGGGGCCGCGGCGAACAGGATAGCGTTTCTGTACTGGTCAAACGGCAGCGGGATCATGAGGATGAACCCGATCATCAGCGCCGCCGAAATCAGCACCGGATACGCCGTATGCAGAAAGAGATGCCGGAACCCGAGCGCGCGGTACATGTCGCGGAGATGCCGCCAGATACTTTTGGGCTTCGTGAGACCCAGGGCCAATATGCGGGCGATGGCCTGTTCCTTCTCCTCCCGGGACGGTTCTTCAATCCAATTCATCCCCGAACTCCTCCTTGAGCGACTTCAACAAGCGGTAGTATCTGGATTTGACCGCCGATTCCGACATGCCCAGCATCGCCGCAATCTGTCCGAAGGTGTACTCGCCGAAGAACTTCAATCTGAAAATCTGTTGCAAGCACGTCTCCAGCGAGTCGATGTAACGCTGCACGCGCGCCAGCAGCGCCTTCATTTCGATCCGGTGCGTGAACTCGGTTTCATCGGGAATATCGAGTCCCTCCATGCTGAGGACATATCTCCTCTCCGACGCCCGGCTGCGGTAATAGTCGATGGTCTTGTTGATCGCGATGCGGTACAGCCAGGTCCGGAAACTCGCTCTTCCGTCATAGGTCCCGATCGATTGCAGCATGGCAATGAAGATGTTTTGCGTCAGGTTCATGGCGTTGTCCTTGTCGGAGGTCTGCTTATACACATACCGGTAAATCTCGTCAAAGTATTGTCGAATGAGCCGGTCGGCGGCCGCTCGGTCGCCGGTTCGCTGCAGCCTCCGGATCAGCCGGATTTCGTCCTCCAACATTGCCCTTCCCTTTCCCGTCCTCCTGATTATGTAGTCGGTTCAAGCCGGCCGATCGTCGCATCGCAGGCAAAAAAATTTTGGGAATCGTCCCGCTTCCGCATGAAAAGGCAAACTCCCGGGCAACGCGCGTTGCGCCGGGAGTTCCGCTTGCCTGGCGTTCGATCCGTTTCTATAAGGTTGATCATGACTTGGCTTCTGCCGGTGTATACAAGGCTCGGCCCCATGGGCCGAAATACAAGAGGCCATTGCTGTCCAACGGACTTCCGAAGGTGTGGATTGGTGTATGTCAAACTGCAAATCTCCCCGCCTGCTCACCCGAATTCAAATTCCACGGCGCTGCTCCTGGACAGTTCGAACGGCCCGGGTGTGACATCCGCGTCAGGCCTCTTGTTCCCGAAAAAGTCCGCGTCCAGGCGATACGGCGTGCCGTCCGGGTGCTCAAACTTCATCTCGGCGTGATAGGTGCTTCCGAGCAGGTCGGTGGCAACCAACATGGGAGAGGCGCCGCGAAGCAATTCGGGCTCACGGATCCGGACGCGCGCCTTGCCTTGCGCAGGATCGGCCTCCACTTCAATGCCCCGCTGCTCGTGGACCTTCGCGTCGGGTTCATGACGGCCCGGAACCGCACGGTTCAGGTACAGATTTCCGCCCATGGCCACCGGAAGCGCGGCATTGCCGATCATAATTTGCTTTGCGGCATCGCCCAGTTCGGCCAGTTCCTCTTTGGTGTATTCCCACCACGGCTTGTCTTTCACATTCGGGTGGTTGTCGTAGGCGCCCAATCCCACAGGGTGCAGATAGCAGATCGAATCATCCGGAACACCGTCCATGACGGGCTTCCCGTCTTCTCCGGCTTTCTCCCTCGGCTTGAGCGGAAGATGCTCGAAAAAGGTGATCGGGACGGGCTCTGTGTTCTCGTCATCGTCCCCCAGGAAAATATTGTTGTAGTACCGGTCATCGCCTCCGGTAATCTTGGAGTACCCCGCAACGGCGGTCTCATGGGGGAAGTGGTACGGCGTCGTACGGGTAAGCTCGGAACGAACCACAAATCTTCCGGCGAACAGATTGTGGGCAAATGCCCCGCCCTGCGACATATTCCGGAAATTCATCGGCGACAGGAACAGATTGTGATCCACCATGTACGGACCATGGCAAACCTCGACGAACAGGTCCTCGGACAGATTGTCGAAGAACACATTGCGGCTGACGCGGGTCCCCTGCGCCTGCCAGTCCAGCCACAGCCCGCGGTAACAACTGTAGATGATATTGTCCGTTATCTGCGTGTCCAGCGCGGCATGCAGCTTGATGCCCGCCACTTCGGCGCCATGCCGGAGCCGCTTGTGGTGAATGTTGTAGATGCGGTTTCCGTAAATTTGGCTGAAAGCGCCCCCCATATGCCCCGCGATGCCGGCCTGTTCGCAATCATGGATCACGTTGTTCCGGACGATGTGGCCGCCTACGCGATCCTTGTGCCAGCCGCCGGTATGCAGCGCCCGAAAGATCACTTCCTGTTCGCGCTGGGTGCCGCCTTTCGTGTGCCGGCCCCTGACCTTGGCGTGGCCCGTGCCGATCGGGGTGCCCAGGCTGATGCCAACGCTTTTGGATTCATAGATGATATTGTTTTCGATAATCCAGCCTTTGCTCCAATGAGGCCCGATCAAACCTTCCTGAAAGGCGGTTGGCGGCGCCCACTGGGGAGCTGCCTGGCGAAGCGTGAACCCGCTTACCGTTATGTAGTTGATTCCCGGTTTTTCGGGCCAGAAGCAATAGGGGCGGACGCTGATTTCGACATTTTCCTTGCGGGGATCTTTCCCGCCGAAATTGGCCCAAATCTTCGTGGTTGCGGGCCCGACTTCGGCATACCATGTCAGCAGAGAGTCCGCGGGATATTTGGCATCGGGCCAAACTTCGGGCTTTAGCACCTTGTCCGGACTGTCGCATTCATACAAAGATTTGCCGTTCAGATAAACATCGCCGAGATGCACCGGGAAAGCGCCGTCAAACAGCCAGTCTCCGGAGAGTTCCACTTCGAAGGGATTCCGGACCGAGAAAATGGAATTGGGCACTTCCGTGCTCCAGACATGGTCTCCTTCGTCCTTCCAGTCGGTAATCCGTTCGGCCCCCGTGATGACGACTTCTCCGTCTCCCGCGGATCGATATACGATTCGATGCTCTTCCGTTCCGCCATGAGCCGGATTGACCCATTCCCTGTAAACGCCGGCATGCACGATCACCGTATCGCCGGCAACGGCAAGGGACGCGGCGCGTGATATGGTTCGGAAGGGTTGATCGGCTGTTCCTTTCGCCTGGTCGTTTCCTGTCACGGACACATGATATTCCATGGAACCACTCCTTCTTCCCGCCTGGAGGAGATTCATGTTTTTGGTGGAATACCAAATTCCATCATGAAAATTTCTGTATATTTTTGCAGAAGTGTGCGCCCTCATCATTATACTCAATTAGCTGAGGAGTTTATAGAATGAGGTGTTCGTTTGAGAAGAACCGAAATGGCTCCATGGACGGAAAAGTGGCTTGATCTGTACCGGCAAGAGGAAATCTTGTTGCGATCCATTTTCAAGAACGAATTGCTTGAAATCCATCATATCGGAAGCACGGCCGTACCTCAGATCGGCTTCGCAAAGCCCGTTATCGATATCTTGATTGTCGTCAGGCAAATTGACAAGGTAGACGGGTATAACGAACCGATGATTCGGAACGGCTATGAGCCGCGGGGAGAACAAGGAATTGCCGGTCGTCGCTATTTTCCGAAGGGCGGGGACCGGAGAACCCATCACGTCCATATCTTCGAGGCTGGAAATCCCCATATCGAGCGGCATCTGAACTTCACCCGAGTTTGACAGTAAGCC
>SPLK01000018.1_pt1 | contig 105919 bp, 70 predicted proteins | sample 2456111 | NCBI WGS metagenome assembly SPLK01 (sample SAMN11156906, study PRJNA527647) | hot springs metagenome | biome: Geothermal region; feature: Hot spring; material: tree branch in hot spring; isolation source: hot spring sediment rich in lignocellulosic material ... | reverse complement strand
AAGAGACGACCTGGGTGGACATAACGACCTGGGGCGGGCTGGCGGAAGTGTGCCATCAGCACCTCGCGAAGGGGCGGCAGGTGTTCGTGCGCGGGCGTCCCGAAGTGCGGGCGTTCACCCGTAAGAACGGCGAGGTGGGCGCAGCCCTGCGGGTGACGGCGGACGAGGTGATCTTCCTGGGCGGCAAGCCCGGGGAGAAGGCGGCGCATGTGGAAGCCGCCGGCGAGGACGAAGCGCCGTTCTAGGGCTTTCATCCGGGCAGGCCGATCCGCTTGCGGCCTGCCCGTTTCTCATTCCATTTCAGTCAGCAGGACGAACTCAATCAAGACGATCTGACGCTATGTCAGAAGGGCGGAGCGTGGGTGATGGACGAATTGACGCCTGAGGAACTGGATGACTTGATCGTGTTTGAGGCGGAGAAGCGCGAGCAGGAAGAGCGCAAGTTTGAGGTGTTGTATCGTCTGGAAGGACTGCCTGCCGATGATCCGCTGTGGGTGGAACTGGCGGAGCGACTGGGGGTGAGGTGAGGCATGGCCGTGCGCCAATGGCAGCCGCCGGCGGGGTATTACTGGAAGGTGGTGGTGGATCCGACCCGCAGCGGGGAGGATCCGGGCATGTTCTACGGCGGGCACTTTCGGTGGAGCGACATTGTCTTGCCCAGTGGGTGTCATCGGGAGGCGCGGCGGATACCCTGTCCCTGGCCGCATGGGACGGTGTTCGAGAACGTCAAGACGGGTGAGCGGGTGGTGATCAAGCGCGGGAAGGTGGTGAGGGAGAAACGTCATGGACAGCGTGCGTCATGAGATTGCCGTCCGGGTGCCGCGTCTAAAAGAGGTCATCATGGCCCTGCCGGTGCTGACCCATGAGACCGCGGTGCTGGGGCTGGATGAGGATGGCGCGCCCGTGCTGTGGAACCTGCAAGACCCGGCGGTTGGCGCGCTGCTGGTGGTCGCCGAAACGCTGACGCAGGCACAACAGCCGCTGTGGGTAATGCGGGAGTCGTTGCGGATGGGGAACACGCCGGCGACCGTGCGCATGCTCTGGGTGGGTGAAGGATCGGGCGATGCCCTGACCGAGGTGGTTTCGCCCTACACGCGGGCGTTGGAAGAGACGATCAAGCATTTAGGTGATCTGGTGAACAGCCGGGCGCACGGCCGATTGCGGGGTGGATCGGTGGTGCTGTTTCTGAGCGACCTGGTGCGAGCACTGCGGGTGGATTGGGACGCCTACTACCTGTTGGAGTATCTGGTGCGGCGGGGTGCAGAGCAGAAGGTGTGGGTAGTAGCGGCGCTGGAGGCCGGGCGCGCCGATGAGCGGGTGTGGCGCTGGGTGGGGCGGTTTCGCACCCACCTGGTGGGACCTCTTGTGGATGACGCTGTGCGTCGGCGTTTGGGTGTTCCCGAAAGCGAATTCTGGCAGGTGAGGACAAAAGGGCAATGGGTCTCAGTCGTGTTGCCGCGGTGGTGATGCTGGGGCTGGCGCTGACGGCCTGCGCGCCGTCAGGCTACTACGCGCCGGCGGATCCGGCGGCCTTGCGTTTAACTGCCCAGGCTGCTGAAGCGCTGGCCGGGCAGGTGGAAGAGAGCCTGGCGGCCACCCGCGCGGCGCAGGAAGACCTCTTGCGACAGATGGCGGAGGCGGTGGCGATCCAGGCCACCCAGCGCTACGAAGCCGAACAGCAGTTCTTCTCGACTGCCACGGCCAAGGCGGTGCAGGAGTCCATACGGCTGACCGAGATGGCGCGGAGCGCCCAGGCGTTTCAGGGCACGGCGACCGCGCAGGCGGTCATACAGGAGCAGGAACGGAGCGAGCGGCAAAAGCGGCTGGATGAATTCACGGCGATTGTGGTGCGGATACTGGGGGTATTGGCGCTGATGAGTATGCTGGGGGTGCTGATCGGACTGTTGTGGCAGGCGGGCAAAGAGTGGATTCGCTGGCAGAGTCAGCGCTGGCGTTTGGTGGAAAGCCGGGCAGGGACGCTGGTGATCCTGCCCGAAGGAGCGCCGCGGGTGCAGGTAGCGGTGGTGCGGGCGGACATGCTGCCGCCGCAAGGGGATGAAGATGAATTTGGCACAGAGTTGGCGGAGATCCCGTATTCGGTGAACGGCGAGGTAATGGGCACAATCCGCGCCGAGTGGCGGGAAGAGCCACAGCGGCGGCTGGTTTTGCGGCTACTGCGGGAAGCGATGCAGGCAGCCGGGCCGGGGAGCACGCGGCTACCGGGCTGGCGGGAACTGGGCTGGAGCGCAGAAATGTGGAGTCGGGCCGTGGAGATGATCCGACCCTATGTAGAGACCAGCAGCGGGCGCTATGGGGGCACGTATCTGATAGGGGGTTACACCTTGCACCGCCTGTATCAGGATGTTGGAGCGCGTAAGATTGCCCTCACACCCTCCCCTGCCCCGGGTGAGGAGGCGTAAATGTTCTGTCGAACGAACGAGGAACGAACCAGAACAAAGCCGAACATTGGCGAACGAAAGGAAAGCGACCACATGAGCGAAAACAACTTGACCCAAGACATTCGCTTCAATCCGTATCAGGTGCGGCGCGCCGGGCTGAGATCCACGGTGGAAGCCAAAATCCTGCGGTATCTGGCGCAAGGCCCAAGCGACCGGAAAAGCCTGGCTCGGCTGTTCGACCTGCGCACCGTGGAACACCTGGAACAGATCGGATTGGTGGCTTATCGCGGTGGCCACGTAGCCATCACCGAGGCCGGGCTGGAGACGTTGCGGCGTTGCCTGGGGGAGGAGCATGGGCGTGGTGTGGCGTAGGCGGATGCGGCTGTTTCTGCTCATCCGAAACGAAGACGTGTCGGGCGTCTCGGGTACCGGGATTGTGGCTGAAGGCGTGGAGTTTTCGGATGGGACGGTGGCGATGCGCTGGCTGCGGCGTCCGTTCAGCGTGGCGTTCTACGGGTCAATCCAGGATGTTGTAGCGGTGCACGGCCACGGTGGGCGGACGCGGGTGAAGTGGCTGGGTGAAAATCATCACGAGCGAGGTGAGGCATGGACAAGACGCTCTGGCGGGTCTACCGGGTGGAACGGGGAGAGGACGTAGGGAAGGCACTGGGATTGTTTGAGATGCGGATGGGCAAGCGTCCGAAGCAGGCGCGGGTCTCGGTGAAGGCTGCGGCGGGGGTGGTTGAAGCGTTGAAGGCGGCCGGGCTTGAGGTAAAAGTGGTGGAGGGTCAGATCGCCTCGGATGTCTGGCTGACGGACGGGGCGGTGGTGACGGAGCAGTTGGCGTTGTTTGGAGGGACGCGATGACGAAAGTGATCACGCTGGCCAACCACAAGGGTGGGGTAGGGAAGACTACCACCGTAGTAAACCTGGCGCATGCCCTGGCGCGGCTAGAGGCATCGGTGACGGTTGTTGACCTGGCGAATCCTCCGTTTTGTCATGTCTGGTTCAAACTGCCTGCAGATGGTTTGGCGCTGCGGTGGATGCGCGGGGAAGAGGTACAGGGTTTTGATACCCGGCTGGGAATCCGCTTGCTGACAGGCTATCACCCGATGGGGGAAGTGTTGACCGATTGGGAACGTCAATCACTGAGCGTGGAGACGATCCGCCGAGAGCGGCTTGAGGCGCTACGGACGGATTTTGTCATCATAGATGGATATCGGTATGAATTGTGGGTTGAGAGAGCGTTACTGCAAATCTCTGACCTGGTGCTGATCCCGCATCATCCGGGGACGCCCATGATCAGCACCGACAGTACCTTGACGCTGTGTCAGGAGATACGAGAAGAGGGTTGGGCAGGGCGGTATGACTTGGTAGGCTGGGTGGAGGGTGTAGGGGATGTTGAACGCTCCGTAGAAATCGGCAGAAAAGCGGATGGGGTGTTGCTGCTCACGTGGAACGAGCGGACGCGGAAGATGAGATCGGTCTTTGAACCGCCGCGGGTCGCGCGGGTGATGGGGGAGTTTCACAACATGGCGATGTGGCTGTTGGCTGTAGGGGAGATGGCAAGATGAAGATTTTCGCCTTTGTCAATCAGAAAGGCGGGGTGGGGAAGACCACCTCGGCGATCACATTGGGGCACGGACTGGCGCTGGCAGGTTACAAAGTGCTGCTGGTGGACGGCGACAGGCAGGGGCACATCGGGCGGCACTTGAACCTGCCCAAGACGCCGGGGTTTCGGCGCTGGTTCTACGAGGAAGAACCGCTGGGAGCGCACATCCTGGAAGCGCGTCCCAACCTGTGGGTTCTGCCGGGGGATAAAAGCACGAACCTGGTGGTGGGGAAATTGCGGGATGAACCGCTGGCAACGCCGCTGTTCGTGCGGCGGCTGCGGCAGGAGATGGCGCAGTTGGGGTTTGAGGTGGGGATGATTGATCTGGGGCCGGGGCTGGATCATCTGCAGACGGCGGCGATGATGGCGGCGGATTATGTGATCATCCCGGTCTCGCCCAAGTTTCTAGACATGGACGGGGTAGCAGAGGTGACAAAGACGATGGCAGAACTCTCATCAGGGCAGGGCAAAGCATGGGAGCGGTTTATCGTTCTGCCGACGATGTATATGCGGGTATGGCGTGAGAGCGGGTTGCGGTTGAAAGAATTGGTGGAGGCGTTTGGACAAATGGTGTGGCCGCCGATCCCGAACGACCCGCGGGTGATGGAAGCGCCGGGGCGAGGGAAGACGCTGTGGGAGTATGCACCGGACACCAAAGCGATCAAAGGGGTGGAAGCGGCGGGGAAGCGGATCGGGGGATATGAGGAAGCACTACGGCGGATTACGGTCTTGGTGGAGGGTGTATGAGCAAGCGGAAGGACGAGCAGGTGTTATCGGCGTTTGAGGGTTATGACGAGGGGGTGCGGTATCTGCTGGAAGAGAGCCAGCGGCGGGCGGAGGAAAGTCGGCTGTCGCCGCAGGAGAGAAAGAAGCTTGCCGAACTGAGGCGTAAGGAAGAAGAGCGGAAACGGAAAGCCAAGCAAAAATCCCAAGCCCAAAAGGAAAACCGCTTCCATTTGCTGCTTCCGCGTGATCTCAAAAAGAGGATTGCGGAGATTGCCTTGGAGCACGGGGTAAGCGAATCACAGGTAGCGACATTTCTCTTGTATGAGGCAATAGACCGTTATGACAGAGGTGAGATTGGTTTTTGGGGCTTTAAGCACCCATCCAAATCGCCTCGATACGAGTTCAATCTCATACATCCGAAAGACACCGAACGGGAGTCGCGGAAAAATGAAAAATTGTGGTGAAGCAATCTTTTTAGGTGCGCACCTTATTTTTCTCAGGTGCGCACCTTTACTGCGCACCTTGATTTTTTTAGGTGCGCTCCTAAGATGCGCACCTAAATTTCCGCAGGTGCGCACCTTGGCTTTTCTAGAAGCACTACAAGGCCTGTGTCGCGAGGGGGTGGCTATGTTGATATCCCCCCGCGGAAAAGGCCGCTCAGAATGCGTCTAAAACGGTTGTTATAACAAGTTGTGAGGAGGTGAAAAGTGAGCCAGCAAGAGACTGCCGAAGATGCCGCGTTTGGCCCAATTCTGGACGGGATCAGCATACCGGACACGGTGGTATTGCCGCCGGAGGTGGTGATGCTTCTGCCGTGGATGAGCCTGGCGGAGTTGAAGGTCGTGATCGCCGCGGTCGCCCGGCTGATGCAGGTGGGCGGGGCGGAGCCGATCACGCTGTCGGAGTTTGAGCAACTGACGGGCTTATCGCGGCCTGCGGTGTTGGATGGGATTGAGCGGGCGATGAAGCGGGGGCTGCTGATGAGTTACTCGGTGGGTTTGCGACATGGGGACGAGGAAATCATCGTGTTTGAGTTCAAACCGTCATTCGGCTTGCGAGGAAAACGAGGTGAAAGGTGAGCGCCGACATGCAGGAGGTGAAAGGTGAGCATTAAGATTATGACCAGGGCATGGCAATACAGCCGTAATGGCGGATCTGCGTTATTGTTGCTGATGGCATTGGCCGACTGGGCAGACGATTGGGGATACTGCTGGCCGAGCCACGCGGCAATGGCACGAAAGATCCGCTCCGGCGAGCGCAACGTGTATTATCTGCTGCGAAGACTCGAAGAAAGCGGAGAAATCCGAGTGATCAACCGGGGGCGGGGTGGAAAAGTCTCCGAGACATCGATCTATCAAGTGATTGTCGGGATGAGCGAGGAAGAAATAGCCGAGAGCGAACAGCGTCTTACCCAACTTGGGATACCGTTTTCACCTGCAAACTTTGCACCCCCTGCAAACTTTTCACCTGAAAAATCTTTCACTGCATTAAATGTATTAATTAACCGTCAATATACTGCTGCTGAATCAATTAATAACAATAAACAGCAGCAAATTGACGTTTCGTCTGCAAACTTTGCAGGTGAAAAATCTTTCACTGAAAAATTGCGTAAAAACGGCAAGAGCGGCTTGCCGTCGGAAATCCAAGACGAACTCAAATCGCTTGGCTGGCGCGGGTCATTGGCGGATGTCGAAGCGGCCTGGCAAGAAGACCCGGAGCGGGTCAGGCAATGGCTGTGGTACGCTCGAAAGGAGAATTTAAGCGGGGCTTTGCTCCGCACAGCTTTGCGCAATCCCGGCGAGTATCCGCCAGAGTTAGACCCGGACAGCGTTAAATCCCGCCACCGCTACCTGGAGGGCCCCTATGCCGACTACATCCAGCATTAGCCCGCTGCAAGTGCAGTACGGCGGCGACCTGGTGGAGCGCCTGCTGCAGGGTATGCCGACCGCCGACCTGGAAGCCGCGCTACTGGACGAGAATCACCCGCTGGCAAAAGACTTACAAGCCGCGGTGATGCTGGCGGTGGATGCCGGGGCGAAGGCAGCCCGACAGATTGTGGTTGCGGCGCTGGAATCTGTCTTGCGGGAGAGGCGCGCTGATGGACGCTAAATTCCTGCCCCTTTTAGGCAAGATCATCCGTCATGCGCGGCGGGTGCAGCGGGAGTTGGGGCCGGGGCACCCGGAGTTGCTGTACCACCGCGCGCTGCTGCACGACCTGCGGGACGCCGGCGAGACGGTGCTGTACAAGCCGCGCCTGAAAGTGCGCTACGGCGGACGTGTGGTGGGGGAGGTGGTGCCGGATCTCCTGGTGCGCAAGGGGAATGCGGTGGTGCTGGTGGAGTGCAAACTGGCGACGGAGGCGTTTGAGCAGGCGGACTTTGACCAGTTGCGGCGCTACCTGCGGGCGTATGGGCGCGAGGCGGTGGGTTTGTTGTTGGGCTTTGGCGGGGATCGGTTAGAATTCCGTCGGGTGTGGCTGGAAAAGCGGGAGGAAGCGTGAGATTTGCCAATCGGGTGGTCCTGCAGGGGTATCTGGAGATTGAGCGGGTGGAGCAGATCGCGCTGGATAAGGCGAGCGACCTGTCTGCGCCGGTGATTCACGGCCGGCTGTGGACGGACGCGGCGGGGCTGGAGCGCCATCGGGTGGTGATAGCCGACAAACCTGCCGTGGGCCTGCTGGAATTGCTGCGGCGCTTCAACCCGACGGAGGGGGGCAGCGCGCTGGTGAGCGTGAACGGCAGCCGCTTTGAAGTGGCGCACCTGGACGGCAAGCCGTTTGTGGCGGTGGAGGGGCGGCTGGTGGACGGGGTGGTGGACGTGAAGCACGTGACGCTGCTCTCCACGCCGGAAGCAGGGTTGCTGCGTCTGCTCACGGATCACCGTCTGCGGGAGATCGTGTACCGGTGGGCGGACGTGCGGGAGGCAGACCGGGCACACATGTACCGGATTGTGCAGGAGATTCGGGGCAGGCGAGACGGCGCGCCCCTCGGCCTGCTGGCCTTGGGGCAGGGAGCGCCTGACGGCGCTGAGGGCGGCCTGTCGTCCACGCCCCCCGCCCCTCGGCGCGAAGCGCCAGAGGGTTAGGGGGCGGGACGGTGCGTCCGCCGGTGTGTGTATTGGGCTGGCACGAGGAATTATGCAAAAAAAATTTTGCGAAATTCGGTTTTCAGGAGGTGAGCAGATGATTGCAGCGATTGTGAACGCGTTGGTCCCGCCGGTGGAACTACCGGCTGTGCTGGAGATTGAGCGGGCGGTTTGGGCGGAGGTCGAGCGTGCGGTAGCGGCGGGCACGCCGCACTACATACGGCACGGCGGCACGGCGAAACTGCTGGGGATAGAGCCGCGCGACGGCTTTTACGCGCCAAAGGCGGGGGATATTTACCTGGTCGTGCGCTTGAAGCCGGGGGTGGCACCGCGGGGGACGGAAGTCGAGGCGCGGGTGGAGGATCTGGAGGTTCTGCGGGTAGAGGTGCGGCGTCCAGTGGAGGTGACGGAGCGATGAAACTGCGCGATGTGCGCTGGTATCTGGTATACGGACTGGTGATTGGGCTGGTGGTGTGGGGTGTGTTTCGGCTGGTAGCGGTGTGGCTGTGGGACGAGGGCTATGTCCTGCGGGTGCTGGTCGTGCAGGGGGTGGCTTTGCTGGTGGGTTTTGTCCTGCACGAGGGACTTCACCTGTGGGAGGCACTGCGGCAAGGGGTCAGCATGGGGAGCGTGAAGGCGGGGCTAATGCGCTTCTGGGTGGTGGAGCCGGTGGATGCGAGGATATACCGGCGGATTGTGGTTGCGCCGCTGATGCTTCCGGGGGTTGTGGGAGCGCTGGTCATGCCCTTTGCGGGAGTGCGCTGGGGGCTGGTGGTGGCTTTGGTGTGGCTGTTGGGCAGTGCCGATGACCTGGCGGACTGGGTGCGGCTGGTGGGCGTGAGGGGAATGGTGACGAACCGTCCTGGAGAGGGCTTGAGGCTGGTAGTAGGAGGTGAGTATGGACTTGGAGGCTTTTGAAACCTGGCTGCGGGAACAAGACCGCTCGGCGGTGACCGTGCGCGGGTACCTGGCGGATTTACGGCAGTTTGCAGCGTGGTTCGAGGGGACGAACGGCAAGGCACTGCGGGTGGAAGAGGTGACCCCGGCGGATGTGCGGGAGTACCGGGGGTGGCTGCAGGCGGTGCGCAAAGCCAGTGCGGCGACGATGCGCCGCCACCTGATGGCCATCCGCGCCTACTGCCGCTGGGGGATGGCGGCAGGGCGCATTGAGCGCGACCCGACGGTGCGCATAAAAGCGCCGCGGGAAGCGAATCTCTCCCCGGGCTGGCTGACGAAGCAGGAGCAGTACCGGCTGGTGCGGGAGGCGGAGCGGGGGATTGCCGCGGCAGACACGGTCAATCGGCGGCGGTTGGCAGTGCGCGATTGGGCGCTGGTGGTGTTCCTGCTGAACACGGGGCTGCGGATTGCCGAAGCCTGCGCCTTGACCTGGGCGGACGTGCAGATTGGGGAACGCTCGGGCTGGGTGGTGGTGCGCGGGGGGAAGGGGGATAAGACGCGGCGGGTGCCGCTGAACGCCGAGGCACGCAAGGTGCTGAAAACGTGGCAGGAGGAAGGCGGGGATGCGGGGAGCGTGTTCGGGCTGACCGCTTCCGGCGCCTACCGGCGGCTGGCGGAGATGGGACGGCGTGCGGGGGTGGAGGTGCACCCGCACACCCTGCGCCACACGCTGGCCAAGAACCTGGTGGATGCCGGGGTGGGACTGCACGAGGTGGCGGCGCTGCTGGGACACAGCAGTTTGAACACCACGCGGGTGTATGTCACCCCTGGGGAGCGGGATTTGGAACGGGCAATGAGAGTGCTGGAGGGATAAGCGTTATACGGGAAAACCCGTAAAACAAATGTTCTGGAGGCGCCATGAGTTTCGCATTCAGCAAACACAACTTCAACCTGGACGACTTTGAACGCTGCCCGGAACACGGCTGTGTGATGATGCAGGTACAGGATTTGCCGCCGGTTTGTTTGGTGGAATGGCTGATCAAGAACGCTGGCGAGCGCCGGGTGCGGGATGTGATTCTGCGTGAGCCGAGCAATCCGGTAGAGGCGGGACTGCCGGGGGTGGTGCTGGACAACGGCTTTCTGCTGCCGGTGCGCAAGGCGGTGGATGTGGCATCGAGGAAACCGGACGGCGAGGTGAATGAGAGCATTGTCGGCTGGCGGGTGGCGGACATTCTCTACATGCGGGGGGAGAATCAAGAGGGGGTGGCGGTAGAACTGCTGCCGGACGGGACGGTGGTGGACGAGGACCCGGGTTTTCTGCTGTATCTGGACATGCAGATTCTGCTCTACCTGCTGTTCGATGAGGAAATCCGCAAGGTGGAGCCGTGAGCGAGGTGCGACATGGAAAACCGGGATGAGTTGCTGGAGTTGATGCGGCGTTGGGTGAAAGAGCAGCCGGAGACGGTGGCCCAGGTGCTGGCGCGGCTGGTGACGAAATTCGAGGTGAGGCTGGTGGTGCAGCGTCAGGAGGACGCACCCGGTTCAGCGGAGCGTTGGACGGTGAGCGTGAGTGAGGCGGCAGGGCCGCCACCGGAAACGCATTGAAGCGGGTGAGGCGATCCATGAGTGCAGGGTTGATCGTGATGCACCCCCAGGGCATGGCCATCATCGCCGACGGTCGAAAGATGCGCGGTCGAGAGATTGTATCGGATCGTTCCAGGAAGGTTTTCGTCTTCGAGCGGGCGGTGGTGCTGCATGTGGGGTATGCCGGACAGGAGGGGGAACTGGAAGCGCTGATGTTCCGTTTGGAGAGCCTGGCAAAGGAGCAGGATGCAGAAAGCCTGGCGTGGAAATTGCTTGAGAAAGCCGAACAGGTCTGGGAAGAAAGATTGGCGAAGACTGAACCGGTATTGTTCTTCGTTTGCGATGTGGTGGAAAGGGTAAAGCGGTGTTATCGTGTGGAGGTGTCCCAACACGAACACAGCATAGAGGGGTGGATGATGAAATACGAGCGGGCAGTTAAGACGATGGCGGTGGGGGATGAGACTTTTCGACAACTGGTCACCCAAAGCCGTCTGATGGAAGGGGCAAAAGATTTGCATGAAGTGGTGAGGCGAGGGCGTTTTGCGGTTGAGGAGGCAAGGCGCTGGGTGGAGATGCGGGATGGGTGGGCGGTGTTTGGCGGCGAGTGCCAGACAGCCGTCATCCTCAACACGGGAACGGTGATCTACCCGGCAGGGTAGAGGCGGCAGGGTCAGCACTGCCGCCTGCCCCCGAGGCAAAAGCGAGGGGAGAGAGGGGGAAAAGGGGAGGGGGGCTGGACAGTAGCACCAGTTTTGCGGGTGGGACGGTAAGACCACATTACAATTTCGTAAGTTTCCTTGCGGATGGGTGAAATTCTTTTTATCCTTGGATTATGAGCAGAATTAGCAGGGCAAAAAAAGCAAGGACGTTGCCGTATGGCCACCAGTGGATTGCCTGGCGCTGGCGCGGTCAATTCTGGCCACGAATCATCCTGGCGGTGAAGATACTGGGTGAAACGGGGGTTTCCACCGCGCTGGATTTGCTGTTTCTGTTGTCCAAGAAGACAGGGGTTAGCCCAAGAGCAGATTCGTTGCGTAACGTGGTTTACAGGGCATTGGCGGATGAGCAGGTGCCGCATCGCATGGTGGAGCGTAAGATGATCAAACTGCCTGGTACTGCGCCTGTCAAAATTAGCATTCTTCAGTTGACCGACTATGGCAAAGACCTGTGCCGGGCGCTGGGGGTGGAGCCAGTGGAGAGCGATTGGGAGAAAATCGTCCGCCTGCACAAGGGGGAAGAGCAGGAAGGACATGCCGCGCTAGTACTTATGGCCGCCTACCAGGCACGTCTGCGGGGGTGGAAAGCCGAAGTGATGCCGTTCGATCCGCAGGAAACGCCCTGGTTCCAGCCCGACCTGAAACTGACTGACCCCGAAGGCTGGTTCTACTACTGCGAAGTGGAGACCCGCTCACGGGATAATCCTGAAAAGTGGATGAGAATGCGGCAGGCAAATCTGATTGTCCCCATGCCGATCACGCGATACTGGATGGTGGAGCGCCTGAAAGCCATGGGCATCCCTGGGCGAGCCACCGATTTGCGCACGCTGGCACAGCAGGCAAAAGCGGGGGATTTGAGCCGGTTCTGGCTGGAGAAGTGGTAGATACCCTCTTGACAACAGTTGAATTTTGTTATATTGTAGTCTCAAAAGAGACTACTTAATTCAGGAGGCTGTCATGCCCGAATACGTAGGGATTCGAGTACTCAAAGCCAGAGCAGGAGAAATTGTTCGCAAGGTTCAACAGGGGATGCGCTACGTGGTATCCGTCCGCGGGCGTCCCGTTGCATTGATCATCCCCGTTGAGCCAGTCTCTGAAGCGCCAAAGCCGGATGCCTGGGATGCCCTCTATCGTGCAGGTGCTTTACTGGAGTGGAAAACTTCACGGACTACGGAAGAACTGCTGGATGAGGTGAGGGGATGAGTCCGGTAACGGTGGATGCCAGCGTGTGGATCAATGCTTTCCGTCCAGGGGAAGAGGGCAGCCAGGAGAGTTTGGCATTTCTGGAAAAAATACGCCAGACTCGTGAGCCGATGATCTCACCTACGCTGCTGCTTCCTGAATTGGCTGCAGTACTGGCAAGAGGCGGTGTAAAGCGCGAGCATGTCCTGTACTTTGTCCAGGGCGTCAAAGACCTGCCCCATCATGTATTCATTCCGCTGGACGAAACCACTGCCGAGGTTGCCGTTGACCTGGCAGAGCGATGTAAACTACGCGGAGCAGATGCCGTGTACAGTGCGGTAGCATTGCGCTTTGGTTCAATACTGGTTACACGAGATCGTGAACAACTGGAACGACTGAGAGGAGTAATTCAAGTCAATTTACCCAGTGAGGTGTGATTTGAATCGCATTCATTTTGTCTTCATTCCTCTCATCCTGCTGCTTGCCACTGCGGGACTGGCGGCCTGTATACCCGCCGCATCCGAACCGACGGCCGAGACCACGCCAACGATCACGCCAAGCCCGACCGCTACGGCGACCGCCACCCCAACCTTTGCTCCAACGCCTACCGCAAGCCCCACGCCGACCTTCACCCCCACGCCCACACCGATCACCCTGCCGGTGACCAACGGCACGCCCATCCCTGACCTGCCCTATGAGGTCATCACGGCGGAGAACGTCCACCGTCTGCGCCAGATTGCCCGCTACGGCTACCCCCGCCTGCTGGATACCAATCCCTACCGCCTGACCGCAGACGGCAAGACCCTCGTGGTGGGAACGACCCTGGGGCTGGAGTTTTACGATGCCAACACGCAAGCCAAGACCGGCGGCTTTGAGGTGGAGTTTCTGCGCTCTTTCGACCTGACCCCCGACGGGCAGTACCTGCTCACCCTGGCTGGCGAGACCCTGACCGTTTGGGCGAGAGACGGACAGAAGGTGCGGGAATTCAACCCGCAAGCCGGGGACGCCTGGCAGCTGAATGCGGCGGCGCTTTCTCCCGACGGGTCTATGCTGGCTGTCCAGCGTAAAAAGACCGACTGGCAGGAAGCCGACAAGGTGGAGGTGTACCGTGTGGCGGACGGCAGCCTGCTGGATACCGTGCGGGGCAACGGCGTGTTGTTCTCTCCCGATGGGCAGTACCTGGTCACCGTGTTTGACGGCTCGGTGCGGCTGTACCCTGCGGCGGAGTTGGGGCAGGGGTGGGAGAAGCGCCTGCCCAAACAAACCCTGCCGTGGTGCGGCGGCAACGAACGCTGCGGGCTGGTGTTCGCCCCGGATGGTCATCTTGCGGCGGTGATCCGTCCCTCGCGGGTGGATGTGTACCAGGTGGAGGGGCGCAAACTGGTGCGCCAGGTGAGCGGGTGGGAGAGCGATGGCTACGCCCTGCCGCAGGTGCAGTTTGCCGATGGGCAGATGCTGGTGACCACGCCCCCGGTGTATGACAGCCAGGGGGATGTGAAAGTCAAGGCGCAGGCAATCGTGGTGGACGTGGCCACCGGGGCGTGGTTGAGCAGGAGCGAGGTTGAGGACGGCTTTTTCGCCTATCTGGACGGCGGGGAGGTGAGGACGTTCCGGTGGCAGGCGGAGGGGGAGATGCCAGTGTTTTGGAGGCCTGCTGTAAAAGCGGAAGACGGTAAACTCATCGTCAAGGAAATTATCAATGGTGAACTTATCGAATGCACAAATCAGGAATGTGACAGGTTTTCTGCGGAGAACAACCTCGTTGACCAAAACGGGTCAATATACACGTTAGTTTGTCATAAAACGAGATGTGATGTTGTCAGAACTGGTGTATCTCTTGCTTCTTTCTTTGCCCCGCAAGATGCTTATATATCGCTTTGGGTGTTTCCTAGCCAATTTGGTGATGTCGCTGTTGTTGAAGTTATCGTAGCTAGGGGTGCCAGTTTTACTGTTAGTGTTGCAGCTTATCGCCCAGACGGAAAACAGGCAAATATCGCCAACGGTTGGCTCAATAACGTTCTATTTGACGGACAAAGAAAGATTGCTTTTGGAATTTACGAGGATGGAGAGAAAGCGATTAGGGTTCTAGATGTCGATGAATGGACGGTTAGGCAATACGAAAAAGATGAGGATTTATTGTATTTCTCAAACGACACGATTTATGTTGCAAGACAAAGCTGGGACGAGTATGGTCCTTCGCTACAAACGCTCAATATTCTAACCAAAGAATCGGATTATATCCGTGTTCCAAAGTGGAACTCTGCCAATACATGGACAAGATCAGGAGAAGAAGTAGCAGAATCAGCAGACGTATTATCAAATCTGTTTTTGGTGAGCACTGGAGGAGTAGTTTATGCAATTGACCTTGACAAGAAAGAGTTTATTGGGCAACTCGACTTAATTGATCCTTATTCAAATGTTATCATGAAGTTTTCCCCAAACGGTTTCTTTCTGATGACTCGCGGCACAGACGGTTTCATCCGCGTTTGGGCGGTGGTGCCGGAGGGGGCAAATGTAAGGTGATTGTAAGGCAAATGTGCCGCTAGGGAGCGCCGAACGCGACTTGCGGGCGGCGCTCTTTTTTGTTAGCATTTGGGCAGACGTGAACCCATAGCCCGACGCATACGGGTGGTCAACGCTCTAAAAAGCGCCCACACCGGTTCGGGTGTGGGTTTTTTTCGTTAATGCCAGGACATACGGAGGTGAAGGATGCGTAATTTGGTTTTTCTGCTTGTCTCACTTTTGCTGGCGGGGTGCGGTCTCAGGCCCACGCCCACGCCAAGCCCAACGCTACGGCCAATGGCGACGCCAACACCTGAGCCAAGGTATTACCCTACCATTGATCCAGAGACATCAAAGATGATTTTGGAACAAGTCCCAAAACCGTTCAAAGGATATTATGACGAGGTTACCTCGTTGGACGGTACAGTTTATTCTGTTTTTTCCCTCACGGTTGTATCGAGTGGAAAAATTGAGAGTTTGAAGGCTGGGGATTGGAATTTAGATGTTGTTTGGGTGTACGAGCGCAACGGCAGCCCCAGACCCGCATTCTACCCGCTAGTTGTAGGCGTAGAAGACAAAGATGGGTACACGCCGTACTACACCCGTTATGCCGGAGAAAGCAACCGTGATAGTTATCTCAAATTCCTGGAAGAACGCTCGATACTCGAGCGTGGGCGGTTGTTGTTTCCAGGGATCAGCTCTGTGAAGGGTGGCTATGTCAGCCTTTATGGGGGAATTGACTGGGAGTCTTGCGGTGGAGACACTTTCTGCCGTTTAGGTCAATACATGCAGGACAAATTTGAATTGGACGATGAGGTAACCCATCAAATCATGGGGGCTTTTCCTATTCCAGAGGGCTGGGCGCTAGCGTGGATGTGGGACGCGGCAACGGAAGACAATGCTGATCCACAGTTTATGAAAATTGATTTGCCATAAGGAGGTGAACAATGAACATCAACTGGCGTTTTGTTTTGTCGAAGCTTTGGAAAGCAACCCTCATGGGGTTGTTAATTGCTGTTGGAATCGCCTTGTGGCCACAGGCACAGTGTGCGGTGGCGCAAACCTGTGATGCGCCACGGGATCGCTGGTGCGGAAGCGGGCAGTGCTGTGGGCCAACAGCAGGATTTGATGTGGTGTATGGTTGCCAACGACTATCAAGATCTTCTTGCAAAGAAAATATGGAGAGGGGAATAGGGGCACGTTGCGAGAACCCAAATGATTGCTTGGTGACCTGGGTAGCTAAATATTCTGGGCGTTTGAGTAAGGAATATGTACCGGGGCGTGGCTGGGTCACATATTGGTATGTTGGCAAATGTGAACAGACATCTTGTACCTTGAACGCAACCGCCAACAAAACAGAGGTTTCTTGCTGCCAGGGTGGTGGCGGTGGTGGCTGCACGCCGCAGTACGCCCCGCCGACGATAGAGGACGGATACACCGTAGACCCGCCCAATCCCATCGTGTGGACGCAGGAACAGCCGCCGTACGGGCTGGCGCTGGGGATGACGATCAACGACATCAAGGCGCACGGCGGGGAGGACACGACCTGCGGGACGGGGCAGCGGGCGAACATCACCAGCATAACGATCAACCTGACGCTGACGCAGCGGACGCTGGACTGGATCTTCGGGGAGTTATCCCAGCGGTACATCAACGTGCAGCTGAAGGGGAGCTACCCGCAGTACCCGGAGGTGGCGGATATTGGCCATGCATACAGCCTCTGTTCCACCGGTACGGGGCTGGTGGGATACAACACTCCCGACGCGGAGCTGGACTGTCGCTTCTTCCGCCCGCGCGATCCGGGGGAATACGCCATCAACGTCACAGCGTGCCAGTCGGACGGGCAGTGCACGACCAGGACGCTGCCCGAGCCGGTGAAGGTGTGGCTGATGGAGAACATCCTGAGCGGTTCCTGGAGGTGAGATGAGCGACTGGACGCTGCCGTTTTTGTGGATAGCGAACGGTTTTCTCGCCCTGCTCTGGCTGACCGTGGATCACCTGTGGGTGCTCTTGCTGGCGGGGGCGCTGGGGTACGCCGTCCTGCAAGCCCCTGCCGGTCAGCAGGCCTGGACGCTGGGGGTAGCGGTGCTTTCGCTTGCGGCAGGGGTGGTTGCCCCCTTCCCGGTGGCGCTGCTGCTCCTGGTGATGACCCTGGCGGGGCTGGTGGCGAAACGCCTGGAGCGGCTCAACCCGCAGAACACCCACTGGACGCTGGTGCGGGGTTTGGGGCTGTACAGCCTGCTTGCCCTGGGGTACGCCGTCTACCGCGATCTTCTGCTTCCCGCCGTGGTGATGAGCGACCCGGCGCTGCAGCAGGGGCAGGTGTATCTCTCGGCGCTGGCCAGCATTGCCCTGTACCTGTTCCCGCTGGGGGTGCTGGCGCTGATGCTCCAGGGCTTGTTCGTGCATCCGCCGGTGGCCGGCGAGGCGGATGACATCCTCTTCCGATATCGTTCGCGAGGGAAGCCATGATACGGGTAGTGGACAACGGACTGCACATCGAAGAGGGCGTGCTGCGGTACGCCTGGTTTCGGCTGGAGACACCCGAGGGCGAGAAGTACCGCTGCGTAGCCTTTCGGGAACTGGCCAGCGTGCCGTATGACGTGGCGCACGAGACGGACACGCTGGGCAGGCAGTGGGCGGCACTGCGCGGGGTGTACAACGCCGGCGTGGACTATATCTACACGGCGCTGGGCATTTTTCACCCCGAGCATGTGGGCATTGTGCAGCTGTACGGGGCGGCGGGCGAAGGGGCAAGCCGCGAGACTGCCGCAACCATGGCGCTGGAAGGCCTGGCGGCGGTAGAAGCGGCCCTGGCGAATTTCCCCCAATCGCAGACGCGTCCGCCGGATTTGCGCTGGATCGAGTGGTATCTGGAGTTTGTCAGCAAACGGGCAAAGAACATCCTGGCTTTGCTGGGACACCCTGACCCGCGCGCCAGTAAGCGCGGCCTGGGGCGGGACGGCAACCTGCCCGACTACGGCGAGGACGACCTGGCGGAGGAGCAGAACGAGATTTTGTTTCGAGGATTAGCCAAACTGCGGCAGGATTTCGTCTTCCAGATCACCGCCGAACACATTGACCGCAAGCGCCTATCGCGAACACTGGTAGAGGTGGCACGGGTGGCGAGCAATTTCGCTTCCCGAAGACGGGGAAGCGTGAACATCGGCTTTTCGCTGGGTGTTCCCCTGCTGGCGGCCCTGGGGCAGGCAGTTTCCGGCGGTCAGGGCGGGACACAGGCCGTGGCACACAGCACGGCGCAGGGCGTGACGCACGGCTGGGGGCAGGCGCATTCGGATAGCCACAGTCAGGGAGTGAGCGAGGCCTGGACAACGGGCGGGAGCGAAACGCACACGGTGGGTACTTCCTGGGCCAATAGCGAGAGCCATGGAGAGACCAATTCAACCTCTACCAGCCACAGCGAGGGGAGCGGATCGTCCTGGATGAGCGGTGGCGGAATCACAACTAGCGTGAGCGGCGGCGAGGGACATACCACCAGTTGGGGGACGAGCCACACGGAGAGTGCCAGCCACGCAACGGGAGAAAGCCAGAGCCTGGCACAATCGCACACCGACAGCATAGGGGTTGGAGTCAATTCCAGTGTCAACGCCGACCTGAAAGTCGCCGGGCTGGGGGTTGGCGGAAGTGTCGGAGCAAGCTTATCGACGAACGTCTCGGACGGGACAACGAACACCGTAGGGACGAGCATAACCAACACGGTGGGCAGTGCCGTGTCCAGTTCCAGCGGCGGAGCAAGCACGGAAAGCAGCGGCTGGAGCGTCGCGGCGAGCCAGACCTGGGCCAGCGGTGGGTCCTCGTTCTCATCGGACACGACCACCACCGGACACGCCGAAAGCCACACCACGACGGATACCGTTGGGGGCAGCGAGGGCTGGTCGTGGAGCCGCATGTGGGCGCACACCACGGGTAAATCCGAATCGTGGGGAACGACCGACACCAAGAGCGAGCAGTACGGGCGCAGTTACGCCGAAGGCGAGAGCGTGGGGCAGGGTGTGGCGCGCAGCGCCATGCAGGGCTTCACCGGCGGCTTCTCAACCGGGCTGGTGCCCGGGGTGAACATCGGGCGCTCGTGGCAGATCGAGGATGACGTAGCCGACCGGCTCACAGAAATCCTGCGCCAGTTCGAGGGGCTGGTGAATCAGGCGGCGGCCGAGGGTGGTTTCATGACGGACGCGCTGCTGATGGTGGACACGGACGAGGGCGCCCGGGCAGGCGAGACACTGGTGAGTCAGGCGTTCCACGGCACGAACTTGCCTACTCCCGTGCTGACCCTGCGGGTGGATGATCCGCAGGTCAGGGAGTATGCTTTGTCGTTCACCCCGTGCAACGAGAGCGACGGGGATTTATTCGGCGGGGTGCTGTGGACGAAATACGGCACGCTTCTCACCGCAGGGCAGTTGGCGGCATACACTGCCCCGGGGCTGGTGGAGGAGAGCACCGCCGTGGTGACCATTGCCCCCACCCCCAAGGGGCTGGCGTTCTACCCGGACATGCCGGGGGACGTAGTGCTGGGGCACCAGTACAGCCCGCTGACGCGTGACCTGACACGGGCGCAGGTGCGGCTGGATGCAGACAGATTGTTCCACACCATGTTCGCGGCGGATACCGGGTATGGCAAATCGGTGGCCGCCATGCGGCTGGCATACGAGACCACCCTCAAGTGGCATTTGCGCACGGTGGTGCTGGACTTTGGCGCAGGCTGGCGCAGTCTGCTGAATGCCCCGGGGCTGGAGGGGCACGTGGACATCCGCCAGTTGTGGCCAACGGCGGCCAGACCCCTACGCTGGAACCCGCTACAAATCGGGCGGAACATCAACCCGGAGACGCAGTGGCGGGCGTTTGCCGACATCTTTGGCAGCGTGGCACGGCTGGGTGTGCGCCGCCAGAAGCAGGAACTGCTGGACGCTTTGCGAGCCGTGTACCTGAAAGCGGGCGTGCTGGTAGACGATCGTGAGGTGCGGGCAGACCCGCAGTGGGGCAAGGTGCAGGCGGAGGAGGCGGACATCGTCGAGGCGCTGCCCGGCACCCCCCTGGGGGATTTGACCATCCAGCAACGCCAAAAACTGGCCGTGTACCGCTCCAGCAAGGTGGATTTGTCCACACTGTACCACCAGGTGGAGGACAAGTTATCGCGGGTCAACCCACGGGACACCATGCTAACCGGCGTTCTGGAGGGTATCCTGTACCGCATGAATGCCCTGGTGCAGGGCGCGGCGGCGGCGCAGTTTGCCGCCGGGACGGATTGCGTCCCCATGGAAGACCTGGCCAAGCCCTGGGGCATTGCCATCATCGAGGGGGGCATGTTCCTGGACGACTTCGGCAAAGCCTTCCTGCTGGGCTGGGCAGGCTGGCACCTGTACACGGACATGGTGGCGCGGCGGGTGCATGAGGTCAATACCGACGAGCCGATTTTGCAGATTTTCTTCGAGGAAGCCAATAAGATTTTCGCCGGGGTGGATGCCGGAGGCGGGGATGACGAGAGCGGGGGGGTATCCCTCTCCCAACGCTTTGGCGACATGTTCCGCGATGCGCGCAAGTACAAAGCGCGCCTGCACGTGATCACGCAAGCCCCCAGTCTGATCCCGCAGGACATCATCTCGTCCTGCAACAACCTGGTGGTGGGCTTTCTGAAGAACCCCAAAGACAAGGACATTGTGCTCTCCGCCATTGCCCGCAGCGAAAAGGGGTTTGTGGACGAGCCCTGGCGGCGGTTTCTGGCGGACTTGCAGATCGGCATGTTCCTGGGTCGTTTCCCGTATGCCCACAGCCGTGAACTGCAACAGCCGTTCCTGTTTCGCCCGCTGGCGGTGGTGGCGCCAGAACCGACAGACGAGGAAATTGCGCAGAAGTTGGGGAGGATTACGCTGTGAGATGGAAACGACGTGTTCGCGATGATGATGACAAAACGCTGCCGTTGTCTGAGTTGGAACGGGAGTTTGAATGGCCCGAGCGGGCAGGGGCAGCGGAGTGGACGCTGGTGGGGTTGGCGGTGATCACCATTGGGGTCACGCTGCTTGTCGTGGTTTTGGCTTTTCTTGGAGGTGGCGGATGAGGCAATGGGGAATGTGGCTGCTGCTGGTGGGTGTAGCGGTGGGGTTGCTGATAGCGGTTGAACTGCTGGGAAACGAACCACCGGCGGGGGTGAGCGATCCGGTGCGCCTGACCACCCGCACCCCGACGGTGACGCGCACGGTGGGGTGGTGGACGGAGGTGGCCACCTGGACGCCGACGCCAGAGTATGAGGTGGCGATCACGGCGAGCGTCACGCCCCTGACCAGCGGAACACCGACGCCGCAGTTGCCGACGGTGGTGCTGCCGACGTTGAAACCGACCTGGACAAGGAGACCGTGATGATGACCGAAGCAGAATTGGAGCAGATACTCCATCGTTTACGCGAACGCCATTTGTTCGACGAGGTGTTCGTGCTCATCGTCGAGCGCGAGAAGGGCGAATTGAAACTGCTGGACTACGGGATGAAGGAGATTGGCGACCTGGCGGCCTGGATTGCCGTGCAGAAAGAAAAACACCAACATACGGAAGGAGAAAGCGCATGAAGAAGTTTTTGCCCATTGTCTTAGCGATGGTTGTGTTTGCGGTGGCGCTGGCTTTGAACCGGCCCGAACCGCAGGTGGCGGTGGTGGTGGCGGCAGCAGACCTGCCCGAAGGGCGGGTGCTGGCGGAAAGCGACCTGGCTACGAAAGAGATGCCCAAAAGCCTTGCTCCAGACGGCGCGGTGAGCGAGGTGCAGAGCCTGGTGGGGCAGAGGCTGCGGGTGGCGCGTAGCGCGGGCGATCCGATCCTGCCTGCGCACCTGGGTGGTGAGGTGCTGGAACTCCGGCCCAACGAGCGGGCGGTAGCCCTGCAGGTGAGCGCCGCGCAGGGGCTGGCGGGGCTGCTCAAGCCCGGCGACCGGGTTGGGCTGACGGTCATCGTCAACAGCGGGCAGCAGACCTTTGCCAAGTACCTGGTGGGAGGCCTGCGGGTGCTGTGGGTGGATCCGGCGTTCAAGCGCGATTCCGGGATGGTCCCGCAAACCACGCCATCCAGCGGCGGGCTGTTCGGGGGCGGCTCTCCCGCAGCGGCGGCGGATGTCGAAGGGGCAGCCCGCGGTCTGGTGGTGCTGGCGATCCCGCTGGAAGCGCAGACGCTGGTGTACGACTTCTCGCTTCAGGGTGCGGTGAGCGAGAACAAGCCGCTGTACCTGCTGGACGTGCTGCCGGCGCTGACGACCCAGGGGGCGCAGTTCGGGCTGGTGCTGGAGCCGGAGAAGGCGCAGGAGGCGCAGACCAGCGGCCTTGCCCTGCAAAGCCTGGTCATCACCCCCGGGCCCACGATGACCCCAACCCCCACGGGACAACCGGCGGCAGCGGTGGAGGTGCAGGGCACCCCGGAACCGACAAAGAAGCCGTAAAGGAGGTGTGGAATGTGGAACGCGAATAACCTGGTGCAGTCGGCGGATGCGGTGACGGTGCTGCTGGCGGGGTCCATTCCGCGCCTGCAAGCCTGGTACACGGCGCTGGCGGCGGATGCGCGCTTTCGGGTGGCGATGCAGGCCGGCGACCCGCAGGACTTGCGCAGCAAACTGGTGACCAACCCGGACGTGCTGGTGCTGGATGCAGGGATTTACCCCGGCCCGCAGCCGCTCATTGAAGACCTCACGCGCTATCACGGCGCGGCGTATGTGCTGCTGCCGCTTGAGGCTAGCCGTGAAGCCATGGACAGCATTGCGCAAATCCCCTGCGTGAAGGGGGTGTACAAGGGGGAGATCAACCTGGTGGCCATCACCGGGGAGATGTATGCCGCGGCCACGGCTCAGCGGCAGGCACGGATGAATCAGGGCATGGAGGCGCTGTGGAACCGTCCGCAGTCTGTGGGCGGCGGGCAGCCGTTGGGTTTGCGGGTGATTGCCGTGTGGAACCAGGCGGGTGGGGTGGGCAAGACCACCGTCGCCACGAACCTGGCGTACGAAGCCGCGCGGCGAGGGCTACCCACGCTGCTGGTGGGCATGGGCGCCCCGGACGATCTGCCGCTGATTTTGGGCTTGAAGCCCGAACCGAACCTGAACCACTGGCGGGCCAATCCCACGGCGGAAGGGTTGAAACTGGCGCTCCAGAAGGTGGACACGCTGGACGTGCTGGCGGGCTTCCCGGATGTGCTCTCGGAAGCGCGGGCGATCACCACGCCGCTGGACGCGCCGGAGAGCATCCCGAAGCTGGTGCTGACGGCCGCCTACATGGGCTACGCGGTGATCGTGCTGGACGCCCCGCCGACGGCATTAGCGTCTGCGGCGCTTGCGGCGGCTAACACCCTGGTGCTGGTGGCGCGTCCCTCGCTGGAGGGGGTGATGCGCACGGTGGAGGCGTACCGCACGGTGGTGGAGCGGCTGGCGGGGGAACACCACATTCCGGCCAGCGGGGTGTACGTGGTGCTCAACCGCATGGGTGGGCGCATGGCGCTGGACGAATGGCACAAAGCCGCATCCGCCTTGCTTGGCAGACCCTTCCCGCCGGTGGTGGCGCAGATTCCGGACGAGCCGCGGGTCGGCGAGGCGCAGGACGGGCGCAGGCTGCCGCTGAACGTCTCGGATGCCTTTGCGCGGGGCTTGAAGCCGCTGGCGGATGCGCTGTTCTCGCCGCAGGGAGCGCAGGCGCCGCAGAACGGCAAAAAGCAGATCACGTTGTTCGGGGTGAGGGTGACGCTATGAGCTGGCTGGAGCTTTTGGCGCAGACCACGCCGGAACAGGAAGCCAGAATTGTGGAAGTGGCGGCGGGGGAATTGAAGAACCTGCCGCTGGCGGTCCTGCGTGATCGGCAGCAGTTGCAGGCGCGGGCGCAGGCAGCGGTGGCGAGTGCGGCGTCGCGGCTGGGGGTCTTGCTCACGCCGCAGCTCATGGCGGCGCTGGCCAGGAGCGTGGCGGCGCGTATCGGCGGGCTGGGGGTGTTCGATGAGCTTTTGCCGCCCAACCGCACGGATCTGAGCGAGATCACGCTCAACCCGGACGGAACGATCTGGATTCTGCGCAAAGGGGAACGCTTTTTCGAGAAGTACAACCGCCAACCCGGGTTAGACGAGGTCTGGCGCAGCGTGGAGGCGCTGCTGGCGCCCATCGGGCGGGCGATCTCGGAAGCGCAGCCCTCGGTGGACGCCAAACTGCCGCGCATGGAGGGCATGGGCGGGGCGCGGGTGAAGATCGTTCACCCCGTGCTGGCGCCGGGGCTGGGGTATCCGGCGGTGAACATCCGCCTGTTTGAACCGCGCCCGGTGCCGCCGGAGCAGATTGTGGCGTGGGAGACGTGTCCGCCGGCGGTGATGGACGCCCTGCTGGAAGCGGTGGCGGGGGGCTTGCGGGTTTTGGTGATCGGCGGGACGGCGACGGGCAAGACCACGTTTCTCTCGGCGCTGGCGCACGGGATACCGAAAGAAGCGCGCATCGTGAAGATCGAAGACCCGGAGGAAATCTGGCTGCCGCATCCCAATGTGGTGACGCTGGAAGCGCGTCCGCGTGTGGTGGGCAGCGACGTGCCGGGGTATTCCCTCTCGGACGGGGTGGACGATGCGCTGCGCATGGCGCCGAACTGGCTGATCGTGGGCGAGGTGCGCACCGGGACGGCGGCGCTGTCGCTCTTTCGGGCGCAGATGTCGGATCACCCGGGACTGTCCACCCTGCACGCCGAAGGGCCTGAAGCGGCGGTGCACCGCCTGTGTGTGCTGATGTGGGCGGACGCGCAGGTGCGGATTGAGGCGGCCAAGGAGATGTTCGCCATGGCGGTGGACGTGGTGGTGCAGGTGGGCTGGAAGGACGGGCGGCGGCAGGTGCTGGGGGTGTGGGAGGTGAACCCCGAACTCAAAGCGGGGAACGTCACCTTCAGGCGATTGTATCAGGCGGGTGAGGCGCAGATGGCGGAGATCACCCGCAGACGAGGAGGGGAAGGATGAGGCGAGAGCGCTGGGTGCAGTTCTTTGCGCCGGTGAACGGCGAGAGTTTTGGGCTTTTGGTGAACCTCCTGCAGAGCGCCGTGCAGGACGGGACGGAGCGCGTGCACCTGCTGCTGTCCACACCCGGCGGCACGGTGTCCTATGGACTGACGCTGTATGCGTTGCTGCGTGGGCTGCCCATTGAGGTATGGACATACAACGTCGGGCAGGTGGATTCGATAGGAGTGGTGGTGTACTGCGCCGGGAAGCGGCGACTGGCGGCGCCGCAGACGCGGTTTTTGCTGCACGGCATTCGCACACCGCTGGAGAAAGGCGTGTACACCACCGAACAGTTGCGGGAGATTGTCGGCGAGATGGAGACCGATCAGCGCAATATCTGCCGGGTGCTTTCCGAGGCTACCGGGCAAGCGCTGGAAAAAGTGGAGCGAGACCTGTTTCGCGCCCTGACGCTGCTCCCCGAACAGGCCAGGGAATATCGGCTGGTGGACGAGATCGTCACGGAGATCGTCCCTGCGCAGGTATCCCTGACCACCATTTTCATCCAAAACGAGAGACAAAACGAGAGGATGTACGTGGAGGAGACATGACCGGGGTGATAGCACAAATCCTCATGGCGCTGTCGCTGGCGGCGTTGGCCTACTACGCCTTCGAAGCGCTGGCGCAGAAGCGCGGGCGGGCGGCAAAAACGCTGGCGGACTACTACCGGCCGCTCAGTCCGCAGGAAGAGAAGCCGGTGCGCACGGGGTCGTTCGAGCACAAGGTGCGCCTGGCGGGGATGCAGTACCGGCTGAACGTGGTGGGCAAAGAGAAGGCGTACTACTACGGCGCGATGGCGGTGGTTGGGCTGGTTGCACTTGTCGTGCTGGTCTTTCTGGGTGTGCCCCTGCCGCTGTATCTGCTCGCGCCGGTGCTGGGCTGGGTGGTGGTAAGCGGGCAGGTCAACGGGGCGTGGAGCAAGATGCGCCTGGCGCTGGAGAAGGAACTGCCCACGTTTCTCTTGCGCATGAGTGCGACGATCCAGGCCACGCCCAACGTCCCGGAGGCGGTGGCGGACGTGACCGCGTCGCTCGATCCGGCGGGGCCGCTGCAGGCGTGGCTGAAGCGGCTGCTGGTGGCGATGCAGACCGGCGGGCGCAAGGGGCTGGAGGAAATGCGTGAGGAAGCCGCCGCCATCTCGCCGTCCCTGATGCTGGCGGTGATGGAGTTGGAGCGGTTGTGGGAGACCGGCGGGAGCGGGTACGTGGAGGCGTTTCGGCTGGCGAGCGAGAATCTCGCGTCCATCCTGGAAGGGCGCGCCATGGCGGCGGCGAAGGCGGATGGGGCGTGGGGGACGATACGGATCATCCTGCTGGCGCTGGGCGGATCGCTGGTGGTGGCCATGTCCTCGAGTGCGGGCGGGGGGCTGTTCAACACCCCGACGGTGCAGATTGGGTTGCTGGTAGCGCTCGCGTGGGCGGCGCTGGGGTGGAACGTGATCGGCGACATGATTCGGGAGGTGATGGAGTAATGGAACTGAGTCAGATTCTCATGCCGCTATCGCTTGCCCTGCTGGCGTGGGGCGTGGTGGCGAACCTGCCGCTGGGACGGGGACGGGCGAGCAAAGCCCTGAGCGACTACTACGCCGAGCGCACGGAGAAGAAGACCCGGCAGGAAGAGATCGGGGAGGTAGTTGCGGGCAAACTGCTCTCGGTGAAGGTGTGGGAAGATCATCTGCGCTGGGCGCAGCGCGGCGGGCAGTACGTCGGGCAGTCCCTCGGCGGGGTGGTGTTCCAGGGCTTGCTGTTTGCGGGACTGGCGGCGCTAGTGATCCTGGTCAACCCGGCGCCGGTGTCCTTCCTGCTGCCGGTGGGGGCGTTTGCCTACCCGCTGGTGCGGCTGCGCAGCAAGGCGAACACGGTGCGCAAGCGGGTGTTCCGCACCCTGCCGGAGACGGCGGCGCTGATTGCCGCCGAACTGGCGGCGGGGACGGCGCCGGAGGTGGCGGTAGCGCGGGCGGCGGCGATACCGGGGCCGCTTTCTGTGCTACTGCGGGAAGCGGTGGAGATGAGCCGCGGGACGGGCAAACCGCTCTTTTCGCGCAAACCGATTGGTGGGACGCTGGTGGAAGTGATGGGAGCCAGCGGCATTCCGGCGCTGCATGCCTTTGGCAGCCAGTTGGATTTGGTGGCCGGCAAGGGTGTGGCGGGGGCAGCCTTGATGGCGGAGATTGCCCGCGCGTTGGGACAGGAATACCGTGCCAGACTCCAGAGCGAGGTGGAGAAACTGGACAGCCGCCTGGTGCTGGTGGTGGCGCTGTTCTTCTTCGTGCCGTTCGTGGCGCTGCTGCTGGTGGCGGCGTTGGGGCCGGTGCTGGCAATTTTTGCGGAGTAAGACAATGGACGGAAAGAAATTCTTGCCTTTGGTGTTGGTGCTCTCGCTGGCGGTGGTTGTTTTTTCCACGGCCCATGCCCAATCGCTGCCGTGGGTGGAGGTGTGGGTCGCGGTGCGGGACGGGCAGACGGGAGCGGTGATAGCGGACGCGCAGGTGGAAATCCCGCAGTGTGCGACCCTTCCCGCCGATTCCTGCACCCGCTACGGGGTGTGGGACGGGACACGGCAGGTCTACCTGCTCAAGGTACCGCGGCTGGAAGCGTATGAGGTGGTGGTCAGCCGCAGCGGGTATGCTGCGGAGGTGCGCAGCGGCACGGCGGTTGACCCGGTGACGACCTGGGAGGTGCGGCTGTATCCGGCGTCTGCGCCGCTGCGACCGCGGGTGTTTCTGCCGCTGATCCTGCAGGCGGGGAGCGCGCCCCCGCCGGTGTACAACCCGACGGCGGCGGTGGCACGGCTGAACTGGTGGCGGCAGTATGTGGGGTCTGCGCCGAGGGTGGAGGGCAACCTTGAACTGCACTCGAACTGCCGCGCCCATGCCCGCTGGATGGTGAACCTGCAGACGGCGGCGCATACCGAAGACCCTGGCCTGCCCGGGTACACCACGGAGGGGGATTTCTGCGGCCAGGCGGCGAACATCGGCTTTGGGGTGGACGTCTTCCCGAGCGATGAGCAGGCGGTGGATGCACTGATGGCCTCGCCGTTCCATGCGCTTTTGGCGCTGGATCGGCGGCTGGTGGAAGTGGGCTTTGGGAGCGCGCGGCTGGATACCGCCTGGTCGGGGAGTTACTACGGGGTGGCTTTGGACGTCTTCCACGGGCTGGACTACGGGCGCAGCGTGAGTTACCCGTGGACATTTCCGGGCAACGGGCGACCCTTGCCGCTGCTGGCGTATGACGGGCGGGGTGAGCCGAGTCCGCTCACGGCTTGCCCGGACTACACCGCGCCGACGGGCCCGGTACTGATCGCCGCCTTTGGCGAGGGCAATGTGCAAGTAGCGGAGAGTTCGATCCTGGACGGCAGCGTGGCGCTGGAACACTGCCTTGTGACCGCCGGCAGTTACACCAACCCCAACCCGATTTTGCAGCAGCAAGGGCGTACGGCACTGTGGGCGCAAGGGGCGGTGCTGCTCATCCCGCGCCAGCCGCTGCAGCCCGGCAAGATGTACACCTTGCGGGTGCTTACCAGCGACAATCGTCTGGCGGTGGCGTATATCTCCACGCCGCCGAACGCTATGCTCTCGCAGCCGCTCACGCCGGTCTGGATGCAGGTGTTGAAGCCGTGAAGATCGAGATCGTTTCACCAGTAAAGTTTGGCGTATTTCTGGCGGGAGTGCTGATCCTGCTGGTGGGCGGGGTGTGGGGGCTGGTGCACGTCCCCGGGCAGGGAATGGTGGCGGCGCAAGCCCCGCCTTCCCTCTCCCCCACACCCCTGCCGACCGCCACACCGACCCTCATCCCGACGGCAACCGCTACACCTGTGCCGACACCAACGCCGGATAATGTTGAAGTTTATCTGGAAGGGTGCAGGCGGGGGCAAGGCTTTACGCCGGACTATCCCGACGCGCAGGTGCTCCCGTCCTGCAACCACGGCGGGGAGAACCGCCCGCAGGCGGTGGTGGTGCACGCCACCGAAGGGGAACTGGCGGGGGCGCTGGCGCATTTGCGCGATCCCGAGAGCCGCGTCAGTGCGCATTATGTGATTGACCGCGACGGGACGGTGTACCAGTTGGTGCCGGAGCGGGTGGTGGCGTATCACGTGGCGTGTGGGGTGGAGGGGTGTGTCTTGTCCTGCCCGGCGTTCCTGTGCGGGGACGGCAAGCCCGAAACCCGCACGGTGGGCATTGAACTGGTAAACCTGGGCAAAGTACCGCAGGACTGGCATGGTGCAATCTATGAGGATTACGGCATGGCGTTCGGCTGGCGCTGGTGGGAGGACTATCCGGAGGCGCAGCGGCAGGCGCTCAGGCGCCTGGTGGAGGACATTGCCCGCCGCTGGGGCTTTCCGGTGGATGCCGAGCACGTGATAGGGCACTACCGGGTGCAGGGCAAGCACGACCCCGGTCCCGCCCTCAACCTGTTCTGGGAGCGCAACGGCAGCCCGACCAGGGAGGCGGTATGGGGGCGCTAGTTGTGTTGTGGATACTTGTATGCGCTGTCTTTGACCTGCGCTGGCGGGAAGTGCCGGACGGGCTGACGCTGCCCGCCGTTGGGCTGGCGCTGGTGTGGCAGGTGGCTCATCCCGGCGGCTGGCTGCCCTGGGCGCTGGCGGCGGTGACGGTGATGCTCACCCTGGCAGGGGTGCTTCCGGGCGGGGACATGAAAGGGCTGGCGGCCATGGCGCTCTACGACCCGCGGTTGTATCTGCTGGCATGGTTAGGGGCGGGAGTGGTGTACCTGCCCTGGCGATTGGTACGCCATGAGCGGAGAATGCCGGGGTTTGTGGGGTTTGTGCTGGGAGGATTGGTGTGGTTGGCGGTGTAAAAACTCGCAATACAAGACATGTTGTATTGCGTAAATTGCCCAAAAACGCACGAAAACAGGGCATTTTTGCCCCCGTAAGGGGCAAAAAACACGCAATACAACTGAACGATTTGCACGAACGGTTTGTTTCTGGTATGCTATTGCCAGACGTGCACCCAAAGCCCCTTCACCGGGGTGGGTGCTGTTTTGGTTAAATCGGTTTTTTCATTTTCTCAAAGGAGGTTGTTGTATGCTCACCAAACTGTACGTCAAACTCATGTCCCGCCGCGCCGAACTGGACGAAAAGGCGCTGCTCATCGCCCTGTTCGTGATCGCGGCTGTTGTCGGTCTGTCCCCCCTGGGGCAGGCTATTGCCGCCAAGTTCCAGCAGATGGCTGCGCAACTCGGCGGGTAAGCGGGAAAGGAGGGCAGGGATGATCCGACGGCTCTTCTCAAAACGTGCCGAACTAGACGAAGCCGCCTTCGCCCTGCCCGTCCTGCTCCTGGTCAGCCTGGCGCTGGTCAACCTGGCGCTGCTGGGCTTTGCCGCGGTCAACGCGTCCAACGCTGCGGAGTACGGCGCGCGCATGGGCAGCGTGGCGCAAAGTGCACAGGCCAGCGTAGCCGCGCAACAGGCCAGCGCCAAAGTCTCCGCCGTGCGTGTAGGGACGTACGCCGTGAGCGTGAGCGGCGGCGGCCAGCCCGGATCACGCATTGAGGTGCGGGTGACCTACCAGGTGCCGAACTACTTCGGCGCCCTGGCGCGGCTCTTTGGCGTGAACCTGCCCGGGCAATTCCAGGGCACGGCGCGGGCGTACTTCCGCCAGGAGGGGTGGTGAGATGAGCATTCTCCCCAAAACTCGCGCGGAGTGGGAGCGCGGCTCCAGCCTGGCCTGGACGGCGGTGTTCCTGGCGGCGGTCGTCCTGCCGCTGATGATCCTCATCGGGGACGGGGCGCGGCTGTACTACGTGCGTTCGCGCCTGGCGCAGGCGACCGATGCCGCCTGTGAGGACGCCTCGTGGAGCGTCTCCGACCGCCTGGCCTGGCAGCGGATCAGGGATGACCGCTACGCCGCCAACTGGTATCTGGTAGGGCAGGCGCAGAACACCTTCTACCAGATGCTGGCGGAGAAGGCAGTGGTGAAGTACTACCCCACCCTGTCGGTGCGACTGGACTGGGACAACGGACGGGCGGCGTGTGTGGCACAGGCACGCGTCCCGCTGACGATGACAGCAGGAAGGGAGGTGACCGTTCGGGTGGCGGTGAACGCCAGGATGCGCTTTGCCACCCCGTGAACGTCAGGCTGATCCCCGGGGCGGTCTGACGTCACTGGGGCGTCGGAGGCTCACACTCCCTCATGAGGAGGTGAGCGATGACGAAATCGCTGGCAGGCGCGATGTGGGCGCTGCTCATCCGAATGACACTGACGGCAATCGTGGGACGGCTGCTGGTGGAGGCGCTGACGGGGTATTACGCGGGGATCACCCGCACCCTGCTGCGCCTGCTGAACTAGCCGGCAAGGGAGGGTCGGCGCTCACTGGGGGCGCACCCTCGACCACGACCCGTATCACGGAGGAGGTGCAACGGTGGAGATTGATTTGAGCGGTGTCAAAAAGGACGGCTTCATCTGGGCAGGGCTTGGACTGGTGATCTTGCTGGGGCTGATGCTCCTCGGACGGGCGTTCACCCCGGAGGGCAACCGCCTGCTCACCTGGCAGGAGTGGCAGGTACGCAAACTCCAGCAGGCCTACCGCGCCGAACGGCTGGCACTGCTGGAGGATGTCAACCGCCTGGCGGAACTGCTGGCGGGTGAGCCTGACCCGGCACGGGCACAGGTGGTGGTGCAGAGCGTGCGCCGTGATCTGCAAGCGGGCACGGTGGAGACGCTGGCCGATGAACGCCAGCGAGTGGCGGATGCCGCGCAAGCCGTGCTGGACTGGGCGAGCGGCGTGGGGGACTACAACGCCGCGGTGGATGCGGTGCAGTCCGCCCTGGAGGTGCTGGAGAATGGTGGATGATCTGCGTCTGCGCATGCTGGATGATTTGCTTCAGGCAGAGCGCAGTTTTCGCGACCTGGCCGAGCGCCGGGCGCGGGCGCTGACCGGGGTGCTCACCGAACTGGCATACCGCCTGGCAGGGGAGAAACTGGAGCAGATGCGGCAACTCGACCCGTCCGCGCCGAATGGGTGGAAGCCGGAGGACTGGCGCAACTTCTTCCTGGCGGTCTCACTCACCCCGCAGGGCGAGGGCTGGGGCAAACCCAATGGAAACGGTCATGGCGCTGAACTGGCTGCCTTGCAGGCACGAATCGCCGCCCTGGAGCGGGAACTGGCGCAGGCACGGGCACTGCTGGCGGAGCAATCACCCCACCAGCGCAAGGTGGATGCAGACAATCCCCTGATTCCAGCAAAACCGACGTCCAACGGGAAACTGGCAAACTTCGTCATGCCCAAAATCCCCAAAGCCTGGGAGCACCGCTGGCAGGTGCGCACGGAGATGAGCAAGGCGGACCGGGAACTCCACCTGAAGCGCCGCGGCATGGTGTTGAAGTGCCTGGCGGACGGGCTTTCGGTGCAGGTGGAAATTGGTAAGCACGTTGGAGATACCACCGGGACGCAGTACCGCAGCGGAGCCATTCGACGGGTGTTCGATGCACTGGAGGAAAGCGGGCTGATCGTACGCCAGACGCTCACCTTGCAAGTGACGGGGAACCTGCCCACGCGTCTGGCGGTGGCGCGGCTCTCGGAGGAGGGCAGGCAATTCTGCCGCGCGGTTGGCTGGCCGGTGGTGGAAAGCGAATGGGAGAAACTGCTGCGGCTGCACGAAGGTGACGTGCAGGAAGGACACACCCTGGCGATTCTGCTCTTTGCGACCGTGGCGCGATTACGCGGCTGGACGGTGGAGGTGCTGCCCGAGGTGCAGGGCAAGGCGCGCCCTGATCTGGTCATCACCAAAGACGGGCAGAGGCTGTATGTCGAGGTGGAGACCGGCACGCGCCTGCACGATGCCAACGCCAAATGGCGCATGAACGCTGAACTCAACGGCGGGAGGGTGGCGCTGGTTGCGCGGAACGTCGAGGAGCGGGGCGTGCTGGTGGCCGACTGCCGCCATGTGGCCGGGCATGGCTGCGCCACGGACGTGGAGACGCTCATCGCAGGCAGGCTGGTAGAGGTGAGCGCGGATGATCCGCTGTGGGCGGAGGTGTGGTAGCACCGGCAGAGTGCGAAACAGGGTGCAAGTCCCTGCGGTGTAACTGGCGGAAGCGCCGTAGAACCTTACAAACCCATCTCTGTCTCCCCGCTCCGGCGGTTTCTCCGCCGGGCGAGGAGCGTTGTGTTCCCCGCCGGGTGGAGACCGCCGCGGGCGGTCTGAAACACCAATTTCAGACTACACAGGGAGGCAGAGATGGAAACCATTCTGGCTGTTTTTCTCATCGGTGGCATGGTTGGCTGGTGGATTTGGATGTTGATCTACCTGAAGCGCGACTACCCAATCGAAGAGAGATTGCAACGGTATGTCCGGCGCTGACGCCAATACGCAGGCTACCCGCCTGCGTATTTTTTTTACTTGCACACGACCAAAAAATTGTTATAATACAACCAGAACAACAACAATTCAGGGACGGCCACAAGCCTCCCCGATGCGATGGCTACCCGCCAGAGCCTTTCCCGCAGATGCGGCAGGTTCTGGCTTTTTTGTTATGACCCGGCACAGTGCCGGAATGCGGTGCAAGTCCGCACGGGTCAACTTCTCCCGGTGGCCACAAGCCCTGTGAGAACACGGAACATTAACACGGGTAAATAGCACAATCTCCTTTCTCCCTCTCTGTGCGGCAGGAAACTGCTGTGCGGAAGGGGAGAAAGGAGGTCAAGATGATGCCTTATTTACTCGCAGCGGGAAGCGTGATATTGCTTCTGGCACTGCTGCTGATCGTATCCGTCATCGCCACTGTGGTGATGATGGGGGCGTTCAACCTATTGAGGTTGATTGTGCTGCTGCGTGCCGGGAGGCAAATCATCCTGTACCGCAAGTATCCGTAAGTTCCGTGATGAGGTGGGCTACCCGCTCATCTCCATCTTCACTCCGCACAGTGCCGCGGGCGGGTGCAAATCCCGCCGGAGTGACCTGCCCGAAAGGGCCAGCACCTTAACATTGAGAGCGAGGCTTTCGGAAGCGTGATGTTCCGCCGTCTTATTTCGAAAAGACGGGGGAAGGTCACCCAACCTTCTCGTCGCGGTGCCGCTTCCCCGGCTGAAACTGGTGTTTGATGAGGACGAATCGGCTGCGCTGGTAAGGGAGGTGCGCAAACGGGTTAGAGACCCCGAGGTGGTTGCCGAGGTTGAGGACTTCCTCAGCGGCAAGCGGAAAACCCTCTCGGCGCGCAGTCGTGATGTTCTCTATATGGTGGCTGTCAGTGTCGTCATGATGCTCCGCAAGTAACCTGCCCAAAGAGGGGCGCTACCCGCGCCCCTCTACGGCAAGCATGTTGCTTTCCGCTTCAAGGGTTGAGGTATCGAGAAGTGGGCCGAAAAGGCGCTGAATGTTGTCGTAGTGGACTTCAAGACGGCTCTCTGAAGCGCCAGCCGCGAGAACAACGACGCCGAACAGGTTTTCTGCGCCGCCTTCAGGGGAAAGAAGTTCGGCAAGATGATCACCCAGTCGAGGCAGGGCTTTTTCCTCGATGGTGAGCAGCGGCAAGCCACCGATGACGAAATCAAAACGTCCATCCTGGCGTGGAATGAGCCGAGCGCGCAGTCGGCCCCATTCATCGGCAAAAAGCCGCTCAATGCCCAGTTCGATGATGTCGGTGGCGTTCTTTCCGGTATATTCGACAAGCCACTGGAGTCGCCGGAGCGAGGAAGCGGAAAGACGAAAATCTTTACGAGTTTTGTTCACGATCCCTCCGTTTGTGTGTATGATGTACACACATGATACCCGAGTTTGAAAGGTCTGTCAAGAGCAGGATTGTTTAGCCCAGTACCTTACCAAGTGAATATCAGGCGCATTCCACCTTCCCCCCTTTCCCCGCCGTGACGGGCGTATCCACAAGACACGCCCCTGGTCACGGACAGGGGCAAAAGGAGGAAAAAATGAACGACCAGAGGCTCAGTCAGAAACTCAGTCGCAAGGCGTTGGCTTTTGCCTACAACCTCTTTCGCGAGCAGGTCGAAACCCTGGGTCTTCCTACCGATCCAGACGATCCAGAGAACCTGGAGGAGTGGCTCCTCAACCGACGCTACAGCATGGATGTTCTCGAAGACGCTGCCAATGGCATCCCCGGTGCCATCAAACGGGTGAGGTGGAACGCAGGGCTGCCACCCCTGGATTGGAATGACGCCTGATACGTGTGTGCGGGCCACCCGCCCGCACCTTACGGCAATACCGCCCCTTTGGGCGTTTGTACTGCACCTTAACAAGGTTATATCGCTCGCCTCAACTCGCCTCAAGTCCGAATTCGGGTTGCCGCGCCAACCCGCCGACTCACACTACTTGGGTCGGCGGCGCGGAGCCGACCCGAAGGAGGAACAAACATGCTTGTCATCGAAGTTTCTGATGCGGAGATCCTTTCGTTGCTCCCGCCCATCGTCGTCACGGAGGAGATGGTCGAGTTCATACTCCAACGTCTCCCAGGTGCACTCTTAAACCACCTGGAAGATGAAATTGAGAGGCTGGCGCTGGATTATCTTGACCAGCGCTACCTCGACGACCATCGTTAGTCCCCCTCTTTTGGGCTGCCGCTCCAGCCCACTGACCCAAAATACCACATGGGTCAGTGGGGCGGCACTGACCCAAAGGAGGAAAACGATGAACATAACTGCAATGCTCCGATCAGAAGCGGAGAAACGCCGAGAGCGAATGCGGGATGCCGTTAGCAAGGGCGCGTTCCAAATCCAATCCCGGCAAGTCTACCGAACTGCCACTAAAACAGTGACCATCTGGGAAATCTGGTCGAGTCACACCCATCGCCGGTCGCCGCGGCTTTATGTCGTGTCTCGTTTGAAAGAGCAGGACAAGGCCAAATGGGGCTGCACCTGCCCCGACTTTGAGGCGAACGGGGCATGGTTCCCGTGCAAGCATATCTTGTACGTGCAGTCTACCGGGGAGGGGTAGCCATGATCCAGATTCTCCAATCTCTCGACGATCAATACCGGGTTGGGGATTTGGTGGCGTCCAGACACGGCCGCGCGAAGTGGCTCATCCGCCAAATCACAACGCACCCCCAACGAGCCGATTGGGCTGCGGTCTATATGACTAAGCCCAAGGGACAGAAAATATATCTCTCTATCTTTGTTCGCAAAGACGGAGAGTGGCGGATGGGAGGAGAACCAACCCCCCTGCGCAGGTAAAGGCGAGCGATTAACACGGCAGGGCTACCCAGCCCTGCCCATCCGAAAATTCCGCCTGACCAGTATCCCCGGTGCAACTCCGGGCAGGCGATTTCCCGCAAGGGGTAGCACATTAACAACTGCATAGGCGGCAAGGACATGGTACTCCGCCGCACGGTCTCCCTCTGCTCACGACTGTCTGTAAATCGTGGGTAGAAGGAGACCGTGAGGCTCTCCCCTGCCGTACCAGGGCAATACACCCAATATTGCCCCGGGTACGGACGGGGCAAAAAGGAGGTTTACCATGTTCAAGGATTTGTTGTCTCAACTTGCCGTCCCGTTCCACAGTGGTTTGGTGGAATGGAAACCGCAGGCAATCAGCGCGGATAAGCAGCGTGCTCTGGCCACGGCGTATGTGGACATGCGGGAGTATGAGGATCGTCTGGATCAGGTGTATCCAGAGTGGTCATCCACCGCGCAGTTCCTGCTGACGAGCGACAAGGTTGCGGCGATAGTCTCGCTGACACTGGACGGCGTGACGCGAGTGAATGTGGGCGAGGCGAAACTGAGCGATGAGAACGCCTTTACCAGCGCTTTTGCGCAGGCATTCAAACGTGTCTGCTCCGACTTTGGGCTGGGGCGCTATCTCTACCGCTTGCCGCAAGAGTGGTGCGCGTATGACGAGAAGCGGCGGGCGATCATTGCCCCGCCGGAGTTGCCCGCATGGGCACGTCATCCGGATGAGATTGCCGTGGAGAATCAAGCCCTCAAACCCGCTAAATCCAACGGGACGCTGGACGACGACCTGCGCAAACTGGGCTTTGAGCCTGATCCAGTGGAAGAGGCAGATGCCGCAGCCAATCCGGGGTCAACCGTAGTCCACTTTGGGCGCTATAACGGGAAGACCCTGGAAGAGGTCTGGGCGCTGGGCAAAGAAGGCCAGGGCTGGGTTCGCTGGGCTGCAAACACGGATGGCAAGGGCTTCGACCCCCATGGCAAGCCCGAAAACCTCCACCTGCAGCGCATGGCGCGGGCGTTCCTCAGCCTGCAAGCCGCCTATGCGGGCTAACCCCCTCTGCGGGAGACGAGCCGGACGACCCCGTCCGGCTCTTGCCTCACCCTGCGCAGTGTCTTGGGGCGGTGCAAGTCCGCCCAGGGTGACCTCGGCAAATGGTCATGCCTCCGTAGTTCAAGGGATAGAACAACACCCTCACGAAGTGTGAATGCGGGTTCGAATCCCGCCGGGGGGCACCCACTTGCCGAAAAAGAGGGCTTACCCAGCCCTCTTTTTTTGTTTGAAGGACTTGAAAATTTTAGCGATGGCAGGTATGATAAATTTACTTCGTGAGGGTATCCGTGAACTACGGAAAACAAGAGAGGGCAAAAAAGCCCTCTCTTGGCTTTTTATTGACGCTGTTTTTTTAGTTTAGTCCCCTGGAGGGATAAGTATGGGCATTTGATCCCATATTTGGCCATCCAACAACCGCCCCGATTTTTTCTTATTCGTCCCGCCCCATTGTTTGAAAAAGAATGGGACATGATGAGCAAGACATTGATCCCGAATTTCGCGCACCCATTCTGCCTGAATCGGACGGGCGTGCGGTCCAGACTCCCCACCAACTATAACCCAATGAATCCCGCGGAGATTCAAGTTTGAAATCGGGCCCAGAAGTGGCTCCAGCGAGAGAAATTTGATTCTTGCATGAGTTTGCCTCAGGCAATCGATTCGGTAGGTGTAACTTTGGTTTTCAACACTGACACCCATCCACACATTTTCTGGCCATTCCAGTAGTTGGTCCAGTTCAAGTAATCGTTCGGCGCGCTTGGTTAGAATTTGAAAAGTGTGCCAGTAAGCTCGATGCATCACATCAAAGATACTTTGGATAAAATCAATTGGCACATTCTCATGAAACAAATCGCTCATCGAATTAACAAATATCATTTGAGGTTTCTGCCATGAAAGTGGTTCATTGAGTGCCTCTGGGTGTAGCGTCAATCGAAAACCATTTTGATACTTTTCTTGTCCCATAGATTGCAAGCGCTTTGCCATGCGTTCCGCGTAACAGTGTTTGCAACCAGGGCTCACTTTGTTGCAACCAGTAAGAGGGTTCCACGTTGACTCAGTCCATTCGATAGAGGATTTACTCATGATTGAGCCTCTAAAAATCCTTATTACCTTTAATTATTATAGCACATGCGTTCGGTTTATTACAAAAATGTCACCGTGACGCCTTCTGGAAAGGTCCGCCTTATGCGTTTTCTTCCGTCAATTTTCTGATCATTCACTTTAATTTGTTGCCGGTCTTCCAGTAACTGGAGTGCTTTTTTAGCATGTGATTCGATATAGGCAGTCTCGTCATTTATGAATTCGTAGATTTCTGTTGTGTTAACAGTTTTCCCCTTAAATCTTTCTTGTATCAAACCTGCAACGTCAGGAGATGGATCTGGAGAATATAAAACCAATTGGTTGGGGTTGGTCCCATCTGAAAATGAATAACCTCCATGTTTATCTACTTTCCAGAAAGCTTCCTTCATCCTTTGGTGTCCCAAACGATTATTTGACGCAAAAAACAAGTAGTAGATGAGCTTATTGTGCTTGTCCCTCATTTCAAAATACCGGACAAAGCGTGCATGAAGTTTAAGTTGCGACTGGTATAAGTCTCTGAGTGCAGCAAAACGGTTGGTAGCGGATTTTAGTGCATCAATGACCTGGGAGGTTCCAAATGTATCTATAATGTATTGAGGAATTGTATCGTTGGGGTGTTCAACAAAGCGGATAATGGATTCTGCCATTACATTGATAAAAATTTCTACGCGTTCGTACCGCAAAAACTGGCTCACCAGGCGGAATGGAATACCACTAAAACCAAACGGGTCAATAAACGCAAATGTTGGGGCGAGACCAACTCCCCTTTCATCAAGCCATACGAAAAGTTGGGTTATCTCGTTCTCAAATGTCCCCACTAAAGGGAAGATTTTCATGTTTGAGGGATAATCTTCTTTTTGAATTTGATTTTGTAGATTTTCAATGCGATCTTCTCTTTCGTCAATAAAGATAAAGACAAACTCTGTATTAATGTGTTTTGCCGCATGTGGTTTGGCTTGTTGTAAAGCAATTAACGGTGAGCCGGGCTCACCTCCTTCATATTCTCCAGGCCCGCAAAAACCGTCAATGTAGACTACTCTAGGAACCTTCTGTCCTAGAATGCCAAACCATGCCCCCAAATAACGTCTCAAAATCTCATGCTTTGCTTGGGTATGAGGTTCTATTTTCCACACAGTGCTTTTCGGAGTCGTCATATAAAATCCTGCGGCATAGGGGTGCTTAATTTTTGAGAATTATTTCGATGTAGTCGTATGCTTTCCCATCAAGAGAAGATCGTTCCTGGAACAGGATGTGCTTTTCCGTGAATCGCTTCAGGTCCCACGTTCCATCGTCGTAAACTTTTCTCAAGTCCCGGTACGGTGTGGTTGAGATGATAAAAGCATCCAGCAAAACGTCTTTGCGTCCAGTTCGCTTGGCCATTTCTGCCGCCAATTCCGGCAAACGCTCGTGCAATTGTGCCTTTTCGTCATTTGCATATGGCCCGGCGTGAATCATGCCGTGGGGTTCTATGAATACGATTCGTTGCCCCCTCTTATCCAATATCCACAGGATGAAATCGGGGTAAAAACCGCGCTCCTTAAAAAATCCAACACCTTTTCCGCGAGTGAGGTTTCGGAGCAGGAAAATCTCTCTATCTTTCAGCAAATTGGTTTTTGCTCTTTCCCAATAATCCCGCAAGTCACGGACAAATTGCTCCTCGCTCGGTTCAAGGGGAGAGGGCGTAGCGGACAAAATATCCCCTTTTTTCAACAGAAGCGGTAGATACAGGCTCCGCTCAAAGCGAATACGCGGTACACCCTCGTTTTCTTCTTTGATCAGTTTCTCTAGGTCGGATTGTAACTTTTGGATGGTCTCAATAATATCCTTTCGCCTTGCTGGTACACGCACGGTATACGCCGGCTTGCTTTCGCCGACGACCGAATCATTGAATGCCAGGTTGGGATCGTGACGATCCAAGGGACGGTAGATCAGGTTAGCTGCGTCCCACTCTTCGTGGCGGCGGCGGTAAAAGAGATCCATGTACCTGCGTAGTACGGAGGCTACCGCTTCCTGAAGGCGAGAGCGCTCCTCAAAGGTTTGCGGATGAAAGACGGCATCATCGGCTGTCAGGGTATATTCCACTTCATTCATGAGGAGAGCCGGTGTCTCCGGGCGAATGACCAGATTGCTCCATCCCTTGCGCTCCTTGTACTCCAGCATGTCGAGGTACGCCTGTTCCCAATCCACCAGTGATAATGTTTCAGGTGGCAGTTTGGCACTGTTGCCCCCACGCACCTTTGCTTCATGCAAACCCACAGTAGTGCTTTCTAACGCCTGAACCTTGACGGATAAATCCACCCGCGGTTGGATGCTTGTGTCGGGGGTGAGCAGAATGACGGTTTCCGCCGCAAAATCGCGGCCGTCTTCCGGGCGTGGCACTACCAGACCCTTCTGCAAAAATTGCTCATTGGCCCACACAAATAACGGCAGTTCAATGACCGGTTCGGTGTCTACACCTTCGCGCTCCAGGTACTCGCGGAACTGGGCCATGTAGTTGGCGCGCACGGCAAAGATGTTCAGGGTCTCCAGCAATTTAATGTGTTTGGGATGCTCGCCGGGTACGGCCGCACTGCGCTTCAGGCTCATTCCACGGCCCTTCAACCGTACCCCTCGTCCGAACAATTGAATGATCTGCGAGCCTTCCTGCCGTCCGATGTTAAGCAGTCCCATGTTGGAAACACGCCACGAATTCCACCCCTCCATGAACTTCTTCGCACCGATGAGGATGTTGAGAGGAGTATTGGGGTTGTTGATGTCGGTGAACAACGAGGAGGATAAAGCATCCTCTTCAAGGGTGATGCCGCTGGGGTCGGCTTCCACCAGTTTTTTGAATTCGGTGGTGTCGCCGATGTAAATCAGGCCGAAGTAGGTCTCAGCACCTGCGGCTTTCAGCCCCAGTTCTCCACCGGCGGAGCGGATGGTGCACAGGTGCAGGCCCCCGCTTGCCGGGGCATGGAATACCCGCTTCAGGATGTCTTGGTACAGGGACTTTGCTGGTTGGCCGATTTCTTTCAAATAAGAAAAACGTCCGGCAAACAGGTCCATGCCCTCCGGTGTAACCAAATCGCTCTTCCCTTTGAGCAGATTGTCCAGGGCTTTGGCGACCCACCCGCGCTTATTTTCCAGAACTCGGTGAAGAAAACGAGCCACGGTCAGCACGTCGCTGCGCTTTTGCTTGTTTTCGGTGTAGACCGCGTTGACGGTGCTTCCCACGAACACCCAAAGTGGCTTCTCTAAATTGAAGGGGCGCAGCGCTTCACCCTGCTCTTCAAAAAAGCGCAGTTGCTCGTAAAACGACAGCAGGTTGCCCAGCAGGAGCAGGTCGGTCTTCTGCTCGTCGGTTTCATCACGCAGGTTGAGGATGCGGAAGTCCTTGCCGTAGCCGTCTCCGTAGAAGTAGCGGTAGGAGTAGTCAAATACGATGGCTTTTCCGTATTCCTTCGTGAGATCATCATCCCTGGCAGCTGAAAGCGCCTGCCCAAAGGTAGCGCTGTACTCGAAGGTGAAGCCGGTCTTACCCAGCGCGTCACGGTACTTGCGCCAGGCTTCGCCGCCGCTGCCCTTATGGCCCTCGTCCACAAAAATCAGGTTGCGCCCCTCGAAGGCTTCCACCGGCACGCTCACCCCGCCGCCGCGTTTTTCTTCCACCAGTTTGGTGATTTCGATGACCTGCACCGTGTTCTTGGTGTCCGTCATCAAACCGCTGTGGTTCAGGTCAAAATGTCGGGCTGGAATGCCGGAGGCGGCCAGTTCCGCCAGGTGTTGTTCGCTCAGGCCCTCGTTGGGGGTGATGAGCAGGATGTTGTCCAGCGGTTGCTTGTTGTAGTGCAGGAACTGGTAGTAGTTCAGATGCAGGATCAGCGTCTTGCCGCTGCCGGTGGCCATCCAGTAGGCCAGTTTTGTGAGATCCGTTTCCGCAAAAGGCTCGTAATCCGGTTCGCCGGGTAATCTGGCGGCGTTCCGCGTTCGAACAAAATCATTGAGATCGGCCAGCAGTTGCGCCCTGTGGTTGAACAGGCGGTCGAGAAGGATCTCGGTGTAGAGCGCTGCCATGTACTGGAAGTAACGCAGGGTGACCGGCTCGGCGCGGTGGCGGTTGATCCTCGCCAGGTGACTGCGGATGTTGGCGTCGTAGCGCTCCAAATCCTCATCGGAGAGGGCAACCTGCCCCCCGCGTCCGCGCAGGTGGTGGTAAAGAAAGCTGCGCCCGTTGGCGTCATACCCTTCGGCGGCTTTTTGGGTGTCTGCCAGCATGTCTTTGTTGCTCTCGTAGCCCAAAAGGCTGTTCAGCCATGCCAGCAAAACAAGGCGGTGTTCAAGTTGGGTGTATGGCTGGGTACCATTACTCATGGTGCTTCAGCTCCCGAGAGTTGCGCAAAACCTTTGCGTATGATTGCTGCTATGCGTTTGCGCCGTTCAGCCAGGAATTCGGGATAATTCATTTCATACCATTTTTCCGGCAAGGCGTGCAGTTCGTACATCCGCTGCAATTCCTCTGGCGAAAAGCGCGCTTCCATTTGCGGTACGTACGCTTTCGGTGGCTTATCTGAAATGTCGATATTGTCGCTCCATTCCACCAATGCGTAGTTTGCCACCTGGTTGATATCGCGCCGTTCCTTGATTCCCTGCCGTTGCAAATAGCGACGCGGGAAAAGGTGATGCCGTTCCAGTGCCGATTTTTTGCCTTTGGTGGAAGGATCGAGCAACTCCACCACTTTCATTTTCGAGTACAGCACAGGGGCGTCCAGCAGACAAAGCGCGGCATAGTAGGCAAACTGACCGGTACTCTGCGAAGATGCCGATTCCAGTTCGTTGGGCAGGGTAACCTGCCAGTAATCGTTCGTCAGAACGGCCTCCATTTGCCTGTCCAGCACACGCACAAAATCATCCGCATTTTTCGCCTCGCGCAGCAGCGCCAGGTCCTGCTCCATGCGGCTTTCGGGGGAACCCGTATAGCGGCTGGTCAGAGTCGCCATGAAGAACCAGCGCGCCATCACCTCGCGCAGACGGTACGGATCCACTCTAAAATCACGCTTGCCAATCAGCCAAAGTGCGTAAGTATAAAGGATTGCCATGCTGGACGAAATAATCTGTCCACTGGGATAGCCAGCCCGACGCAACACCTTGAAAAATTCATGCCAGTTCTGCAAATCGAGTACGTGTTTTTGGGCTTCCTGTAGTGAGGCAAACTGTTTTTCGCGCTGCTCTACCGAAAACTGGCGGGTCTGCAAATCTTTGCCGCGCAGCAGGGAATAGACGTGCTCCAGCCGGGCACGGCGGAAGCCCAGTGCGACGCTCACGCGCAGCAACTGGTCGGGGTTGGGCAAAAGGTAATGGTTGAAAGGCGTTGGCCGGACGCCTGCCGCAGGCGGCTGCTTGGCGTCGCGGCAAAATTGTTCCAGTTCCTTGCGCCCCTCGTCCCAAAAAACCGACATCAGCGTCAGGATGAAATCGGCCTGATTGAGCGGGGTGCCCTTGCTGTTGATGCGCACGAAAATCTCGGCGACCTGGTCTTCATTGACCGAAGAAGAAACTTCCAGCACAGTAAGCGGGTAATCGATCAGTTTTTGCAAGCGGTCAATGGCACCGGCGACTTGTTGTTCCTGCTCCGCAGAAAGTGGCTGTTTTTCTTTGATCCTCTGCAAACAGGCATTGATGAAAGCAAATGTGCTGGTTGAGCCATCCCACATCTTGCTGATGTCAGAAATCCAGTTGACATCTTTCTCAATGGCCGGGTTGGTGACTTCAAAACGCTCTTCCAGCGGGTGAAAGGCGATACGGATGTGCTCTGTGCGGAATTTCTTATTCACAACGGGCACGGCTTTTATCACGGCATAGAGGGCTGTCAGCCGCTGCTGTCCATCCACGATGAGCAGGCGGGGGACTTTTTGCTTCTTGTCTGTGCCGATAGTACGATGTTCCCCCGGATAACCGTTTTCCCAGAAGAGCAGGTAACCGATGGGATAGCCGCGGTACATGGAATCGAACAGGTCACGCACCTTGCTGGTGCCCCAGACGAATGGCCGCTGGATATCGGGCAGGCCGATTTCGCCCATGTCAATGTCTTCCAGCAGCTTTTTCAGGGTGTAATCCACTTTCTTGAAGAGGACATCGGCCATGGCTTAACCCTCCTGCCCAAACATCTTTGCCTTGAACACTCCCTCCAGCGAACGTGCGCCGGGAATGAGCGAATCGCCGTTGACGAAGATTTCATCGGCGCCTTCGGTCAAGCGCTGTGCGGCCACAAAGTCGCGGTCGCGGCGGTAATCGTCCTCCGTCCAGCCCTGCGTCTCGCGCCAGATGACGACCACTTTGCGCCCGTCGCGCGCCGTGCCGCGGTGCACCAGGTAGCGCCGGTTGCCGTCGTAGTGTACCTTGCGCGTCTCCACGTCCAGGCCGATAAGATAGGCGAAGGTTTCCGGCAGGTCCACGGGCTGCTCGCGGGTTTCGCCGTCGCGGTGGATGCGCAGTTTGTAGGAGAAGGGGCTTTGCAGTTGCTCCACGTCCAGGAAGGTTGCGCTCTTGCGGCTCTCCCAACGGAGCATGTAGCGCAGCAGGTATTCGTCGCCGAAGAGGTCCAGCGCCTTTTGGCCGCTCTCCTCGTCGAAGGTGATGTTGTTCAGCGCGTCCTCGTAGGATTCCAAACGGATGACCTTGACGATGCGCGGCCCGCGCTCGAACTCTTCCTGCGTGGCCATGCGCTTCGGTTTGCCGTCCTTCCACTCCGGCGTGAAGGTCACCTTCTTGATGCGCGGCAGGAGCACGGTGTCGAAGTACTCTCCCATCTCCACCAGGATGAACTTCCGCCGCCCGTCGTCCTCGTGGTTGAGGTTGATGACCGCGTGGCCCGTGGTGCCGGAGCCGGCGAAGTAGTCGAGGATGAGGGCTTCTCTGCTTTCGCCTGAGCCAATGGTGATGACCCGCTGAAGTAGCCGCGTGGGCTTGGGGGTGCCGAAAACTTCTTCGGATTCGGCGAGCATTCGCTTGAGTTCCTGCTTTCCCTCCTGGTTATGGCCGACTTCTTTGTAAGGCCAAATGGTGAGTGGCGTGATACCTTGCTTGGTTTCGGACAGGAACCTTTTTAGTCGCGGCACTCCACTCCCATCCGGGCCGAACCAGATACGGTTGTCGGCGATGAGTTCCTGAAGGCGTTCCTTAGAGACACGCCAACAGTACCCCTTGGGTGGATAGACAACCCGTCCCGATGGCGTTTTGATGGGATAGTCGTACTCTGAAGAGTAGGTTTTTACGGAAAGATCGCTGGACATCCACGGCCCGCGCGGGTCGTTATCCGGGTTCTGATAGCGCTGGTCCTGCTCCGCCGTGCGTGGTAACAGCCCGGGGCGCCACGCTTCCTTTTGCTTCGCGAAAAGGATCAGAAAATCGTGGTTGTCGGAAAACCATCGCGCATCGTTCTGGGGTGAAAACTTTTTCTGCCAGATGATGTTGTTCACGAAGTTATCGGCGCCAAATGCGGCTTCCATCGTTTTCCGAAGCGCGTCTTGTTCGCCATCGTCAATGCTCACAAAAATTGCCCCATCCTCCCGCAGACACTCTCGCCCCAGCGCCAGGCGGTCGTACATCATCGCCAGCCAACTGGAATGCTGGTAGTTGTCCCGGTAGAGAAACTCGTCATTGCCCGTGTTATACGGCGGGTCAATGTAGATCGTCTTCACCCGCTCCCGATACTTCTCCTGCAAGAGATTCAGCGCCTGCCAGTTCTCGGAGTGCACCAGCAGGCCGTCGGTCATCTCGTCCAGGTTCTCAAAACGCGCCAGCAGGCGGTCGGTGAAGTCCGGCGAGAAGTGGCGCGTATCGAGTACCAACGTGGGGTGTTCCCGCAGGAGGGTAACGCGTTTTTCCTGGCTCATCGGCGGCTCAATGGCAAAGAGAACCTTCCACTCCTGCCACTGGGCCTCGTTCGCGGCAATCTCCGGGTAGAAGTCTTCCGGAATGTGCCCCACGGTGACGCACCAGAAGGTCTCGGTGACGAATTTCTTCTTCTCCCAAAGCGCCTTCTGGAAGTCCTCGATTTGCGCCAGGAAGTCAATGATGTGCAGGCCCACGCGCTTGATCAGGCGCATGAGCTGGAACCAGCCCTCGGCCAGCCCCTCGCCGGCGGCTTCCACTTCCTCCAGGTTGAGCACTTCGTTCTTCAGGTAAAAGTCCAGTTCGCGGGAGAGGAAGCCGCGCAGGTCCTTGTGGATGAAAAAGTCGCGCATGTTGCGGGCGGTGTACTGGCGCAGGTGGTGCTCCAAATACGAGACGGGGGTGCCCTTGGCGTTCTTGCGGCGCTCGGCGGTTAGCGCAGCCAGCGCTTCGGGGGATTTTACGCGTTTCGGGATTTCGACGACGGCTTTGGCAATGATAGCGTCCTGCTGGTTCTTCTGGCCGTAGGCGATCTCCTCCTGCCTGGTCAGCGGGCGGTACTCGAAGGGCACGGTCAAGGTGCGGGTTGTTGCGTCCCAGGCAATGCCATCCAGCACGGGGACGAAGAAGCGCTTTTCGCCCTTGACGTTGTTCACCTCCACATCCGCCTGTTGCAGCTTGAAGTGGACGGTCACGCCGTTGGGTGCTTTGTAGGTGTAGTCGGTGAAGTACTCGGCGGTCTTGACGTAGTACTGGTCGTGGTTGGCCCAGTAGAGGGTGACCTCCTCGCCGTTGTAGGGAATGGCGTAGCGCTCTTTTTTGGAGTAGCGGCGCTTGGAGATGAAGTCCCCCTCCTGCCAGTAGCGGCTGAAGAAGGTATAGAGGTGGTTGTAGATGGCGGCTTCCAGTGCTTCGGTGCTTTTGGCATGGGTAGCTTTGGCGCGCAATTCAAGATACTTTTTGCCTATGGGTTTATTGTGCCAGATGAGCAGATTTCCATCCGCATCAAATGGTTTTTCACCCAAATTTTCAGCGGTTTTCTGAATTTCCTCACGCACTTTTTCTAATTCTTCGAGTACACTTTTTTGTTCCGCCAGCGCGCCGCTTCTCAGTTCCTCGGCAATAGCTTGGGGCAGGTCTTCGCTGATGAAGCGCTCGATGACCTGCCGCTTGTGGTTCATGATGCGGTAAATGCCGAAGTCGAGATCGGCCAGGTCAAATTCAAATAAATCACGAAGCAGGTCCTTGAATCGTTGCAAAGTTTCATCCATCGGTTTCTCCAATTTCATTGAGTTCTATTATGGGCCCCGAAACCTACGCCGGTAAAAGTACTCACGGGCTGTCGGTAAATCAGTTGCTCCGTTTGCCTGTCTGAGAATTTCGTTCTTGTAGGGTTCTGTCAACGGCGTTATGATGCCCGATTGGATGTTCTGGTGCAGGTACCAAATTCCATCTTTCTTGTTTTGATAAGTCTCCGGCGTGATGCTTTCAATGGCTGCTTGTGCCAGTAACTTTGCTTTCTCCTCATCAGGACGGCAGTCATCGAGAATTTTTAGAAAGTTTGGTTTGAGACCGGTGTAAATTACAACCGCTATGCCATGGAAGTCGCTCAATGTCTCGATCCGAAGGCCATCCTCCTTTTTGGTTTGGGCCTTGTCATCATAAGTTTCAGTTGAGCCGACTTTATGAATCTCGCGACGAAAGAGCATATTTTTGGCTTCTTCCTCGGTGATTGCTTCCTTCAACAGGAGAATCACGCCTTTCACAGGTGCACCAATACTGTTCGATACAGGAACGAGGGTGGGAGCATTTTCTCGAGTTCGGCTTTTGCGGGCATATTCAACATTAAAGGGAGTGTATACTCCCTCAATCCGGCGTTCTAACGCATTTCTAATCTCATTACCCGGGTCTGCAATTAAAGAACCATATGCAAGTATGCCGATCATGCTTCGTTCTCCAGTCTGCAGATGTCGTTCATCTTTTTTCTAAAATTTTTTCTGAGAGTTATATCGTTATCGTTTTGAGGTTGCCTCAATTTGCCTTTGTAAGTTTCAATCTCACGCTCAAGTAGCTCGTAAAAAATAGGCCAATAAATCACTAATCCACCATCCCTTTCCTCAAAGGGTAAATTGGGATGGCCGGGTTTGTTGTATCTGATAAGTGTAGATTCGCCTGTTTCCGCATGGTGAAGAAGTCCGCAACGAACAGTTCCATAAAACTTTTTAGCATTATCCTCATTCTGGAAGTAGTGTCTAAAAACGAAAGATTTGTTTGTCAAAAAAGTCGTGTAAAGTTGTTTATTACTGACTTGATTACTCTTGGTAATTCCTTCATAAAACTGAGCAAGAGTCTCGATTAAGAGACAGATGAGTGACATAATTGCAAAACCAAAGCGGTGTGTTTTGCGTTTGTCATCGTTATTTTTTAGTATTTTTATGGCATCAATGAAACGTCCTTTTATGCGATCCTCAAATATTTGGGTTGCCGTTTCCCAATCTTTTGGATTACCAAAATCATCGTTTGAGCCGAGGTTGAGCCTTTGCCAATCTTCAACAGTCCAATATCCACCCTTCTTCTTCGGCGCAATTTTCATGATTTTTTCTGGGATTCCCATAATACCCAATCCTTCTTTTCTGCAAAAAAGCAATCTGCCCGCGCATTGCGGTTCACTTGCGCGGGCGGCAAAAGTTTGCTATGCTTGTTTTTGCCGCAACGCGCCGCGACCGCGTTGCTGTTTCAGCCTCACCGATACTGGCGGTGGGGCTGAATTGCTTTATCTAAGGTTAAGTATAGCAGAATCGCACATTTTGGAAGGTAGAACGTGGCAAAATCCAACCTCAATCAAACCTGACCAAACAAACATCATACAAAGCACGGAGGTTGGAAAAATGCCTTCACTTTCCCGCTGCATTGATGAATTCCTTGAATTCAAAAAGGCGCAACGCTTGAGCCATAGAACGTTGGTGGACTATGAGATTGTTTTGAGGCGATTTGCTAAGGAAGTTGGGGATCTTGAGATAGAACGTATAGATCGAAAGACGATTGTTCATTACCTGGCGTCGCTTCAGTTTTCCAAGAAGAGGATCAAGAACATTCATACGACACTCTCATCGTTTTGGACCTGGGCAGTTTCGGAGGGATACTGTTCTTCGCACATCCTTCGCCAGATTAAGCCGCCACGCCCCGAGAAGCGGCCGATTCTTCCCTTTACCCGCGAGCAAATTTTGAATATGCTCGAATCTACGCATTCTTCCAAAGAGTATTCACGTCCAGGAAAGCGTGCTTGTCGTAATCGGCTAAAAAGTGGTCTGCGCGATCGAGCCATTATTCTATTGTTGTTAGATACGGGGATCAGAGCTTCAGAACTATGTGGAATACGCATCAAGGACATTAAGCCCAATGGGGTTTATGTGCGGGGTAAAGGATCAAAAGACAGGATTGTGCCCTTGTCGGACCCAACCCGTTCTGCATTACTGGATTATCTTGGAGACCGAAAGGATCCAGAAGATTTCGTCTTTAAAACAGAGCAGGGACATTCACTCACCCGTGATGCTCTCAGGTTGATTATCCGGCGGATTGGCGATCGTGCTGGTGTGAATGACGCTCACCCCCATCGCTTCCGCCATACCTTTGCAATTACCTTCTTGCGGAACGGTGGTGACCCTTTCACTTTGCAGATGATACTGGGACACGAAACTCTGGATATGGTTCGACGCTATTTAGCCATCGCTCAGTCAGATGTTGATTCTGTCCACCAGCGCGCATCACCCGTAAAAGTTTGGGGGCTTTGATTCTCTCATAACCCGGAGGTCGGTGGTTCGAATCCACCCCCCGCTACCTTCCACAGGGATACCATCCCTGTATTCTGCGCCGCACCCGATGGATCCCTGGGTGCGGTGTGTGTTTTTGAGAACCTTAAAAAGCAACGCGGAGACCTACCCGGTCTGATGAGCGAGTGCCGGAAGTGGACACAATCCCTTTCTCCTCCGTCCCCTTGGAGAGATACCCCCAGGGCAGGGCGTGACCTGTCGAGGGCCCACGCTCGCTTACCCGGCAAACGAGCATGCCGATAGGCCGGTGGCTACCCACCGACCGGTGCCCCTTACCGCGGAGAGGGTCGTTGCGCCCTGCCCTGGAGGTAACTCGGATTACTAAGGTTCAAGACGAAAGGATTGACATGCTTACCCTACCCACCTTTATACCTCTTTCCGAAGCCGCCCGCAAGTCATTTTTGGCTGCTTTCGGTGAAGTCCCGGCGGTAGCGCTGATAGATGTCAAGAACGTCATCGGGTATGGCGGGCCAAAAAAGAAAGAGGGCGCGGTCTATGTCGTCGGGAATGGGAGCGATGATTTCAGAGAGCTGCTGCCGAAACGGATCGGTATCCTTGCTTTGCCACCAGAACCACAGGACGAAGCCAACCCCGTAATCGCGTCCGTATTTCCAGCGGGGGTCGTCTGGCGGAAAGGGGAGGTGGTTGAAGAAGAAATCCCGATTCAGCAACAAATTGCGAACGGAAGAAAAGGTGAGCGGAAGGCCGAGCTGTGCGGCGGCACAGTAGGCAAAAGAGAGCAAATCTCTGGGATTGACGCTGCCGCGATCGGAGGTATCGAAGTAGCGGGCACGCCAAAACCAGTCCCTGATGGAAGGGAAGTTCGCCAAAGTCAAATCAAGCCACAAATGTCCAATCATGTAAAGGTAGTGGACCATCTTGAGACGGTCAAGTGATTCTTCAGAAGATTCAGGTGTCATGACAAATCTCCAACGAGGATGGAATTGGGTTTCGGTAGATTGGTTGTATCGCTGGATGATCAGGACGCACCCGATCAACAATCGCTGTGTGCGATTGAATGGCAACGACGGAAACTGTCTGAACTGCCCGGCGGCATATCGGCGAGGGGACATGATCATCTGGCTGGTGGATGGCCTGAAACGGGCGCTGGTATCGGAGGAGAACACCTTTCGAGTGGAGCTGACGAAATTCGAGAAACAAGCGGGCTTTGAGCGCTTGCGAGATTATGTGATACGTTATCCTGCGGAGCAGGTGACCACACTCTTGGACGGAACGAAAGTGGACGAAAAAGATGTTGCTTGCTTGCAGCCAATTGACGTGCTGATGAGAATGGAACCGATCAAGGTTGTGGTAGAAGATGGGCGACCGTACATCACCGATGGCCGTCACAGGGTATGTGCGGCCTATCAGTTTGGTGTTGCTGATTTGCCGGTGTGGGTTGAGGTGTAGCATGGTCACTCTACCTGTTTTTATACCTCTTTCCGAAGCCGCCCGCAAGTACGGGCTGGATGAAGCCCGCTTGCGTGACCTGGTTGAGAAGGGTAAAATCAGGGCAGGTGTACTCCCCGGTTCGGATGAGGTGCTCGTGAGCGAGGATGAGGTGAGAAGCGAGGCGATTCAAGAGAAAGGTCTCCGCAAAGAGGATTTGCCGGAGTATCAGAAGCACGCCCATTTGAAGGGAAAAGGCATTAGTCTATCTAAAGCGGTTGAGAAGTATGGATTAAATCCATCTACAATCTTTAGGTGGTACAAAAAAGGTATAATTGCAGAGGTTGGGCGCGAAGTGGATTTGGGTGGCGAAAGAATACTATATGATGAAGCCGATATAGCTTATTGTCATGAAGTCTATCTTAGGGCTGGTGGACAAGGGCGACGGGTGTTTGATAGAAATGGGTTACCATATAAAACAAAAACAGGCCCTTTGGCAACGTGATTAGTGTGTAAAGAGTGGTTCTGCAACACTTTTTATTTTCAAAAAATAATTCCAAGTATTGACAACATGGAATTATTGTGCTATGCTTTGCATAGCACCTTCCCAAACCAATATCCAACCGACCGCCCCAAACACAACGCCCCGCAGGGCGTTGTGCGCCCCCGGGGCGTTCCGTGAGCCGTGTGGTCGCACGCTCACGGTGAGGCAAGCAGAGTGCGCTGCTCACCCCGTGAAAAGTATACCACGAGTGACAGACACCCTGCAAATCCCCGGCAGGGTGTTTTTGTTTAGCGGTGTTGGCTCAAGGCCTTTCAGGCGGCAGGTGCGTTGTGGCGGGTTCGATTCCCGTCCGCCTGAACTCTTGTTTGCCAGGCTAACGGCGGCGGCGTAGGGAGGCGGGTGTCAGGCGTGAGTCACCACGACCTGACGGGGTACGGGTGGGAGACGCCCGTATCTGACGGGCGGCAGGTGAGACCACAGGAAGCCTGCCGGGGGACGTGACAGCCGGGAGAGACCGGCGCGTTCAGCACCTTACCAGTTGATTAGCGGTAGTTTGATCCGGCCGCACAGGGGCGGGAGAGCCGTCCCACTTCCGCGGTGGGTGCAAGTCCCACCCGGCCGGACTTGCGGCTCTGACCTTGGTCATCCGCTGGCACTCCGGAATCAGGAACCAAGAAACCCTCTGGACGGAGCAGAGGTCGCGGCCACGGCGCACGAGAACAGCTCCCTCGCAGTGGCGCAGGGGGAGCGCAGAGGCAATTGGAGGAAAAGGGGAATGAGCAGTTTCAGCGGTCATTTCATCGGCTACGCAAGACTTGAAGAATGGGCGGAGGCGATCTCGATCCTGGACCCGGTCTATGCCTGCCTGATCGTTGACTCTGAGGCAGGCCCCCTTGACATCCGCAACGATCATTACTTCATCCACTGCGCCCAACCCCGCGGCGACACGGTGCACTACTTTCGCACGAAGGTGGCGCTGGTTCAGCGGGTAAACGATGTTTTCCTCAACGAAGACCACGAACGGCGTTTAGAGCGAGCACGTCAGGCATGGGAAATCGTCCGTGAGTGGTTACAAGAGCGCGGCTTTGCCGTCCGCGAGGCGTTGGTGGCCTACCCGCGTGACCTGAAACTGCTGGAAGGTGAAGCGGGCTTTATGGGCTACGACAAGGAACGCGGATACTTTATGCTGGCAAACCAGCCCGCCTGAAAGCGGGCTTTAGTCATTCCAAGAGGAGAGATGACATGCTGGAAGTGCAACTGATCGGCAATTTAGGGCAAGACCCTGAAGCCCGCTACACGGCAGAGGGGACGTTGGTGGTGTCGTTCCCGGTAGCGGCGACGCGGCGCTGGACGGATCGGGACGGGCAGAAGCACGAAGAGACGACCTGGGTGGACATAACGACCTGGGGCGGGCTGGCGGAAGTGTGCCATCAGCACCTCGCGAAGGGGCGGCAGGTGTTCGTGCGCGGGCGTCCCGAAGTGCGGGCGTTCACCCGTAAGAACGGCGAGGTGGGCGCAGCCCTGCGGGTGACGGCGGACGAGGTGATCTTCCTGGGCGGCAAGCCCGGGGAGAAGGCGGCGCATGTGGAAGCCGCCGGCGAGGACGAAGCGCCGTTCTAGGGCTTTCATCCGGGCAGGCCGATCCGCTTGCGGCCTGCCCGTTTCTCATTCCATTTCAGTCAGCAGGACGAACTCAATCAAGACGATCTGACGCTATGTCAGAAGGGCGGAGCGTGGGTGATGGACGAATTGACGCCTGAGGAACTGGATGACTTGATCGTGTTTGAGGCGGAGAAGCGCGAGCAGGAAGAGCGCAAGTTTGAGGTGTTGTATCGTCTGGAAGGACTGCCTGCCGATGATCCGCTGTGGGTGGAACTGGCGGAGCGACTGGGGGTGAGGTGAGGCATGGCCGTGCGCCAATGGCAGCCGCCGGCGGGGTATTACTGGAAGGTGGTGGTGGATCCGACCCGCAGCGGGGAGGATCCGGGCATGTTCTACGGCGGGCACTTTCGGTGGAGCGACATTGTCTTGCCCAGTGGGTGTCATCGGGAGGCGCGGCGGATACCCTGTCCCTGGCCGCATGGGACGGTGTTCGAGAACGTCAAGACGGGTGAGCGGGTGGTGATCAAGCGCGGGAAGGTGGTGAGGGAGAAACGTCATGGACAGCGTGCGTCATGAGATTGCCGTCCGGGTGCCGCGTCTAAAAGAGGTCATCATGGCCCTGCCGGTGCTGACCCATGAGACCGCGGTGCTGGGGCTGGATGAGGATGGCGCGCCCGTGCTGTGGAACCTGCAAGACCCGGCGGTTGGCGCGCTGCTGGTGGTCGCCGAAACGCTGACGCAGGCACAACAGCCGCTGTGGGTAATGCGGGAGTCGTTGCGGATGGGGAACACGCCGGCGACCGTGCGCATGCTCTGGGTGGGTGAAGGATCGGGCGATGCCCTGACCGAGGTGGTTTCGCCCTACACGCGGGCGTTGGAAGAGACGATCAAGCATTTAGGTGATCTGGTGAACAGCCGGGCGCACGGCCGATTGCGGGGTGGATCGGTGGTGCTGTTTCTGAGCGACCTGGTGCGAGCACTGCGGGTGGATTGGGACGCCTACTACCTGTTGGAGTATCTGGTGCGGCGGGGTGCAGAGCAGAAGGTGTGGGTAGTAGCGGCGCTGGAGGCCGGGCGCGCCGATGAGCGGGTGTGGCGCTGGGTGGGGCGGTTTCGCACCCACCTGGTGGGACCTCTTGTGGATGACGCTGTGCGTCGGCGTTTGGGTGTTCCCGAAAGCGAATTCTGGCAGGTGAGGACAAAAGGGCAATGGGTCTCAGTCGTGTTGCCGCGGTGGTGATGCTGGGGCTGGCGCTGACGGCCTGCGCGCCGTCAGGCTACTACGCGCCGGCGGATCCGGCGGCCTTGCGTTTAACTGCCCAGGCTGCTGAAGCGCTGGCCGGGCAGGTGGAAGAGAGCCTGGCGGCCACCCGCGCGGCGCAGGAAGACCTCTTGCGACAGATGGCGGAGGCGGTGGCGATCCAGGCCACCCAGCGCTACGAAGCCGAACAGCAGTTCTTCTCGACTGCCACGGCCAAGGCGGTGCAGGAGTCCATACGGCTGACCGAGATGGCGCGGAGCGCCCAGGCGTTTCAGGGCACGGCGACCGCGCAGGCGGTCATACAGGAGCAGGAACGGAGCGAGCGGCAAAAGCGGCTGGATGAATTCACGGCGATTGTGGTGCGGATACTGGGGGTATTGGCGCTGATGAGTATGCTGGGGGTGCTGATCGGACTGTTGTGGCAGGCGGGCAAAGAGTGGATTCGCTGGCAGAGTCAGCGCTGGCGTTTGGTGGAAAGCCGGGCAGGGACGCTGGTGATCCTGCCCGAAGGAGCGCCGCGGGTGCAGGTAGCGGTGGTGCGGGCGGACATGCTGCCGCCGCAAGGGGATGAAGATGAATTTGGCACAGAGTTGGCGGAGATCCCGTATTCGGTGAACGGCGAGGTAATGGGCACAATCCGCGCCGAGTGGCGGGAAGAGCCACAGCGGCGGCTGGTTTTGCGGCTACTGCGGGAAGCGATGCAGGCAGCCGGGCCGGGGAGCACGCGGCTACCGGGCTGGCGGGAACTGGGCTGGAGCGCAGAAATGTGGAGTCGGGCCGTGGAGATGATCCGACCCTATGTAGAGACCAGCAGCGGGCGCTATGGGGGCACGTATCTGATAGGGGGTTACACCTTGCACCGCCTGTATCAGGATGTTGGAGCGCGTAAGATTGCCCTCACACCCTCCCCTGCCCCGGGTGAGGAGGCGTAAATGTTCTGTCGAACGAACGAGGAACGAACCAGAACAAAGCCGAACATTGGCGAACGAAAGGAAAGCGACCACATGAGCGAAAACAACTTGACCCAAGACATTCGCTTCAATCCGTATCAGGTGCGGCGCGCCGGGCTGAGATCCACGGTGGAAGCCAAAATCCTGCGGTATCTGGCGCAAGGCCCAAGCGACCGGAAAAGCCTGGCTCGGCTGTTCGACCTGCGCACCGTGGAACACCTGGAACAGATCGGATTGGTGGCTTATCGCGGTGGCCACGTAGCCATCACCGAGGCCGGGCTGGAGACGTTGCGGCGTTGCCTGGGGGAGGAGCATGGGCGTGGTGTGGCGTAGGCGGATGCGGCTGTTTCTGCTCATCCGAAACGAAGACGTGTCGGGCGTCTCGGGTACCGGGATTGTGGCTGAAGGCGTGGAGTTTTCGGATGGGACGGTGGCGATGCGCTGGCTGCGGCGTCCGTTCAGCGTGGCGTTCTACGGGTCAATCCAGGATGTTGTAGCGGTGCACGGCCACGGTGGGCGGACGCGGGTGAAGTGGCTGGGTGAAAATCATCACGAGCGAGGTGAGGCATGGACAAGACGCTCTGGCGGGTCTACCGGGTGGAACGGGGAGAGGACGTAGGGAAGGCACTGGGATTGTTTGAGATGCGGATGGGCAAGCGTCCGAAGCAGGCGCGGGTCTCGGTGAAGGCTGCGGCGGGGGTGGTTGAAGCGTTGAAGGCGGCCGGGCTTGAGGTAAAAGTGGTGGAGGGTCAGATCGCCTCGGATGTCTGGCTGACGGACGGGGCGGTGGTGACGGAGCAGTTGGCGTTGTTTGGAGGGACGCGATGACGAAAGTGATCACGCTGGCCAACCACAAGGGTGGGGTAGGGAAGACTACCACCGTAGTAAACCTGGCGCATGCCCTGGCGCGGCTAGAGGCATCGGTGACGGTTGTTGACCTGGCGAATCCTCCGTTTTGTCATGTCTGGTTCAAACTGCCTGCAGATGGTTTGGCGCTGCGGTGGATGCGCGGGGAAGAGGTACAGGGTTTTGATACCCGGCTGGGAATCCGCTTGCTGACAGGCTATCACCCGATGGGGGAAGTGTTGACCGATTGGGAACGTCAATCACTGAGCGTGGAGACGATCCGCCGAGAGCGGCTTGAGGCGCTACGGACGGATTTTGTCATCATAGATGGATATCGGTATGAATTGTGGGTTGAGAGAGCGTTACTGCAAATCTCTGACCTGGTGCTGATCCCGCATCATCCGGGGACGCCCATGATCAGCACCGACAGTACCTTGACGCTGTGTCAGGAGATACGAGAAGAGGGTTGGGCAGGGCGGTATGACTTGGTAGGCTGGGTGGAGGGTGTAGGGGATGTTGAACGCTCCGTAGAAATCGGCAGAAAAGCGGATGGGGTGTTGCTGCTCACGTGGAACGAGCGGACGCGGAAGATGAGATCGGTCTTTGAACCGCCGCGGGTCGCGCGGGTGATGGGGGAGTTTCACAACATGGCGATGTGGCTGTTGGCTGTAGGGGAGATGGCAAGATGAAGATTTTCGCCTTTGTCAATCAGAAAGGCGGGGTGGGGAAGACCACCTCGGCGATCACATTGGGGCACGGACTGGCGCTGGCAGGTTACAAAGTGCTGCTGGTGGACGGCGACAGGCAGGGGCACATCGGGCGGCACTTGAACCTGCCCAAGACGCCGGGGTTTCGGCGCTGGTTCTACGAGGAAGAACCGCTGGGAGCGCACATCCTGGAAGCGCGTCCCAACCTGTGGGTTCTGCCGGGGGATAAAAGCACGAACCTGGTGGTGGGGAAATTGCGGGATGAACCGCTGGCAACGCCGCTGTTCGTGCGGCGGCTGCGGCAGGAGATGGCGCAGTTGGGGTTTGAGGTGGGGATGATTGATCTGGGGCCGGGGCTGGATCATCTGCAGACGGCGGCGATGATGGCGGCGGATTATGTGATCATCCCGGTCTCGCCCAAGTTTCTAGACATGGACGGGGTAGCAGAGGTGACAAAGACGATGGCAGAACTCTCATCAGGGCAGGGCAAAGCATGGGAGCGGTTTATCGTTCTGCCGACGATGTATATGCGGGTATGGCGTGAGAGCGGGTTGCGGTTGAAAGAATTGGTGGAGGCGTTTGGACAAATGGTGTGGCCGCCGATCCCGAACGACCCGCGGGTGATGGAAGCGCCGGGGCGAGGGAAGACGCTGTGGGAGTATGCACCGGACACCAAAGCGATCAAAGGGGTGGAAGCGGCGGGGAAGCGGATCGGGGGATATGAGGAAGCACTACGGCGGATTACGGTCTTGGTGGAGGGTGTATGAGCAAGCGGAAGGACGAGCAGGTGTTATCGGCGTTTGAGGGTTATGACGAGGGGGTGCGGTATCTGCTGGAAGAGAGCCAGCGGCGGGCGGAGGAAAGTCGGCTGTCGCCGCAGGAGAGAAAGAAGCTTGCCGAACTGAGGCGTAAGGAAGAAGAGCGGAAACGGAAAGCCAAGCAAAAATCCCAAGCCCAAAAGGAAAACCGCTTCCATTTGCTGCTTCCGCGTGATCTCAAAAAGAGGATTGCGGAGATTGCCTTGGAGCACGGGGTAAGCGAATCACAGGTAGCGACATTTCTCTTGTATGAGGCAATAGACCGTTATGACAGAGGTGAGATTGGTTTTTGGGGCTTTAAGCACCCATCCAAATCGCCTCGATACGAGTTCAATCTCATACATCCGAAAGACACCGAACGGGAGTCGCGGAAAAATGAAAAATTGTGGTGAAGCAATCTTTTTAGGTGCGCACCTTATTTTTCTCAGGTGCGCACCTTTACTGCGCACCTTGATTTTTTTAGGTGCGCTCCTAAGATGCGCACCTAAATTTCCGCAGGTGCGCACCTTGGCTTTTCTAGAAGCACTACAAGGCCTGTGTCGCGAGGGGGTGGCTATGTTGATATCCCCCCGCGGAAAAGGCCGCTCAGAATGCGTCTAAAACGGTTGTTATAACAAGTTGTGAGGAGGTGAAAAGTGAGCCAGCAAGAGACTGCCGAAGATGCCGCGTTTGGCCCAATTCTGGACGGGATCAGCATACCGGACACGGTGGTATTGCCGCCGGAGGTGGTGATGCTTCTGCCGTGGATGAGCCTGGCGGAGTTGAAGGTCGTGATCGCCGCGGTCGCCCGGCTGATGCAGGTGGGCGGGGCGGAGCCGATCACGCTGTCGGAGTTTGAGCAACTGACGGGCTTATCGCGGCCTGCGGTGTTGGATGGGATTGAGCGGGCGATGAAGCGGGGGCTGCTGATGAGTTACTCGGTGGGTTTGCGACATGGGGACGAGGAAATCATCGTGTTTGAGTTCAAACCGTCATTCGGCTTGCGAGGAAAACGAGGTGAAAGGTGAGCGCCGACATGCAGGAGGTGAAAGGTGAGCATTAAGATTATGACCAGGGCATGGCAATACAGCCGTAATGGCGGATCTGCGTTATTGTTGCTGATGGCATTGGCCGACTGGGCAGACGATTGGGGATACTGCTGGCCGAGCCACGCGGCAATGGCACGAAAGATCCGCTCCGGCGAGCGCAACGTGTATTATCTGCTGCGAAGACTCGAAGAAAGCGGAGAAATCCGAGTGATCAACCGGGGGCGGGGTGGAAAAGTCTCCGAGACATCGATCTATCAAGTGATTGTCGGGATGAGCGAGGAAGAAATAGCCGAGAGCGAACAGCGTCTTACCCAACTTGGGATACCGTTTTCACCTGCAAACTTTGCACCCCCTGCAAACTTTTCACCTGAAAAATCTTTCACTGCATTAAATGTATTAATTAACCGTCAATATACTGCTGCTGAATCAATTAATAACAATAAACAGCAGCAAATTGACGTTTCGTCTGCAAACTTTGCAGGTGAAAAATCTTTCACTGAAAAATTGCGTAAAAACGGCAAGAGCGGCTTGCCGTCGGAAATCCAAGACGAACTCAAATCGCTTGGCTGGCGCGGGTCATTGGCGGATGTCGAAGCGGCCTGGCAAGAAGACCCGGAGCGGGTCAGGCAATGGCTGTGGTACGCTCGAAAGGAGAATTTAAGCGGGGCTTTGCTCCGCACAGCTTTGCGCAATCCCGGCGAGTATCCGCCAGAGTTAGACCCGGACAGCGTTAAATCCCGCCACCGCTACCTGGAGGGCCCCTATGCCGACTACATCCAGCATTAGCCCGCTGCAAGTGCAGTACGGCGGCGACCTGGTGGAGCGCCTGCTGCAGGGTATGCCGACCGCCGACCTGGAAGCCGCGCTACTGGACGAGAATCACCCGCTGGCAAAAGACTTACAAGCCGCGGTGATGCTGGCGGTGGATGCCGGGGCGAAGGCAGCCCGACAGATTGTGGTTGCGGCGCTGGAATCTGTCTTGCGGGAGAGGCGCGCTGATGGACGCTAAATTCCTGCCCCTTTTAGGCAAGATCATCCGTCATGCGCGGCGGGTGCAGCGGGAGTTGGGGCCGGGGCACCCGGAGTTGCTGTACCACCGCGCGCTGCTGCACGACCTGCGGGACGCCGGCGAGACGGTGCTGTACAAGCCGCGCCTGAAAGTGCGCTACGGCGGACGTGTGGTGGGGGAGGTGGTGCCGGATCTCCTGGTGCGCAAGGGGAATGCGGTGGTGCTGGTGGAGTGCAAACTGGCGACGGAGGCGTTTGAGCAGGCGGACTTTGACCAGTTGCGGCGCTACCTGCGGGCGTATGGGCGCGAGGCGGTGGGTTTGTTGTTGGGCTTTGGCGGGGATCGGTTAGAATTCCGTCGGGTGTGGCTGGAAAAGCGGGAGGAAGCGTGAGATTTGCCAATCGGGTGGTCCTGCAGGGGTATCTGGAGATTGAGCGGGTGGAGCAGATCGCGCTGGATAAGGCGAGCGACCTGTCTGCGCCGGTGATTCACGGCCGGCTGTGGACGGACGCGGCGGGGCTGGAGCGCCATCGGGTGGTGATAGCCGACAAACCTGCCGTGGGCCTGCTGGAATTGCTGCGGCGCTTCAACCCGACGGAGGGGGGCAGCGCGCTGGTGAGCGTGAACGGCAGCCGCTTTGAAGTGGCGCACCTGGACGGCAAGCCGTTTGTGGCGGTGGAGGGGCGGCTGGTGGACGGGGTGGTGGACGTGAAGCACGTGACGCTGCTCTCCACGCCGGAAGCAGGGTTGCTGCGTCTGCTCACGGATCACCGTCTGCGGGAGATCGTGTACCGGTGGGCGGACGTGCGGGAGGCAGACCGGGCACACATGTACCGGATTGTGCAGGAGATTCGGGGCAGGCGAGACGGCGCGCCCCTCGGCCTGCTGGCCTTGGGGCAGGGAGCGCCTGACGGCGCTGAGGGCGGCCTGTCGTCCACGCCCCCCGCCCCTCGGCGCGAAGCGCCAGAGGGTTAGGGGGCGGGACGGTGCGTCCGCCGGTGTGTGTATTGGGCTGGCACGAGGAATTATGCAAAAAAAATTTTGCGAAATTCGGTTTTCAGGAGGTGAGCAGATGATTGCAGCGATTGTGAACGCGTTGGTCCCGCCGGTGGAACTACCGGCTGTGCTGGAGATTGAGCGGGCGGTTTGGGCGGAGGTCGAGCGTGCGGTAGCGGCGGGCACGCCGCACTACATACGGCACGGCGGCACGGCGAAACTGCTGGGGATAGAGCCGCGCGACGGCTTTTACGCGCCAAAGGCGGGGGATATTTACCTGGTCGTGCGCTTGAAGCCGGGGGTGGCACCGCGGGGGACGGAAGTCGAGGCGCGGGTGGAGGATCTGGAGGTTCTGCGGGTAGAGGTGCGGCGTCCAGTGGAGGTGACGGAGCGATGAAACTGCGCGATGTGCGCTGGTATCTGGTATACGGACTGGTGATTGGGCTGGTGGTGTGGGGTGTGTTTCGGCTGGTAGCGGTGTGGCTGTGGGACGAGGGCTATGTCCTGCGGGTGCTGGTCGTGCAGGGGGTGGCTTTGCTGGTGGGTTTTGTCCTGCACGAGGGACTTCACCTGTGGGAGGCACTGCGGCAAGGGGTCAGCATGGGGAGCGTGAAGGCGGGGCTAATGCGCTTCTGGGTGGTGGAGCCGGTGGATGCGAGGATATACCGGCGGATTGTGGTTGCGCCGCTGATGCTTCCGGGGGTTGTGGGAGCGCTGGTCATGCCCTTTGCGGGAGTGCGCTGGGGGCTGGTGGTGGCTTTGGTGTGGCTGTTGGGCAGTGCCGATGACCTGGCGGACTGGGTGCGGCTGGTGGGCGTGAGGGGAATGGTGACGAACCGTCCTGGAGAGGGCTTGAGGCTGGTAGTAGGAGGTGAGTATGGACTTGGAGGCTTTTGAAACCTGGCTGCGGGAACAAGACCGCTCGGCGGTGACCGTGCGCGGGTACCTGGCGGATTTACGGCAGTTTGCAGCGTGGTTCGAGGGGACGAACGGCAAGGCACTGCGGGTGGAAGAGGTGACCCCGGCGGATGTGCGGGAGTACCGGGGGTGGCTGCAGGCGGTGCGCAAAGCCAGTGCGGCGACGATGCGCCGCCACCTGATGGCCATCCGCGCCTACTGCCGCTGGGGGATGGCGGCAGGGCGCATTGAGCGCGACCCGACGGTGCGCATAAAAGCGCCGCGGGAAGCGAATCTCTCCCCGGGCTGGCTGACGAAGCAGGAGCAGTACCGGCTGGTGCGGGAGGCGGAGCGGGGGATTGCCGCGGCAGACACGGTCAATCGGCGGCGGTTGGCAGTGCGCGATTGGGCGCTGGTGGTGTTCCTGCTGAACACGGGGCTGCGGATTGCCGAAGCCTGCGCCTTGACCTGGGCGGACGTGCAGATTGGGGAACGCTCGGGCTGGGTGGTGGTGCGCGGGGGGAAGGGGGATAAGACGCGGCGGGTGCCGCTGAACGCCGAGGCACGCAAGGTGCTGAAAACGTGGCAGGAGGAAGGCGGGGATGCGGGGAGCGTGTTCGGGCTGACCGCTTCCGGCGCCTACCGGCGGCTGGCGGAGATGGGACGGCGTGCGGGGGTGGAGGTGCACCCGCACACCCTGCGCCACACGCTGGCCAAGAACCTGGTGGATGCCGGGGTGGGACTGCACGAGGTGGCGGCGCTGCTGGGACACAGCAGTTTGAACACCACGCGGGTGTATGTCACCCCTGGGGAGCGGGATTTGGAACGGGCAATGAGAGTGCTGGAGGGATAAGCGTTATACGGGAAAACCCGTAAAACAAATGTTCTGGAGGCGCCATGAGTTTCGCATTCAGCAAACACAACTTCAACCTGGACGACTTTGAACGCTGCCCGGAACACGGCTGTGTGATGATGCAGGTACAGGATTTGCCGCCGGTTTGTTTGGTGGAATGGCTGATCAAGAACGCTGGCGAGCGCCGGGTGCGGGATGTGATTCTGCGTGAGCCGAGCAATCCGGTAGAGGCGGGACTGCCGGGGGTGGTGCTGGACAACGGCTTTCTGCTGCCGGTGCGCAAGGCGGTGGATGTGGCATCGAGGAAACCGGACGGCGAGGTGAATGAGAGCATTGTCGGCTGGCGGGTGGCGGACATTCTCTACATGCGGGGGGAGAATCAAGAGGGGGTGGCGGTAGAACTGCTGCCGGACGGGACGGTGGTGGACGAGGACCCGGGTTTTCTGCTGTATCTGGACATGCAGATTCTGCTCTACCTGCTGTTCGATGAGGAAATCCGCAAGGTGGAGCCGTGAGCGAGGTGCGACATGGAAAACCGGGATGAGTTGCTGGAGTTGATGCGGCGTTGGGTGAAAGAGCAGCCGGAGACGGTGGCCCAGGTGCTGGCGCGGCTGGTGACGAAATTCGAGGTGAGGCTGGTGGTGCAGCGTCAGGAGGACGCACCCGGTTCAGCGGAGCGTTGGACGGTGAGCGTGAGTGAGGCGGCAGGGCCGCCACCGGAAACGCATTGAAGCGGGTGAGGCGATCCATGAGTGCAGGGTTGATCGTGATGCACCCCCAGGGCATGGCCATCATCGCCGACGGTCGAAAGATGCGCGGTCGAGAGATTGTATCGGATCGTTCCAGGAAGGTTTTCGTCTTCGAGCGGGCGGTGGTGCTGCATGTGGGGTATGCCGGACAGGAGGGGGAACTGGAAGCGCTGATGTTCCGTTTGGAGAGCCTGGCAAAGGAGCAGGATGCAGAAAGCCTGGCGTGGAAATTGCTTGAGAAAGCCGAACAGGTCTGGGAAGAAAGATTGGCGAAGACTGAACCGGTATTGTTCTTCGTTTGCGATGTGGTGGAAAGGGTAAAGCGGTGTTATCGTGTGGAGGTGTCCCAACACGAACACAGCATAGAGGGGTGGATGATGAAATACGAGCGGGCAGTTAAGACGATGGCGGTGGGGGATGAGACTTTTCGACAACTGGTCACCCAAAGCCGTCTGATGGAAGGGGCAAAAGATTTGCATGAAGTGGTGAGGCGAGGGCGTTTTGCGGTTGAGGAGGCAAGGCGCTGGGTGGAGATGCGGGATGGGTGGGCGGTGTTTGGCGGCGAGTGCCAGACAGCCGTCATCCTCAACACGGGAACGGTGATCTACCCGGCAGGGTAGAGGCGGCAGGGTCAGCACTGCCGCCTGCCCCCGAGGCAAAAGCGAGGGGAGAGAGGGGGAAAAGGGGAGGGGGGCTGGACAGTAGCACCAGTTTTGCGGGTGGGACGGTAAGACCACATTACAATTTCGTAAGTTTCCTTGCGGATGGGTGAAATTCTTTTTATCCTTGGATTATGAGCAGAATTAGCAGGGCAAAAAAAGCAAGGACGTTGCCGTATGGCCACCAGTGGATTGCCTGGCGCTGGCGCGGTCAATTCTGGCCACGAATCATCCTGGCGGTGAAGATACTGGGTGAAACGGGGGTTTCCACCGCGCTGGATTTGCTGTTTCTGTTGTCCAAGAAGACAGGGGTTAGCCCAAGAGCAGATTCGTTGCGTAACGTGGTTTACAGGGCATTGGCGGATGAGCAGGTGCCGCATCGCATGGTGGAGCGTAAGATGATCAAACTGCCTGGTACTGCGCCTGTCAAAATTAGCATTCTTCAGTTGACCGACTATGGCAAAGACCTGTGCCGGGCGCTGGGGGTGGAGCCAGTGGAGAGCGATTGGGAGAAAATCGTCCGCCTGCACAAGGGGGAAGAGCAGGAAGGACATGCCGCGCTAGTACTTATGGCCGCCTACCAGGCACGTCTGCGGGGGTGGAAAGCCGAAGTGATGCCGTTCGATCCGCAGGAAACGCCCTGGTTCCAGCCCGACCTGAAACTGACTGACCCCGAAGGCTGGTTCTACTACTGCGAAGTGGAGACCCGCTCACGGGATAATCCTGAAAAGTGGATGAGAATGCGGCAGGCAAATCTGATTGTCCCCATGCCGATCACGCGATACTGGATGGTGGAGCGCCTGAAAGCCATGGGCATCCCTGGGCGAGCCACCGATTTGCGCACGCTGGCACAGCAGGCAAAAGCGGGGGATTTGAGCCGGTTCTGGCTGGAGAAGTGGTAGATACCCTCTTGACAACAGTTGAATTTTGTTATATTGTAGTCTCAAAAGAGACTACTTAATTCAGGAGGCTGTCATGCCCGAATACGTAGGGATTCGAGTACTCAAAGCCAGAGCAGGAGAAATTGTTCGCAAGGTTCAACAGGGGATGCGCTACGTGGTATCCGTCCGCGGGCGTCCCGTTGCATTGATCATCCCCGTTGAGCCAGTCTCTGAAGCGCCAAAGCCGGATGCCTGGGATGCCCTCTATCGTGCAGGTGCTTTACTGGAGTGGAAAACTTCACGGACTACGGAAGAACTGCTGGATGAGGTGAGGGGATGAGTCCGGTAACGGTGGATGCCAGCGTGTGGATCAATGCTTTCCGTCCAGGGGAAGAGGGCAGCCAGGAGAGTTTGGCATTTCTGGAAAAAATACGCCAGACTCGTGAGCCGATGATCTCACCTACGCTGCTGCTTCCTGAATTGGCTGCAGTACTGGCAAGAGGCGGTGTAAAGCGCGAGCATGTCCTGTACTTTGTCCAGGGCGTCAAAGACCTGCCCCATCATGTATTCATTCCGCTGGACGAAACCACTGCCGAGGTTGCCGTTGACCTGGCAGAGCGATGTAAACTACGCGGAGCAGATGCCGTGTACAGTGCGGTAGCATTGCGCTTTGGTTCAATACTGGTTACACGAGATCGTGAACAACTGGAACGACTGAGAGGAGTAATTCAAGTCAATTTACCCAGTGAGGTGTGATTTGAATCGCATTCATTTTGTCTTCATTCCTCTCATCCTGCTGCTTGCCACTGCGGGACTGGCGGCCTGTATACCCGCCGCATCCGAACCGACGGCCGAGACCACGCCAACGATCACGCCAAGCCCGACCGCTACGGCGACCGCCACCCCAACCTTTGCTCCAACGCCTACCGCAAGCCCCACGCCGACCTTCACCCCCACGCCCACACCGATCACCCTGCCGGTGACCAACGGCACGCCCATCCCTGACCTGCCCTATGAGGTCATCACGGCGGAGAACGTCCACCGTCTGCGCCAGATTGCCCGCTACGGCTACCCCCGCCTGCTGGATACCAATCCCTACCGCCTGACCGCAGACGGCAAGACCCTCGTGGTGGGAACGACCCTGGGGCTGGAGTTTTACGATGCCAACACGCAAGCCAAGACCGGCGGCTTTGAGGTGGAGTTTCTGCGCTCTTTCGACCTGACCCCCGACGGGCAGTACCTGCTCACCCTGGCTGGCGAGACCCTGACCGTTTGGGCGAGAGACGGACAGAAGGTGCGGGAATTCAACCCGCAAGCCGGGGACGCCTGGCAGCTGAATGCGGCGGCGCTTTCTCCCGACGGGTCTATGCTGGCTGTCCAGCGTAAAAAGACCGACTGGCAGGAAGCCGACAAGGTGGAGGTGTACCGTGTGGCGGACGGCAGCCTGCTGGATACCGTGCGGGGCAACGGCGTGTTGTTCTCTCCCGATGGGCAGTACCTGGTCACCGTGTTTGACGGCTCGGTGCGGCTGTACCCTGCGGCGGAGTTGGGGCAGGGGTGGGAGAAGCGCCTGCCCAAACAAACCCTGCCGTGGTGCGGCGGCAACGAACGCTGCGGGCTGGTGTTCGCCCCGGATGGTCATCTTGCGGCGGTGATCCGTCCCTCGCGGGTGGATGTGTACCAGGTGGAGGGGCGCAAACTGGTGCGCCAGGTGAGCGGGTGGGAGAGCGATGGCTACGCCCTGCCGCAGGTGCAGTTTGCCGATGGGCAGATGCTGGTGACCACGCCCCCGGTGTATGACAGCCAGGGGGATGTGAAAGTCAAGGCGCAGGCAATCGTGGTGGACGTGGCCACCGGGGCGTGGTTGAGCAGGAGCGAGGTTGAGGACGGCTTTTTCGCCTATCTGGACGGCGGGGAGGTGAGGACGTTCCGGTGGCAGGCGGAGGGGGAGATGCCAGTGTTTTGGAGGCCTGCTGTAAAAGCGGAAGACGGTAAACTCATCGTCAAGGAAATTATCAATGGTGAACTTATCGAATGCACAAATCAGGAATGTGACAGGTTTTCTGCGGAGAACAACCTCGTTGACCAAAACGGGTCAATATACACGTTAGTTTGTCATAAAACGAGATGTGATGTTGTCAGAACTGGTGTATCTCTTGCTTCTTTCTTTGCCCCGCAAGATGCTTATATATCGCTTTGGGTGTTTCCTAGCCAATTTGGTGATGTCGCTGTTGTTGAAGTTATCGTAGCTAGGGGTGCCAGTTTTACTGTTAGTGTTGCAGCTTATCGCCCAGACGGAAAACAGGCAAATATCGCCAACGGTTGGCTCAATAACGTTCTATTTGACGGACAAAGAAAGATTGCTTTTGGAATTTACGAGGATGGAGAGAAAGCGATTAGGGTTCTAGATGTCGATGAATGGACGGTTAGGCAATACGAAAAAGATGAGGATTTATTGTATTTCTCAAACGACACGATTTATGTTGCAAGACAAAGCTGGGACGAGTATGGTCCTTCGCTACAAACGCTCAATATTCTAACCAAAGAATCGGATTATATCCGTGTTCCAAAGTGGAACTCTGCCAATACATGGACAAGATCAGGAGAAGAAGTAGCAGAATCAGCAGACGTATTATCAAATCTGTTTTTGGTGAGCACTGGAGGAGTAGTTTATGCAATTGACCTTGACAAGAAAGAGTTTATTGGGCAACTCGACTTAATTGATCCTTATTCAAATGTTATCATGAAGTTTTCCCCAAACGGTTTCTTTCTGATGACTCGCGGCACAGACGGTTTCATCCGCGTTTGGGCGGTGGTGCCGGAGGGGGCAAATGTAAGGTGATTGTAAGGCAAATGTGCCGCTAGGGAGCGCCGAACGCGACTTGCGGGCGGCGCTCTTTTTTGTTAGCATTTGGGCAGACGTGAACCCATAGCCCGACGCATACGGGTGGTCAACGCTCTAAAAAGCGCCCACACCGGTTCGGGTGTGGGTTTTTTTCGTTAATGCCAGGACATACGGAGGTGAAGGATGCGTAATTTGGTTTTTCTGCTTGTCTCACTTTTGCTGGCGGGGTGCGGTCTCAGGCCCACGCCCACGCCAAGCCCAACGCTACGGCCAATGGCGACGCCAACACCTGAGCCAAGGTATTACCCTACCATTGATCCAGAGACATCAAAGATGATTTTGGAACAAGTCCCAAAACCGTTCAAAGGATATTATGACGAGGTTACCTCGTTGGACGGTACAGTTTATTCTGTTTTTTCCCTCACGGTTGTATCGAGTGGAAAAATTGAGAGTTTGAAGGCTGGGGATTGGAATTTAGATGTTGTTTGGGTGTACGAGCGCAACGGCAGCCCCAGACCCGCATTCTACCCGCTAGTTGTAGGCGTAGAAGACAAAGATGGGTACACGCCGTACTACACCCGTTATGCCGGAGAAAGCAACCGTGATAGTTATCTCAAATTCCTGGAAGAACGCTCGATACTCGAGCGTGGGCGGTTGTTGTTTCCAGGGATCAGCTCTGTGAAGGGTGGCTATGTCAGCCTTTATGGGGGAATTGACTGGGAGTCTTGCGGTGGAGACACTTTCTGCCGTTTAGGTCAATACATGCAGGACAAATTTGAATTGGACGATGAGGTAACCCATCAAATCATGGGGGCTTTTCCTATTCCAGAGGGCTGGGCGCTAGCGTGGATGTGGGACGCGGCAACGGAAGACAATGCTGATCCACAGTTTATGAAAATTGATTTGCCATAAGGAGGTGAACAATGAACATCAACTGGCGTTTTGTTTTGTCGAAGCTTTGGAAAGCAACCCTCATGGGGTTGTTAATTGCTGTTGGAATCGCCTTGTGGCCACAGGCACAGTGTGCGGTGGCGCAAACCTGTGATGCGCCACGGGATCGCTGGTGCGGAAGCGGGCAGTGCTGTGGGCCAACAGCAGGATTTGATGTGGTGTATGGTTGCCAACGACTATCAAGATCTTCTTGCAAAGAAAATATGGAGAGGGGAATAGGGGCACGTTGCGAGAACCCAAATGATTGCTTGGTGACCTGGGTAGCTAAATATTCTGGGCGTTTGAGTAAGGAATATGTACCGGGGCGTGGCTGGGTCACATATTGGTATGTTGGCAAATGTGAACAGACATCTTGTACCTTGAACGCAACCGCCAACAAAACAGAGGTTTCTTGCTGCCAGGGTGGTGGCGGTGGTGGCTGCACGCCGCAGTACGCCCCGCCGACGATAGAGGACGGATACACCGTAGACCCGCCCAATCCCATCGTGTGGACGCAGGAACAGCCGCCGTACGGGCTGGCGCTGGGGATGACGATCAACGACATCAAGGCGCACGGCGGGGAGGACACGACCTGCGGGACGGGGCAGCGGGCGAACATCACCAGCATAACGATCAACCTGACGCTGACGCAGCGGACGCTGGACTGGATCTTCGGGGAGTTATCCCAGCGGTACATCAACGTGCAGCTGAAGGGGAGCTACCCGCAGTACCCGGAGGTGGCGGATATTGGCCATGCATACAGCCTCTGTTCCACCGGTACGGGGCTGGTGGGATACAACACTCCCGACGCGGAGCTGGACTGTCGCTTCTTCCGCCCGCGCGATCCGGGGGAATACGCCATCAACGTCACAGCGTGCCAGTCGGACGGGCAGTGCACGACCAGGACGCTGCCCGAGCCGGTGAAGGTGTGGCTGATGGAGAACATCCTGAGCGGTTCCTGGAGGTGAGATGAGCGACTGGACGCTGCCGTTTTTGTGGATAGCGAACGGTTTTCTCGCCCTGCTCTGGCTGACCGTGGATCACCTGTGGGTGCTCTTGCTGGCGGGGGCGCTGGGGTACGCCGTCCTGCAAGCCCCTGCCGGTCAGCAGGCCTGGACGCTGGGGGTAGCGGTGCTTTCGCTTGCGGCAGGGGTGGTTGCCCCCTTCCCGGTGGCGCTGCTGCTCCTGGTGATGACCCTGGCGGGGCTGGTGGCGAAACGCCTGGAGCGGCTCAACCCGCAGAACACCCACTGGACGCTGGTGCGGGGTTTGGGGCTGTACAGCCTGCTTGCCCTGGGGTACGCCGTCTACCGCGATCTTCTGCTTCCCGCCGTGGTGATGAGCGACCCGGCGCTGCAGCAGGGGCAGGTGTATCTCTCGGCGCTGGCCAGCATTGCCCTGTACCTGTTCCCGCTGGGGGTGCTGGCGCTGATGCTCCAGGGCTTGTTCGTGCATCCGCCGGTGGCCGGCGAGGCGGATGACATCCTCTTCCGATATCGTTCGCGAGGGAAGCCATGATACGGGTAGTGGACAACGGACTGCACATCGAAGAGGGCGTGCTGCGGTACGCCTGGTTTCGGCTGGAGACACCCGAGGGCGAGAAGTACCGCTGCGTAGCCTTTCGGGAACTGGCCAGCGTGCCGTATGACGTGGCGCACGAGACGGACACGCTGGGCAGGCAGTGGGCGGCACTGCGCGGGGTGTACAACGCCGGCGTGGACTATATCTACACGGCGCTGGGCATTTTTCACCCCGAGCATGTGGGCATTGTGCAGCTGTACGGGGCGGCGGGCGAAGGGGCAAGCCGCGAGACTGCCGCAACCATGGCGCTGGAAGGCCTGGCGGCGGTAGAAGCGGCCCTGGCGAATTTCCCCCAATCGCAGACGCGTCCGCCGGATTTGCGCTGGATCGAGTGGTATCTGGAGTTTGTCAGCAAACGGGCAAAGAACATCCTGGCTTTGCTGGGACACCCTGACCCGCGCGCCAGTAAGCGCGGCCTGGGGCGGGACGGCAACCTGCCCGACTACGGCGAGGACGACCTGGCGGAGGAGCAGAACGAGATTTTGTTTCGAGGATTAGCCAAACTGCGGCAGGATTTCGTCTTCCAGATCACCGCCGAACACATTGACCGCAAGCGCCTATCGCGAACACTGGTAGAGGTGGCACGGGTGGCGAGCAATTTCGCTTCCCGAAGACGGGGAAGCGTGAACATCGGCTTTTCGCTGGGTGTTCCCCTGCTGGCGGCCCTGGGGCAGGCAGTTTCCGGCGGTCAGGGCGGGACACAGGCCGTGGCACACAGCACGGCGCAGGGCGTGACGCACGGCTGGGGGCAGGCGCATTCGGATAGCCACAGTCAGGGAGTGAGCGAGGCCTGGACAACGGGCGGGAGCGAAACGCACACGGTGGGTACTTCCTGGGCCAATAGCGAGAGCCATGGAGAGACCAATTCAACCTCTACCAGCCACAGCGAGGGGAGCGGATCGTCCTGGATGAGCGGTGGCGGAATCACAACTAGCGTGAGCGGCGGCGAGGGACATACCACCAGTTGGGGGACGAGCCACACGGAGAGTGCCAGCCACGCAACGGGAGAAAGCCAGAGCCTGGCACAATCGCACACCGACAGCATAGGGGTTGGAGTCAATTCCAGTGTCAACGCCGACCTGAAAGTCGCCGGGCTGGGGGTTGGCGGAAGTGTCGGAGCAAGCTTATCGACGAACGTCTCGGACGGGACAACGAACACCGTAGGGACGAGCATAACCAACACGGTGGGCAGTGCCGTGTCCAGTTCCAGCGGCGGAGCAAGCACGGAAAGCAGCGGCTGGAGCGTCGCGGCGAGCCAGACCTGGGCCAGCGGTGGGTCCTCGTTCTCATCGGACACGACCACCACCGGACACGCCGAAAGCCACACCACGACGGATACCGTTGGGGGCAGCGAGGGCTGGTCGTGGAGCCGCATGTGGGCGCACACCACGGGTAAATCCGAATCGTGGGGAACGACCGACACCAAGAGCGAGCAGTACGGGCGCAGTTACGCCGAAGGCGAGAGCGTGGGGCAGGGTGTGGCGCGCAGCGCCATGCAGGGCTTCACCGGCGGCTTCTCAACCGGGCTGGTGCCCGGGGTGAACATCGGGCGCTCGTGGCAGATCGAGGATGACGTAGCCGACCGGCTCACAGAAATCCTGCGCCAGTTCGAGGGGCTGGTGAATCAGGCGGCGGCCGAGGGTGGTTTCATGACGGACGCGCTGCTGATGGTGGACACGGACGAGGGCGCCCGGGCAGGCGAGACACTGGTGAGTCAGGCGTTCCACGGCACGAACTTGCCTACTCCCGTGCTGACCCTGCGGGTGGATGATCCGCAGGTCAGGGAGTATGCTTTGTCGTTCACCCCGTGCAACGAGAGCGACGGGGATTTATTCGGCGGGGTGCTGTGGACGAAATACGGCACGCTTCTCACCGCAGGGCAGTTGGCGGCATACACTGCCCCGGGGCTGGTGGAGGAGAGCACCGCCGTGGTGACCATTGCCCCCACCCCCAAGGGGCTGGCGTTCTACCCGGACATGCCGGGGGACGTAGTGCTGGGGCACCAGTACAGCCCGCTGACGCGTGACCTGACACGGGCGCAGGTGCGGCTGGATGCAGACAGATTGTTCCACACCATGTTCGCGGCGGATACCGGGTATGGCAAATCGGTGGCCGCCATGCGGCTGGCATACGAGACCACCCTCAAGTGGCATTTGCGCACGGTGGTGCTGGACTTTGGCGCAGGCTGGCGCAGTCTGCTGAATGCCCCGGGGCTGGAGGGGCACGTGGACATCCGCCAGTTGTGGCCAACGGCGGCCAGACCCCTACGCTGGAACCCGCTACAAATCGGGCGGAACATCAACCCGGAGACGCAGTGGCGGGCGTTTGCCGACATCTTTGGCAGCGTGGCACGGCTGGGTGTGCGCCGCCAGAAGCAGGAACTGCTGGACGCTTTGCGAGCCGTGTACCTGAAAGCGGGCGTGCTGGTAGACGATCGTGAGGTGCGGGCAGACCCGCAGTGGGGCAAGGTGCAGGCGGAGGAGGCGGACATCGTCGAGGCGCTGCCCGGCACCCCCCTGGGGGATTTGACCATCCAGCAACGCCAAAAACTGGCCGTGTACCGCTCCAGCAAGGTGGATTTGTCCACACTGTACCACCAGGTGGAGGACAAGTTATCGCGGGTCAACCCACGGGACACCATGCTAACCGGCGTTCTGGAGGGTATCCTGTACCGCATGAATGCCCTGGTGCAGGGCGCGGCGGCGGCGCAGTTTGCCGCCGGGACGGATTGCGTCCCCATGGAAGACCTGGCCAAGCCCTGGGGCATTGCCATCATCGAGGGGGGCATGTTCCTGGACGACTTCGGCAAAGCCTTCCTGCTGGGCTGGGCAGGCTGGCACCTGTACACGGACATGGTGGCGCGGCGGGTGCATGAGGTCAATACCGACGAGCCGATTTTGCAGATTTTCTTCGAGGAAGCCAATAAGATTTTCGCCGGGGTGGATGCCGGAGGCGGGGATGACGAGAGCGGGGGGGTATCCCTCTCCCAACGCTTTGGCGACATGTTCCGCGATGCGCGCAAGTACAAAGCGCGCCTGCACGTGATCACGCAAGCCCCCAGTCTGATCCCGCAGGACATCATCTCGTCCTGCAACAACCTGGTGGTGGGCTTTCTGAAGAACCCCAAAGACAAGGACATTGTGCTCTCCGCCATTGCCCGCAGCGAAAAGGGGTTTGTGGACGAGCCCTGGCGGCGGTTTCTGGCGGACTTGCAGATCGGCATGTTCCTGGGTCGTTTCCCGTATGCCCACAGCCGTGAACTGCAACAGCCGTTCCTGTTTCGCCCGCTGGCGGTGGTGGCGCCAGAACCGACAGACGAGGAAATTGCGCAGAAGTTGGGGAGGATTACGCTGTGAGATGGAAACGACGTGTTCGCGATGATGATGACAAAACGCTGCCGTTGTCTGAGTTGGAACGGGAGTTTGAATGGCCCGAGCGGGCAGGGGCAGCGGAGTGGACGCTGGTGGGGTTGGCGGTGATCACCATTGGGGTCACGCTGCTTGTCGTGGTTTTGGCTTTTCTTGGAGGTGGCGGATGAGGCAATGGGGAATGTGGCTGCTGCTGGTGGGTGTAGCGGTGGGGTTGCTGATAGCGGTTGAACTGCTGGGAAACGAACCACCGGCGGGGGTGAGCGATCCGGTGCGCCTGACCACCCGCACCCCGACGGTGACGCGCACGGTGGGGTGGTGGACGGAGGTGGCCACCTGGACGCCGACGCCAGAGTATGAGGTGGCGATCACGGCGAGCGTCACGCCCCTGACCAGCGGAACACCGACGCCGCAGTTGCCGACGGTGGTGCTGCCGACGTTGAAACCGACCTGGACAAGGAGACCGTGATGATGACCGAAGCAGAATTGGAGCAGATACTCCATCGTTTACGCGAACGCCATTTGTTCGACGAGGTGTTCGTGCTCATCGTCGAGCGCGAGAAGGGCGAATTGAAACTGCTGGACTACGGGATGAAGGAGATTGGCGACCTGGCGGCCTGGATTGCCGTGCAGAAAGAAAAACACCAACATACGGAAGGAGAAAGCGCATGAAGAAGTTTTTGCCCATTGTCTTAGCGATGGTTGTGTTTGCGGTGGCGCTGGCTTTGAACCGGCCCGAACCGCAGGTGGCGGTGGTGGTGGCGGCAGCAGACCTGCCCGAAGGGCGGGTGCTGGCGGAAAGCGACCTGGCTACGAAAGAGATGCCCAAAAGCCTTGCTCCAGACGGCGCGGTGAGCGAGGTGCAGAGCCTGGTGGGGCAGAGGCTGCGGGTGGCGCGTAGCGCGGGCGATCCGATCCTGCCTGCGCACCTGGGTGGTGAGGTGCTGGAACTCCGGCCCAACGAGCGGGCGGTAGCCCTGCAGGTGAGCGCCGCGCAGGGGCTGGCGGGGCTGCTCAAGCCCGGCGACCGGGTTGGGCTGACGGTCATCGTCAACAGCGGGCAGCAGACCTTTGCCAAGTACCTGGTGGGAGGCCTGCGGGTGCTGTGGGTGGATCCGGCGTTCAAGCGCGATTCCGGGATGGTCCCGCAAACCACGCCATCCAGCGGCGGGCTGTTCGGGGGCGGCTCTCCCGCAGCGGCGGCGGATGTCGAAGGGGCAGCCCGCGGTCTGGTGGTGCTGGCGATCCCGCTGGAAGCGCAGACGCTGGTGTACGACTTCTCGCTTCAGGGTGCGGTGAGCGAGAACAAGCCGCTGTACCTGCTGGACGTGCTGCCGGCGCTGACGACCCAGGGGGCGCAGTTCGGGCTGGTGCTGGAGCCGGAGAAGGCGCAGGAGGCGCAGACCAGCGGCCTTGCCCTGCAAAGCCTGGTCATCACCCCCGGGCCCACGATGACCCCAACCCCCACGGGACAACCGGCGGCAGCGGTGGAGGTGCAGGGCACCCCGGAACCGACAAAGAAGCCGTAAAGGAGGTGTGGAATGTGGAACGCGAATAACCTGGTGCAGTCGGCGGATGCGGTGACGGTGCTGCTGGCGGGGTCCATTCCGCGCCTGCAAGCCTGGTACACGGCGCTGGCGGCGGATGCGCGCTTTCGGGTGGCGATGCAGGCCGGCGACCCGCAGGACTTGCGCAGCAAACTGGTGACCAACCCGGACGTGCTGGTGCTGGATGCAGGGATTTACCCCGGCCCGCAGCCGCTCATTGAAGACCTCACGCGCTATCACGGCGCGGCGTATGTGCTGCTGCCGCTTGAGGCTAGCCGTGAAGCCATGGACAGCATTGCGCAAATCCCCTGCGTGAAGGGGGTGTACAAGGGGGAGATCAACCTGGTGGCCATCACCGGGGAGATGTATGCCGCGGCCACGGCTCAGCGGCAGGCACGGATGAATCAGGGCATGGAGGCGCTGTGGAACCGTCCGCAGTCTGTGGGCGGCGGGCAGCCGTTGGGTTTGCGGGTGATTGCCGTGTGGAACCAGGCGGGTGGGGTGGGCAAGACCACCGTCGCCACGAACCTGGCGTACGAAGCCGCGCGGCGAGGGCTACCCACGCTGCTGGTGGGCATGGGCGCCCCGGACGATCTGCCGCTGATTTTGGGCTTGAAGCCCGAACCGAACCTGAACCACTGGCGGGCCAATCCCACGGCGGAAGGGTTGAAACTGGCGCTCCAGAAGGTGGACACGCTGGACGTGCTGGCGGGCTTCCCGGATGTGCTCTCGGAAGCGCGGGCGATCACCACGCCGCTGGACGCGCCGGAGAGCATCCCGAAGCTGGTGCTGACGGCCGCCTACATGGGCTACGCGGTGATCGTGCTGGACGCCCCGCCGACGGCATTAGCGTCTGCGGCGCTTGCGGCGGCTAACACCCTGGTGCTGGTGGCGCGTCCCTCGCTGGAGGGGGTGATGCGCACGGTGGAGGCGTACCGCACGGTGGTGGAGCGGCTGGCGGGGGAACACCACATTCCGGCCAGCGGGGTGTACGTGGTGCTCAACCGCATGGGTGGGCGCATGGCGCTGGACGAATGGCACAAAGCCGCATCCGCCTTGCTTGGCAGACCCTTCCCGCCGGTGGTGGCGCAGATTCCGGACGAGCCGCGGGTCGGCGAGGCGCAGGACGGGCGCAGGCTGCCGCTGAACGTCTCGGATGCCTTTGCGCGGGGCTTGAAGCCGCTGGCGGATGCGCTGTTCTCGCCGCAGGGAGCGCAGGCGCCGCAGAACGGCAAAAAGCAGATCACGTTGTTCGGGGTGAGGGTGACGCTATGAGCTGGCTGGAGCTTTTGGCGCAGACCACGCCGGAACAGGAAGCCAGAATTGTGGAAGTGGCGGCGGGGGAATTGAAGAACCTGCCGCTGGCGGTCCTGCGTGATCGGCAGCAGTTGCAGGCGCGGGCGCAGGCAGCGGTGGCGAGTGCGGCGTCGCGGCTGGGGGTCTTGCTCACGCCGCAGCTCATGGCGGCGCTGGCCAGGAGCGTGGCGGCGCGTATCGGCGGGCTGGGGGTGTTCGATGAGCTTTTGCCGCCCAACCGCACGGATCTGAGCGAGATCACGCTCAACCCGGACGGAACGATCTGGATTCTGCGCAAAGGGGAACGCTTTTTCGAGAAGTACAACCGCCAACCCGGGTTAGACGAGGTCTGGCGCAGCGTGGAGGCGCTGCTGGCGCCCATCGGGCGGGCGATCTCGGAAGCGCAGCCCTCGGTGGACGCCAAACTGCCGCGCATGGAGGGCATGGGCGGGGCGCGGGTGAAGATCGTTCACCCCGTGCTGGCGCCGGGGCTGGGGTATCCGGCGGTGAACATCCGCCTGTTTGAACCGCGCCCGGTGCCGCCGGAGCAGATTGTGGCGTGGGAGACGTGTCCGCCGGCGGTGATGGACGCCCTGCTGGAAGCGGTGGCGGGGGGCTTGCGGGTTTTGGTGATCGGCGGGACGGCGACGGGCAAGACCACGTTTCTCTCGGCGCTGGCGCACGGGATACCGAAAGAAGCGCGCATCGTGAAGATCGAAGACCCGGAGGAAATCTGGCTGCCGCATCCCAATGTGGTGACGCTGGAAGCGCGTCCGCGTGTGGTGGGCAGCGACGTGCCGGGGTATTCCCTCTCGGACGGGGTGGACGATGCGCTGCGCATGGCGCCGAACTGGCTGATCGTGGGCGAGGTGCGCACCGGGACGGCGGCGCTGTCGCTCTTTCGGGCGCAGATGTCGGATCACCCGGGACTGTCCACCCTGCACGCCGAAGGGCCTGAAGCGGCGGTGCACCGCCTGTGTGTGCTGATGTGGGCGGACGCGCAGGTGCGGATTGAGGCGGCCAAGGAGATGTTCGCCATGGCGGTGGACGTGGTGGTGCAGGTGGGCTGGAAGGACGGGCGGCGGCAGGTGCTGGGGGTGTGGGAGGTGAACCCCGAACTCAAAGCGGGGAACGTCACCTTCAGGCGATTGTATCAGGCGGGTGAGGCGCAGATGGCGGAGATCACCCGCAGACGAGGAGGGGAAGGATGAGGCGAGAGCGCTGGGTGCAGTTCTTTGCGCCGGTGAACGGCGAGAGTTTTGGGCTTTTGGTGAACCTCCTGCAGAGCGCCGTGCAGGACGGGACGGAGCGCGTGCACCTGCTGCTGTCCACACCCGGCGGCACGGTGTCCTATGGACTGACGCTGTATGCGTTGCTGCGTGGGCTGCCCATTGAGGTATGGACATACAACGTCGGGCAGGTGGATTCGATAGGAGTGGTGGTGTACTGCGCCGGGAAGCGGCGACTGGCGGCGCCGCAGACGCGGTTTTTGCTGCACGGCATTCGCACACCGCTGGAGAAAGGCGTGTACACCACCGAACAGTTGCGGGAGATTGTCGGCGAGATGGAGACCGATCAGCGCAATATCTGCCGGGTGCTTTCCGAGGCTACCGGGCAAGCGCTGGAAAAAGTGGAGCGAGACCTGTTTCGCGCCCTGACGCTGCTCCCCGAACAGGCCAGGGAATATCGGCTGGTGGACGAGATCGTCACGGAGATCGTCCCTGCGCAGGTATCCCTGACCACCATTTTCATCCAAAACGAGAGACAAAACGAGAGGATGTACGTGGAGGAGACATGACCGGGGTGATAGCACAAATCCTCATGGCGCTGTCGCTGGCGGCGTTGGCCTACTACGCCTTCGAAGCGCTGGCGCAGAAGCGCGGGCGGGCGGCAAAAACGCTGGCGGACTACTACCGGCCGCTCAGTCCGCAGGAAGAGAAGCCGGTGCGCACGGGGTCGTTCGAGCACAAGGTGCGCCTGGCGGGGATGCAGTACCGGCTGAACGTGGTGGGCAAAGAGAAGGCGTACTACTACGGCGCGATGGCGGTGGTTGGGCTGGTTGCACTTGTCGTGCTGGTCTTTCTGGGTGTGCCCCTGCCGCTGTATCTGCTCGCGCCGGTGCTGGGCTGGGTGGTGGTAAGCGGGCAGGTCAACGGGGCGTGGAGCAAGATGCGCCTGGCGCTGGAGAAGGAACTGCCCACGTTTCTCTTGCGCATGAGTGCGACGATCCAGGCCACGCCCAACGTCCCGGAGGCGGTGGCGGACGTGACCGCGTCGCTCGATCCGGCGGGGCCGCTGCAGGCGTGGCTGAAGCGGCTGCTGGTGGCGATGCAGACCGGCGGGCGCAAGGGGCTGGAGGAAATGCGTGAGGAAGCCGCCGCCATCTCGCCGTCCCTGATGCTGGCGGTGATGGAGTTGGAGCGGTTGTGGGAGACCGGCGGGAGCGGGTACGTGGAGGCGTTTCGGCTGGCGAGCGAGAATCTCGCGTCCATCCTGGAAGGGCGCGCCATGGCGGCGGCGAAGGCGGATGGGGCGTGGGGGACGATACGGATCATCCTGCTGGCGCTGGGCGGATCGCTGGTGGTGGCCATGTCCTCGAGTGCGGGCGGGGGGCTGTTCAACACCCCGACGGTGCAGATTGGGTTGCTGGTAGCGCTCGCGTGGGCGGCGCTGGGGTGGAACGTGATCGGCGACATGATTCGGGAGGTGATGGAGTAATGGAACTGAGTCAGATTCTCATGCCGCTATCGCTTGCCCTGCTGGCGTGGGGCGTGGTGGCGAACCTGCCGCTGGGACGGGGACGGGCGAGCAAAGCCCTGAGCGACTACTACGCCGAGCGCACGGAGAAGAAGACCCGGCAGGAAGAGATCGGGGAGGTAGTTGCGGGCAAACTGCTCTCGGTGAAGGTGTGGGAAGATCATCTGCGCTGGGCGCAGCGCGGCGGGCAGTACGTCGGGCAGTCCCTCGGCGGGGTGGTGTTCCAGGGCTTGCTGTTTGCGGGACTGGCGGCGCTAGTGATCCTGGTCAACCCGGCGCCGGTGTCCTTCCTGCTGCCGGTGGGGGCGTTTGCCTACCCGCTGGTGCGGCTGCGCAGCAAGGCGAACACGGTGCGCAAGCGGGTGTTCCGCACCCTGCCGGAGACGGCGGCGCTGATTGCCGCCGAACTGGCGGCGGGGACGGCGCCGGAGGTGGCGGTAGCGCGGGCGGCGGCGATACCGGGGCCGCTTTCTGTGCTACTGCGGGAAGCGGTGGAGATGAGCCGCGGGACGGGCAAACCGCTCTTTTCGCGCAAACCGATTGGTGGGACGCTGGTGGAAGTGATGGGAGCCAGCGGCATTCCGGCGCTGCATGCCTTTGGCAGCCAGTTGGATTTGGTGGCCGGCAAGGGTGTGGCGGGGGCAGCCTTGATGGCGGAGATTGCCCGCGCGTTGGGACAGGAATACCGTGCCAGACTCCAGAGCGAGGTGGAGAAACTGGACAGCCGCCTGGTGCTGGTGGTGGCGCTGTTCTTCTTCGTGCCGTTCGTGGCGCTGCTGCTGGTGGCGGCGTTGGGGCCGGTGCTGGCAATTTTTGCGGAGTAAGACAATGGACGGAAAGAAATTCTTGCCTTTGGTGTTGGTGCTCTCGCTGGCGGTGGTTGTTTTTTCCACGGCCCATGCCCAATCGCTGCCGTGGGTGGAGGTGTGGGTCGCGGTGCGGGACGGGCAGACGGGAGCGGTGATAGCGGACGCGCAGGTGGAAATCCCGCAGTGTGCGACCCTTCCCGCCGATTCCTGCACCCGCTACGGGGTGTGGGACGGGACACGGCAGGTCTACCTGCTCAAGGTACCGCGGCTGGAAGCGTATGAGGTGGTGGTCAGCCGCAGCGGGTATGCTGCGGAGGTGCGCAGCGGCACGGCGGTTGACCCGGTGACGACCTGGGAGGTGCGGCTGTATCCGGCGTCTGCGCCGCTGCGACCGCGGGTGTTTCTGCCGCTGATCCTGCAGGCGGGGAGCGCGCCCCCGCCGGTGTACAACCCGACGGCGGCGGTGGCACGGCTGAACTGGTGGCGGCAGTATGTGGGGTCTGCGCCGAGGGTGGAGGGCAACCTTGAACTGCACTCGAACTGCCGCGCCCATGCCCGCTGGATGGTGAACCTGCAGACGGCGGCGCATACCGAAGACCCTGGCCTGCCCGGGTACACCACGGAGGGGGATTTCTGCGGCCAGGCGGCGAACATCGGCTTTGGGGTGGACGTCTTCCCGAGCGATGAGCAGGCGGTGGATGCACTGATGGCCTCGCCGTTCCATGCGCTTTTGGCGCTGGATCGGCGGCTGGTGGAAGTGGGCTTTGGGAGCGCGCGGCTGGATACCGCCTGGTCGGGGAGTTACTACGGGGTGGCTTTGGACGTCTTCCACGGGCTGGACTACGGGCGCAGCGTGAGTTACCCGTGGACATTTCCGGGCAACGGGCGACCCTTGCCGCTGCTGGCGTATGACGGGCGGGGTGAGCCGAGTCCGCTCACGGCTTGCCCGGACTACACCGCGCCGACGGGCCCGGTACTGATCGCCGCCTTTGGCGAGGGCAATGTGCAAGTAGCGGAGAGTTCGATCCTGGACGGCAGCGTGGCGCTGGAACACTGCCTTGTGACCGCCGGCAGTTACACCAACCCCAACCCGATTTTGCAGCAGCAAGGGCGTACGGCACTGTGGGCGCAAGGGGCGGTGCTGCTCATCCCGCGCCAGCCGCTGCAGCCCGGCAAGATGTACACCTTGCGGGTGCTTACCAGCGACAATCGTCTGGCGGTGGCGTATATCTCCACGCCGCCGAACGCTATGCTCTCGCAGCCGCTCACGCCGGTCTGGATGCAGGTGTTGAAGCCGTGAAGATCGAGATCGTTTCACCAGTAAAGTTTGGCGTATTTCTGGCGGGAGTGCTGATCCTGCTGGTGGGCGGGGTGTGGGGGCTGGTGCACGTCCCCGGGCAGGGAATGGTGGCGGCGCAAGCCCCGCCTTCCCTCTCCCCCACACCCCTGCCGACCGCCACACCGACCCTCATCCCGACGGCAACCGCTACACCTGTGCCGACACCAACGCCGGATAATGTTGAAGTTTATCTGGAAGGGTGCAGGCGGGGGCAAGGCTTTACGCCGGACTATCCCGACGCGCAGGTGCTCCCGTCCTGCAACCACGGCGGGGAGAACCGCCCGCAGGCGGTGGTGGTGCACGCCACCGAAGGGGAACTGGCGGGGGCGCTGGCGCATTTGCGCGATCCCGAGAGCCGCGTCAGTGCGCATTATGTGATTGACCGCGACGGGACGGTGTACCAGTTGGTGCCGGAGCGGGTGGTGGCGTATCACGTGGCGTGTGGGGTGGAGGGGTGTGTCTTGTCCTGCCCGGCGTTCCTGTGCGGGGACGGCAAGCCCGAAACCCGCACGGTGGGCATTGAACTGGTAAACCTGGGCAAAGTACCGCAGGACTGGCATGGTGCAATCTATGAGGATTACGGCATGGCGTTCGGCTGGCGCTGGTGGGAGGACTATCCGGAGGCGCAGCGGCAGGCGCTCAGGCGCCTGGTGGAGGACATTGCCCGCCGCTGGGGCTTTCCGGTGGATGCCGAGCACGTGATAGGGCACTACCGGGTGCAGGGCAAGCACGACCCCGGTCCCGCCCTCAACCTGTTCTGGGAGCGCAACGGCAGCCCGACCAGGGAGGCGGTATGGGGGCGCTAGTTGTGTTGTGGATACTTGTATGCGCTGTCTTTGACCTGCGCTGGCGGGAAGTGCCGGACGGGCTGACGCTGCCCGCCGTTGGGCTGGCGCTGGTGTGGCAGGTGGCTCATCCCGGCGGCTGGCTGCCCTGGGCGCTGGCGGCGGTGACGGTGATGCTCACCCTGGCAGGGGTGCTTCCGGGCGGGGACATGAAAGGGCTGGCGGCCATGGCGCTCTACGACCCGCGGTTGTATCTGCTGGCATGGTTAGGGGCGGGAGTGGTGTACCTGCCCTGGCGATTGGTACGCCATGAGCGGAGAATGCCGGGGTTTGTGGGGTTTGTGCTGGGAGGATTGGTGTGGTTGGCGGTGTAAAAACTCGCAATACAAGACATGTTGTATTGCGTAAATTGCCCAAAAACGCACGAAAACAGGGCATTTTTGCCCCCGTAAGGGGCAAAAAACACGCAATACAACTGAACGATTTGCACGAACGGTTTGTTTCTGGTATGCTATTGCCAGACGTGCACCCAAAGCCCCTTCACCGGGGTGGGTGCTGTTTTGGTTAAATCGGTTTTTTCATTTTCTCAAAGGAGGTTGTTGTATGCTCACCAAACTGTACGTCAAACTCATGTCCCGCCGCGCCGAACTGGACGAAAAGGCGCTGCTCATCGCCCTGTTCGTGATCGCGGCTGTTGTCGGTCTGTCCCCCCTGGGGCAGGCTATTGCCGCCAAGTTCCAGCAGATGGCTGCGCAACTCGGCGGGTAAGCGGGAAAGGAGGGCAGGGATGATCCGACGGCTCTTCTCAAAACGTGCCGAACTAGACGAAGCCGCCTTCGCCCTGCCCGTCCTGCTCCTGGTCAGCCTGGCGCTGGTCAACCTGGCGCTGCTGGGCTTTGCCGCGGTCAACGCGTCCAACGCTGCGGAGTACGGCGCGCGCATGGGCAGCGTGGCGCAAAGTGCACAGGCCAGCGTAGCCGCGCAACAGGCCAGCGCCAAAGTCTCCGCCGTGCGTGTAGGGACGTACGCCGTGAGCGTGAGCGGCGGCGGCCAGCCCGGATCACGCATTGAGGTGCGGGTGACCTACCAGGTGCCGAACTACTTCGGCGCCCTGGCGCGGCTCTTTGGCGTGAACCTGCCCGGGCAATTCCAGGGCACGGCGCGGGCGTACTTCCGCCAGGAGGGGTGGTGAGATGAGCATTCTCCCCAAAACTCGCGCGGAGTGGGAGCGCGGCTCCAGCCTGGCCTGGACGGCGGTGTTCCTGGCGGCGGTCGTCCTGCCGCTGATGATCCTCATCGGGGACGGGGCGCGGCTGTACTACGTGCGTTCGCGCCTGGCGCAGGCGACCGATGCCGCCTGTGAGGACGCCTCGTGGAGCGTCTCCGACCGCCTGGCCTGGCAGCGGATCAGGGATGACCGCTACGCCGCCAACTGGTATCTGGTAGGGCAGGCGCAGAACACCTTCTACCAGATGCTGGCGGAGAAGGCAGTGGTGAAGTACTACCCCACCCTGTCGGTGCGACTGGACTGGGACAACGGACGGGCGGCGTGTGTGGCACAGGCACGCGTCCCGCTGACGATGACAGCAGGAAGGGAGGTGACCGTTCGGGTGGCGGTGAACGCCAGGATGCGCTTTGCCACCCCGTGAACGTCAGGCTGATCCCCGGGGCGGTCTGACGTCACTGGGGCGTCGGAGGCTCACACTCCCTCATGAGGAGGTGAGCGATGACGAAATCGCTGGCAGGCGCGATGTGGGCGCTGCTCATCCGAATGACACTGACGGCAATCGTGGGACGGCTGCTGGTGGAGGCGCTGACGGGGTATTACGCGGGGATCACCCGCACCCTGCTGCGCCTGCTGAACTAGCCGGCAAGGGAGGGTCGGCGCTCACTGGGGGCGCACCCTCGACCACGACCCGTATCACGGAGGAGGTGCAACGGTGGAGATTGATTTGAGCGGTGTCAAAAAGGACGGCTTCATCTGGGCAGGGCTTGGACTGGTGATCTTGCTGGGGCTGATGCTCCTCGGACGGGCGTTCACCCCGGAGGGCAACCGCCTGCTCACCTGGCAGGAGTGGCAGGTACGCAAACTCCAGCAGGCCTACCGCGCCGAACGGCTGGCACTGCTGGAGGATGTCAACCGCCTGGCGGAACTGCTGGCGGGTGAGCCTGACCCGGCACGGGCACAGGTGGTGGTGCAGAGCGTGCGCCGTGATCTGCAAGCGGGCACGGTGGAGACGCTGGCCGATGAACGCCAGCGAGTGGCGGATGCCGCGCAAGCCGTGCTGGACTGGGCGAGCGGCGTGGGGGACTACAACGCCGCGGTGGATGCGGTGCAGTCCGCCCTGGAGGTGCTGGAGAATGGTGGATGATCTGCGTCTGCGCATGCTGGATGATTTGCTTCAGGCAGAGCGCAGTTTTCGCGACCTGGCCGAGCGCCGGGCGCGGGCGCTGACCGGGGTGCTCACCGAACTGGCATACCGCCTGGCAGGGGAGAAACTGGAGCAGATGCGGCAACTCGACCCGTCCGCGCCGAATGGGTGGAAGCCGGAGGACTGGCGCAACTTCTTCCTGGCGGTCTCACTCACCCCGCAGGGCGAGGGCTGGGGCAAACCCAATGGAAACGGTCATGGCGCTGAACTGGCTGCCTTGCAGGCACGAATCGCCGCCCTGGAGCGGGAACTGGCGCAGGCACGGGCACTGCTGGCGGAGCAATCACCCCACCAGCGCAAGGTGGATGCAGACAATCCCCTGATTCCAGCAAAACCGACGTCCAACGGGAAACTGGCAAACTTCGTCATGCCCAAAATCCCCAAAGCCTGGGAGCACCGCTGGCAGGTGCGCACGGAGATGAGCAAGGCGGACCGGGAACTCCACCTGAAGCGCCGCGGCATGGTGTTGAAGTGCCTGGCGGACGGGCTTTCGGTGCAGGTGGAAATTGGTAAGCACGTTGGAGATACCACCGGGACGCAGTACCGCAGCGGAGCCATTCGACGGGTGTTCGATGCACTGGAGGAAAGCGGGCTGATCGTACGCCAGACGCTCACCTTGCAAGTGACGGGGAACCTGCCCACGCGTCTGGCGGTGGCGCGGCTCTCGGAGGAGGGCAGGCAATTCTGCCGCGCGGTTGGCTGGCCGGTGGTGGAAAGCGAATGGGAGAAACTGCTGCGGCTGCACGAAGGTGACGTGCAGGAAGGACACACCCTGGCGATTCTGCTCTTTGCGACCGTGGCGCGATTACGCGGCTGGACGGTGGAGGTGCTGCCCGAGGTGCAGGGCAAGGCGCGCCCTGATCTGGTCATCACCAAAGACGGGCAGAGGCTGTATGTCGAGGTGGAGACCGGCACGCGCCTGCACGATGCCAACGCCAAATGGCGCATGAACGCTGAACTCAACGGCGGGAGGGTGGCGCTGGTTGCGCGGAACGTCGAGGAGCGGGGCGTGCTGGTGGCCGACTGCCGCCATGTGGCCGGGCATGGCTGCGCCACGGACGTGGAGACGCTCATCGCAGGCAGGCTGGTAGAGGTGAGCGCGGATGATCCGCTGTGGGCGGAGGTGTGGTAGCACCGGCAGAGTGCGAAACAGGGTGCAAGTCCCTGCGGTGTAACTGGCGGAAGCGCCGTAGAACCTTACAAACCCATCTCTGTCTCCCCGCTCCGGCGGTTTCTCCGCCGGGCGAGGAGCGTTGTGTTCCCCGCCGGGTGGAGACCGCCGCGGGCGGTCTGAAACACCAATTTCAGACTACACAGGGAGGCAGAGATGGAAACCATTCTGGCTGTTTTTCTCATCGGTGGCATGGTTGGCTGGTGGATTTGGATGTTGATCTACCTGAAGCGCGACTACCCAATCGAAGAGAGATTGCAACGGTATGTCCGGCGCTGACGCCAATACGCAGGCTACCCGCCTGCGTATTTTTTTTACTTGCACACGACCAAAAAATTGTTATAATACAACCAGAACAACAACAATTCAGGGACGGCCACAAGCCTCCCCGATGCGATGGCTACCCGCCAGAGCCTTTCCCGCAGATGCGGCAGGTTCTGGCTTTTTTGTTATGACCCGGCACAGTGCCGGAATGCGGTGCAAGTCCGCACGGGTCAACTTCTCCCGGTGGCCACAAGCCCTGTGAGAACACGGAACATTAACACGGGTAAATAGCACAATCTCCTTTCTCCCTCTCTGTGCGGCAGGAAACTGCTGTGCGGAAGGGGAGAAAGGAGGTCAAGATGATGCCTTATTTACTCGCAGCGGGAAGCGTGATATTGCTTCTGGCACTGCTGCTGATCGTATCCGTCATCGCCACTGTGGTGATGATGGGGGCGTTCAACCTATTGAGGTTGATTGTGCTGCTGCGTGCCGGGAGGCAAATCATCCTGTACCGCAAGTATCCGTAAGTTCCGTGATGAGGTGGGCTACCCGCTCATCTCCATCTTCACTCCGCACAGTGCCGCGGGCGGGTGCAAATCCCGCCGGAGTGACCTGCCCGAAAGGGCCAGCACCTTAACATTGAGAGCGAGGCTTTCGGAAGCGTGATGTTCCGCCGTCTTATTTCGAAAAGACGGGGGAAGGTCACCCAACCTTCTCGTCGCGGTGCCGCTTCCCCGGCTGAAACTGGTGTTTGATGAGGACGAATCGGCTGCGCTGGTAAGGGAGGTGCGCAAACGGGTTAGAGACCCCGAGGTGGTTGCCGAGGTTGAGGACTTCCTCAGCGGCAAGCGGAAAACCCTCTCGGCGCGCAGTCGTGATGTTCTCTATATGGTGGCTGTCAGTGTCGTCATGATGCTCCGCAAGTAACCTGCCCAAAGAGGGGCGCTACCCGCGCCCCTCTACGGCAAGCATGTTGCTTTCCGCTTCAAGGGTTGAGGTATCGAGAAGTGGGCCGAAAAGGCGCTGAATGTTGTCGTAGTGGACTTCAAGACGGCTCTCTGAAGCGCCAGCCGCGAGAACAACGACGCCGAACAGGTTTTCTGCGCCGCCTTCAGGGGAAAGAAGTTCGGCAAGATGATCACCCAGTCGAGGCAGGGCTTTTTCCTCGATGGTGAGCAGCGGCAAGCCACCGATGACGAAATCAAAACGTCCATCCTGGCGTGGAATGAGCCGAGCGCGCAGTCGGCCCCATTCATCGGCAAAAAGCCGCTCAATGCCCAGTTCGATGATGTCGGTGGCGTTCTTTCCGGTATATTCGACAAGCCACTGGAGTCGCCGGAGCGAGGAAGCGGAAAGACGAAAATCTTTACGAGTTTTGTTCACGATCCCTCCGTTTGTGTGTATGATGTACACACATGATACCCGAGTTTGAAAGGTCTGTCAAGAGCAGGATTGTTTAGCCCAGTACCTTACCAAGTGAATATCAGGCGCATTCCACCTTCCCCCCTTTCCCCGCCGTGACGGGCGTATCCACAAGACACGCCCCTGGTCACGGACAGGGGCAAAAGGAGGAAAAAATGAACGACCAGAGGCTCAGTCAGAAACTCAGTCGCAAGGCGTTGGCTTTTGCCTACAACCTCTTTCGCGAGCAGGTCGAAACCCTGGGTCTTCCTACCGATCCAGACGATCCAGAGAACCTGGAGGAGTGGCTCCTCAACCGACGCTACAGCATGGATGTTCTCGAAGACGCTGCCAATGGCATCCCCGGTGCCATCAAACGGGTGAGGTGGAACGCAGGGCTGCCACCCCTGGATTGGAATGACGCCTGATACGTGTGTGCGGGCCACCCGCCCGCACCTTACGGCAATACCGCCCCTTTGGGCGTTTGTACTGCACCTTAACAAGGTTATATCGCTCGCCTCAACTCGCCTCAAGTCCGAATTCGGGTTGCCGCGCCAACCCGCCGACTCACACTACTTGGGTCGGCGGCGCGGAGCCGACCCGAAGGAGGAACAAACATGCTTGTCATCGAAGTTTCTGATGCGGAGATCCTTTCGTTGCTCCCGCCCATCGTCGTCACGGAGGAGATGGTCGAGTTCATACTCCAACGTCTCCCAGGTGCACTCTTAAACCACCTGGAAGATGAAATTGAGAGGCTGGCGCTGGATTATCTTGACCAGCGCTACCTCGACGACCATCGTTAGTCCCCCTCTTTTGGGCTGCCGCTCCAGCCCACTGACCCAAAATACCACATGGGTCAGTGGGGCGGCACTGACCCAAAGGAGGAAAACGATGAACATAACTGCAATGCTCCGATCAGAAGCGGAGAAACGCCGAGAGCGAATGCGGGATGCCGTTAGCAAGGGCGCGTTCCAAATCCAATCCCGGCAAGTCTACCGAACTGCCACTAAAACAGTGACCATCTGGGAAATCTGGTCGAGTCACACCCATCGCCGGTCGCCGCGGCTTTATGTCGTGTCTCGTTTGAAAGAGCAGGACAAGGCCAAATGGGGCTGCACCTGCCCCGACTTTGAGGCGAACGGGGCATGGTTCCCGTGCAAGCATATCTTGTACGTGCAGTCTACCGGGGAGGGGTAGCCATGATCCAGATTCTCCAATCTCTCGACGATCAATACCGGGTTGGGGATTTGGTGGCGTCCAGACACGGCCGCGCGAAGTGGCTCATCCGCCAAATCACAACGCACCCCCAACGAGCCGATTGGGCTGCGGTCTATATGACTAAGCCCAAGGGACAGAAAATATATCTCTCTATCTTTGTTCGCAAAGACGGAGAGTGGCGGATGGGAGGAGAACCAACCCCCCTGCGCAGGTAAAGGCGAGCGATTAACACGGCAGGGCTACCCAGCCCTGCCCATCCGAAAATTCCGCCTGACCAGTATCCCCGGTGCAACTCCGGGCAGGCGATTTCCCGCAAGGGGTAGCACATTAACAACTGCATAGGCGGCAAGGACATGGTACTCCGCCGCACGGTCTCCCTCTGCTCACGACTGTCTGTAAATCGTGGGTAGAAGGAGACCGTGAGGCTCTCCCCTGCCGTACCAGGGCAATACACCCAATATTGCCCCGGGTACGGACGGGGCAAAAAGGAGGTTTACCATGTTCAAGGATTTGTTGTCTCAACTTGCCGTCCCGTTCCACAGTGGTTTGGTGGAATGGAAACCGCAGGCAATCAGCGCGGATAAGCAGCGTGCTCTGGCCACGGCGTATGTGGACATGCGGGAGTATGAGGATCGTCTGGATCAGGTGTATCCAGAGTGGTCATCCACCGCGCAGTTCCTGCTGACGAGCGACAAGGTTGCGGCGATAGTCTCGCTGACACTGGACGGCGTGACGCGAGTGAATGTGGGCGAGGCGAAACTGAGCGATGAGAACGCCTTTACCAGCGCTTTTGCGCAGGCATTCAAACGTGTCTGCTCCGACTTTGGGCTGGGGCGCTATCTCTACCGCTTGCCGCAAGAGTGGTGCGCGTATGACGAGAAGCGGCGGGCGATCATTGCCCCGCCGGAGTTGCCCGCATGGGCACGTCATCCGGATGAGATTGCCGTGGAGAATCAAGCCCTCAAACCCGCTAAATCCAACGGGACGCTGGACGACGACCTGCGCAAACTGGGCTTTGAGCCTGATCCAGTGGAAGAGGCAGATGCCGCAGCCAATCCGGGGTCAACCGTAGTCCACTTTGGGCGCTATAACGGGAAGACCCTGGAAGAGGTCTGGGCGCTGGGCAAAGAAGGCCAGGGCTGGGTTCGCTGGGCTGCAAACACGGATGGCAAGGGCTTCGACCCCCATGGCAAGCCCGAAAACCTCCACCTGCAGCGCATGGCGCGGGCGTTCCTCAGCCTGCAAGCCGCCTATGCGGGCTAACCCCCTCTGCGGGAGACGAGCCGGACGACCCCGTCCGGCTCTTGCCTCACCCTGCGCAGTGTCTTGGGGCGGTGCAAGTCCGCCCAGGGTGACCTCGGCAAATGGTCATGCCTCCGTAGTTCAAGGGATAGAACAACACCCTCACGAAGTGTGAATGCGGGTTCGAATCCCGCCGGGGGGCACCCACTTGCCGAAAAAGAGGGCTTACCCAGCCCTCTTTTTTTGTTTGAAGGACTTGAAAATTTTAGCGATGGCAGGTATGATAAATTTACTTCGTGAGGGTATCCGTGAACTACGGAAAACAAGAGAGGGCAAAAAAGCCCTCTCTTGGCTTTTTATTGACGCTGTTTTTTTAGTTTAGTCCCCTGGAGGGATAAGTATGGGCATTTGATCCCATATTTGGCCATCCAACAACCGCCCCGATTTTTTCTTATTCGTCCCGCCCCATTGTTTGAAAAAGAATGGGACATGATGAGCAAGACATTGATCCCGAATTTCGCGCACCCATTCTGCCTGAATCGGACGGGCGTGCGGTCCAGACTCCCCACCAACTATAACCCAATGAATCCCGCGGAGATTCAAGTTTGAAATCGGGCCCAGAAGTGGCTCCAGCGAGAGAAATTTGATTCTTGCATGAGTTTGCCTCAGGCAATCGATTCGGTAGGTGTAACTTTGGTTTTCAACACTGACACCCATCCACACATTTTCTGGCCATTCCAGTAGTTGGTCCAGTTCAAGTAATCGTTCGGCGCGCTTGGTTAGAATTTGAAAAGTGTGCCAGTAAGCTCGATGCATCACATCAAAGATACTTTGGATAAAATCAATTGGCACATTCTCATGAAACAAATCGCTCATCGAATTAACAAATATCATTTGAGGTTTCTGCCATGAAAGTGGTTCATTGAGTGCCTCTGGGTGTAGCGTCAATCGAAAACCATTTTGATACTTTTCTTGTCCCATAGATTGCAAGCGCTTTGCCATGCGTTCCGCGTAACAGTGTTTGCAACCAGGGCTCACTTTGTTGCAACCAGTAAGAGGGTTCCACGTTGACTCAGTCCATTCGATAGAGGATTTACTCATGATTGAGCCTCTAAAAATCCTTATTACCTTTAATTATTATAGCACATGCGTTCGGTTTATTACAAAAATGTCACCGTGACGCCTTCTGGAAAGGTCCGCCTTATGCGTTTTCTTCCGTCAATTTTCTGATCATTCACTTTAATTTGTTGCCGGTCTTCCAGTAACTGGAGTGCTTTTTTAGCATGTGATTCGATATAGGCAGTCTCGTCATTTATGAATTCGTAGATTTCTGTTGTGTTAACAGTTTTCCCCTTAAATCTTTCTTGTATCAAACCTGCAACGTCAGGAGATGGATCTGGAGAATATAAAACCAATTGGTTGGGGTTGGTCCCATCTGAAAATGAATAACCTCCATGTTTATCTACTTTCCAGAAAGCTTCCTTCATCCTTTGGTGTCCCAAACGATTATTTGACGCAAAAAACAAGTAGTAGATGAGCTTATTGTGCTTGTCCCTCATTTCAAAATACCGGACAAAGCGTGCATGAAGTTTAAGTTGCGACTGGTATAAGTCTCTGAGTGCAGCAAAACGGTTGGTAGCGGATTTTAGTGCATCAATGACCTGGGAGGTTCCAAATGTATCTATAATGTATTGAGGAATTGTATCGTTGGGGTGTTCAACAAAGCGGATAATGGATTCTGCCATTACATTGATAAAAATTTCTACGCGTTCGTACCGCAAAAACTGGCTCACCAGGCGGAATGGAATACCACTAAAACCAAACGGGTCAATAAACGCAAATGTTGGGGCGAGACCAACTCCCCTTTCATCAAGCCATACGAAAAGTTGGGTTATCTCGTTCTCAAATGTCCCCACTAAAGGGAAGATTTTCATGTTTGAGGGATAATCTTCTTTTTGAATTTGATTTTGTAGATTTTCAATGCGATCTTCTCTTTCGTCAATAAAGATAAAGACAAACTCTGTATTAATGTGTTTTGCCGCATGTGGTTTGGCTTGTTGTAAAGCAATTAACGGTGAGCCGGGCTCACCTCCTTCATATTCTCCAGGCCCGCAAAAACCGTCAATGTAGACTACTCTAGGAACCTTCTGTCCTAGAATGCCAAACCATGCCCCCAAATAACGTCTCAAAATCTCATGCTTTGCTTGGGTATGAGGTTCTATTTTCCACACAGTGCTTTTCGGAGTCGTCATATAAAATCCTGCGGCATAGGGGTGCTTAATTTTTGAGAATTATTTCGATGTAGTCGTATGCTTTCCCATCAAGAGAAGATCGTTCCTGGAACAGGATGTGCTTTTCCGTGAATCGCTTCAGGTCCCACGTTCCATCGTCGTAAACTTTTCTCAAGTCCCGGTACGGTGTGGTTGAGATGATAAAAGCATCCAGCAAAACGTCTTTGCGTCCAGTTCGCTTGGCCATTTCTGCCGCCAATTCCGGCAAACGCTCGTGCAATTGTGCCTTTTCGTCATTTGCATATGGCCCGGCGTGAATCATGCCGTGGGGTTCTATGAATACGATTCGTTGCCCCCTCTTATCCAATATCCACAGGATGAAATCGGGGTAAAAACCGCGCTCCTTAAAAAATCCAACACCTTTTCCGCGAGTGAGGTTTCGGAGCAGGAAAATCTCTCTATCTTTCAGCAAATTGGTTTTTGCTCTTTCCCAATAATCCCGCAAGTCACGGACAAATTGCTCCTCGCTCGGTTCAAGGGGAGAGGGCGTAGCGGACAAAATATCCCCTTTTTTCAACAGAAGCGGTAGATACAGGCTCCGCTCAAAGCGAATACGCGGTACACCCTCGTTTTCTTCTTTGATCAGTTTCTCTAGGTCGGATTGTAACTTTTGGATGGTCTCAATAATATCCTTTCGCCTTGCTGGTACACGCACGGTATACGCCGGCTTGCTTTCGCCGACGACCGAATCATTGAATGCCAGGTTGGGATCGTGACGATCCAAGGGACGGTAGATCAGGTTAGCTGCGTCCCACTCTTCGTGGCGGCGGCGGTAAAAGAGATCCATGTACCTGCGTAGTACGGAGGCTACCGCTTCCTGAAGGCGAGAGCGCTCCTCAAAGGTTTGCGGATGAAAGACGGCATCATCGGCTGTCAGGGTATATTCCACTTCATTCATGAGGAGAGCCGGTGTCTCCGGGCGAATGACCAGATTGCTCCATCCCTTGCGCTCCTTGTACTCCAGCATGTCGAGGTACGCCTGTTCCCAATCCACCAGTGATAATGTTTCAGGTGGCAGTTTGGCACTGTTGCCCCCACGCACCTTTGCTTCATGCAAACCCACAGTAGTGCTTTCTAACGCCTGAACCTTGACGGATAAATCCACCCGCGGTTGGATGCTTGTGTCGGGGGTGAGCAGAATGACGGTTTCCGCCGCAAAATCGCGGCCGTCTTCCGGGCGTGGCACTACCAGACCCTTCTGCAAAAATTGCTCATTGGCCCACACAAATAACGGCAGTTCAATGACCGGTTCGGTGTCTACACCTTCGCGCTCCAGGTACTCGCGGAACTGGGCCATGTAGTTGGCGCGCACGGCAAAGATGTTCAGGGTCTCCAGCAATTTAATGTGTTTGGGATGCTCGCCGGGTACGGCCGCACTGCGCTTCAGGCTCATTCCACGGCCCTTCAACCGTACCCCTCGTCCGAACAATTGAATGATCTGCGAGCCTTCCTGCCGTCCGATGTTAAGCAGTCCCATGTTGGAAACACGCCACGAATTCCACCCCTCCATGAACTTCTTCGCACCGATGAGGATGTTGAGAGGAGTATTGGGGTTGTTGATGTCGGTGAACAACGAGGAGGATAAAGCATCCTCTTCAAGGGTGATGCCGCTGGGGTCGGCTTCCACCAGTTTTTTGAATTCGGTGGTGTCGCCGATGTAAATCAGGCCGAAGTAGGTCTCAGCACCTGCGGCTTTCAGCCCCAGTTCTCCACCGGCGGAGCGGATGGTGCACAGGTGCAGGCCCCCGCTTGCCGGGGCATGGAATACCCGCTTCAGGATGTCTTGGTACAGGGACTTTGCTGGTTGGCCGATTTCTTTCAAATAAGAAAAACGTCCGGCAAACAGGTCCATGCCCTCCGGTGTAACCAAATCGCTCTTCCCTTTGAGCAGATTGTCCAGGGCTTTGGCGACCCACCCGCGCTTATTTTCCAGAACTCGGTGAAGAAAACGAGCCACGGTCAGCACGTCGCTGCGCTTTTGCTTGTTTTCGGTGTAGACCGCGTTGACGGTGCTTCCCACGAACACCCAAAGTGGCTTCTCTAAATTGAAGGGGCGCAGCGCTTCACCCTGCTCTTCAAAAAAGCGCAGTTGCTCGTAAAACGACAGCAGGTTGCCCAGCAGGAGCAGGTCGGTCTTCTGCTCGTCGGTTTCATCACGCAGGTTGAGGATGCGGAAGTCCTTGCCGTAGCCGTCTCCGTAGAAGTAGCGGTAGGAGTAGTCAAATACGATGGCTTTTCCGTATTCCTTCGTGAGATCATCATCCCTGGCAGCTGAAAGCGCCTGCCCAAAGGTAGCGCTGTACTCGAAGGTGAAGCCGGTCTTACCCAGCGCGTCACGGTACTTGCGCCAGGCTTCGCCGCCGCTGCCCTTATGGCCCTCGTCCACAAAAATCAGGTTGCGCCCCTCGAAGGCTTCCACCGGCACGCTCACCCCGCCGCCGCGTTTTTCTTCCACCAGTTTGGTGATTTCGATGACCTGCACCGTGTTCTTGGTGTCCGTCATCAAACCGCTGTGGTTCAGGTCAAAATGTCGGGCTGGAATGCCGGAGGCGGCCAGTTCCGCCAGGTGTTGTTCGCTCAGGCCCTCGTTGGGGGTGATGAGCAGGATGTTGTCCAGCGGTTGCTTGTTGTAGTGCAGGAACTGGTAGTAGTTCAGATGCAGGATCAGCGTCTTGCCGCTGCCGGTGGCCATCCAGTAGGCCAGTTTTGTGAGATCCGTTTCCGCAAAAGGCTCGTAATCCGGTTCGCCGGGTAATCTGGCGGCGTTCCGCGTTCGAACAAAATCATTGAGATCGGCCAGCAGTTGCGCCCTGTGGTTGAACAGGCGGTCGAGAAGGATCTCGGTGTAGAGCGCTGCCATGTACTGGAAGTAACGCAGGGTGACCGGCTCGGCGCGGTGGCGGTTGATCCTCGCCAGGTGACTGCGGATGTTGGCGTCGTAGCGCTCCAAATCCTCATCGGAGAGGGCAACCTGCCCCCCGCGTCCGCGCAGGTGGTGGTAAAGAAAGCTGCGCCCGTTGGCGTCATACCCTTCGGCGGCTTTTTGGGTGTCTGCCAGCATGTCTTTGTTGCTCTCGTAGCCCAAAAGGCTGTTCAGCCATGCCAGCAAAACAAGGCGGTGTTCAAGTTGGGTGTATGGCTGGGTACCATTACTCATGGTGCTTCAGCTCCCGAGAGTTGCGCAAAACCTTTGCGTATGATTGCTGCTATGCGTTTGCGCCGTTCAGCCAGGAATTCGGGATAATTCATTTCATACCATTTTTCCGGCAAGGCGTGCAGTTCGTACATCCGCTGCAATTCCTCTGGCGAAAAGCGCGCTTCCATTTGCGGTACGTACGCTTTCGGTGGCTTATCTGAAATGTCGATATTGTCGCTCCATTCCACCAATGCGTAGTTTGCCACCTGGTTGATATCGCGCCGTTCCTTGATTCCCTGCCGTTGCAAATAGCGACGCGGGAAAAGGTGATGCCGTTCCAGTGCCGATTTTTTGCCTTTGGTGGAAGGATCGAGCAACTCCACCACTTTCATTTTCGAGTACAGCACAGGGGCGTCCAGCAGACAAAGCGCGGCATAGTAGGCAAACTGACCGGTACTCTGCGAAGATGCCGATTCCAGTTCGTTGGGCAGGGTAACCTGCCAGTAATCGTTCGTCAGAACGGCCTCCATTTGCCTGTCCAGCACACGCACAAAATCATCCGCATTTTTCGCCTCGCGCAGCAGCGCCAGGTCCTGCTCCATGCGGCTTTCGGGGGAACCCGTATAGCGGCTGGTCAGAGTCGCCATGAAGAACCAGCGCGCCATCACCTCGCGCAGACGGTACGGATCCACTCTAAAATCACGCTTGCCAATCAGCCAAAGTGCGTAAGTATAAAGGATTGCCATGCTGGACGAAATAATCTGTCCACTGGGATAGCCAGCCCGACGCAACACCTTGAAAAATTCATGCCAGTTCTGCAAATCGAGTACGTGTTTTTGGGCTTCCTGTAGTGAGGCAAACTGTTTTTCGCGCTGCTCTACCGAAAACTGGCGGGTCTGCAAATCTTTGCCGCGCAGCAGGGAATAGACGTGCTCCAGCCGGGCACGGCGGAAGCCCAGTGCGACGCTCACGCGCAGCAACTGGTCGGGGTTGGGCAAAAGGTAATGGTTGAAAGGCGTTGGCCGGACGCCTGCCGCAGGCGGCTGCTTGGCGTCGCGGCAAAATTGTTCCAGTTCCTTGCGCCCCTCGTCCCAAAAAACCGACATCAGCGTCAGGATGAAATCGGCCTGATTGAGCGGGGTGCCCTTGCTGTTGATGCGCACGAAAATCTCGGCGACCTGGTCTTCATTGACCGAAGAAGAAACTTCCAGCACAGTAAGCGGGTAATCGATCAGTTTTTGCAAGCGGTCAATGGCACCGGCGACTTGTTGTTCCTGCTCCGCAGAAAGTGGCTGTTTTTCTTTGATCCTCTGCAAACAGGCATTGATGAAAGCAAATGTGCTGGTTGAGCCATCCCACATCTTGCTGATGTCAGAAATCCAGTTGACATCTTTCTCAATGGCCGGGTTGGTGACTTCAAAACGCTCTTCCAGCGGGTGAAAGGCGATACGGATGTGCTCTGTGCGGAATTTCTTATTCACAACGGGCACGGCTTTTATCACGGCATAGAGGGCTGTCAGCCGCTGCTGTCCATCCACGATGAGCAGGCGGGGGACTTTTTGCTTCTTGTCTGTGCCGATAGTACGATGTTCCCCCGGATAACCGTTTTCCCAGAAGAGCAGGTAACCGATGGGATAGCCGCGGTACATGGAATCGAACAGGTCACGCACCTTGCTGGTGCCCCAGACGAATGGCCGCTGGATATCGGGCAGGCCGATTTCGCCCATGTCAATGTCTTCCAGCAGCTTTTTCAGGGTGTAATCCACTTTCTTGAAGAGGACATCGGCCATGGCTTAACCCTCCTGCCCAAACATCTTTGCCTTGAACACTCCCTCCAGCGAACGTGCGCCGGGAATGAGCGAATCGCCGTTGACGAAGATTTCATCGGCGCCTTCGGTCAAGCGCTGTGCGGCCACAAAGTCGCGGTCGCGGCGGTAATCGTCCTCCGTCCAGCCCTGCGTCTCGCGCCAGATGACGACCACTTTGCGCCCGTCGCGCGCCGTGCCGCGGTGCACCAGGTAGCGCCGGTTGCCGTCGTAGTGTACCTTGCGCGTCTCCACGTCCAGGCCGATAAGATAGGCGAAGGTTTCCGGCAGGTCCACGGGCTGCTCGCGGGTTTCGCCGTCGCGGTGGATGCGCAGTTTGTAGGAGAAGGGGCTTTGCAGTTGCTCCACGTCCAGGAAGGTTGCGCTCTTGCGGCTCTCCCAACGGAGCATGTAGCGCAGCAGGTATTCGTCGCCGAAGAGGTCCAGCGCCTTTTGGCCGCTCTCCTCGTCGAAGGTGATGTTGTTCAGCGCGTCCTCGTAGGATTCCAAACGGATGACCTTGACGATGCGCGGCCCGCGCTCGAACTCTTCCTGCGTGGCCATGCGCTTCGGTTTGCCGTCCTTCCACTCCGGCGTGAAGGTCACCTTCTTGATGCGCGGCAGGAGCACGGTGTCGAAGTACTCTCCCATCTCCACCAGGATGAACTTCCGCCGCCCGTCGTCCTCGTGGTTGAGGTTGATGACCGCGTGGCCCGTGGTGCCGGAGCCGGCGAAGTAGTCGAGGATGAGGGCTTCTCTGCTTTCGCCTGAGCCAATGGTGATGACCCGCTGAAGTAGCCGCGTGGGCTTGGGGGTGCCGAAAACTTCTTCGGATTCGGCGAGCATTCGCTTGAGTTCCTGCTTTCCCTCCTGGTTATGGCCGACTTCTTTGTAAGGCCAAATGGTGAGTGGCGTGATACCTTGCTTGGTTTCGGACAGGAACCTTTTTAGTCGCGGCACTCCACTCCCATCCGGGCCGAACCAGATACGGTTGTCGGCGATGAGTTCCTGAAGGCGTTCCTTAGAGACACGCCAACAGTACCCCTTGGGTGGATAGACAACCCGTCCCGATGGCGTTTTGATGGGATAGTCGTACTCTGAAGAGTAGGTTTTTACGGAAAGATCGCTGGACATCCACGGCCCGCGCGGGTCGTTATCCGGGTTCTGATAGCGCTGGTCCTGCTCCGCCGTGCGTGGTAACAGCCCGGGGCGCCACGCTTCCTTTTGCTTCGCGAAAAGGATCAGAAAATCGTGGTTGTCGGAAAACCATCGCGCATCGTTCTGGGGTGAAAACTTTTTCTGCCAGATGATGTTGTTCACGAAGTTATCGGCGCCAAATGCGGCTTCCATCGTTTTCCGAAGCGCGTCTTGTTCGCCATCGTCAATGCTCACAAAAATTGCCCCATCCTCCCGCAGACACTCTCGCCCCAGCGCCAGGCGGTCGTACATCATCGCCAGCCAACTGGAATGCTGGTAGTTGTCCCGGTAGAGAAACTCGTCATTGCCCGTGTTATACGGCGGGTCAATGTAGATCGTCTTCACCCGCTCCCGATACTTCTCCTGCAAGAGATTCAGCGCCTGCCAGTTCTCGGAGTGCACCAGCAGGCCGTCGGTCATCTCGTCCAGGTTCTCAAAACGCGCCAGCAGGCGGTCGGTGAAGTCCGGCGAGAAGTGGCGCGTATCGAGTACCAACGTGGGGTGTTCCCGCAGGAGGGTAACGCGTTTTTCCTGGCTCATCGGCGGCTCAATGGCAAAGAGAACCTTCCACTCCTGCCACTGGGCCTCGTTCGCGGCAATCTCCGGGTAGAAGTCTTCCGGAATGTGCCCCACGGTGACGCACCAGAAGGTCTCGGTGACGAATTTCTTCTTCTCCCAAAGCGCCTTCTGGAAGTCCTCGATTTGCGCCAGGAAGTCAATGATGTGCAGGCCCACGCGCTTGATCAGGCGCATGAGCTGGAACCAGCCCTCGGCCAGCCCCTCGCCGGCGGCTTCCACTTCCTCCAGGTTGAGCACTTCGTTCTTCAGGTAAAAGTCCAGTTCGCGGGAGAGGAAGCCGCGCAGGTCCTTGTGGATGAAAAAGTCGCGCATGTTGCGGGCGGTGTACTGGCGCAGGTGGTGCTCCAAATACGAGACGGGGGTGCCCTTGGCGTTCTTGCGGCGCTCGGCGGTTAGCGCAGCCAGCGCTTCGGGGGATTTTACGCGTTTCGGGATTTCGACGACGGCTTTGGCAATGATAGCGTCCTGCTGGTTCTTCTGGCCGTAGGCGATCTCCTCCTGCCTGGTCAGCGGGCGGTACTCGAAGGGCACGGTCAAGGTGCGGGTTGTTGCGTCCCAGGCAATGCCATCCAGCACGGGGACGAAGAAGCGCTTTTCGCCCTTGACGTTGTTCACCTCCACATCCGCCTGTTGCAGCTTGAAGTGGACGGTCACGCCGTTGGGTGCTTTGTAGGTGTAGTCGGTGAAGTACTCGGCGGTCTTGACGTAGTACTGGTCGTGGTTGGCCCAGTAGAGGGTGACCTCCTCGCCGTTGTAGGGAATGGCGTAGCGCTCTTTTTTGGAGTAGCGGCGCTTGGAGATGAAGTCCCCCTCCTGCCAGTAGCGGCTGAAGAAGGTATAGAGGTGGTTGTAGATGGCGGCTTCCAGTGCTTCGGTGCTTTTGGCATGGGTAGCTTTGGCGCGCAATTCAAGATACTTTTTGCCTATGGGTTTATTGTGCCAGATGAGCAGATTTCCATCCGCATCAAATGGTTTTTCACCCAAATTTTCAGCGGTTTTCTGAATTTCCTCACGCACTTTTTCTAATTCTTCGAGTACACTTTTTTGTTCCGCCAGCGCGCCGCTTCTCAGTTCCTCGGCAATAGCTTGGGGCAGGTCTTCGCTGATGAAGCGCTCGATGACCTGCCGCTTGTGGTTCATGATGCGGTAAATGCCGAAGTCGAGATCGGCCAGGTCAAATTCAAATAAATCACGAAGCAGGTCCTTGAATCGTTGCAAAGTTTCATCCATCGGTTTCTCCAATTTCATTGAGTTCTATTATGGGCCCCGAAACCTACGCCGGTAAAAGTACTCACGGGCTGTCGGTAAATCAGTTGCTCCGTTTGCCTGTCTGAGAATTTCGTTCTTGTAGGGTTCTGTCAACGGCGTTATGATGCCCGATTGGATGTTCTGGTGCAGGTACCAAATTCCATCTTTCTTGTTTTGATAAGTCTCCGGCGTGATGCTTTCAATGGCTGCTTGTGCCAGTAACTTTGCTTTCTCCTCATCAGGACGGCAGTCATCGAGAATTTTTAGAAAGTTTGGTTTGAGACCGGTGTAAATTACAACCGCTATGCCATGGAAGTCGCTCAATGTCTCGATCCGAAGGCCATCCTCCTTTTTGGTTTGGGCCTTGTCATCATAAGTTTCAGTTGAGCCGACTTTATGAATCTCGCGACGAAAGAGCATATTTTTGGCTTCTTCCTCGGTGATTGCTTCCTTCAACAGGAGAATCACGCCTTTCACAGGTGCACCAATACTGTTCGATACAGGAACGAGGGTGGGAGCATTTTCTCGAGTTCGGCTTTTGCGGGCATATTCAACATTAAAGGGAGTGTATACTCCCTCAATCCGGCGTTCTAACGCATTTCTAATCTCATTACCCGGGTCTGCAATTAAAGAACCATATGCAAGTATGCCGATCATGCTTCGTTCTCCAGTCTGCAGATGTCGTTCATCTTTTTTCTAAAATTTTTTCTGAGAGTTATATCGTTATCGTTTTGAGGTTGCCTCAATTTGCCTTTGTAAGTTTCAATCTCACGCTCAAGTAGCTCGTAAAAAATAGGCCAATAAATCACTAATCCACCATCCCTTTCCTCAAAGGGTAAATTGGGATGGCCGGGTTTGTTGTATCTGATAAGTGTAGATTCGCCTGTTTCCGCATGGTGAAGAAGTCCGCAACGAACAGTTCCATAAAACTTTTTAGCATTATCCTCATTCTGGAAGTAGTGTCTAAAAACGAAAGATTTGTTTGTCAAAAAAGTCGTGTAAAGTTGTTTATTACTGACTTGATTACTCTTGGTAATTCCTTCATAAAACTGAGCAAGAGTCTCGATTAAGAGACAGATGAGTGACATAATTGCAAAACCAAAGCGGTGTGTTTTGCGTTTGTCATCGTTATTTTTTAGTATTTTTATGGCATCAATGAAACGTCCTTTTATGCGATCCTCAAATATTTGGGTTGCCGTTTCCCAATCTTTTGGATTACCAAAATCATCGTTTGAGCCGAGGTTGAGCCTTTGCCAATCTTCAACAGTCCAATATCCACCCTTCTTCTTCGGCGCAATTTTCATGATTTTTTCTGGGATTCCCATAATACCCAATCCTTCTTTTCTGCAAAAAAGCAATCTGCCCGCGCATTGCGGTTCACTTGCGCGGGCGGCAAAAGTTTGCTATGCTTGTTTTTGCCGCAACGCGCCGCGACCGCGTTGCTGTTTCAGCCTCACCGATACTGGCGGTGGGGCTGAATTGCTTTATCTAAGGTTAAGTATAGCAGAATCGCACATTTTGGAAGGTAGAACGTGGCAAAATCCAACCTCAATCAAACCTGACCAAACAAACATCATACAAAGCACGGAGGTTGGAAAAATGCCTTCACTTTCCCGCTGCATTGATGAATTCCTTGAATTCAAAAAGGCGCAACGCTTGAGCCATAGAACGTTGGTGGACTATGAGATTGTTTTGAGGCGATTTGCTAAGGAAGTTGGGGATCTTGAGATAGAACGTATAGATCGAAAGACGATTGTTCATTACCTGGCGTCGCTTCAGTTTTCCAAGAAGAGGATCAAGAACATTCATACGACACTCTCATCGTTTTGGACCTGGGCAGTTTCGGAGGGATACTGTTCTTCGCACATCCTTCGCCAGATTAAGCCGCCACGCCCCGAGAAGCGGCCGATTCTTCCCTTTACCCGCGAGCAAATTTTGAATATGCTCGAATCTACGCATTCTTCCAAAGAGTATTCACGTCCAGGAAAGCGTGCTTGTCGTAATCGGCTAAAAAGTGGTCTGCGCGATCGAGCCATTATTCTATTGTTGTTAGATACGGGGATCAGAGCTTCAGAACTATGTGGAATACGCATCAAGGACATTAAGCCCAATGGGGTTTATGTGCGGGGTAAAGGATCAAAAGACAGGATTGTGCCCTTGTCGGACCCAACCCGTTCTGCATTACTGGATTATCTTGGAGACCGAAAGGATCCAGAAGATTTCGTCTTTAAAACAGAGCAGGGACATTCACTCACCCGTGATGCTCTCAGGTTGATTATCCGGCGGATTGGCGATCGTGCTGGTGTGAATGACGCTCACCCCCATCGCTTCCGCCATACCTTTGCAATTACCTTCTTGCGGAACGGTGGTGACCCTTTCACTTTGCAGATGATACTGGGACACGAAACTCTGGATATGGTTCGACGCTATTTAGCCATCGCTCAGTCAGATGTTGATTCTGTCCACCAGCGCGCATCACCCGTAAAAGTTTGGGGGCTTTGATTCTCTCATAACCCGGAGGTCGGTGGTTCGAATCCACCCCCCGCTACCTTCCACAGGGATACCATCCCTGTATTCTGCGCCGCACCCGATGGATCCCTGGGTGCGGTGTGTGTTTTTGAGAACCTTAAAAAGCAACGCGGAGACCTACCCGGTCTGATGAGCGAGTGCCGGAAGTGGACACAATCCCTTTCTCCTCCGTCCCCTTGGAGAGATACCCCCAGGGCAGGGCGTGACCTGTCGAGGGCCCACGCTCGCTTACCCGGCAAACGAGCATGCCGATAGGCCGGTGGCTACCCACCGACCGGTGCCCCTTACCGCGGAGAGGGTCGTTGCGCCCTGCCCTGGAGGTAACTCGGATTACTAAGGTTCAAGACGAAAGGATTGACATGCTTACCCTACCCACCTTTATACCTCTTTCCGAAGCCGCCCGCAAGTCATTTTTGGCTGCTTTCGGTGAAGTCCCGGCGGTAGCGCTGATAGATGTCAAGAACGTCATCGGGTATGGCGGGCCAAAAAAGAAAGAGGGCGCGGTCTATGTCGTCGGGAATGGGAGCGATGATTTCAGAGAGCTGCTGCCGAAACGGATCGGTATCCTTGCTTTGCCACCAGAACCACAGGACGAAGCCAACCCCGTAATCGCGTCCGTATTTCCAGCGGGGGTCGTCTGGCGGAAAGGGGAGGTGGTTGAAGAAGAAATCCCGATTCAGCAACAAATTGCGAACGGAAGAAAAGGTGAGCGGAAGGCCGAGCTGTGCGGCGGCACAGTAGGCAAAAGAGAGCAAATCTCTGGGATTGACGCTGCCGCGATCGGAGGTATCGAAGTAGCGGGCACGCCAAAACCAGTCCCTGATGGAAGGGAAGTTCGCCAAAGTCAAATCAAGCCACAAATGTCCAATCATGTAAAGGTAGTGGACCATCTTGAGACGGTCAAGTGATTCTTCAGAAGATTCAGGTGTCATGACAAATCTCCAACGAGGATGGAATTGGGTTTCGGTAGATTGGTTGTATCGCTGGATGATCAGGACGCACCCGATCAACAATCGCTGTGTGCGATTGAATGGCAACGACGGAAACTGTCTGAACTGCCCGGCGGCATATCGGCGAGGGGACATGATCATCTGGCTGGTGGATGGCCTGAAACGGGCGCTGGTATCGGAGGAGAACACCTTTCGAGTGGAGCTGACGAAATTCGAGAAACAAGCGGGCTTTGAGCGCTTGCGAGATTATGTGATACGTTATCCTGCGGAGCAGGTGACCACACTCTTGGACGGAACGAAAGTGGACGAAAAAGATGTTGCTTGCTTGCAGCCAATTGACGTGCTGATGAGAATGGAACCGATCAAGGTTGTGGTAGAAGATGGGCGACCGTACATCACCGATGGCCGTCACAGGGTATGTGCGGCCTATCAGTTTGGTGTTGCTGATTTGCCGGTGTGGGTTGAGGTGTAGCATGGTCACTCTACCTGTTTTTATACCTCTTTCCGAAGCCGCCCGCAAGTACGGGCTGGATGAAGCCCGCTTGCGTGACCTGGTTGAGAAGGGTAAAATCAGGGCAGGTGTACTCCCCGGTTCGGATGAGGTGCTCGTGAGCGAGGATGAGGTGAGAAGCGAGGCGATTCAAGAGAAAGGTCTCCGCAAAGAGGATTTGCCGGAGTATCAGAAGCACGCCCATTTGAAGGGAAAAGGCATTAGTCTATCTAAAGCGGTTGAGAAGTATGGATTAAATCCATCTACAATCTTTAGGTGGTACAAAAAAGGTATAATTGCAGAGGTTGGGCGCGAAGTGGATTTGGGTGGCGAAAGAATACTATATGATGAAGCCGATATAGCTTATTGTCATGAAGTCTATCTTAGGGCTGGTGGACAAGGGCGACGGGTGTTTGATAGAAATGGGTTACCATATAAAACAAAAACAGGCCCTTTGGCAACGTGATTAGTGTGTAAAGAGTGGTTCTGCAACACTTTTTATTTTCAAAAAATAATTCCAAGTATTGACAACATGGAATTATTGTGCTATGCTTTGCATAGCACCTTCCCAAACCAATATCCAACCGACCGCCCCAAACACAACGCCCCGCAGGGCGTTGTGCGCCCCCGGGGCGTTCCGTGAGCCGTGTGGTCGCACGCTCACGGTGAGGCAAGCAGAGTGCGCTGCTCACCCCGTGAAAAGTATACCACGAGTGACAGACACCCTGCAAATCCCCGGCAGGGTGTTTTTGTTTAGCGGTGTTGGCTCAAGGCCTTTCAGGCGGCAGGTGCGTTGTGGCGGGTTCGATTCCCGTCCGCCTGAACTCTTGTTTGCCAGGCTAACGGCGGCGGCGTAGGGAGGCGGGTGTCAGGCGTGAGTCACCACGACCTGACGGGGTACGGGTGGGAGACGCCCGTATCTGACGGGCGGCAGGTGAGACCACAGGAAGCCTGCCGGGGGACGTGACAGCCGGGAGAGACCGGCGCGTTCAGCACCTTACCAGTTGATTAGCGGTAGTTTGATCCGGCCGCACAGGGGCGGGAGAGCCGTCCCACTTCCGCGGTGGGTGCAAGTCCCACCCGGCCGGACTTGCGGCTCTGACCTTGGTCATCCGCTGGCACTCCGGAATCAGGAACCAAGAAACCCTCTGGACGGAGCAGAGGTCGCGGCCACGGCGCACGAGAACAGCTCCCTCGCAGTGGCGCAGGGGGAGCGCAGAGGCAATTGGAGGAAAAGGGGAATGAGCAGTTTCAGCGGTCATTTCATCGGCTACGCAAGACTTGAAGAATGGGCGGAGGCGATCTCGATCCTGGACCCGGTCTATGCCTGCCTGATCGTTGACTCTGAGGCAGGCCCCCTTGACATCCGCAACGATCATTACTTCATCCACTGCGCCCAACCCCGCGGCGACACGGTGCACTACTTTCGCACGAAGGTGGCGCTGGTTCAGCGGGTAAACGATGTTTTCCTCAACGAAGACCACGAACGGCGTTTAGAGCGAGCACGTCAGGCATGGGAAATCGTCCGTGAGTGGTTACAAGAGCGCGGCTTTGCCGTCCGCGAGGCGTTGGTGGCCTACCCGCGTGACCTGAAACTGCTGGAAGGTGAAGCGGGCTTTATGGGCTACGACAAGGAACGCGGATACTTTATGCTGGCAAACCAGCCCGCCTGAAAGCGGGCTTTAGTCATTCCAAGAGGAGAGATGACATGCTGGAAGTGCAACTGATCGGCAATTTAGGGCAAGACCCTGAAGCCCGCTACACGGCAGAGGGGACGTTGGTGGTGTCGTTCCCGGTAGCGGCGACGCGGCGCTGGACGGATCGGGACGGGCAGAAGCACGAAGAGACGACCTGGGTGGACGTGACGACCTGGGGCGGGCTGGCGGAAGTGTGCCA